>Ga0156237_1187_pt1 | contig 58170 bp, 55 predicted proteins | sample RifCSPlowO2_12_FD_107884 | JGI IMG/M metagenome (GOLD analysis project Ga0156237, IMG submission 107884) | candidate division NC10 bacterium RIFCSPLOWO2_12_FULL_66_18
ACGTTGGAGTTCAACGGCTACCCCCTCGACTACTTCGAGACCCTCCTCGACCGGTACCGCGCCATCACCGTGGCCGACATCCAGCGCGTGGCTACCCAATACCTCCGCCCCGATGCCACGACGATCCTCATCGTTGGGGACGCCTCGAAGTTCGAGCCCGCCATGGCCGTCTTTGGACCGGTGCATCGTCTTTCCGTGGAGACCCCTGGGTGAGGAAATCCCCGGGCTGACCTGTACGGACGGATCATCCATCAACTTCCATGGGAACCTTTCAACCCTCCTCCGTGTTGGAATTGGCGAGGAGAGACCAATCTGTCTCCGTCCAGTTCCGGAGTTGATCACCGGAGATCACTCATGACCATGCCGAGGATCCTCGCGGTGGGGACGGCCAATCCACCCAACCGCTTCACGCAGGCCGAGGCCCTGGCGCTGGCGGGCTATACCGACGAGCGGCGCCGGGGCTTCTTCCTGAACAGCGGCATCGAGGGGCGCTACCTGGCCATCGACAGGAACGGCTTCCGGCCCACCGAGAGCCTGGACGACTTGCAGGCCCGCTTCCGCAAGACGAGCGTGGAGCTGGGGTGCCAGGCGCTCCTCCGCGCGCTGGCCCGGGCGGGCCGCAGCCCGCGCGATCTCGATTTCCTCGCTACCACGACCTGCACCGGGCGCCTCTGCCCCAGCCTGGACGCGATCATGATCCGCGAGCTGGGCTTGCGCAGCGACCTCCAGCGGGTCCACGTGGGAGACACCGGCTGCGCCTCGGCCATCGTGGCGCTGCAGCAGGCCTGCAACCATCTGCGCGCGTTCCCGGACCATCTGGCCGCCGTCGTCGCCGTCGAGGTGTCGTCGGCCAGCTACTACCTGGACGACGATCTGGAGACGGCCGTGGCCAATGCGATCTTCGCCGACGGGGCCGGCGCCGCCGTCATGGCCTGCGCCGGCGAGGGGCCTGAGGTGATCGCGCACCGGACCCTGGTTCGGCCCGAGTTCCTGGACCTCATGGGCTTCACCTTCCCGGGCGGCTACCAGCGCATCCTGCTCTCCAAGGATGTTCGGCACATCGCCGCGGACATGCTGGCCGAGCTGGCGGACCAATTGCTGACCGCCCACGGCCTCACCCGGGCGGACGTGCGGCACTGGGTCCTTCACTCGGCAGGCCGCCGGGTGATCGAGCGAGCGCAGCGCCAACTGCACCTTTCGGATGGCGCGCTCGCGCAGGCCCGCGCCGTCCTCCGGGAGTACGGCAACATGTCTTCGGCGACTGTCCTGTTCGTCCTGCACCAGCTCCTCCAAACCGCGAACCCCCGGAGCGGAGACTGGGGCGTGATGATCGCCCTGGGTCCGGGCTTTGCCGCCGAGGGGGCGCTGCTCCGATGGTGAGAGGATCGGGGGAGATGCAATCCAAAACATACTGAACCGCCAAGACGCCAAGGTTACCCCTGCCTCTCTCTTCAAGATCAAGTTACGAACCGGTTTCGTCATGCGATTCAGAATTTCCACTTCTCCGGCGGCTCCCCCCATGAGGTTCCTGGCGTTCTTGGCGCCATGGCGGTTGACGTCTTCGGATCGGGGTCGTCTCGTTGGCGCCACCGAGCTGATGGACCTGCCCGGCGCCGATCAGGACGAGCTGGCCCGCACCCTCGAAGACCTCGCCTGGATCAATCGCTGGCTGGGAGGAACACGGCTCGTCCGCACCGAGCTCGCGCCTCTCCTTCACGGCCTGCGCGGCCCGATCCGCATCCTGGACGTGGCCACGGGCTATGCGGACATCCCGAGAGCCATCGTCTGGTGGGGACGCAGACGGCGTCTGGCCATCGAGGTCGAAGGTCTGGATCATCACGACCAGATCCTGGCGCTGGCCCGACGGGCCAGCGCGACTTACCCCGAGACCCACCTCCGGCAGGGTGATGCATTGGCCCTGCCCTACCCCGACGGACACTTCGACGTCGTCCTCGCCTCCCTGATCCTCCACCACATGGAGGGAGAGGAGCAGGTGCGGTTGTTACGCGAACTCTACCGCGTCGCTCGTCGCGCCGTGCTGGTGAACGACCTCCGGCGAGGCCGCTGGGCGTTTCTGCTCACCTGGACGAGCCTTCACGTCGTTTCCCGCAGCCGCCTCATTCACCACGACGGCCCGCTGTCCGTGCGCCGCGGGTTCCTGCCCGAGGAGTTATTGGCGCTGGCACGCGAGGCCGGTTGGGCCGCGGCGCGTGTGTCCCGCCACGCCTTCTTCCGGCTGGCCCTCGTCGGGGAGAAGAGTCCCGAACCTGACATGCAACCACAGATGCACACAGATAAACACAGATGATTTTCAATGGCGATCTGCGGGCATTCAGGAATCTTCAATAGACACAGACGGACAGGAGCCCAGCTCGGACTGTCTCTCGTGGTCGTCTTTGGGTTCGCGGAGGCCGGGGGGGCCTGCGAGCTGCCGCCCCTGCCGGAGACGGCGAAGCCCCGTGCCACCTATCGCCTGGACGAGACGAAGAGCGTCGTGCGGTTCGATGCCAAGGCGTTCATGCACGACTTCACGGGAAAGACGTTCAAGCTTCTGGGAAGCATTCGGGTGGGCGATCTGGATCGGCTCCCCGATGTGGAGGCCTGCGTCACGATTGATGCCGCCAGCCTGGAGACGGGCATCGCGACCCGCGACGGCATCATGCGGGATGACCACCTGGAGACCGCGAAATTCCCAACCATTGATTTCGTCCTGAAGAAGGTGGAGGCAGTGAGCCGCCAGTCCGGTGGGTGGGACTTCACGGCTCGCGGCAATCTGTCTTTGCATGGGGTCAGCCGAGAAATCATCTTCCCCGTTCGAGCCCACCAGGCAGGGGATATAGTGCGGCTGGCCGCCGAGGTCCCTCTCAAGATGACCGACTACCGCATCCGCATCCCCACGTTCCTTTTCTTCACCGTCGAGGACCGAGTCGTGGTCCGCTTCGACGTGACCGCGAAACGCGCCCAATGACAATCACCATCGGAAAAATTCGAAATCCGGAATCCAAAATCCGAAGTTCATCATGTGGGACGCGATTGTAGTCGGGGCGGGGCCGGCAGGCTGCACGGCAGCCACTCTATTCGCCCGTGAGGGCCTCCGCGTGCTCCTCCTGGACAAGTCGGCCGCGCCTCCGCCCAAGGTCTGCGGCGAGTACCTGAGCCCAGGGTGCCTCCCCATCCTGGAGCGGATCGGTGCGCTGAAATCGGTCTGGGACGCGGGGGGGCGCCCGCTTTACGGGATGACCATCCACACGGCCGCCAGGCGCACCCTGGAGGCGACCTACCCGCGGGACAGCGATGTGACGGGGTCCCCCCTCCACGGCCTGTCCGTCCGGCGCGCGGTCCTGGACCCCATGCTTCTGGATCGCGCCGTGAAGGATGGAGCCGAGTTCGAGCCCTACTTCCAGGTGAGCGATCTCGTGTGGGAGGATGGTCGGGTCGTGGGCGTCCAGGGGCGACATCGGGGTCGGGTGACTGCCCTTCGTGGCCGCCTGACTGTGGGTGCGGATGGGCGGAACTCTGTGGTCGCCCGACGCGTCGGAAGTGTGACGCGACACCGCTGGCTGGACAAGGTTGCCCTGGTGAGTTATGTCACCGGCGCAGAGCGTGCAGAGGACGTCGGCGAGATCTTCCTCGGTCACGACCGATATTGCATCCTGAATCCGATCGGACCGGACCTGACGAATGTCGGCCTCGTCATCAACCGCCGGGACTTCACCCCCACGACCGACCCGACACGTTTCCTGTTGGAAACTGCCGCGACCCTGCCTGGCCTCCGGGATCGCCTGGCAGACGCCCGCCCAATCGGGCCGGTTCGCTGTCTTGGTCCACTTGCCTATCGCGGCTCGCAGCTCGCGGCTCGAGGGGCCCTCCTCATCGGGGATGCCGCCGGATTCCTGGATCCGTTCACGGGTGAGGGCCTCTACACCGGCCTCCGCAGCGCCGAGTTGGCGGTGCAGTGCGCTCTGCCCGCCCTGTGCAACGGGTCTGCGGCCCATCCTGACCTGCGCACCTACGCCGCCGCCTGGCGGCGCGAATTCCTCCCCAAGTGGCGCCTGTGCACCCTCTTCCAGCACGCCATCCGTCGCCCACCTTTGGCCGAATGGTTGGTCGCCGGCCTGAGCCGCCGGCCCGACCTGACCACCCTCCTCATGGCCGTGGTCGGCGACCTGATCCCGGCGTACACACTGACTCCGCTCCGGCTTTTCCCCCGACTCCTGACAAGGGCGAGAACCTTCGCCTGAGAATCTTCCGCAGGATGTGAGGGAAGGAGGGGCAGGAAGAAGGCGTCGAGGAGGGGTCGGCTACCGGAGCACCAAGCCCATGGGTTCTGGCTGGAACAAGTTGGGACTCATGGTCCGGAGATTCGCCGACACGCGCGGCCGGAACTCCATCTGGCCGAGAACATCCTTCTCCTGGTCAATGCCGGGAGCGATCTCGGCGAGCTCCAGTCCTTGATCGCCCAAGCGGAAGACCGCCCGCTCCGTGACGTAGAGGACCTCCTGGCGGTTGGCCAGGGCCTGCGCGGCGTTGAAGGTGAGTTGTTCGATTGCTCGCATGAACTTCCGGATGCGGCCTTCCCGGAGAATGGTCAGCCGGCCATCCGCCACCACGGTCTCCAGGCCGCCCGAGGTGAAGGTCGCGCAGAAGACAATGCGGCGCGCCCGGTGGACGATGTGGGGGAAGCCGCCGCTGCCGGTGACCTCGCCGGCAAATTTGCTGACGTTGACGTTGCCCTCTGCATCCACCTGGGCCAGACCCAGGAACGCGATATTCAGCCCGCCACCGTTGTAGAGGTCGAACTGGCACGCGGAATCCAGGATGGCATCGGGGTTGGCGGCCACCACGAACGAAGTGTCGTAGGCAGTTCCCGGCAGCCCCCCGATGGTCCCGTGTTCGTTGGTGAACGTCACTCGCTCCAGGCAGGCCTCCTCCAGGGCCACGAGGGGAACCTCCGCCGGCAGCCCCACACCAATGTTCACCACGTCCCCTAGCTGTAACTCCTGCGCGGCGCGGCGCGCAATGACCTTGCGGTCCGTGAGCGGGAGCCGGCGGGCCCCATCAAACGGGATGCGGAGGCCGCCGCTGAAGGCCAGGTTGGGACCCAGTGCGGCGTCGTAACTCTGGGGGGAGAGCTGCGTCTGTTTGGGATGCACCACGATCGCGTCCACCAGGATCCCCGGCACCTTCACCAGCCGGACGTCCAGGCTATCCGCCAGGACCCGCCGCTTGACCTGGGCGATGACCATTCCCCCGGAGTTCTTGGCCGCCATGGCCAGCGTCAGAGCCCCCAGGTAGTTCGGCTCTTCTTCCATGGAGAGATTGCCCTTGTCGTCGGCCGCGGTGCCTCGAACGATGGCCACATCAATGGGAAACGGACGGTAGTACAGCACCTCTCGCCCGCCCAGGGTGAGGACCTCCGCGAGGTCCTCCTTCGTCACCGCGTTGAGGCGACCCCCCTCGATGCGCGGGTCCAAGTAGGTCCCCAGGCCGACGTCCGTCAGGAGGCCGGGGGATCCGCCCGCCACGCAGCGGAGGAGGTGCAGGATCGTCCCCATGCCCAGGTTGTACGCCTCCACCTCGTTCCCCAGAATCATCTCGTTCAGGCGGGGCGCCCGGCGCTTGTTGTAGGCGCCGGCGATGATCCGGCGGAGCATCCCCGGATGGGAGAAGGTGTTCATGCCCCCGGTCCCGGACAGATCGCTGGGAAGCATGGGGCAGACCACGCTGAGATCTCGCGGCTCGCCGGTCTCCAGGAATCGCTGCTCCAGCGCGCGGAGGAGGAGGTCCGGCTCCAGCACCGCGCCCGTGCCGATGACCGCCACGGTGCTGCCGCTCCGGATCAACGCCACCGCCGAAGCGACATCCACTACCTTCCTCATATAAATCCCTATCGCGGATAATTCAGCCCCAGGATCGCCACGGCCCGCACCGGCGAGCCGGTCCCCTCTCGGATCTTCAGTGGGAGGGCCGCGTACACGAATCGCTTCCCGGCGAGCCGCTCGGGAATGACCAGGTTTTCCGTGACGACGAGCTTCCGATCACGGCAGGCGGTGTGCGACGGATTCGGCGGGTCGGAGTCCCAGTGCTCCTGGGAGGGATTGTCCACCGTGCGTGCCTCTGTCCCGATGTGGACCACGCCCTGGTCGGCGAGCCAGTCGGTCGCCTCCCGGTCCAGGCCGGGGAACCCTTTCAGGTATCGGTCCATGATCGCTTGCCGCTCGAACACGCGGATGGGCGCGTCCTTGATCCCCTCGGGCAGGTGCCCCAGACGCATCAGGAAGGCGTCGCCCGGACGGATCTCGAGCCCGGTCTTGGCCAGCCCCTCTTGGATGTCGCGCCTCGTGATGTAGGACCCCGCCGGAATGTGGGAGAAGTCCAAACAGATCGCCGGCGTGAAAAACCTGTCCAGCGGCATCCGATCAATGGAGAGCGCGTCCGGACGGGAGTCGAAGTGACTGTAGGCGTCCACGTGGGTGCCGCAGTGGTCCGACATGATGAGGCCCTTGCTGCTGAACGAGATGTCCCCGTGCTTGAAGGTGTAGTCGGCGTGGTGGACATTCGTCCAGATGATGGGCGTGGGCTGGCTGGCGCTGGACGGCCTCCGGCTGTAAATTTCCTGACTCAGATCTATGATCTCCATGGTCCTCCCCTCGAATCTTCCGTGGTTCCCGGCGAATTGTCTCACCCGCCCAGGTACAACCGTTTCACGTCGGCGCTGGCCAGCAGCTCCGCCCCGGTCCCCTCGTAGCGGTTCTGCCCCAGTTCCAGGACGTACCCCCGGTCCGAGATCTCCAGGGCCCGGCGCGCATTCTGCTCCACCAGCATGATGGTCGTTCCCGCGTCCCTCACCTGCCGGATCGTCTCGAAGATCATCTCGGCGAACTTGGGCGACAGCCCCAGCGAGGGCTCGTCCACCAGCATCAGGCTCGGGCGGAGCAGGAGGCAGCGGGCCATCTCCACCACCTGCTGCTGGCCCCCGCTCAGCGCGCCGGCCAGGGCCGTCCGCTTCTCGCGCAGGAGGGGGAACCGGGCCGCCACCGCCTCCAGGTCGGCCTGCAACGCCGTCCGGTCGCCGCGGATGTAGCCGCCCAGTTCCAGGTTCTCCCAGACCGTCATGTGGGGGAACACAGAGCGGCCCTGGGGGACGTAGGCCAGGCCCCGCTCCGCCATCCGGTCTGGAGGGAGACCGCCGATCTCCGCCCCCTGGAAGCGGATGTGGCCCGTGCGCGGGCGGAGGAACCCGAAGATCGTCTTAAAGATCGTGGACTTCCCCGCGCCGTTGGGGCCGATGACCGAGACGATCTCGCCCCGGAACACTCGCAGGGAGACGCCCCGCAGGACGTCGTACCCGCCGTAACCCGCGCAGATCTGCTCCATCTCCAGCACGCACTCAGCGGCCAAAGTAGGCCTCCATCACTGCAGGGTCCTGCCGGACCTTGGCCGGCGGCCCTTCCGCGATGCGCCGCCCGTGGTCCAGGACCACCACGGTATCGCACAGGTCCATGATCACCTTGAGGTCATGCTCCACCACGAGGAAGGTCTTGCCGCGTTCGCGGAAGTGCTGGACCTGCCGGATGAGGGTATTGATCATGGTGGGGTTCACGCCGGCCGCGGGCTCGTCCAGCAGGATCAGTTCCGGCTCGGGATTCATGCAGAGGACGTTGAGGAAGGCCACCAGCTTCTGCTGCCCATAGGAGAGGGAGCCGGCGCGTTCCCGCTGCTTGTCGTGCAGGCCCACCATCTCGAGCAGCGCGTCGATCTCGGCCGAGGGTCCGGTCGCGACGCGGGGAAGAGAGGCCAGCATCGTCTGGAGGTTGCTCCCCATCAACCGCGGCTGCCGCATGAGTTCCAGGTTCTGCCGCACCGTGAGGTCGGGGAAGAGTTTCAGCAGTTGGAACGTCCGGCCGATTCCCCGGCGGGCGACGGCGTAGGGCGGCAGGCCGTCGATCCGGTCCCCGCGGAACAGGATCTGGCCTCCATCCAGTCGGGACAGGCCGCTGATCAGGTTCAGCATCACGGTCTTGCCTGACCCGTTCGGACCGATGAGCCCCACGATGCAGCCGGCCCGCACCTGGAAGGACACGCCGTCCAGGGCGAGGATGCCGCCGAACCGTTTCGTCACGTCTGCCAGGGTCAGCATCCCTGTCGGGACTTCCAGATCCCTCAAGTCTAGGCCTTCTCCCCGAACCATGTGCCGCCCGGGCGGAGCCGGCTCACCAGGCGGTCCAGGAAGCCGGCCAGGCCGTCCGGCATCCGGATCATGACGAGGATAAGGACGAGGCCGTAGGCGATCATCCGAAGCAGCGGCGTGATGTCCAGGGCCTGCGGGAGCGAGACCAGCAGGATGGAGCCCCACACCGGCCCCCAGATGCTCCGGATGCCGCCGATCATCATGATCATCATGATGTAGATCGTTTCGTTGACGTCGAACAAGTCCGGCGCGATGTACGACAGATACGGCGCGTAGGTCGCCCCCGCCAGGCCGGCGTACATGCTGCCCACCGTGAAGGCCAGGAGCTTGTACCGCCTCGTATCGAATCCGGCGGTCAGGGCCAGGGTCTCATCCTGCCGGATGGCGCCCAGCACGCGTCCCAGATCCGAGCGCGCCAGTCGCCGGACGAACCACACGGTGACGAGGGCGAAGGTGAACATCAGATAGTAGTAGGACCGGCGCGACCCCAGGTCGAATCGGAACAGCCCGGGGATTCCGATGGGGGGCGGCACGAATCGGATGATGATGCCGTTGGCCCCGTTGGTCAGGCTGATCCAGTTGTCGAGGAGCAGACGGAACAGCTCAGAGAATGCGAATGTGCAGATGGCCAGATAGGCACCCTTGAGGTGCAGGGTGGACGCGCCGATGATGAGGGCCGCGATCCCGGCCAGGAGGATCCCCGCCGCCCAGGCCCACCAGTAAGGCACCCCCAGGCGCGTGACCAGCAGGATGGACCCATAGGCCCCCACGCCATAGAAGGCGGCGTGGGCAATGGCGAACTGGCCGGTGATCCCCATGATGAGGTTGAGGCTGGAGGTCAGGATGATGTACAGCGAGACGACGATCCCAAGATGCAGAAAGTAATCTCCGGGCAGCAGCCTCGGGTACAGCACCCCCGCAGCCAGCAATCCGACCAGCGGGAGGGCCTGCCACGAGCGGCGGGCCATCACACGTCCTCCCGTTCCGGCCGCTGGCCGAACAGCCCCCAGGGCCGGAAGATCAGGATGAGGATCAGCGCGACGAACCCGAACCCGTCCTTGAAGATGGACGAGATCATGCCGCCCCCGAAGCTTTCCACCACCCCGACCAGGAACCCGGCCAGGATGGATCCCCCCACGCTGCCCAGCCCGCCCAGGATCATGACCACGAACCCCTTCATCGCGGGGAGCCCACCCATGAAGGGGGTGATGGTATAGATGGTCGCGATCAGCGCCCCCACCAGGCCCGCCAGGGCCGCCGCCAGCGAGAAGGTGACGGCCACCACGCGCTCGGTGCGGATGCCCAGGGTGGCCGCCACGTGCGCATTCTGCGCCGTGGCCCGGATGCCCTTGCCCAGCCGCGTTCTCTTGAGGAAGAGGGAGAAGAGGATGATCAGGCCGACGGTCAGGCCGAACGCCAGCAGCCGCTGCTCCCCGATGCGGATCCCCCACACCTCCAGCGTGCGGGGCAAGGGGGGCGGGATGGAGAGGGGATCCGCCCCCCAGATGGCCAGGGCAATGTTCTGGAGAATGGCCACCAGCCCCAGGGAGATCACCAGCCCGTTCAGGTGCTCGTGGCGGGCAAAGCGGAACGTGGTCCGCTCGATGACCCACCCCAGGAGGCCCACCGCCAGCATGCTGATCACAGCCGCCACCAGAAAATTGACCCCCAACCGGCTGGTCAGCACAAAGGCAATGTAGGCCCCAACCATCAGCATCTCGCCATGGGCGAAGTTCAGGATCCCGAGGATGCCGTAGGTCAGGGTCAACCCCAGGGCCACCGCGGCGTACATGCTGCCGGTGACAAGCCCATGAACGAGAAAGTTGCCGAACTGTTCCAGCACCGCCTGCGCCCTCTTTTCCCCTTGCCCCCTCGTCGCCCCAAAAGCGGCGATCCGCCGTCGGCCCACCCCAATCCAAAAAAGAGCATGAACCGCCAAGACGCCAAGGTCGCCGGGGATATAATGGTTCTGGCTCTGGATCGGAGAACGCGAAACCGGGTTCATGGGGGCTTCAGGATTTCCCTTGCTTTGCCCACATGGCCCCTTCCTGCCTTTGCGTTCTTGGCGCCTTGGCGGTTGATATTTTCGGATCGGGCCCTGCTCCCTGACCGCGGATCGCCGCCGTCTCGCTCGCTCCGGAAGCCCCGGCTATTCCAGCGGCACGTGCAGGAGCTCGGTCTTTCCCTTCTTGATCATCCCGATGAAGTAGTCGTGGACGAAGCGGCCTTCCTTGCTGACGGTCATCTTCATGACCCCGTCGTAGGTCATGCCGATCAGGGCCTGGCGGATCTTGTCCAGGTCCGAAGTGGTCCCGGCCTTCTCCACCGCCTTGGCGAACATGTACAGGGGATCATAGAAGGTGAAGCTCCAGATGCCGCTGGGCCCGGGCTCCTGCCCCACCAGGGCCTTGTACCGCTGGACGAAGGCCTTGACCTTTGGATCGTCGGAGGAGGGGCTCCGCGTCCCGATCACCCAGGTGTAAAAATCCACCTGGTCCTTGTAGGGGAGGGCCGGGATCTCGCTGGGCCCCTGGGAGGTGAAGAACTTCTTGGTCACCCCCACCTCCAGGGACTGGCGGATGATGAGCTTCCCCGACTCGTCGGTGTAGCCCCAGATCAAGGCGTCCGGCTTCAGGGCCTTCAGCTTGTTGAGCTGAGGGTAGAAGTCCGTGGTCCCGGCCCGGTCGTACCGTTCCACCGCCACCACCGTCAAGCCGAGCTCCTTCACCTTGGGAACGTAGGCGTCCAGGATCGACTGGCTGTAGTCGTCGGTCGAGTCAAGGAACGCCACCGTCTTGACCCCCTCCTGCTTGGCGATCTTGACGATGAAGGGGGCGTAGGTGTTCACCCGCCCCTGGGGACCGAATTCCCAGTTGTAGGTCTGGAAGAGGTACTCGTACCCCGGCTTTCCCATGAGGGGACCGACCTGGGTGAGCGGGGTGAACTGCATGACCCGCTCTTTCCGGGTGACCTCGACCACCGGCATCCCGACCACGGACCCGATGGGGCCGAAGATGAACTTGACGTTGTTCTTGGTGATCAACTCGATCGCGGCCGCCACGGCTTCAGCCGGGACACCCCGGTCGTCCTTCAGGAGCAAGTCGATCTTCACCTTCTCACCGCGCACCGTGATGCCGCCGGCGTCGTTGATCTCCTTCACCGCCAGCTTCACGGCGTTGGCCGAGGGCACCCCCAAGAGCGCCAGCTTGCCCGTGAGGGAGAAGACCGCCCCCACTTTGATGGTCTGCTGGGCCGGGGCCGTCGCCACCCCCAGGATTAGAACCAACGCCGAGACCGCGGCCGCTCCTCCGATCCAACGAACCCATTCCCTACGCATGGCTCCCCTCCCTTGATGTCCGAAACAGGCAAGACCCGACGTCCCACCCAATCCACCAGTGCGGCCAGGAACATCCGGTGCCCCTCCGCCGGAACGGGCGAGTATGCCTGCCCCAGGTCCGTCCGGTGCCGCCGCTCCGGCGGAATCAGCGAAGAGAACATCCGCACCTGGACACCCGTAATCTTCATCCAGTGTCGCCTCGCCCGAAGAATTGCTCCACCTGCTTCCGGTACAGACCGCCGGTCCGGCACGCCTGGGCCAGCAGGCTGTGGTAGGCCGCCTCCTGGCCGGCCGCCAGCACGGGATCCGGCGGCAGCGCGGCCTTGGTTCCCTGGACCGCGATCGGATTCCGTTGCGCCAGGCCGCGCGCATATTCCATCGCCCGGCTCAGGACCTGGTCCGGCTCGCAGAGATAGTTGACCAGGCCGATCCGCCAGGCCTCTTGCGCGTCAATCTTCCGCCCGGTCAAGAGGAGATCCGCGGCGATCCCCCGCCCAACCACCGCCTGGAGTCGCTGGATCCCTCCGGAACCGGCGACGGTGCCCAGCTCCACCTCCGGGAAGCCGAGGATCGCAGTGGTCGCGGCGAACCGCACGTCACAGGCCAGAGTCAGCTCCAGGCCGCCACCCAGGGCGTATCCCCGGATGGCGGCCACGGTCGGCTTCCGACACTGGGCGATCCTGGCCTTGCAGCGGAAATCCAGGAGGACGAAGCGCCGGAGCGCTTCGCCCTCCAGCGTGCCGGTCTCGTTGAGGTCGGATCCGGCGCAGAACGCCCGATCCCCCGCGCCGGTGAAAAGGACGACACGGACCGCCGGATCCCCGTCACTGACGCCCATGGCCCGGATCAGCTCCCGGAACGTCTGCGACGACAGCGCGTTCAGGACCCGGGGCCGGTTCAGGACGATCGTCGCCACGCCGTCATCCAGGGTGACGTGGAGGTGCTCGAAGGCGCCAAGCGAACGCTCCGATCCCTCAGCCATCTTGGACCTCTCCCCGCTGCAATCCCGGAAGACTTCTCCGGTGTCGCTCGCCTATTTCATCTCCTCACCGATCTTCCGGATCAGGTCGATCCGCTCCTTGCCCCCCACCTTGTCGTAGAACTGGGGATAGATGCTCGCCGCGACCTGCTGGAAAGCCTTGATGTCGGGATGCGTGACCACCTTGCCCCGCTTCTTCCATTCCTCCTCGATGCCCTTGGCGTACTTCGCGTCCGCCTCGCGCTGGAAGGGCCGGGCCTCCGCCTCCGCCTTGAGGATGGCCTGCTGGATATCCGCGGGGAGTCCCTTCCACCACCGCTCGGCGACCGAGAAGGGGTACAGCAGGATCACATGGTCGGTCACCGCCGCGTACTTCAGGACCTCGATGTGCTTGAACTCCAGTTGCGCCGGGAGGCTGCCGTCGATCCCGTCGATCGTCCCCTGGCTGAGCGCGGTATAGACCTCCGTGATGGACATGGGAACCGGGATGGCGCCCATGGCCTTGTACAGCGCCATGAACGGGGGCGACTCCATGGTCCGGATCTTCAGGCCCTTGTAGTCGTCCGGCTTGTTGATGGGACGGGTGCGGTTCGACGTGTTCCGGGTCCCGATGACCCACCAGCCGAGAGTCCGAAAGCCCTTCGCCGTCATCTTCTCGTTGAACCAGGCGCCCGTCTCCCCATCCACCACCTTGAACGCGTGGGCGGTGTCCTTGAACAGGAACGGCAGGTTGAACAGATCCGCCTCCGGCACGAACCCGCTCAGCGGTCCGGTGGAGATGACCGCGCCCTCCAGCGTGCCCAGCTGCAGGGCCTCGTAGAGCTGCCGCTCCCCCTTGCCCAGGGTGCCCTTGTAGACCACCACCTCGACCTTGCCGCCGGTCAGCTCCTCCACCCGCTTCTTGAAATAATCCGTGCCCACGTACACCGAGGAGCTGGCGTCCACCACCGAGGCGATCCGGAACTGGATCTTCTGCTGCGCCCCGGCCGGCCCGGCCCCGGCAATCAGCCCCACCACGAGCGCCGCGATCCCCAAAACGATCCGCCCACTCCGTTGCATGGCTCCCTCCTCTTGTTATGCCCTGGCCCCCCACGGGGCCTCCTTTGTGCCCTCCCGGGCGCCTCCACCGGCCCGCAGGATGGGCGTGGAGAACGCCGAGGGCCTCCGCGCCGACTGCGCCCGGGTGATCTCTCCCAGCATGGCGACCAGCCCGGCATTGACCTCGAGATCGATCCCGTCCACCGCGAGGCGCGCCCGGCCGCTCATGCCGTCCACCCCGCCGTGCTGGACCGCGGTCCGGATCAAGGCCCGCTCCATCTCCGGGGTGTGGAGCAGCTCGGGATCGTCCTTCATGGCCGCCAGGCACGCCGCGATCCCGTAGGCCCCCCAGTTGGACACCTCGGCCGGGATCACGACATCCACCGTGGTCTGGTCAGCCACCCCGCCCTCGCAGGGACACCGGCAGCGCGCCCCGTACGGGAGCAGCGCCTGGACCACGTCGTGGACTCGACCGAAGCCGATCTCATTCCCCCGGTCGCCGATCCCGATGGTGAGAACCCCCCGCCGCTGCGCCTCGCTGAACAGCAGGCCGGCCTTGGCCACGCCCTCCGACACGTCCTGGCCGCCGACCATGTGATAGACGCCTCGCCCGTTCGGCCCGCTCTTTTCGATCGCAATCACGGCCTGCGGGGCATGGTCCCGAAAATAGTCGCCGGTCTGTGTCGCCGCCTCGCTCGCCTGGCTGGAGAGCGGCACCACGGTCGCGACCGGCCGGTGCGTCCCGGGATCCTGCCGGAACAGCTCCGGGGACACCACCTGCAGTTCGGCGGCCCGGCAGGTGGCAGCGACCATCCCGACCAGATCCGTTTCGGTGACCAGGAGCACCTTGGCCTGGAGGCCCAGCGCGAGCGCCCGGGCCAGGACGGCCGCCCCCACCGGCCCGTCCGTCTCCCCGTACGGCGCGTGACCCGGGAGGATCCATCCGGTGGTGATCATGGCGCAGCCGCCCGGCCGCACCCGCTCCGCCAGCGCCCGGGCGGCGAACAGGCACAGTGGAGGCTCCTGGCGCTCCCGGGCGGCCCGATACAGGGGGCCGATGACGCCGTACCCCAGCACGTCAATGGTCACCAGTTGATCCACGCTCTCGCCGATGTGCAGCAATAAGGGGTCCATGGATCCTCAAGCTCCCGCGGCCTCAGCCGCGCATCAGGAGGCGTGGCAGCATCAGGACCAAGTCTGGAAGATATGTGATCATGAAGAGCAGCAGGACGAGGGCCGCCAGGAACGGCCAGGCGGCCCGCGCGTATCGGGCGACGCTCACCCTGCCGATGGCGCAGCTGACATACATCGCAAGCCCGACCGGCGGGGTCAGCAGGCCGATGGTCAGGTTGAGGGCCATCACGACGCCGAAGTGCACGGGGTCCACCCCGAACCGGGGGAGGATGGGCACCAGGATCGGGGTCATCAGGACCAGGATGGCCGTGACCTCCATCACACAGCCGAGCAGCAGGAGCACCAGGTTGATGAGCAACAGGAAGACCCACGGGCTGCTGGAGATCGCGCCGAAGAACCCCCCGATCCGCTCGGCCGCCTGGACCAGCGCCAGGACATACCCGACCAGGGCGGCCGCGGCCACCGTGAACATCACGCTGCCCAGCACGACCAAGCTTTCTCTCAGGACCCGCACGATGCTTCCTGGGGTGAGGGTCCGATACACGAGCGCGCCGATCAGGAGGACGTAGACCAGGGCCACGGCCCCGGCCTCGGTCGGGGTGAAGATCCCGCCGACGATCCCCCCGATGATGATCACGGGCAGCAGGAGATCCAGCATCCCTTGCCGGATGGCGCGCCACTGCTCAGCCCAGGCAGCGCGCGTGGTCCGGGACCCGTACCCCATCCGCTTGGCGATTCCGTAACTGACGGCCATCAGGTACACGCCCATGAGCACACCCGGGACGGCTCCCCCCAGGAAGAGCTGGCCCACCGACACGTTCCCCATGGCCCCGTAGATGATCATCAGGATGCTGGGAGGGACGATCGGGCCGATGGCACCCGCCGCGGCGGTCAGGGCGACGGCGAACTCGACGTCATACCCGTCCCGCTTCATCGCCGGGATCATGACCCCGCCCAGCGCGGCGGCATCGGCCGTCCCCGAGCCCGAGACCCCCGCCATGATCATCCCGGCGATCACCACCGCGTGCGCCAGCCCCCCGGTGATGTGGCCCACCAGCGACCGAGACAGCCGGACCAAGCGCTCCGTCACGCCCGCCTCACCCATCAGGCTGCCCACCAGGATGAAGAACGGCACGGCCAGCAACGGGAACGAGTCCAGCCCGGCCTGGAGCTGCTGGGGGACCACGATGAATCCGATGCCGGGTGCCGTGGCGACGAACAGCGTGCCGCTCACCAGCATGGCGAAGGCGATCGGCATCCGCCCGAGCAGCAGGACCACGAAGGTGCCAAGTAGCCAGCCCATCGTCCCCTCAGTCTCCTGACGGACGGGGACCCCGGCGATCCCGGACCGCGTCCCGGGCGAGGTACCCCAGCATCAGGGCGCCGGAGACGGGGACGGCGGCGTACACGACGCTCATGGGCAAACCCAGCGCCGGCGAGCGTTGCGGGTGGAACACGATGCTGAGCTGCAGGCCGTACCCGACGACCCCGAGCAGGAAGAGGAAGCACACCAGGCGGATCACCGCGTCCAACCGGGCGGCCAACCGGGGACCGCCCCACAGGCTGCCGACCACGTCCACCACGAAGTGCTTCCGTTCCCGGACGGCTATGGCGGCCGCCAGCAGGGACACCCAGATCAACAGGAACCGGGACACCTCCTCGGTCCAGGCCAGCCCCACGCCCAGGACGAACCGGTCCAGCACACCCGTCACGGTCGCGCCGCACATGGCCATCAGCAGGATCATCGTGATCCCGTCCACGAGCCGTCCCATGGGTCGCCCGCGCTCCTCCCTACGACCGCGTGGGGCGGCAGCGGACCATGGTCACGTGCTCGCCGGTGACGACGACCTCTTTCCGCTGGTTCACCAACCGGCATTCCTCGGTGATGATCCCCAGGTGCGGGCGGCTCTGGCTCACCCGCTTCTCCTTGATCCGCCAGGAGGCCCGCACCGTATCGCCGATGCGCAGCGGCGCCGTGAACTTCAGCTTGTCCCAGCCGATGGTGGCCACGCCGGTCCCCTGGGTGTAATTGGTGCGCCACATCAGGCCCTGCATGATCCCCAGGGCCAGGATGCCGTGACCGATCCGCTCGCCGAACTCGCTCTCCTTCATGAACTCGGCGTCCGTGTGCACCTGGCTGAAGTCGCCGGTCAGTCCGGCGAAGAGGTCGATGGTCCCCTCGCCGATCGTCCGCCCGGCCGAGATCATCTCTTCGCCCACCACGAAATCCTCGTAATACTTCCCCTGCACCAGTGGTTCCGGCATCCCTTTTCCTCCTCAGATCTGCCCCGCCAGCCCCAGCGGCTCCGGCCGGAACAGCGCCGCCTCCATCGGACGCGCGTCCGGCGCCACCCGCAGGGGACAGCGCATCCGCGCCCGGATGTCCCGTTCCACGTCCACCCCCGGCGCGACCTCCACCAGGGTGAGCCCCTCGGCCGTCAGGCGGAACACCGCCCGCTCCGTCACGTAGACGACCTGCTGCCCCTTGGCGTGGGCCCGGGCGGCGTTGAAGGTGAGCTGCTCCACGCGCTCGACCAGCTTGGGGTGTTTCCCCTCGCGCAGGATCTTCAGCCGCCCGTCGGTCACCTCCACCTCGAGCCCGCCGGCCGTGAAGAAGGTGCAGAACACGATGCGCCGGGCCCGGTCCGTGATGTTGTGGAAACCGCCGCACCCCGTGATCTCCTCGCCGAACCGGCTGACGTTGTTGTTCCCGGCCCCGTCCAGTTGCCCGACGCCCAGGAACGTGATGTCGAGGCCGCCCCCGTCGTAGAAGTTGAATTGGAAGGTGGAGTCCATGATGGCGTCCGGGTTCAGCGCCACCACAAAAGTCGTCCCGATGGCGCTGCCCATGAGGCCGCCGAAGATCCCGTGCTCGTTGGTGAAGGTCACCGCATCCAGGACCCCCTCTTCCAGGGCCACAACCGGCAGCTCCGTGGCCAGCCCCGCGCCGAGGTTGACCACGTCCCCGCGCCGGAGTTCCCGGGCGGCCCGCCGCAGGATGACCTTGCGCCCGTCCAGGGGCAGCGGCGGGATGGTGTCCAGCGGAACGCGCGCGTCGCCGCAGAGGGCCGGGTTGTGGCCCTCCCGTCCGCCGGGCGTCGCCGGCGTCAACTGCGTCTGGTGCCGGTGCACCACCACCGCGTCCACCAGCGGCGCGGGGATCCTCACCAGACGGGGGTCCAGCGTCCCCCGCTTGGCCATCCGCTTGACCTGGGCGATCACCGTGCCGCCGCTGTTCCTGGCCGCCATGGCGATGTCGGCCATGGCCAGCGTGTTGGGCTCCTCCTCCATGCTGATGTTGCCGTCCTGGTCCGCCGTGGTGCCGCGGACGATGGCGACATTCACGGGGAAGGTGGGATAGAACAGGTACTCCCGGCCCCGGATCGTCATCACCTCGGCCAGATTCTCCGTGGTCCGGTCATTCAGGCGCCCGCCCTCGACCCGCGGGTCCACGAAGGTGTGCAGCCCGACCTGCGTGAGGACGCCCGGCTTGCCGGCCCCCACCGCCGTGAGCCACTGGACCAGGGTGCCCATGGGCAGGTTGTACGCCTCGACGCGGTTCTCCAGGATCATGCGGATGAGCCGGGGGTGCCGCTTGGCCGTGTAGCTCCCGCCGATGATCCGCCGGAGCATGCCCTCGTGTGCGAGGACGTTGAGGCCCCCCTCTCCCGGCCGATCGCTGGGGAGCATGGGGTTCACGTTGATCAGGTCCCGGGGCTCTCCCGTCTCCAGGAACCGCCGCTCCAGGGCGTGGAGGACCAGGTCCGGCTCCAGGACCGCGCCCGTCCCGCCGATGACCAGGGTCGCGCCGGTCGGGATGAGTCGAACCGCCTCGTCTGCGCTCAGGAATCGTGCGCTCATCGCTGTGTGGAGTCTCCCCAGACCTCAGGCGCCGTCGCGAACTCCCTTCATCACATCCCGGAAGGCCGCGCCGATCACCGAGGTGCTGCTGAAGGTGAGGAACCGGACGCCCCGCGCCATCAGGCTCTTCGCCCCCGCCGCGTCCCGGACGAAGTACCCGACCTCACGTCGCGCCGCCTCGGCCGCCTTGAAGATGCGGGTCACCGCCTCCTGGACGGCCGGATGGTCCGCCTGGCCCGGGTACCCCATGGAGATAGAGAGGTCGGCGGGTCCCACGAAGAGGACGTCCACCCCGGGCACGGCGGCGATGGCCTCGGCCGCGGGGACGGCCGCCCTGTCCTCGATCTGGACGGCCACCAGGATCTCCCGGTTGGACCGCGCGATGTGCTCGGCCACGCTTCGGAAGCCGTGCCGGCCCGCCCGGGCCGTGGTGGCCAGACCCCGGATCCCCTCCGGGGGATACTTGCAGGCCGCCACGGCCGCCTGGGCATCGGCCACCGACAGGACGTGCGGGACCAGGACCCCCAGCGCCCCCGCATCCAGGGCCCGGAGAATGAGGGCCCGGTCATTCATCGTCACGCGGACGATGGGGGTCGTTCCGGCCGTCTCGGCCGCCCGCACCAAGTGCTCCAGGCCCTCCGGGCCGGCCGCGCCGTGCTCCGTGTCCAGGATCACGAAATCGAAGCCGGCGTGGCCCGACATCTCGACCAGGGCCGGGGAGGGAACCATGACGAACATCCCGAGGGCCGCCCGCCCCTCGGCGAACGCCTGCTTGATCCGGTTTTCCATACTGCTCCTTTCGGGTTCCTAGGCGTTGGCGAAGAGCGCCGTCAGATGCCTCAGGCCAAGCCCTGCTGGGCCTCGGTGAGAAAGTTCCGTCCCGTTCGCATCAGCCAGCCGGCTGTGCCGATCAACACGATGTCCGCGCCACGCTCCAGGCATCGCCGCGCCCCGGCCACGTCCATCGCGTTCAGGGCGACCCATTTGCCATTCGCCTTGGCCCGGGTGATGACGCGACTAATGGCGTCCTGCACGGCCGGGGCCGCGGTATCGCCCCGGAATCCCAGAGACTGGGAGAGATCGGCCGGCCCGAGGACGATGGCATCCACCCCCTCGGTGGAAGCGATGGCATCGACCTGTTCGACCGCCCGGGCAGTCTCGATCATTGCGAAGAACAGCACCTCCCGGTTGGCGAGGTCCATGTAGACTGGCACGGGTGTATCTACCCCGTACCCGGCAGCTCGGGTGCTGGCAGCCAGCCCGCGTTTCCCCTGGGGAGCATACCGGATGGCGGCGACCGCAGCCTCCGCCTCGGCGGCGGACTCGATGTGGGGCACCTGGATTCCCGTGGCGCCGACATCCAGGAAGACGAAGTCGAAGCCGATGAGGCCGCAGATGTCCACAAACCAGGAAGAGTTGAAATTGAGGATGGGGCCGAACAACCGCGCTTCCTGGCTCAGGCGCTGCCGGAGCCGGTGGGGTCCAATCATGGCATGGCTCCCTGAAATATGGTGTCCGGCCCGCTGGGCAGACCGGCGATTACTTCAACTTCCACTCCAAACTCTCGGCCGAGCCGCCCAACCTGGATGCAGGTTCGAGCCGGGGGATTCACCGAGAAATAGGCCTTCCAAATTTTGTTGAATCCCGCATAGTCGTCCATATTCCGAAGATAGCATGTCGCCTTCAGCACATTCCGCAAGGAGGTTCCCGCCGCCTCCAGAATGGCCTCAAGACTGCTCAGAACCTGCCGGGTCTCGGCCTCGATTCCCCCGGTAACCACCTCGCCGGTCGCAGGGTCCCGCGCCACTATCCCGGGCACGCAGGCGCGGGATAACGAGTATGCCGTTTGGTCGCCGGTCGACGCGATTCTACTTGACCCGCTTCCAGCTTCGCCTGGCCTCCACCACTAGCGGCGGGTCGGATGCAACGGTGAAGCAGCGGACTTTGTCCTCAGGTGCACTGATTTGATGAGGTTCGTTTGACGCGATCGCCAGCACCGTTTCGGGCCCCACGGTTCGTTCTTCGTCGCCCACGCGCACGAGAGGGTGTCCCTCGAGGATGATGTAGATCTCTTCGGCCGGATGCGATGCGACGTGCGTCTTCTGACCGGGCTCGAGCTCCAGCATCACCGCCGTCAGCTTGCGCATGTTGGTCCGTTCTGCATCCACGAGAAAACGCAGGACGCGTGTTAGTTCGCCCGGGGCTTCGTACCCCTCGACTTCGCTGATATGGACTATCAATGACGTACTCCTTTCTCGGGTCGGTTGCCGGCTGGCTATCTGGCGCCCATCAGGGCGTTGGGCAGGAATGTCACCAGGCCGGTCCAGTAGGTGACCATCAGCAGCACCACGACGAGCGCCACTATAAACGGCCAGACTTCCATTGAGAAGTCCCAGATCGAGATCTTGGCGATTGTGGACGTTATATACATACTCATCCCGACGGGCGGCGTAATCATACCGATCATCAGATTGAGCACCATCATCACGCCAAAGTGGACCGGATCGAAATGGTAGCGCTGAATCAAGGGCATGAAAACGGGAATCGTGATGATCATTATCGGCACCGGATCCATCAGACAGCCGAGGAAGAGCAGTATCAGGTTGATAATCAACAGCACCAGCCGGGGATCGTCCGTCATGACGGTGAAAAAAGACACTATCGCCTGCGGCATCTGCATCAGGGCGGCTATCCAGCCTGTAACCGATGATGCGGCGACGATCAGCATCACGATGCCGCTCGTGACTATGGTCTCAGTTCCTGCGGATCGGAGTCCGGACCAATCCAGCTCGCGATACCCTAACCCGAGTAGCAGGGCGTACACGGACGCGACCACGGCGGCCTCGGTGGGGGTGAAGACGCCGACGAGGATGCCGCCCAACACGATTATTGGTGCGACCATCGCCAGAATGGCGTCGACGCCACTTTCGAGAACGCGCCTCCAACTGAAGTCGGCCCCTTTTCCGTATCCCCGCCGTTTCGCAATCAGGTAGCAGACGAGCATGAGGTACAGGCCCATCAAGACGCCGGGAACGACGCCGCCGATGAATAGCCGGCCGGTCGAAACACCCGTAAGGCTTCCGAAGATCACCATGGCGATGCTCGGCGGGATGATGGGTCCAATGGTTGACGCAGCGGCGGTCACCGCGGCCGCGAACCTAGGTGAGTAGCCGGCGCGGACCATCCAGGGGATCAGGATCGAACCGGTGGCGGTGGCGTCGGCCACGGCAGAGCCGGACATTCCGGCCATGATCATGTTGGCGATGACCGTCGTATGGCCCAGGCCCCCCGTCAGGTGGCCCACCAGAGCGCTGGAAAAGGCGACTAACCGCCGCGTGACGCCTCCGTAGTTCATGAGGGAGCCAGCGAGGACGAAGAACGGCACCGCTAGGAGCGGGAACGAATCGATTCCGTTCAGCATTCTGGTGGGAATGGTGGTGAGCGGTATCCCCCCTTGAATCAGCATGAACAGCAGCGAAGCGAGGCCCATCGCGAACGCGACCGGCATTCCGACGGCAAGGAGCAGCAGTCCGATAATCAGGAGTGCGGATCCCATTGCTCCTCCCGCCGTCGCATGAAGATGGCACGGGCAGCGTGCACGAGCATGAGAGCCGCGCTCACGGGCAGCGACACGTACACGTAGCTCATCGGCAGTCCGAGGCTGGGCGAGGTCTGTACCCACGTCTGGCGTGTCACGAACCACCCCTGCGCCAGGAGCACCGCCAGGAAGAAGATGACGCCGGCCTCGACGGCGATGGTGATGACTGTCCGCACTCGTTCCGGCAGCCCGTCGACGGCGAAGCCGATGCGAATGTGCGACGCTCGCCTGCTGACAACTGTCGCACCGAGAAACGACATCCAAATGAACAGAAAGCGCGAGGTCTCATCCACCCAGGCGAAGGACTGCGTGAATAGCCCCAGATAGCGGATCACCACAGTGCCGAACAGTGTGGCCGTCAACACCGCGATCATAGATAGCCCCGCGATCTGAGCCGCGAGGTCGAGGACGCGGGAGGCTAGATCCAACCCGCGTCCTACCGCGGCGATCAGACTGGTGTTCCTCGCACCTGTCATCGTTGCATCCCGCCGCACGCTCTAAGCGGCGCCCCGGATCGTGGCAAGAAGAGGCGGCGGTGCGAACTCCTTGAGAGTCTCGTAAACCGAGGCCGTGGCCGCACGGAAGGGTGCCTGGTCGGGAGTATTCACAACCATCCCCTTGCTCTTGAGGAACTCCAGTGCCTTGGTCTCGTTCGCCTTCACGAAGGCGCGATTCGCCTTCGTTGCCTCTGCACCTGCCGCTACGAGCGCCTTCTGGATATCGGCGGGCAACTGGGAGTAGAAGTTCTCGCCCACCACGGAGGGGTTGGTTCCCACCACGTGGCCGGTGAGCGATAGGTACTTCTGCACCTCCTGGAAGTTGGCCGACTGAATCGTAGTGGTCGGGTTGTCCTGGCCGTCAACCACACCTTGCTGAAGGGCGGAGTACAGCTCAGAGAAGTCCATCGACACGACCGTCGCGCCCAGGGCCTTGAACAACTCGACGAAGGTCTTGGAGGGCACCACGCGCATCTTCAAGCCTCGCAGATCTGCCGGCTTCTCGATGGGGCGTTTGTTGTTGGTGATGTGCCGGATCCCGATGTCAGCCCAGCCCAGGATGCGGAAGCCCTTCTCCTGATAGAGCTTGCTGATCTCCTGCGAGGCGGGACCATCCTGAAACTTATACATGTGGTCGAGCCCGTTGAAGAGGTAGGGCATGTCCATGATGTTGGCTGCAGGCACCCACTGGCTCCAGAGCGAATTGCCCGTATTCATCATCTCGATGGTGCCCGCCAGGATCTGGCCCGCCACCTCGGGATCCTTCCCCAGTTGCGCGCTCGGGAATATCTGAACTTTGACGGCCCCGTTGGTGGTCATCTCCACGACTTCCGCGAACTTGGTTCCCCAAATGTGGGACGGATGTGTCAACGAAGCCGTGTGGGCGTAACGGATCGTGATCGCTTTCCCAGGTGCGGCGGCGGACGCCGGTGCCAATTCCCCGAGGACGACCCCCGCAGCGCCAGCAGTCAGGAGCCCAAGTAAGTCTCGCCGAGACAATCGGGTGTCTAGAGTGCTCATTCCTACTTCCCCCTTTCTCATCGCCAACGGCTACCCCGGGCGACCGGACATCAACATCGACAGCTCACAGCAAGCGCCTTCGGATTCAAGAATCTATGCCCGAGCCACCTCCTTTCGTACTGATGACGATGTTACCCATATTGTCCAGGTGCGCCGCGCAACCAGGTGGGATCACTATGGTCGAGTCGTACTCTTCGACGATCAGGGGGCCAGCGCGCCAGACGGAGCCAACCCCAACGCGGTCGGTGATCGGCGTCTCGTGCAGTCCGGCCGGTCCGAAGAAGGCCATCCGCGTGTGCAGCGTTCCGGCCGGATGCTCGACGTGACCATCACTTCTACCCGTGGCTCCGACGGCCAGCCGCGGGGGCACAGCCTTCGCCAACACTCGAAGATTGACGACCTCGATCTGCCCCCGCTCGTCCTTGTAGCTGTAGGTACGCTCGTGTTCAGTCTCAAATGCCGCCGCGATAACCCGCACGGAGTCGAGGTCGAGCCGGGCCGGCACCGCGGTCAGCAGCTCATACGATTGCTTGACGTACCGAAGGTCGGCGAAGCGAGTGAGCGTCGAGACGACATAGCCATCTCGCTCCAGGGTGGCTGCCGCTTGCTCTTCAAGCTCACGATACACCTGCTCCATATCGGCCAACGCGCTCGCCTCCAGCAGTGTACGGTGGGTTCGGGTGGTATGGCTCTCCACGTTGGTCATCAGGAGGCCGAAAGCGCTGAAGAGCCCTGGCGCAGGCGGCACGACCACCCGGGGAATCTCCAGCGACCGCGCCATCTCGGCGGCGTGAACCGGTCCGCTTCCACCGAAAGCCACCAGCGTGAACTGTCGTGGGTCCCGACCCCGCTCCGTGCTGACGGCTTTGATGGCGCGAATCATCCTCACGTTCGCCACCGTATGCACGCCGTAACACGCCTCCAGCAGGCTCATGCCGAGCGGTGCCGCCACCTCTGCCTCCAGGACCCTTGCCGCCGCGGCGGCGTCCAGAGGGACTGTGCCTCCGGCCACCCCGGTGGGATTGATGTAGCCGAGCGTGACGTTGGCATCGGTGATGGTTGGGGCCGTTCCGCCGCGCTGGTAGCAGACCGGCCCGGGGACCGCCCCGGCGCTCTCAGGGCCCACCTGCAATGCCCCGCCCTTGTCGATCGACACGATGCTCCCGCCACCTGCCCCGACCTCCGCCAGATCGATGGCGGGGACGCGCAGCAGGTAGCCACCGCCGCTCTGAAGTCGGGCTCCAATCGAGATGCCGGCCCCGACCTGGTACTCGTGGGCGAGGCTGGGCTGTCCGTTCTCGATGATCGACGTCTTGGCCGTCGTCCCCCCCATGTCGAAGGCGATGACGTCGCCGAGGCCCATCTCGCGGGCGAATTGAGCGCTGCCGATCACGCCGGCCGCAGGTCCCGACTCGACTATGTGGATCGGGTGCTGCGCGGCCTCTCTCGCCGGCATGACGCCGCCGCTCGATCGCATCACGAGGACGGGGGCCGTCACGCCGATGGCCCGAAGCCGCCCGAGCAGTTGGTCCAGGTACGACTCGACGGTGGGCCGGATGTAAGCGTTGATGACCGTCGTGCTCGTGCGCTCGTACTCTTTGATCTCCGGGAGCACATCCGACGAGATCGATATTGGAACGTGGGGAAAGGCCTGCGCGAGCATCGCGGCGACCTGCTGCTCGTGCGCCGGGTTCTGGTAGGCATGCAGGAAACACACCGCGATCGATTGGATCCCCTCGGCCGCGAAGCGCTGCACCGCCGCGCGCACGTCGTCATGCCGCACCGGGACCACTTCAGTCCCCTCCGCGTCCAGCCGCTCCTCCACCTCTAGGCGCAGGCCGCGCTGGACGAGAGGCACGGGCTTCTCCCAGAATAGGTCGTAAAGGACGGGCCGGCGCATCCGGCCCAACTCCAGCACATCGCGGAACCCGCGAGTCGTTAGGAGGCCGGTCAGCGCACCGCGTCGCTCCAGGATAGCGTTGGTCGCGACGGTGGTCCCATGCAGCACCTCTCCGATGCTGCCGGCCGCGACGTCTGTCTCCGCAAAAACGTCGCTCAAGCCATCGGCAATAGCCCGGCTATAGTCCCCAGTGGTGGATAGCACCTTCTTCGTGTGAATGCGCCCGTCAGGGCGGAACACGACGATGTCCGTGAAGGTTCCGCCGATGTCTACCCCGACCCGCACTCTGTCCTCGAGCGCCGTCATAGCGCGCCCTCCTTGGCCGTGGAACTGCACAGCTTCGCCCTGAGAGCTGCCGTTGCATCGAGATCCACCCGCAGCCGCCGTCCCCTGCCTGTGATCACCACGCCGTAGTCGATCCGTGCCCCACGCCGTGAGACCTTCTCGTCCAGGACGTCGCGGAGGACGCGCTCCGGATCGCGCTCCAGCGGATCGCCGTAGCCTCCGGAGCTGGGCAGAGTGTGCTGGAAGACTTCGCCGGCGTGCAGCGTCACGATGAACTTCGATGGCAGCACGCGCCTTCGGCCACCCCCCTCGATCGCATTCTCGGAGGGGCTGCCGGGCTTGCCCCCGAAGAGCCCGTATGGGAGTATCTTGCGCCGGTCCGACCTCACCTGAAGCAGCGCGTCGGGTCCCAGTAAGCGCGTATCCTTCGCCACGGACATCCCGCCCCTGAAGCGCCCCGGGCCGGCTGAATCCGTAACGAAGGCGACGCGCTCGATTCTGATCGGGTACTCCGATTCGAGCACTTCGGCGCTCGTGGACCGAATATTCGTCGCGAGAGGAGAGATCCCGTCGATGCCGTCGCGGTCCGGGCGCCCCCCCCAGCAGCCGACCAGCGGCTCGACCAGGATGTATGGCGAGCCGTTGGAGTCGCTCCCGGCCAAGGTGACGAAGGAGTTGCCTCCCTCGCCCGCAGCGAAAACGCGGGCCGGCGCCGCCTGGGCAAGCGCCCCGAAGAGAGCGTCCACCACCCGATACCCCGAGATCGCCCGCGCGGCGCACGCGGCCGGCAACACGGCATTGACGATAGTGCCGGGCGGAGCGATGACGTGGATCGGGCGGAAGTATCCCGCGTTGTTCGGGATGTGCGAGCCCATGATGCTCCGAACCACCACGTACACGGCCGACTTGGTAAACGAGGCGGTGGCATTGATCGCGCCCCGTACCTGCTTCGAGGTGCCGGTCAGGTCGACCGTCATCTCATCGCCTCGAATGGTCAGCTCCACCTTCATGGGGATCGGATCGGGATCGAGCCCGTCGTCGTCCAGGTAGTCGGTGAACCGGTAGACGCCATCCGGCAGGGCCTCGATCTCCGCCCGGGTCATCCGTTCCGTGTAGTCGAGGACCTCACGGAAGTAGTTGAGCAGGACCGGCAGGCTGTAACGGGCCACCAGTTCGAGGAAGCGCCGCTCTCCGGTCTGACAGGCTGTGAGTTGGGCCTGCAGGTCGCCGAGAACCTTGTCCGGCACCCGAACGTTGGCCTCTATGATACGAAAGACCTCCCTCACCGGCTGGCCCGCGGCGTACAGCCGCATGGGCGGAACTCGAAGCCCCTCCTGGTAGATCTCCGTCGAGTCGGACGCGTTGCTCCCTGGAACCCGGCCGCCCACATCGGTGTGGTGGGCGACGGTGCCGGTGAAACCGGCGAGCACGCCGTCGATGAAGATCGGGCGAAACATGAAGAAGTCCTGGAGGTGGCTCCCCCCTTCGAACGGATCGTTGAGGATGAACACGTCGCCTGGTACGATCTCCCTCCCAAAGAGGCGGAGGACGGCCTCCATGGCATCCGGCATCCCGCCCAGGTGGAAGGGGAGCGTCAGACCCTGGGCGAGCAACTGACCCTCGGCGTCCAGGAACGATGTTCCGAAGTCCATCGCTTCCCGGACGATCGTCGAGCGTGCCGTGCGCACGATGGTGAGCGCCATCTCGTCCAGGATCGAGTCCATAGCGTTCTTCAACACCTCGAAGGTGATGGGGTCGAACGCTCGGTCGCCGTGCGCTCCTTGGCTCGCGAGTCCTATCGTAGTTTCCACCATGCTCTCGTCTCCTCTCGGAAGCCCCCGGTCTACTTTGCCCTATTCCATTTTGCCCTATTCCATCGAGCTCAGAAGTCCAAGATCCCCTGATCGAGACTCAGCCCTAATCCGAAAAACAGTTCGTGCCTTTGATTCCTTTGACAGAGTCAATCCCAAAGTTAGTTGAAAATGGCGAAGCGGCCTCCCGGTCATGGGGCTACGCAGCGTGAGATGCACCCGTCGCTTCCTCGTCTCGCACCGCTGCCAGCAAGGCGGCCCGGAGCAGCGGCAACGCCCGGAAGCCTTTTATCCGCCGCAAGCGCGGCTCGATGTCCAGGAGCGCCGCAGCCAGCCAGCGCTGTTTCTGATCGGACGTTCGCCAGCGATCGACCTTGTCGGTCCGTTGCCCGACCAGGGCGTTCAGGGATTCGAGCCAGTTCGTCGTCTTCAGACTCACGCCCAATGTGGAGAAGACGCCCAGGCGGTGGAGGGTGAGGGTCTCCTCGAACCCTTCGTCGAGGCTCTTGACCGCCGACTCGTTCACCAGACGCAGTTCCTGGCGGACCCGGAGGAGGGCCGCCTTCGCGTCGGGGTAGGTGGGCTTCTGATAGGCCGCCTGGAGCTTGCGGCGCCAGGTGGGCCGCTGGCCCTTGGGCAAGTACTCCAGGACGTTCTCCCGCTTATGCCACTGACAGCGCTGGACCACCGCCTGGGATCCGAAGACGGTCTGGAGCGCCTTCCGGAGCCCCTTGGCCCCATCGATCACGCAGAGGAGGCCCTGGTCCATCTTCAGACCGCGCTCGACCAGCTCCCGGAGGAAGGCGGCGCAGACCCGGTCGTTCTCCGTAGCCGTCTGGACGAAGCCCAGGATGACCTTCTCGCCGGTCACCGTGATCCCGAGCGCGATCACCATCGCATCCTCGGCGAAGGTCTTCCCATCGAGGAGCAGGGCGACGAAGTCGTACCCCACCAGCTGCCGCTCCTGGAGGACCTGGAGTCGCTGCGCGCTGGCCCGGATGAAGCGGCGGGAGACGCTGGTAGGGCTCAACCCTAAGGCTTCGGGGACGGCCTCCGCACAGGCTTCGTAGTCCCGACAGCTCAGGCCGTAGAGCACCTTCCGGAAGAGGCCCACATCGGTCTGTCGGGGCGTCTGGAGCTGCTGGTAGGTCCGCAACGGGACCTCTTGATTGCGCACCCGATCCCGGACGAGGTTACAAAAGGTGATAGCCTGGGAAATATGGCCGGCCGCCGGAGGCACTCGATCGGTGTGAACCACTCGCGGTTGCATTTCAGCTTACTCCCGACCACCGTGTTCCCAAGATGATGACTTCCGCCACGCCTGGACTCGTCGTCCTGCATGGGGGCGATGCCTGGCCACCTATTCCGAAGGCGACGTATGACCCAGCCATGCTGCCTCAAACGAACTCCCTCTCGTTGAGAGGGTAGGAAGCCGACCAGGGAAGCCGTTAGGCCGGTGGAATCTTTTTCCAATTCTCCTTCGGGGCCAGCCGCTTGGGTTGGGGGGAGGTGGTCCAGACGAATTCCAGGGGCTCTGGGCCCAAGGAGTCGATCTGATGCCGGGCGTTCGACGGGATGAAGATCACCGTGCCAGGTCCGACCTCTTTTACCTCACCCCCGACCATCGCCCTGGCCCTCCCGCGCAGGAGGTAATACGCCTCCTCCTCCGGGTGCTGGGCCAGTACGGTCCCTGTCCCGGGTTCGATGCTGGTGAATCCCATGACAAAGCTCTTGGCACCAGTTTTCTCTGGGTCCACGAGGTACTTCAGAATCCCCTTGCGCGGAAGTGGCGGTTCGTATCCTTCGATGGCGGATGTGTGAATGATCATCTCTGCCCTCCTTGCTGTGCCCTTGGAAGTCTGGCCGGCATGGCCTTGAGCGGGCGCTCCCACTGGTACTCAAGGGCGGCGGCCCGCGGGGTGACGAGGCCATCACGAACATCTCGCTCGACCCGGTCCCGGTCCCGGTCCGCGGGGGGATAGAGACCGCCGCCCCCCGGGTATTCGACGGTGATGGCATCCCCGGGGCGCAGGGCCAAGCGACTCCGAGTCTGCCGCAGGGGCCGGCCATTCAGGAAGAGGCGGTTCGGACGACCTGGCCGTCCGCCCAGCAACCCCTGAGCCGGGTGGTTCAGACGGTTCACCACCAAATTGTGAAGCACTGGTGTGTTCGCCAAGTTGCGGATCGTTATCCGCTGGCCAGGACCTCCACGGAACTTGCCAGGTCCGCCGGAATCGGGGATCAGTACCTTCTCCTCGACGAGCAGAGGCGTGGTCAGCTCGATGACCTCGGCTGGCGTGTTGGACATGTTGCTGGGGAAGCAACTGGTCCGCCCATCTCGGCCCGGAGCTGCCCCGCTCCCCCCATTGAAGCCCACCAAGAGGACGTAGGGAGAGCCGTCCCGACCGGTCCCCGCAAATGCCTCGAGAGTCACCGGCGTACTTCCGCTGTGGGCCATGACCCGGTCTGGAAAGACCTCTGCGAGGGCACTGAAGATGGCCGCCGGGATGAAGTGTCCGACTTGGTTCCGGTTCATCACTGCGGCCGGAGGTTTGGCATTCAGGACGCATCCTTCGGGTGCCGCTACGGTAATGGGGCGATAGCACCCCTCGTTGTTGGGGATACTGGGATTCAGGAGGCATTTCAGCGGGTAGGCAGTGTAGGCATACGTATAGCTGATCACGGAGTTGAGAGAAGAGTGGTTCTGCGGCGAGGACCCGGCAAAGTCAACATGAATGGTATCGCCCGCGATCTCTACTCGAACGCGAAGAGTGATGGATCCTTCGAGCCCATCCAAAGACACCTCGCTGGCGTAGACGCCGGCCGGCGCCGCGCGGATGGCCTCCCGCATGGCGCCCTCGGTGCGGGACAAGATCTCATCCGCCAGGGCGGTGAAGTCCTCGATCCGCTCCTCGATCATCAGTTGGCGGACCCGCTCGGAGGCAACCCAGTTGGCGGCGAGCATCGCGTTGATGTCCCCGACGACATCCTCCGGGACCCGCACGTTGTTGCGGATAAACTCGAGCACGGTCTCGTCGAGGGAGCCCTCGCGGGCCAGCCGGACCATGGGGATGCGAATCCCCTCCTCGTACACTTCCCGGGTCCCGCCATAGTCGATAATTCCCCCGATGTCCGCCATGTGGGCGATCACGCCCGCCAGGGCCACGAGCTCTCCTCGTGGGCCGAAGATTGGGGTGACGATGGTGAGATCCGGGAGATGGCCGGTCCCCAGCCAGGGATCGTTGGTGACCAGGCTATCCCCGGGCCGGAGCGTCTCCGGTGGGAATCGCCGGAGCAGGTGCCGGGCGGTAATCGGGAGCGTCCCCAGGAAGGAGGGCGGACAGTGCCAGGGCTGAGCCACCGAGTTCCCCCGGGCGTCCATCAGCACCACCGCATAGTCGTTTCCCTCGCGCACGACGCTGGAGAAGGCAGTCCGCACCAGCGCCGCACTCGTCTCCTGGGTAATAGAGATCAGCTTATCCCACAGGATGCGCAGCGCGATCGGATCGTGGCCCATCAGGACACCTCGCATAGGGTCATCACGACTCCTCCCAGCTCGTCCAGAGTCGCCCATGCTCCTGGACCGATGTAGATGGTACTCTCCCGCTCCTCCAGGATCACCGGTCCCTCGATCCGGACGCCCGGTTGCAGGCGATAGCGGTCCAGCACCGGGACTTCCACCGACCCCTGGTCCTCGCGGAGGTAGACAGGGCGGCTCCCCTTGATCGCGTCACCGGTTGCCGCGCCGGTCTCCATCCGGAGGTTGAAGCGGGGAGGCGGGGCCAGCGCGGCGGCCCGCCAGGTGACCGCCTCGACGGGCGCCCCGGCGACGAGACGCCCGTAGCTCGCCTGGTATACGGCGTCGAAAGCCTCTGCGAGGGCCGCCCTGTTTCCGTCCTCCAGGTAGACCTCCGGAACCGGAACGGTGACCTCGAACCCCTGCCGCTTGTACCGCATATCCACACTGATCCGCCGCTCCACCAGATTCCAGGCGACGCCCGCCTTGGTGAACAGCGGCTCAAGCTGGCCAAACATGTCGCGGTAGAGGTCGTGGACCCGATCCATGTCCGCGGAGGCCAGATCCGTGACATAGGACGTGCTGAGGTCGAAGGCGAGTCGGGCGCTGAGGAGACCCAGGGCCGAAAAGGCTCCCACGGCGCGAGGAAAGATCACCCGAGCCAACCCGAGGATGCGGGCAATCCGATAGGCGTGAACCGGTCCGGCACCGCCGAAGGCCACCATCGTCATGCCCCGATAGTTCACCCCCTTCTCGACCGCGTGGACTCTGAGCGCCTCCGCCATGTTGGCCGTGACGACCTCATGAATCCCCCAGGCCGCCCGGACTGCAGACAGCCCGAGCCGGGCCCCCAGATCTCCCAGGGCGGTCTCGGCGCCAGCGGCGTCGAGGGCCATCTCCCCCCCGAGGAAATAGGCCGCGTTCAAGTAGCCCAGGAGCAGGTCGGCGTCGGTGACCGTGGGCTCCGTTCCCCCCCGTCCGTAGCAGACAGGCCCCGGGTCCGCCCCGGCGCTCTCCGGACCCACACTCAAGAGCCCCAGGGCATCAGCCCGGGCCAAGCTCCCGCCGCCCGCGCCGATCTCGATCATATCGACGATCGGCAGCCGGACCGGCAAACCACTCCCCCGCATGAAGCGCTTCACGCGAGCGACCTCGAAGTCGGTGGTGATCAACGGCGCCCCGCCCCTGACGAGGCAGGCCTTGGCCGTGGTTCCGCCCATGTCAAAGGAGAGCAGATCCGGACACCCAATAAGCCGTCCGTAAAGAGCGGCGGCCAAGGCGCCCGCCGCCGGGCCGGACTCCAGCAGGCGAACCGGGAACTGCGCCGCCGCCTCCGGGGTCAAGATGCCCCCCTGGGAGCCCATGTAGTAGCTTCCCCGAAACCCAAGAGCGGCCAGGTCTGCCTCCAGACGCGCGAGGTAGCCCTTGACGACCGGCTGCACGAAGGCATTCATGGCGGTGAGGCACGCCCGTTCGAACTCGCGAGCCTGGGCGAGGACTTCCGAAGAGAGCGAAATAAATAGGTCGGGTGCCTCGGTCCGAAGCAAGGCGGCCACGCGCCGCTCGTGGTCCGGGTTCCGATAAGCGTGGAGCAGGCAGACAGCCACTGCCTCATATCGCTCCCGGCGCAGGCGGCGGGCGAGCCTCCGCACCGCGCCTTCGTCGGGAGGGACCCTGACCTCGCCGGTGGCCAGGATCCGCTCCGGAATCTCGAAGGTCCGATGCCGCGGGACGACCGGCTCGGGGACCTCCAGGGCGAGATCGTACACGTTGTAGCGCGACTCCCGGGCGCATTGCAGGACATCTCGAAATCCGGCCGTGACCAGAAGGGCGGTCTTGGCCCCCTTCCGCTCGATGAGCGCGTTGCTGACCAGCGTCGTCGCGTGGATGATGTCGGCGATGGATTCTGGACGGGTGCCCGTCCGCTCCAACAAGCGTCGAGTCCCATCCTGCACTGCCCGCGCTGGGTCGTCGGGCGTGGTCAGGAGTTTTTCCACCGCCAGCGCACCGCTCTGGTTGTTGAGCAGCACCAGGTCGGTGAAGGTCCCGCCGATGTCCACCCCCACACGGTATGGCTGCACCCTCTCGCTCATCGCTCCTCCCGCCCACTCGCCAGATCGCGGGCCGCGTAGGGACCCGGCCGCGCTCGTCCCCCCAGGCCGCGCAGCACGTTCAGGAGTCGCGCCGCCAGTTCCTCACGCACCGTCGCCGGGTCCCGCCCAGCCCAGTCGTAGAATCCCCGGCCGGCCTGCAGGCCGACCTCGCGACGTTCCACCAGCTCCCGAAGGAGGGGGAGCGGCTCTGCCCCGTTCTGCAGGTGCGGGTAGAGTGCCGCTGCCACAGTGAGGAGGAGGTCCAGGCTCCCGAGGTCCTGCTGAAGGAGAATGCCCGTGGCCGCCAAGCGCGGGCCCAGGGCCACCTGGGCCACGATGTCTACGTCCTCGACGCTCGCCACGCCCGATTCCACGAGCGCGATGGCCTCCCGGGTCAGGGCCTGGATCAGCCGGTTGGCCACAAACCCCGGCTGGTCGAATCGGACGCGGATCGGAACCTTGCCCACCTGCCGCCAGAGGTCCATGACGGCGTCCACGATCTCCGGATCCGTTTCCGGACCCTGGACTACCTCCACCAATGGCATGGCGTCGGCCGGGTTCAGGAAATGGCAGCCTATCAGTCGCTCACGCCGCGCCATCCGAGCCCCCACCCCCACCAGGGTCAGCGAGGAGGTGTTCGTGGCCAAGATCGTGGCCCGAGGACAGAGGCCCTCCAGGCGGGCAAACAGCACCTGCTTGGCCGGGAGATCCTCAGGAATGCTTTCCAGGACCAGACCCGCCCCGGCCACGGCCTCCTCCAGGGTTCTGCACATCACCACCCGATCCCGGGCGGCGGCCGCGGCCCTCTCCCCCCATACTCCCGATCGGACCGCACGCTCCAGGTTGGCTCCCAATCGGATGGGGACGGAGGCGAGAACCTCCGGCGCCGTGTCTGTCGCCGTCGCGGTCACCCCTCCCAGGGCCAGGGCGGTGGCAATCCCCAAGCCCATGTGGCCCGCGCCGACTACCCCGACCCGCTCCAGTTCGGTGGGCACAGGTGGACTCCTCATCTGTAGCCGAACAGCCCAGGAATCCAGAGGGCCAGGCCCGGAAACAGAAGGACGAGGAACAGGACCACAAACTGCCAGAGCACGAAGGGCCAGACCGCTCGCACCAGGCGCTCGAGCGTGATCCCGGCCACACCGCAGATCACGAAGAGGACGATACCGATCGGGGGGGTCAGCATCCCGACTACCAGGTTCAGGATCATCAGAAATCCGAAATACAGCGGGTGGAGGCCATAGGCGGCCGCCATCGGCGCCAGAATGGGCACGAACATCACGTAGGCGGCGACTGACTCCATCAGGCACCCGACGATGATCAGGAAGAACATCACGAGCAGCAGAAAGACCCAGGGACTGGATGACTGTGCTCGCAGGAAGGCCCCGATCCGGGTTGGAACCTGTTGGATGGTCAAGAGCCAGGAGACGGTGTTGGCGGTCGCCATCAGCATGGCCACCACGGACGTGCTCATCGCACTGCGCACGAGTATCCCGGGGAGATCTCGAACGCGCAGTTGCCGTGTCACCGCGAACCCGACCACCAGCGCGTAGACGACCGCCACGGCCGCCGCTTCCGTGGCGGTGAAGATGCCCCCCAGAATCCCGCCGATGACGATGACCGGCATCAGCAACATGGGCAGGGCCTGCAGGGTCCGTCGCGCGAACTCCCGGATCCCCAACTGAATGTGGCGAACGGGATAATTCCGCCGGACCGCGATGACGTAGGCGATGACCATCATGCCGAGTCCCATGAGGATGCCTGGGATGACCCCGGCGAGGAACAGCCCGGCCACCGAGACGCTGGGCCCGGCCAGGATGGCATAAATGATGGCCGGCATACTCGGCGGAATGATGGGCCCGATGGTTGCGGCCCCCGCGACGACGGCGCATCCAAAGTCCAAGTCGTACTCCTCCCGGAGACTGGGAATCAGGATACTCCCCAGAGCCGTGGCTTCCGCGGTGGCCGCGCCAGTCACGCCGGCGAAGATCATGGCGCTCAGGATCGAGATGTGCGCCAGGCCCCCGCGGATCCGGCCGACGCAAACCTCGGCAAACGCCACCAATCGGTGCAGAATGCCAGAAAAGCCCATGAGTTCCCCGGCCAGCATGAAGAATGGCACCGCCATGAGCGGGAAGGAATCCACGGCGGCATACATCCGCTGGGCAATGATCTTCAGGGGGACGCTGCCGTCCACGAGCAGAGCTATGGCACCTGCGATGCCCATGCCGAACGCCAGGGGGATGCCGAGACAGATCGTCGCCACGAAGGCGACACCCAACGCGGTCAGCATCGGTCCTCCATGGTGGCCTACTCCACCCCGGATCTCTCGGCCGAAATTGCCTCGCCGGACCGCAGGCGCGCCAACCCATCGAGCACTTGGAGGAACATCAGGACCCCACCGAGGGGGACGGCTGCGCGTGCCCAGGACATGTGCACGCCCAGGGTGGCGCTCCGCTCCCCAGCGGAGTCCACCACCATCGCGATACCCGTGATCACCATCATAGCCAGGAAAGCCAGCACCGGGCCCTGGACCAGGATGGCCAAGCGTCGACGGACCGGCCGGGGGAGCCGCTCCACGAAGAACTCGAGACCGACATGCACCCCGGACCGGACCGCCAGACTGGCAGCGAGGAAGCTAACCCACACGAACAGGAACCGGGCCAGCTCCTCGGAGAAGAACAGCGAAGTACCCACCACGTAGCGCAGGAAGACCTCCACCGCGACGAGGAGGGTCATCATCGCGAGGAGAACAGCCACGGCGCCCTCGGTGAGCCGTGTGATCAGGACCATGGGTTTCATCGTCCGACTCCCATCCCCCTCCTACCGCGCCGCGGCCTGGATTTTCTGCAGGAGCTCCGGGGTCACAGCCTTTTCGAACTCCTTGTAGACCCCCTGGGCGATCTGCCGGAACTGGGCGGTCTCCGCCTCGGTTGGGGTGTTGACCATCATCCGCTGCCGCAACTCTGCCAGCATCTTGTCCTCCTCGGCCGCGTGCTCACGCCGCTGCCAGCGCGCTTCCTCCCGGCCGGCCTCCAAAAGGGTCCCCTGCAGCTCCTTGGGCAGGCCATCGAACCACGCCTTGTTGGCGTAGGAGATGAGCACCTCGAAGGCGTGGCCGGTCATGGAAAGGTACTTGGTGACCTCGTAGAACTTGCTGGAATGGATGGTAGTGATGGGAAGCTCCATGCCGTCGATCACCCCCTGCTGGGTGGCGGAGTAGAGCTCCTTGAAGTCCATCGCCAGCGGGTTGGCTCCAAAGGCCCGGAAGGTGGCCAGGTGAACCGGGTTTGGCTGGAGCCGGAGCTTGATCCCCCGCATGTCGGCCGGCGTCTGGATGGCCCGGCGGTTATTCAGGACGTGGCGAAAGCCGCTGGCGTGCCAGCTCAGAATCTTAATGCCCGCCTTCTCCACCTCCGCCTCGAGCTCCTTGCCGATCGGACCGTCCAGGATAGCGAAGGCCTTCCCCGCATCGTTGAATAGGTAGGGGAAGGTGATCACCGCCAGCTTGGGAGCGAGCGCCTGCACAAACGCCGGGGCCGCCAGCGCCATGTTCAGCGTGCCTCCCTTGACCTGGGACATCAACTCCCCGGTCCCCCCCAGTTGGCCGCTGTGGAAGACGTCCACACGCAGACGACCCCCGCTCCGCTTCTCTGCCTCCTCCTTGAAGACCGCCATGGCCCGAGTACTCGGATCGGTGGCGTTCAGCGCAATGGCGTAGCGAACAACGACCGGACTCGCTGCCTCCGCGATCGAAAGACTGGCAACCGTGAGTCCCCCCAGGAAGAGTGCCACCCATTTCCCGACCATCGTGCACCTCCTCAGCTCCGATCGGAGCCCAGTTGAAAACGCCAGCATGCCCTGACCCCTCTATGGTTTGGCCGAAGTCGTCGCGGGCTGTGTCCTTACCGGACTCGACCGCGTCCCGCGATGCGCCACACCGCCTCCAGACGGCCATCCCGCACGACGTGGAACTGATCGTAGAGGTTCACCGTGGTATCGCAGTGGCTGGGCAGCAGGTGGACGACCTCGCCCAGACGGGGTCGGCGCCCATCCCCGCAGATCATCAGCAATCCGTGCTCATCCCCGGCCGGGGTATACTCCCACCCCGGCAGATCCACCACCGCCGCCGGGCCGGCGTCGTTACTGAGAGCCTTCAGGCCTGCGTCCACCACGAGGCGGTCCGCCGTCGGGGCACTCATGACGGTGGCCAAGACGGTCAGCGCGCACGCGAAGTCATCAAACACCGGGCCAGAGCGCCCCCCAATCTCCCGATACTCTCGGTCCATAAAGATGTAGGACCCGGGCTGGATGTCAGTCATCCCGGGAATTGCCCCTTCGGTGTCATACGTACCCGTGCCCCCACCAGTAACGATCTCCAGTGGCAAGCCCCGTGCTTCGAAGAGCGACCGCGTCTCCATGAGCCGCGCATTGGCCTGGCGGGCGGCCTGGGCGCGCGCGGCGTGGCCGACGACATGCTGAAGCTTCCCCTGGTAGCCCTGAAGCCCTCGCAAGCTTAGCCCGGGCATGACGGCAAGCTTCTCCGCCAGCCTGAGGGCGAGGTCGCCGGGGGCCACACCGCACCGCCCCTGACCTACGTCTACATCGACCACCACCCCCATGGTCACTCCTGCTCGCCGCGCTGCGACCTCCAGTGCATCTGCAGCCTCGAGCGCATCCACCGCCACCGTGACGCGGGCGATCTTCGCGATCGATACGAGCCGGGCCAGCTTCGCCACACCCACGACCTCGTTGGATAGGAGCACGTCTCGAATGCCACCGGCCACCATCACCTCGGCCTCGCCGACCTTCTGGCAGCAGATCCCCACCGCGCCTGCCGTCAACTGGAACTGCGCGATTATCGGGGTCTTGTGGGCCTTGCCGTGAGGCCGGATACCGACCCCCGTCCGGGCCCCAAACTCAGCCATCCGACGGATGTTTCCCTCCAACCGATTCAGATCCACGAGAAGTGCCGGGGTATCGATCTCCTCGACCGGGCAACCGATCCGATCCCAGGCATGTTCGATGCCCATGGAACCTCCTCCTTGTTGCGCTTCGGACCCGGACGGCCCGAGTAGGGCCACGATTGCCCTCCTTCCACCCGTGGACCGCCTGGCCATCTTGAGCCGAGCTACACCGAAGCGATCGCGTCGATCTCCACAAGGAGGTCGGGCAGCATGAGATCAGCCCGGACCGTGGTCCGTGCGGGGGGGTTCACCGGAAAGAACTCCCGGTAGACCTCGTTCATGGTCTCGAAGTCCTCTACCCGGGTCAGGTACACCGTCGTCCGCAGGACCTGGTCGAGCCGGCTGCCACCGGCCTGGAGGATATTGCTGATATGCGTGAGGACCTGTCGGATCTGCGCCTGCACGTCCCCTTTGCCCACTAGCTGGCCGTCCAGCCCCAGCGCTACGATCCCAGAGACATAGATCGTGTCCCCAGCACGCGTAGCCTGGGCATAGGGGTATTTCGGGGTCGGGACCTTGGACGAGGTCACCGGAATCTTCGGCATCGACATGGCCCTCTCCTCACTGATGGACTTCAGGAACAGGCTCCTATACGACGGAAACCGGCGAGCCGACCGCTATCGAAGCTCGCGGATCAGCTTCAGCAGGTCTTGCACCCCCAACTCCTTCGCCACCTCGTCCTGCACGTCCCGCAGCTTGGAGGCGAACGCCTTCGTGTCCACCTCCGTGACCGTGACGCCCGGCTTGCTCTTCAGCTCCGCCAGCTTCTCGTCGGCCAGCTTGATGGCCGCCTTGAGCTGGACGGCCCCCGCCTCACGGAACGTGTCCAGGACCACCTTCTGGAGGTCGGCTGGCACCTTGGCCAGGGTCCGGTCGCCGAGGAAGTACATGTGCACGTTGTACTGGTGGTGGGTCAGGACGACATGGGGTGCGACCTCATAGTATTTCCCCGTGACGATGGCCGGGAGGCTGCTCTCGGCCGCGTCCACCACCCCGGTCTGGAGCGAGGTGTAGATCTCCGGCGCCGGGATGTTGGTCGGCAGGGTGCCCAGCGTGCTCCACACCTTGAACTCCGTCGGGTTCGCCATCACCCGCATCTTCATGCCCTTGAGGTCATCCGGGCTCTTCACCGGCTTCACCCGGTTGTACAGGTTCCGCGTGCCGGTCAGGGCCAGGCCCACGAGTTCGAAGCCCTGTTTCTTCTCCTTGACGAGCTGTTGCAGCCGGGTGAACAGGCGGGGATCGGTGATCAGGGCCCGCTCCGCCTGGGCGTAGCTCTCGAACAGGTACGCCGCCGCCAGGAAGCCCGCCTCTTTCACCAGGGGCGCCGCGTTGGAACTGGAGACCACCGTGGCGTCCACCCCGCCCACCGTCAGGGCCTTCACCAGGGCCCGCTCGTTCCCCAGGACGGCGCCGGGGAACAGCTTGACCTCGACCTTGCCTCCCGTCCGCTTGGGAAGCTCCTGCGCCAGGAACTCCAGCCCGTACTGGGCGGCGATCCCTGGCGGGGTCTTGAAGGGCTCTTCGCTCCCGAGCCGGATCACCACCTCGGCCGCGTTGGTGACGCCCGCCCCCGCCATCAATAATGTCAGCGCTAGCAGCGCGGCGCCGACCGCCTTCCAATGTCCGTGCATGACATTCCCTCCTCCTGAAAACCTGAGACGTACGTAACGCGTGGGCTCACCGCCCTCCCAGCATCTGGGGGACGAGCCACCGTGGAAGCCAGAGAACCGTGTCGGGTACCAACACCAGCAGGATATCCATCGCCACGAACAGGAACACGAACCCCAGCGAGTGTCGGAACGCCCGCTCCACCGAGATGCCCCCAATCTGGGCCCCGATGAACAGGCAGAGGCCGTAGGGAGGGGTGATCAGCCCCAGGGCCAGTGTGACACAGACGATCACGCCGACGTGAATCGGATTCAGGCCGACCCCGTCGGCCAGGGCCTGGACCACCGGCAGGAAGATGATGATGCTGGCCACCCCGCTCTCGAAGGTGCCGAGGATCACGAAGAGGAGCATGATGAAGAGCAGGGTCGTGGTTTGCCCGAGTTCGAGGTACCGGGCGAAGGCCTGGATGCGGGGCGGGATCTCCAGGTAGGCCATCAGCCAGCCGAACATCATGCCGTTCATCACGCAGAACAGCGTCGGCCCGGTGAAGCGGGCGGCCTCCTTGATGGCGGCGTAGAGCCGGGACAGCGACAGGGACCGGTACGCCAGGCCTGCCAGGAGAAGGCTGTACACGACCGCCACACAGGCGGCCTCCGTGGCGGTGAAGACGCCACCGATGATGCCCCCCAGGATGATCAGGGTCACGCCGAAGGGCGGCAGCCCGATCAACACCGCCCGCCCGACCTCCCGGAGCGGGAGGCGCTCCCCCTTGGGGAATCCGTGTCGGACTGCCATCACGTAGCAGTAGGCGATCTGGCTCAGGCCGATGAGGATCCCCGGGATCGCCCCGCCCAGGAACATGGCGCCGATGGACACGTTCCCCACCGCGCCGTACACCACCATGAAGATGCTGGGCGGGATGATGATCCCGATGGTGGACGCGGAGATGGTCACGGCGACCGCGAACTCGCGCGGGTAGCCCGCCTTCACCATCCCCGGGATCAGGATGGATCCCAGGCCCGCAACGTCGGCCACGGAGGAGCCGGACAGCCCGGCCATGAGCATGTTCGCCACCACGTTGACGACGGCCAGCGACCCCCGCATCCAGCCGAAGAGCGCCTGGGACATCCGGACCAGGCGGTCGGTGATCTCCCCGAGATTCATCAGGATCCCGGCCAGGAGGAAGAAGGGCACCGCCAGCAGCACGAAGCTGTTGATTCCCTGGTACATCTGCTGGACAAAGAGCGCCAGGGGAATCCCCGCCGACCACATCGTCAGGAGCGAGGCGAGACCCAGCGCGTAGGCGATGGGCACCCCGGCCACCAGCATGAGCGCGAAGCTTCCGAACAGGATCGCCAGCGGATCCATCAGGCACCGTCCTTGGGTGGCGACCCGACGAGCAGTGTCTCGAACAGGAAGACCAGCATGCTCAGGGCGCTGACGGGGATTACTGCATATACCCAGATCATCGAAACCCTCAATCCCGGCGACTGTTCTGCCAGGCCGCTGGCCGCCAGAGAGAACCCCTGCCAGCCGAGCACCAGTGTCAGCACCCCCATGAGCAGGACCGTGCCGACTTCAATGAACATCCGCGGCCTTCCGGGCAGGTACTCGATCAGGGCGGACATCCGGAAGTGGCCCTGGCGCCGGACGGCGACGCCGGCAGAGAGGAACGCCAGCCAGATGAAGGCGAACATGGCCAGCTCCTCTCCCCAGACCAGGGGAATGCGGAAGATGTAGCGGAGGAGCACTCCCCCGAATACCACCACGATGAGTCCGAGGGACAGCACCCGGATCGCCAGATGCTCTGCCCGTTCCAGAACGTCCGCCACGCCCCGCAGGATCTTCGCCGCCCTCATGACCGGTCCCTCTCCTTCTCCTGCCCTTCGGCGAAGCGGGCCGTGCGGTCCCGGTAGTGCGGCGTTTGCTGGCAGACCCAGGACGTCAGGCTGTGGTACCGCGCCTCCAGGCCGAAGTCGCTGAGACGGCCGACCTGCAGAGCCATCTTGGCGTGCTCCACCGCCACCGGGTTGTGCCCGGCGATGGTCCGGGCCAGCTCGCAGGCGACACTCAGCACCTGGTCCGGGGGGACAACCCGATTCACCAGGCCCCAGGCCAGGGCCTCCTCGGCCGGCAGACGACGGCCGGTCAGGACAAGTTCCTTGGCCCGCGTGGGACCGACCAGGAGCGGAAGTCGCTGGACGCCGCCCGACCCCGGCACGCTGCCCAGCGTGATCTCGGGCAGGCCGAACTGGGCATCTCCCCCGGCCACCCGCAGGTCGCAGGCCATGACCAGCTCGAACCCTCCCCCCAGGGCATAGCCCCGAACGGCGGCGACGCTGGGACGGGGGAAGTAGGCCAACCGATTGGTGACCCGGTAGCTGAGGAGGATGAACTCCTGTCGGGTCTCCCCGTTCAGCGCGCGCATATAGGTGAGGTCGGCCCCTGCGCTGAAGGCGCGCTCCCCCGCCCCCGTGACCACCAGCGCCCGGATATCTTCTCGCGCCTCCAGGTCCTCCAGCGCGGCGTCCAGCGCCCGGTACGTGGCATCGTCCAGCGCATTCAGGACGGCCGGACGGTTGAGAGTGAGCGTTGCCACTCCCTCAGCTCTCTCCACAAGGATCGGGTTCTCCGTTTGCGTCATGCGAATCGGCCCTTGCTGAGGCTGGCCTTTCCCCCGTCCCGGCGGATGAAGATGGGACAGGCCCACTCCTCGTCGTTCCGTTCGGGGAAGTCCTCGCGGAAGTGACTGCCGCGGGATTCGGTGCGCATGAGAGCCACGCGGGTCATCAGCTCGCCCACCTCCAGCAGGTTCGTGGTCTCGTGGAGTCCCACGAGATCCTTGGGCGTCCCCACGGCGATGGCCGGCAGGAGTTCCTCCCGGATGGCCTGCAGGCGCAGCAGGCACGCCTCCAGGCCTGGCCCGGTCCGGATCACCAGGACCTGGCGGCTCATGGCCGTCTTGATCTCGCGCTTCACCTCGGCCACCTTGCGGGTGCCGGGTCGCCCCAAGAGCGACACCACCTGCGCCGCGAAATCCCGGCGGCGCCCCTCGGAGATCCGGGGCCGCTTCCCCGGCGCCGTCTGGCCGGCGTGTCGCCCGGCCCGAGCCCCGAAGACCTGGCAGTTGAGGAGCATGTTGCCGCCCAGGCGGTCGGCCCCGTAGGGCCCGGCCGAGGCCTCGCCCGCCGCGTACAGGCCAGGCACCGTGCTCTGCGCATCGGCATCGATGCGAAGCCCCCCATTGATGGCGTGCCCGAAGACCGCGATCTCCAGGGGACGGCTCATGACGTCAATCCCCTTCGACTTGAACCACTCCTTGGAGACCGGCCACATCGTCGCGATGTCACTGCCGGGCGGGATGCGGTCTGCCTCGTTCACCTGGCGGAGATCCAGGAAGACCCCGCCCCGCGCCGTGCCGCGACCGGCCTCGATCTCGCGCTTGGCCGCGATCTCCAGGAAGCGCGAGGGGTCCTGGATGCTGAATGGATAGTGGCGGACCTTGGCTCGGAAGCAGGTCTCCTTCGCCAGCCCCGGCGGCAGGTAACGTTCCAGGCACTCCTCCCCCAGGCGGTTGGTGAAACTGGGGGCCAGCAGCCAGAACCAGGCCATGATGATGTTCGTGAAGGGGTGAATCAGGCCGAAGCCGGCCTGCATGAACTCCAGGTTCGCCAGCTCGGCCCCCGCCCAGGAGCCCAGGGCGTAGCCGTCCCCGGTCACGTCGGGGGGCATCAGGCTGTACTCGAAGAGCTGGCCCGCGCCGCCCGTGCCCAGGATCGTGGCCCCCGCGACCACGGCATGCAGTGTCCCGTTCAGGTCCACTGCCAGGAGTCCCTGACACCCTGCCTCCTCCCGGACCAGGTCGAGGACCACCGTGTTTTCCATGACCTCCACGCCGGCGGCGGCACAGGCATCCTTGAGCGCCAGGACGATGGGCCGGCCGTGCCCGTAGATCTTGCGGTTGCGCGGCCGCGAGGCGAAATCCCCCATGGCGGCGAGCACCTTGCCCTGCGCGTCCCGGATGAACTCCACCCCCCAGGATTCCAGCGCCGCCGCGGCCAGGTGCGCCTCCTCCGCCAGGATGCGGACAAGTTTCGGGTCGGCGCACCCGGCGCCGTTCCGGAGGATGTCCTCCGCGTGGACGTCCGGGTTGTCGAGCGGGTCCCCCGCTCCGTCCGCCACGGCGAAGCCCGCCAGCGAGGCCACGCCGAACGAGGTCGCACCCGTCGCCCCCAACCGCCCCTTGGTCACCAGGAGGACCCGGGCACCCGTGCGGCGCGCCTCCAGCGCCGCCCGCAGCGCCGCACCCCCACCCCCCACCACCACCACGTCGGTCTCGTGTACCTGCACAGTCGTCACGCCACTCTCACTCCTTCTCTTCTCCTGCCCGCATGGCCGTCCAGGCCGGAGAGGCCCCATCTCCGACCCCGCGGATGGAAGGATCCCCCCCATCCCGCAGGCTCATGCCGCGTCGTCCAGGACGGCGATCGCCCGAACGGGCGACCCGGTCGCCCCGCGGATCTTCAGCGGCAGGCAGATGAACAGGAATCGGCGATTGATCAATTCCAGTGGGATCGCAAGATTCTCGGTGTTCAGCATCTTGCGATCCCTGCACACCATGTGCGCCGGGTAGCGGGGCGGCACCTCGGACGGCGTGCGCCGGTCGATGCTCCAGGCCTCGGTGCCGATGTTGTTGACCCCCCGGTCGGCCAGCCACTCGGCCGCCTCGCGGTCGAGGCCCGCGAACACTGAAACCTCCGCGGGGTCCGTCTTCCGCGAGTGGCCGGAGTAGAGGAGCACGGCATCGCCCGTCCGGATCTGCTGGCCGCTCCGCGCCAGTGCCGCTTCCAGGTCAGCCCGCGTGATACACGCGCCCGCTGCAACGCCGGAGACGTCGAGGCAGATGGCCGAGCCATAGAAGCGCTCCAGGGGAATCTCGTGGATGGCTTCCGCGCCGGGTCGGGGATCGAGGTGGGTGAACGCGTCCACGTGGGTGCCGCAGTGATCCGACATGATCAGCCCCATGGTCATGAAGCTCCACTCCGTGGTCCGGAGCTGCGCCGCGGACTCCTCGTGCGTCACGTGGGTCCAGATGGCGGGGGGCATCTGGCTGCCTGGCACCGGGCGCCGGTGGTAGATCTCCTGCGACAGGTCAACGATCCGCACGGATCTCCCTCGTGGTCAGCGGACACTCCTACGGCATCAGCGCGCGCGGCAGGGCCAGCACCAGGCCGGGCGCGAACACGCACAGGAACAGGACGATGATCAGCCCGAGGATCATGGGCCACCCCTCCGCGACGAACTCCGGGATGCTCACCCTGGCGATCGCGGAGGAGATGAACATCACGACGCCGAACGGCGGGGTGAGCAGCCCGATGGTCAGGTTCAGCACCATCACTACCCCGAAATGGACCGGGTCGATCCCCAGCGACACGACCACGGGCACCAGGATGGGCGTCAGGACGATCAGCATCGCCAGGGCGTCCAGGAGACAGCCCAGGACCAGCAGGATGAGGTTGATCAGCACCAGCATCACCAACGGGCTGGAAGTCACCGAGAGCAGGAATCGCGAGAGTTGCTCCCCCATCCGCTCCAGGCCCAGGATCCAGGCGAAGATATTCGCCGCGCCCACGATGAACATCACGGCGCCCAGCGTGTACACAGTGGACCGGAGGGCCGCCATGATTCCCGAGAGGGACAGTCGCCGCGTGATGAGGGTCCCGACCACGAGAATCGCAGCCACCCCCAGAACACCCGCCTCCGTGGGCGTGACGACGCCCCCCACGATCCCCCCGATGATGATCACCGGGATGAGCAGCGGGAACGCGGCCGCACGCAGGCGACGCAGGAATCCCAGGACGCTGATGCGCTCCTTCATCGCCCCATACCCGCGCCGGCGTGCCACCGCGTAGGCATAGATCATCAGGCTGACCCCCATCAGGACACCCGGCACCGCTCCACCCAGGAACAGCCGCCCGACCGACACGTTCCCCAGCGCCCCGAAAATCACCATGAAGATGCTCGGGGGAATGATCGGCCCGATGGCGCCCGCGCTGGCGCTGAGGGCGGCCGCGAAGGGACGCGGATACCCGGCCTGCTCCATGGCCGGCACGAAGACCGAGGTCAGGGCCGCGCTGTCGGCCGAGGCGGAGCCGGAGATGCCCGCCATGAGCATCCCGGTCACGACGTTCACGTGCGCCAGCCCCCCGCGGATCCGCCCCACGATGGCCGCCGAGAGGTCGGCCAGGGCATCGGTGATCCCGGCGTGATTCATCAGGTCGCCCGCCAGGATGAAGAACGGCACCGCGAGCAGGGGGAACGAGTCGAGCCCGGTGACAACCTTGAGCGCCAGCGTCGTCCATTCCGCTCGCCCGCCGGCGGCCACGTACACGATCGCGCTGAGGAGCATCGCGATAGCGATCGTCCCACCGAGCGCAACGAGTCCGAGGAACGACCCGATGAGGAGGGGGATCATGCCGGTTTCTCACTCCGTCCCCTCGGGCTCACGCCGACCTCCCGGACTTGCCCCCCGAGCGCACCATCTCCAACGTCTGGGCGACCAGGAAGAGGATCATGACCCCGGTCGCAACCGGCAGGCTGAGGTAGATCCAGTTCATCGGCAGGTCCATGGCGGGAGAGGTCTGGATCCGCATGATGTCCGCGACCCGGACCCCCTGCACGAACACCACCGCCAGGACGCCGATCGCGAGGAGGTTCATCAAGATGGAGATCGCCCGGCGTGGGCCCGTGGGCAGCAGGTCCACGAGGACGGCGACGCAGAAGTGGGCGCCCCGGTATACCACCACCGCGGCCGAGACGAGTGACGCCCAGATCAGGAGAAATCGCGCCAGTTCCTCCGTCCAGCCGATTCCCGTCTGCAGCAGGTACCGGTCGAGCACGCCCAGGAAGGTGACGGCACAGAGGATCGCCAGCAAGATCATCGCCACCACTTCCAACCCAAGGTTGATCGCCGCGCTCACCCGTTTCATCCGCCTGCCCTCGGCGTGTGCCGACCACTGCCCGGATTCCGCCCCGTCCCCGGCTACTGGTACTGCTCGCCCAGCTTCAGGATGCCTTCGATAATGTCCTTCCCGAACTTCTCGTAGTACTGGGGGTAGATCTTTGCCACGGCCTGCCGGAAACCGGCCAGGTCCGGTTTGATGATCTCGGACGACTTGGCCCAGTCCCGAAGCGCGGTCTCGTACAGTTTCGGCTCCTCGACGTCCGCGAACTTGGCGGCGGACTTCGCCGAATCCACCACGATCTTCCGCTGCTCGGGCGTCAGGCCATCGAGCCACCGCTTGCTGGCGTAGATGCCCGCGATGCTGTGGAATGTGTTGGTCAACGAGAGGTACTTGGAGACCTCGGGCAGCTTGGAATCGCGCCCATCCGACACCGTCGTGTCCACCGCGCCCACCGTCCCCTGGCTCATGGCAAGGTAAGTCTCGCCCCAGGCGATGGGCACCGGTGCAGCCCCCTCGGACTGGTAGGTACCCAGCATGACCGGGTCGTTCATGATCCGGACCTTCAGCCCGGACATGTCAGTGACCTGCCGGACGGGCTTGTTGGTCGCGAGCACCCGGGGCGAATAGGCGAACCATCCGAGGCTGGCGATGCCCTTGGCCGCGCCTCGCTGTTCCAGCGCCTTCCCGACCTCGGAATCGCGCAGCGTCTTGTTGATGTGCTCCCGCCCCTTGAAGATGTAGGGAAGCGAGAGCGCCCCCACGGCCGGCACATAGGCCGTCAGGAGCGACTTCTCCAGGACCACCACGTGGTTGGAGCCGAGGACCAGCCCCTCCATCACTTCCTTGCCGGTCCCCAGGGTCCCCTTGTACAGCTCGACCTTCAGCTTGCCGCCGGAGGCCTTTTCGACCTCCGCCTTGAACTGATCCAGAACCTTGTTATTCAGCCCGTCGACCGAGGTGATTTCGCTTACGGCCTTAATGGTGACGCTCGATCCGGCCGGAGTCGCCGCAGAGGTGTTGTCGGGATTACCCCCGACGATCCCGCCAAGAATGATGATCGAGGCAAGCACGACCAGCCAGTCCGTACGCATATCAGGCCCCTCCCTTTTCACCGGGGTTCTTGTGGCTCTCCTGCTCTCGCCGCCCGACACGGGCTGTTACGCTGCCCCCGCGGACCGGAGGCGCTGCGCCGCACGCGCCACGGCGGCCCTGGCCGGATCGTTCTTGATGATGACCGACTGCACCATCTCGATCAGGTGCGGCCCGTCGAAGAGCTGTATGGCGTTCAGGCTCAATCCCCCGTCCTCCATGTGCACCGGCATGGAAGTGGACTTCGCCATGATCTCCAGGAACTTCTGCTGTACCGGGAGGTTGGCCTTGATCAGGGGATGGCTGAAGTACTTTTCTGACTTGGCGACATCGCCCAGCGTGGGGGCCATGTGGCCGGGGACGGTGTGGAGGTATCGGATGTACCGGTCGGTCTCCATGCTCCAGCGGATGAACTTCTTGCCCTCCTCTACTGCCCGGCTCCCCTTCATGAAGCTGTACCCCTTGGTGAGCAGGTAGGCCGACCGGGCGCCGTGCGGACCGCGCGGGGTCTCGGTCACCCGCGTCACCTCGGGCGAGAGCAGCTTGGGCGCGTGCCGCTCCAACTGAGTCATGAGCCGCGGGGCGTAGTCGGAGTGGGCGCTCTGTTCCGTGTAATAGCTCTGCATTACCTCCAGCCAGGTGTACTGCGCGATGCCGGGGGGGCCGTACTTGGTGGCCTCCTTCCAGAAGTCCAGGGTCTCGGCGATCCGTTCCAGGTTGGGACTCTTGTCCATCACCAGATTGCCGTTCCGGTCGAAGAATCGGGCCCCATTGCTCCAGGCGTACGGCATGAAGATCCAGGTGGTGTAGCGCGAGGTCCCCATGGGGAGATTCACGCCGTATCGGCCCTTCCCCGTGTCCGTCAGGGCCTTGCCGATCCGGAGGTAGTCGTCCCACGTCTCCATGGGGGCCAGCTTCTTTTCACGATACCAGTCGGCCCGATAGTAGGTCGCTTCCGACTGGAGGGTGGCCGGGACCCCCCAATCCTCATTGCCGAGGCGAACCGCTTTGAGCGTGCCCGGGATGAACCGCTCGCGCCCGATGGCATTTACCACGTCACCGGCTGGGAGCAGGAGTCCCTCCTTGGCGAACTTCGCCATCTGGAGATCTTCGATGTAGACCACCTCCGGCGGGTTCTTCGCCGCGAGCGCCGACATGAGCTTGGGGAACATGTCTCCCCAGGACAGGAACTCGGGCTCGATCTTGATGCCGGGATTCGTCTGTTCGTATTCCGCGATCAGCTCCTTGAGCACCCGGACCGAGTTCGGATCGGTTTCCGTTGTCAGGACGCGGATGGTCTTTGTCTGCGCGGGGACCCGCCGGACGAAGGGACCGAATGCGCTCCCCACGACGGCCCCGGCCGTTGCGCTCCCGGTGACCTGGATGAATCTTCGACGGCTCATAGCGTGCTTCATGACCATTCCCTCCCTTTCCGACTGCAACCCTGGCATTGACCGGACCCCTGCCATCCGGCAGCTACCGGCGAACCCACGTCTCCGAGAAGGCCAGGAAGGCCGTGCTGCTCGCCTTGCCGGCGACATCGCGGGGGAAGGGGCGACCGGCCACCCCCCCACCATTGATCGAGACCCGCGCGCCGGAGGCATTGACGAAGAGCGAGAACATCTCATGCTGCCCCGTGGCGGACTTGTCCTTGGGCATCTCCACCATGAACACGTCCCCGAGGGGCTCCCAGGTCAGGCGGATTTCCCCTCGCTCGCTGCTGAAACGCTCGGTGTAGGTCGCCCGGGCGTCACCCGCGGCAACGAAATTGTTTCCCTTCTCGAACCGGCAGCTTGCCAGGGCCGGGACCCCCTTGAACACACCGAAGTGGGCCACGAAGTGGTCCTTCAGATAGCGCGCCAATGGCTCGTTGTCCGTGACGCAGACATTCGGCTTCCCGGGCGTCTTCCCATCGCCGTGGGGATCCTGGAAGATGAAGGCGGCGTGGCCCCGTCCGTGGGGCGAGAGAACCACCCGGAAGAAGCTGATGAGGGTGACAAATGGGCCCTCCGCGGATTCCTTGAGATACATCCCGGGATTCTCGCCGGACCAATCAATCGTTCCGGGGTTGATCGGAATGCGTTCCATGTCTGATCTCTCTCCGCCTGCTGGGTTCATGGCCGCTGGGTGACTGGCGCCTCACAGTTCGTAGAGCTTGAGCGGGGCCCTCGACAGGCTCCGGTGGCCGGTGCGGGTCACGACGACGGTGTCCTCGGCATGGAAGGCGCCCAGCCCCAGTTCGTAGTGAGTCGGTTCCAGGTTCAGGACCATCCCCTCTTCCAACGGGCGATCCTCCATCGCATTGATGGCGAGGCCGTCGTAACACCACATCCCGATGGCGTGGCCGATGTACGTGGTGTTGAAGTACGGGATCCCCGCCTTCCGGACCGTCTCGATGGCCAGGTGGAAGAGCTCGGCCGGCCGGGCCCCGGGCCGGATCGCGGCCTTGACCTCGTCCAGACCGGTCTGGACCGCCGCGTAGTAGCGGCGGATTTTCTCCGACGGCCTGCCGATGATCGCGGTGCGGCCGAGGTCCGCGAAGTAGTAGTTGTACAGGCAGTTGAAGTCGAGCTTCACGACATCGCCCTTGCGAGGCCTGGTGGCCGCCGGGGGTTTCGTGGGCACGGCGGAGCGCGTACCATACCCGACGTTGGCGAAGTGTGGGGTCCCGCCCCCGCGCCAGACTGCTTGCCGATAGGCACTCGCGGCTTCCCGCTCGGTCCCCTCGCGGCGGATCCGGGCGAGACACGCCTTCAGGCCCATCTCGTTCACGGCCGCCCCCTCTGCCATGATCCGGAGTTCCAGCCGGGTCTTGACCAGACGGACCTTGCTGATGAGCGAGGCCGCGGGCTGAAGCGTGGCACCCGTCAGGCCCTCGATCATTTCGTCCCATCCGCGGGGCTGCGGGAGCCCCGATTCATCCAGCCCGATCCGTCTCTTGAGGAGGCCCCGCTTCTCGAGGCCGGCGCGCAGGGCCTGGACGGGCTTGGCCGGCAGGTCCACACCCTTGGAAGCCTGATAGATCAGCCGTTCCTCGGTGGTCATGGCGCTCGGCTTCACGCTGTCCGGGAGGCACACGAACGGCTTCGAGTACACCTCCACGTCCCGGATCCAGCACTTCTCCTGATGGTGGACCGGCAGGCTGGCAGCCCGCAGGACCAGGAACGGCGGAATGGCGGGGTCGGCCGGGAGGACCGCAAACACCGTCGGCGTCAGCGTGCATTCGTGCATCTGGGGGTAATCGCTGAAGTACGTGACATTCCGCAGGTGGGTCGCCACCAGCGCGTCGAGCCCGGCCTCCTTCATGATCGCGTGCGCCCGGTCCCGGTTCAGATACATGGAGGGTTCTCCTCTGCCGTGGGGAGAAGAGGACTACTCCTTCACGGCGCCCGCCCCGAACCCTTGCACCAGAAACTGTTGCACCGCACCGAAAAACACGATCACCGGCAGGGTGACCACGACGCCGGCCGCATTGATGAGTCCCCACTCCACCGCCATCGGGCCGATGAAGGTCGAAACGCCGAGCGACAGCGTCTTCTTCCCCTCGGAGGTCAGCAGGATCAAGGCGTACAGGTAGTCGTTCCAGGAGACCAGGAACGACAGCACGCCGATGGCGATGATCCCCGGCAGGGACATCGGGATCACGACCCACGCAAAGGCCCCCATCCGGGACGCCCCGTCGATCATGGCCGCCTCCTCCAGGGCCATGGGGACACTCTTCATGTAGCCCCACATGAGCCAGAGACAGAACGGCAGGGCGAAAGAGATGTGCGCCAGGGCCAGGCTGAGCAGGCTATCCGCCATCCCCAGCCGGGTGATGACCACGAAGAGAGGGATGGCCAGCAGGATGGGCGGGAACATGTAGGCCAGCAGGGTGAAGGTCGCCAGGATCTGGCGCCCCCGGTACTGGAACCGCGTCAGGCTGTAGGCCCCCAGCGTGGCCACCGCCACGGTGATGCCGGCCGTCAGGCACGCCGCCAGGGTGCTGTTCCAGATGTAGATGGGGAAGTTGGTGAGGGCCAGCAGATCGCGGAAGTGCCGCAGCGTGGGATGGCGCGGGAGCCAGGAGGGCGGAATGGTGACCAGCTCGTCCAGCGGTTTCAGGGCGCTCAGGAACATCCAGAGGATCGGGAAGACGATCGGCAGGAGCGAGCCGACCACCAATCCGTAGAATCCCACGCGGGCGATCCGCCGTCGCGCCAGGCAAGACCGCCAGCCGACCGGCAGGGCCAGCGCGGGCGCGGGGGTGGTCGCGACCGGCCTCATAGCTCCGCCTCCACCGGGCGGTGCATCTTGAGGTACACGGCCGAGGCGGCCGCCAGGATCAGGAAGCCCAGGACCGCCACGGCGGCGGCCTGCCCCATGCGGAAGTTCACGAAGAGCTCGGTATAGGCGAGGATCGGGAGGTGCTGCGTGGAGCGCAGCGGCCCCCCCCGGGTCAAAAGGTAGATGACCTCGAACTTCTGGAACATCCAGATGCCGCGCAGCAGGATCACCACCGCGAGGATGGTCTTGAGGTGCGGGAGGGTGATGAACCAGAACTGCTGGGGCGCCGATGCCCCGTCGATCCGCGCGGCCTCGTACTGCTCCTCCGGGATCGTGGTCAGGCGGGCCAGGAGCGTGACCACCACGAAGGGGAAGAATTGCCAGACGTTGACCAGGACCACGGAGACCATGGCCATCCCCGGCGTGCCGAACCAGATGATCGGCGCCTGGATCAGGCCGAGCGCCTTCAGGAGGTAGTTCACGATCCCGTAGCTGTCATTGAGCAGCCACCGCCAGATGAGGACGGCGACGATGGTCGGGACGATGAAGGGGAACAGCGCCAGGGCCCTCGCCACGCCCCGGCCGCGGAAAGGTTGGTGCAGCAGCAAGGCCACGGCCATTCCCACCACCACCTGCAGGGCGACCGTGGCCGCGGTGAACACGAGGCCCACCCGGAGGGAGTCCCAGAACTCTTCCCCCTGCAGCAGGCGCTGAAAATTGGCCATCCCGACGAAGGTGGTTACCTGCCGGAACGGATCGCTCTGGTTCAGGCTCAGCCAGCCGGCGTAGAGGACCGGGAAGACCACGAACCCGGCCATCAGGATCAGCGTCGGCGTGAGGAGCAGGAGGCCGAGGCGGTTCTCGCGGGTTCCCATGGATCCCTGCAGGCCGGGGAGGCCGCGGTGGCTCTGTCCCCGGAAGGGTAAGGAGTATCGGAGGGGGCTGTCCCGTCGTTCAAGAGCCACCGCCTCACCCCCCCCACGGGGCAGCCGGCTCTGCTCAGGGAGCTGCGGGGTCAGGCTGGCGGGGTCGATGATTCACGAGAAGATGGCATGGGCCATCACCCGGTCACGAGCCGATGACGTCCTACTCCCCCACGGCGACCTTGAGGCCGTGAGACCGCAGGAGCTTCCCGGCAATGATGAGTCGCTGGATGTCCGAGGTCCCATCCAGAATCCGGTAGGCGCGGACGTCGCGATAGAAGCGCTCGACGGGCGTCGGCTTCATGAAGCCCATGGCCCCGTGAATCTGGACCCCCATATCGGCGATCTGTCCGGCCGCCTCGGAGCTGAACAGCTTGGCCATGGACGCCTCCTGGACGGCCTCCTCCCCCTGGTCGATCTTGCGGGCGGTCTGGTACAGCATCAGGCGCCCGGCGTGCAGCAGCGTGGCCATGTCCGCCAGCTTGAGCCGGACGGCCTGAAACGCCCCGATCGGCTTCCCGAATTGTTCGCGGGTGACGGCGTATTGAAGACTCAGCTCCAGGATCCGCTGGGATGCCCCGACCGACCGCGCGGCCGCCCAGAGGCGCGCCCGATCCAGGATCTTCCGCATCACATCGAACCCCCCGCCCACTGCCCCCACCACGTTGGCCGCGGGGACCTCGCAATCCTGGAAGACCACCTCCGCGCTCTCGGAGCCCCGCAGCCCCATCTCGTCGTCCTTGGACCCGACGCTGAAGCCGGGGAACTCCCGCTCCACGATGAAGACCGTGATCCCGCCCTTGGCCTTCCGGGCCGGATCGGTGACGGCCGTCACGATGAAGGTGCCGGCGATGGCCGCGCGGCTGATGTACAGCTTGCTCCCGTTCAGGATGTACCGATCCCCCTTGCGCACGGCGCTCGTCCGGATCCCCGTGGCATCCGATCCCGCCGTCGGCTCGGTGAGACAGAAGCTGGCCAGGCGCTCCCCACGGGCCAGGGGTGGCAGGTACTTCTGCTTTTGCTCCTCGTTCCCCGCCAGCGCGATGGTCGCCGCCGGGGCGGTCGGGCAGATCACCATGCTGACCGCGCCGTTCGTGCGGGACAGCTCCTCCAGCGCCACCACCGACCCCAGTTCGCCGAATCCGGTCCCGCCATATTCGGGCGGGATGGACAGCCCGAACAGGCCCATCTCCGCCGCCTTCTTCAAGAGGATCGACGGAATCCGGGCGTCACGCTCGATCTGCTCCGCCAGGGGCTCCGCCTCGTTCTCGACGAAGGCCCGGACGGCCTTCCGCAGGAGTTCAATCTCTTCCGGCAGGGCAAGAGTCATCGCCGTCATCGCCCCCGTTTCGACGCAGATTCCCGGAGTTGCGTCTGGGTGAGAAACTTGATGATCTCCTCGCCGCCCGCGAGGATGTGATCCCGCCACAGGCGTTCCGCGAGCTCCGCATTCCGCTCTTCCAACGCCGCCAGGATGGCGGCATGCTCCGCGTTCCGCCGCTCCATGTGCCCGGGCACATTGGGCGCCCCGGTCCGTCGACGGATTCCCCGATGCCACAGATCGAACAGGAGTCGTTCGAGTTGCTCGTTCCGGCTGGCCCGGAAGATCAGATGGTGCCACTGCTCGTTGGTGGCCAGCCAGCGCTTGGCGTCCTTCGCCCTGGCATACCGGGACATGTCCCGGAGATGCTGGCGCATCTTGCGAAGGTCGGATTCCGTCAGGTGGCGACAGGCCAGATGGACCGCCAGGCCTTCCAGCCGGCTGCGGGTGGCGAAGAGTTCCTCCAGCTCCGCCACCGAGATACTGGAGACCCGGACGCCGCGCTGTGGGGCGATGACGACCAGTCCTTCTGCTTCCAAACGCGTCAGTGCCGCCCGGACCGGCATGGAGCTGATGTGCATGGCCCTGGCGATCTGCCCTGTGGAGATCAGCTCGTCGGGCCGGAGCCGGCCGTGGATGATGCCGTCTCGCAGCCGCTGGTAGGCGAGTTCCGCCAGTGTCTTGCGGGGGCCCAGGGGCCGAACGGATTTGCGGGGCATCCGCACCTCGCGAGCCCGGAGAGAGGGGGGGAAGAATCTGTGATCTTAGATCTTAGATTCCTCCCTCTATCAAAGACGGCAAACGCGTGTCAAGCGTTTTCTTGGCGCTCCGGCAACGTCTGACAAGCTGCGGAGACGTCTTTCGAGAGCTAACTCGTTGAATCCGTGGTCCGGCCCACCAGGAGGCAGGGAATGCAAAAATCTATTTGGGATCGGGGGGGGCCGTGCGGGGAAGCGGTGAGGCGAATCCCCCGACCACCCCTCGCTCAGTCGCTCGGGCGGCGAACTCAACGTCTGCCCCGGCGAACAAATTTTCTGGGTGGACGGCAGCGCCATCTTTTCCAGCTTGACACCCCACGGGGCCACGGATATAGTGCGCGTGGAAATTGACAGTCATTTTCAATTAGGACCGACCATGGCCGAATCCGACCCCCGCTTCCAACGCTTTGCCGACTTCCTGGCGCGCTCGGGCCTCAAGACCACCCGGCAGCGCGAGCGGATTGTGCACGCGTTCTTCGCCGCCGGCCGGCACCTCAGCGCAGAGGAACTGTACAACCGCATCCAGACCCAGGATCCCGGCATCGGCCTGGTGACGGTGTACCGGACCCTGAAGCTCTTGCGGCAGGCCGGACTGGCGACGGAACGCCAGTTTGGCGAAGCCTATACCCGCTTCGACCCCAATCCGGCCGACTGGCCCCATGATCACCTGATCTGCAAACGCTGCGGCAAGATCCAGGAGTTCGAGGATGCCGGACTCCACTCCCTGCGGGAGAAGATCGCTCGCAGCCTGGGCTTTACCGTGACCGAACACAAGCTGGAACTCTATGGCTTCTGCCGCGACTGCGCGCGCCTGGGGAAGGGCCGGGCGGCGCGTACCGCTTGACCCTGAAGGAGATCCCGAATGCACCTCCCCCACCCCGCTCCACCGACTGACGAGGTCCTGGAAGACTGCCTGCAGGCCATCCACCGGCTGGAAGGCCAGGGCGGCCCCGCCAACCTGCGGGAGGTGGCCGCCTTCGCCCGCATCACCCCAGCCACCGCGAGTGAGGCTTTGCGGGACCTCCAGGACCGCGGCCTCGTGCGAAACGGCCAGCCGGGCAGCGTCACCCTGACCAGCGAGGGCCGGCGACAGGCGGCGGGCGTCCCGCGTCGCCACCGCCTGTCCGAGCGGCTCTTCGCCGACGTCCTCGGGTTGCCCTGGGACCGGGTGCACGATGAGGCCATGCGGCTTGAACACGCGCTGACGCCGGAGGCCGAGGCGCGGCTCGCCACCCTCCTGAATCACCCGGAGACCTGCCCGCACGGCGGTCCGATCCCGGCCCCTGACGGCAGCCTGACCGTGCCGCCGACCCGGCCGCTGGACGGGGTGCCGGCCGGAACCCGTGTGTGGATCCAGCAGATCATCGAGGAAGAGGCAACGCTCCTCCGGTACCTGGCCAGCCTCGGGCTGCTCCCGCGCACGGAACTCCGGGTGGAAGAGGTCGCCCCGTTCGGCGGGCCGCTCCTGGTGCAGGTGGGGGACGCGCGCTACGCCCTGGGGCGCGAGGTGGCCGCCAAGATCCTGATCCGGCTCTCATCCGAACAGGGGGACTGATCCATGCCCATGAGCTGCCACGGGGCCCTGCAGGAACTGCGAGGCGATGTCCAGCTCTCCATCGCCCTGGCCGGGAACCCCAATGTCGGCAAGTCCAGCATCTTCAACCGCCTCACCGGCATGGGCGTCATCACGGCGAACTACCCGGGAAAGACGGTGGAGGTTCAACTCGCGGAGACCCGGTTCGGGGATCGCTCCATCGGGATCATTGACCTGCCCGGCACCTATGCCCTGGGCGGCATCTCGGAGGATCAGTGGGTTGCCCGCCAGGCCCTCCTGGACGGCAAGCCGGATGCCGTCATCCTGGTCCTGGACGCCACCAATCTGGCGCGCAACCTGTACCTCGGGCTCCAGATCCTGGACATGGGCCTGCCCATGGTTGTGGCCCTGAACGTCGTGGACCAGGCCAAGGCCCGCGGCATTCAGGTGGATGCAGAACGGCTGGCGCAGATCCTCGGCAGCCCCGTCGTCCCGACGGTCGCCACGCGCGGCACCGGCCTGGATGCCCTGATGGCCCGGGCGGTGGATCGTGCGACGCATCCCGCGCCGCTGCCGCCGCGGCTGCGCTACAGCGTGGACGTGGAAGGAGCCATCGGCAAGCTCGAAAAGCGGCTGGCCGCTCGTGCCGACCGGCCCCACGGGCTCTCGCCCCGGGCCGTCGCCACCCTGCTCTTGGAGGGCGACCCCGAGGTGGGCGCCTGGCTGGCCGGCATGGACGAGGCGGACGACCTCGTCCGCCTGCGGGACGAGATGCTCGCGGTCCTGCGGGATCTTCGCGGCGAGGACGCGGCGCTCCTCCTCTCCCGGGAGCGGCATGGTCTCGCCGGGCTGATCGCGGTCGAGGTGGAACGCCGCGAGGCCCGCCGACCGCTCGTCGCCGACCGCCTCTGGCGGCTCACCACGGCGCCCCTCACCGGCCTTCCCCTGCTCGGCCTGGTGCTGGCGGGAATCTTCGGCTTCCTCTTCTACGTCGGCGATTGGCTCTCCACCGGGTTCAGTGCCCTGTGGACCGCCTACGCCTCGCCGGTCATCCAGTGGCCATTCCGTGCCCTGCTGGGGGACGGGATGCTGTCCCGGACGCTGCTCTGGGGATTCGACGCCGGGATCAATGCCGCCCTGGCCGTGGGCATCCCTTACGTCCTGACGTTCTATATTCTCCTGGCCCTGCTGGAGGACACGGGATACCTGAACGCCGTGGCCTTCCTGACCGACCAGGTCATGCACAAGATGGGGCTGCACGGGCGGGCGGTCATCCCGCTGGTGGCGGGCGCCGGGTGCAACGTGCCGGCCATCATGGGCACCCGCGTCCTGGGCAGCATGCGCGAGCGCGTCATCGCCAGTACCTTGATTGTCCTCACCCCGTGCAGCGCCCGGACGGCTGTGATCCTGGGCGCCGTGTCCCTGACCGCGGGCTGGAAAGCCGCCCTGGCGATCTATGCCGTCACCTGCGCCCT
>Ga0156237_1073_pt1 | contig 57379 bp, 50 predicted proteins | sample RifCSPlowO2_12_FD_107884 | JGI IMG/M metagenome (GOLD analysis project Ga0156237, IMG submission 107884) | candidate division NC10 bacterium RIFCSPLOWO2_12_FULL_66_18
TCCTCAGCCAGTTCGCGATGTGCGTCCCGGAGGAACGACGAAAGACTTCAGATTGACGGCCCGGGCGACTTGACCTATTATGCAAACAGGGCGCGGTACCCAAGAGGCTAAGGGAGAGGTCTGCAAAACCTCGATTCGGCGGTTCGAGTCCGCCCCGCGCCTCCATCAAGTACAGCCGTTGGCCATTAGCTGTTGGCTTCAGAACCTTCCCCCCGGCCAGATGTCATCCCATCCTTCGATTCTCAGCCCGTCGCGCAGCCCCGATTCTTGATTTGCAATGTTCAGCTCTTCCACCTCGACGTTCAAAGTCCACTGGTTCGGTGCGTCCGTGGCCAATGGCCAAAGCCGATGGCTAACGGCTCGCATGCGCCCATGGACAACCAGTCGCGTCCTGTGGTAGGTATCATGGCGCATGCGCTGCGGAGACTCGGTGCATCCCCTGCGTTCGCCAGAGACGCCACGTGATGCGCGACAGCTTACCCCTCGGCTGCTCGTCTCCGCACCAACCGGATCTCCAGCGTGCACCCCACCGCCTTCGCGTACTTCTTCAAGGTGGCGATCGTCGGGGAGTGTGTGCTCCCCGAGAGGGAGGTCTCTAGGCGCGTCACCGCCGGTGCCTTGGTTCCCATCTTCTTCGCGACTGCGGCCTGGCTCAGCCCCGCCTGTTGCCGGGCGAGGAGGAGTTCGCGCAGCAGCGCAAACTCGGTGTCGAGCTCGGCGTACGCCTTCAGAAACGTCGGGTCCTTTTTCCACCGCTCCACCATCTGGCGATGGATGAGTCGCGGTGCCTTCCTGCTCATGGCTTGCATACCTCCCGTTGCCGCCGGCGGGCAAGCTCCAGCTCACGTGTAGGCGTTCCGTGCGTCTTCTTGATGAAGGAGTGGAGGATGATTATCCTCTGCCCCACCAACGTGCAGTAGAAGACCCGGGCGATCCCCTCGCGCCCGCGGGGCCGCAACTCGTAGAGCCCGCCACCCATCGCCCGGGAGTGGGGCATGCGCAAGTCGAGGCCGAACTCTTCCAGGAGCTCGGTCAGTCGGGCGTAGGCCGCCCGGGTTCCCACGGGCAGGGCCTCGATCTCCAGCCGGACCGCCTCGCTGTAGTAGTCGATCGTCCACGGCATGATGGATACGTAACATATTTGTTATGCCACGACAAGAGAAACGTCTAAGAATGCCGCTTGTCCGGCGTGGTCCACGAGAACTCCATCCGGGCATCCACATGTGCGGCCTCACGTGTGGTAAGCGCCCCGTGCGATTGTCAGCGTTGCCATTCGCACACGTATGTTGCAACCGTGCTCCGGTCGATCGCAGCCCCGGTCTTGGGTTCGATGCTCCCGAAGATTGAGATTCGGCTGGAGCGTCACAGAATCCCTGGATTCTATACCGTTCGGGCTGACCCCTCCCCCCGGCCTATCGTATATGTATGGGGACCGGGGACGGCAGCGTAGTCCTGACCAAGGCAGAATGGGGGATGGCCATGAAAAAATAACATGCTCTACGCTGACACCTGCCTTGAACTTCAGGGGCTGCGAGCCCTGCGTTCCCCGATCAGCGCAAAGGAAGTTCTCGGAGTTGTACGCAGCACGGGTCTTGACGCACCGATCCTGCCTGGGGAGGATCCCCGCTGGGAGAGGCTGCGTTCCGGGTTAGACCCGGGGGTGAACCTGCGCGACCGGTTCCGCGGTGCCCTGATCGGCGGGGCCATAGGGGATGTAGTGAAGGCGATCCTCGCGGTCCGGCCTCGCGGGCGCTTGACGGGGGTGAGCGGCAGAATGGCTCGCGGCCCCCGCCGTTTCCAGGGGAACGAGAAAGGGTTGACAACGCCGCACCGGCAAGGGACCATATGGCCGCTGGCGCGGTACCGGGTCGCCCTGGCCACGGATCAGCGGGGGCAGATGAGATCCTCAATGAACGGGACAAGGGAACGAGTCGCGACGCTGCATCGAGCCGCTGCAAATTTCTGAGGCGAGCGGTCCGTAACGACCGGGGACCCGCTCCGCTGGGCCGGGTTGACCAACAGGATCTTCCCCTCGTCCATCACCTGCCGAAGGTCCAAGGCACTCCGCGGTTGGGTCAGGATGCGGTGCAGGAGCGGATCCGCCAGGAATGCCCCACCTTGTTCTGGATGGGGCGATAGGCCGATGGCTGACCGCTGACCGCTTACAAAACCTTGACTTGCACACGAGCGGGTGTTACGAATCCTGGGCAGACGGAGTGCGGGAGTGGCGAAATAGGCAGACGCACGAGACTTAAAATCTTGTGGGCCTCGGCCCGTGGGGGTTCGATTCCCCCCTCCCGCACCAATGGTTCTTCACGGGCGGGTTCGCGTGCGTGTGGTCACGTCCGGGGGACCGCTCCCGCCCTCGGTTCTCGCCTCTGGTGTTTCGAGACCGGTGTCTGAGGGAGCGCCCCCCGTCGGGGCGGACGGACCGGGGTCTGTGGGGGAGGTCGTCCGGGCGACTCAGACCAGGCGGGACACCCTATCGGGGCAGGCACGATCCTGGAGGCCAGTCCATGCCCGACTGGTTGGGGCAACGACACTTTCCCCGGTATCCGATCGTTGTCGCGGCGCTCTACGCGCCGGAAGGTCCGCCACCCGAAAGTACCGGAGCGGGGTGGACCCGCAACCTGAGCGAAGGGGGAATCTGTCTGGAGTTGACCGAGCGCATCGAGCTCTCGTCATCCCTCCGTGTGCGCCTCCGGACCGATCAGGAATGCATCGCGGGGCAGGCCCGGATCATCTGGGTGAGGGGGCCAGACCCGACGGGGGGGATCCTCCACGGCATGACCTTCACCCAGCTTGCCCCGGCACAGCACCAGGCCCTGCGCGAATTGCTGGCTCGCAGGAGCAGCGTGTGGCGGGCGGTGGTCCGCGTTCCCCAGGAGATTCCCGTCACATGTCAAATCAAGGGAGAGACACGATCGCCCCTCCAGGGGCGGACGGGCAATATCAGCCGGCGCGGACTCTCGCTCCATCTTCCCCTCGCCATCCTTCCTGGCTCCGCGCTGGAGGTCACCCTTCACTCCTCGCATGGACCGCTCACCGTCGAGGGGACGATCGTCAGGGTGGAACCTCTGGATGCCCAGATCCCCGGCGAGCCGATCCGTCACGGATTCCAGTTCACCGACATCAGTCACGCGACCGGGATGACCCTCGGCCGCATTTTGGTCGAGGCGCTCTAGGGGTCCTGGTCGGTTTCCGTTCAGGACAGTCGACGAGGCCATGCGGCTGCAGCGGTGCCATTGGCCCAGCACCGGAGGGCGCGGGGTGGAGCAGGTCCTTCAGCGATTCCTTGAGGAGATCCAGGGCCTGTACGGTGAGGACCTGCTGGCCATCTTCCTCTACGGAAGTGCGGCCGCGGGGGACCATGTTCCCGGACGCTCGGACCTCAACGTGGGGGTGGTGCTGCGGAAACTGACCCCGGCGCTCCTCCGGAAGGCTGGCGCGGATCTCCGGGCCTGGCACCGGCAAGGATTCGCCACGCCCGTGTTCTTTGATCCGGAAAGCCTGCACGACTCCCTGGACGTGTTTCCCATCGAGTTCCTGGACATGCAGGAGCGGCACCGGATGCTGTGGGGACCGGACGTGCTCGCGGACCTCTCCATCGCCCGCGGCAACCTGCGTCTGCAATGCGAGCAGGAACTGCGCGGCAAGTTGATGAAGCTCCGCCAGTCCTATGTCGAGTTCGCGCGCGCCCCGGGCGAGCTGGAGCACATCCTCATGGCGGTGGTCAGCAGCATGGTGGTCCTGGCCCGGACGCTCCTCCGACTTGGCGGCGGCGACACGGGTGGCGGGGCCGACGCCGTCTTTACACGGACCCAGGTGCGATTCGGCGCCTCCACCGCCAGCCTGCGGAAGGCCTGGCAGTTGAAGCGGGGAGAGATCCGCCTGACGGGGTCCAGCCTCGAGACGCTGTACCACGAGGTTCTGGAGGAGGTCCAGGGACTCGTTCGGGTCGTGGATGGCCTGGCTGCGTAGCCCCTGGTTTTGCGCCTGGCTGATCCTCCTGGCCTTCCTGGGGCAGGTGGCCGCGGCTCCACCCCAGGTTCCGTCCCCGGTCGGTCCGGTGACCGACCTGGCGGGGATCCTGGATGCTGCCACCCGGCAGCGGCTGGAACAGATCATCCTGGAGGCCCGGGAGCGCACGACGGCAGAGATCGCCATCCTGACGGTCCCGTCCACCGCGCCGGAGACGATCGAGGAGTACTCGGTCGCCGTTTTCGACCGCTGGAAAATCGGCAAGCGTGGGCAGGATAACGGGCTGTTGTTCCTGGTGGCGGTCCAGGACCGGCGGCTCCGCATCACCACCGGGTACGGCCTGGAGGGGATCCTGCCCGACGGGAAGATCGGAGAGATCCGCGACCGGGAGATCGTTCCCCGCTTCCGCGCCGGGCGGTACGCCGAGGGGATCCTGCGTGGGACCGAGGCGCTGGCCAGTGTCATCCTGGGACAGGGTCAGGATGGCGCCCGCGGCAAGCAACCGGCCGCGCCTCCCGCCCGCCATCGGAACCGATTCCCGAGCAGGTCCACGGGAATCCTCCTGGGCATCTTCATTTTCCTGGTACTCTTCTCTGCCGGTCTCTCGTCGGTGGATCGCTCCGCCGCTGTCCCGGTCCGTGGCCGGCGGAGGCGGGGGCCATCCTGGTGGTTCGGCAGCGGGCCAGGCGGTTTTTCGAGCGGTGGGTTCAGCGGCTGGTCCGGGGGCGGATTCAGTTCCGGAAGTTTCGGTGGGTTTGGTGGCGGATCAACGGGCGGTGGTGGCGCGGGCGGGAGTTGGTGAGGCACGACGGCGCAGTTCGAAGTCCAAGGTTCGACGTTGAACATTGAACCTTGAACCTCGAACAGCGTGGGAAAGGAGCGAGAGGGCATGAAGCCTGTGTGGATCATCCTCGGGGTGCTGGTCCTCATCGTGGTCGGCGTGGGTGGGACCGCCGTGTCGAAGTGGAACCAACTGGTCGCCATGGACACGGACATCAAGGCCAAGTGGGCCCAGGTGGAGAACCAGCTCCAGCGACGGGCCGATCTCATCCCGAACCTGGTCGAGGCGGTCAAGGGCTTTGCCGCGCAGGAGCGCACGATCCTGGAAGCCATCGCCAACGCCCGGGCGAAGATGGCCGGGGCGGGGAGCGTGCAGGATCGGATCGCGGGCAGCAATGAGCTGTCCAGCGCCCTGGCCCGCCTGCTCGTCGTGGTGGAGAACTATCCCAACCTGAAGTCGGATGCGACGTTCATCCGTTTGATGGACGAACTCGCCGGCACCGAAAACCGGCTGGCCGTGGAGCGCAAGCGGTATAACGATTCGGTGCAGGTCTACAACGTGGCCATCCGGCAGTTTCCCGGAAATCTGATTGCCTCGGTGTCGGGGTTCAAGGAGCATCCGTTCTTCGAGGTCCCGCCAGCAGCCCGACTGGTCCCCCAGGTCAAATTCTAGCAGGGGGGCAGAGGAGTGGAGGAGCAGAGGGGCAAAGGTGGAAACGTCACCCCCGCCCCCTTGCCCCCCGGCGCCTCTGCCCCGTATTTTCCTTGACACTGTGGCGGGTTGGGGAATAAATTTTCCTCGCCTCCTGTATTGGTCAAGGCGGTGGGTGAGACGGAGGGACGTAGCTCAGGGGGAGAGCGCTTGCTTGACACGCAAGAGGTCGGCGGTTCAAGACCGCCCGTCCCTACCATCCATCTGGTTGAAGAGATGAGCCCCGGAGGACAGTCCTCCGGGGCTTCGTGCTTCGAGAGGAGGCCTTGGGAAACATCCGCTCGCGGGCATATTCGCGGGCACGCTCTGACTGCCTTTGGAGGAAGAGATGAAAGCATTCATCTGCTGGTCTGGCGAGAGAAGTAGGCGGGCTGCAGAAGCCGTGCGTCAATGGCTTCCAAAAGTGATCCAGGCCGTGGAACCATTCATGTCTGAATACATCGAGGAAGGGAATTCTTGGCCAGACGACGATTTGGATGCCAAACTCCGTGAGGCTCAATTCGGCGTGATCTGTTTAACCCGGGAGAACCTCAAAGAGCCGTGGATCCAATTTGAAGCTGGCGCTCTGTACATGCGATTAGAGCAAGAGCGTGTCTGCCCCTATTTATTGGGCCTTCAGCCTTCAGAAATCCCTTGGCCTATAGCCAGATTCATGGCCACCAAGGCGGAGAAGGAGGACACCAGAAAACTCATGGACAAAATCAACAAGTCCTTGGGTGAGACAGCCCTCGATTCAGGGCGTCTCAGCGAGGCTGTTGATGTGTGGTGGCCAAGACTTGAAGACGCTCTGACTGCTGCCAGGAAATTAGAGGCGAAACCACCGCTTAAGGACTCTAAGAATGACATTCAAGAGGCGAGGCATACTGATCAAGGAAGTACGGCAGGCGAAGGGGCTGACCCAAGATGGGCTGGCCAAAAAGGCCGGGATTTACCCGATCTATCTCGCGCAGATCGAGGGGAGCGCGAAGAACCCGCCGACGCGGACCCCAAGCCTCCCGATGCTCGAGCGCTTGGCGAAGGCCCTCAAGGTGAAGGTGGCGGAGCCGCTCAAATGACCGGACTCGGAAAGCTCCATCCACCACGAGAGGAGGGGCGGGCAATGAGCTTGAAGAAAATCGAACTCTACCGTGGGTTCAACATCTACACGGAGGAGATCCGGGGAGGCATCTGGGGAACCTCTGCGGTCGAGATTCCCTCAGGAGAAGCGGATATCATCCGTGCCCCTTCCCAGGGGCGTGTGCCGGGAGAGTATCAATCCAAGGAGGCCGCACTGGAGGCGGCAAGGGCGCATATTGATCGGATCCAGAAGAACAGAAGGAACAGAGCTAGCCAGGGAGCAAGATAGTCAAGCGCCCCCGCACGGCTGGCACCGCCGGGGGCATGGCGCAAGACCGCTGGCTTTAGGGTGGACCTTCATTGCTCTGCACCTGGAGGCGACGACGCATCCGAGGCTCGCGCAAGAGCGAGTCGGCCACAGCAACATCAAGCTCACCATGGACGTGTACGGGAAGCTGGCCGGGGACATGGCCCTGGCCGAGGATCAGGCGGTGCGGCTGAACGCCCTCACCGCGAAGGCGTTCCCCGCCCTGGCGCAATTCCCGTTAAACATCTGGTAAACACGAGCCTCCGAAACGGCCTGAAATGACCCGGATCAGCCTACAAGACGAAAGGCCGTAAGTGCTTGACAAACCGGAACATCCCGTAATATCCTGCACCACTATGCAAAGCCGTGGGGCGCTTGACACGCAAGAGGTCGGCGGTTTGAAACCGCCCGTGCCTACCATCTCGTTTCTCGTGACGGCGTAGTGGATGGCTTGAGCATCACGATGCAGGTGGTGTCGTGATGCTTTTTTCTTCTGTGAATTGCGATGGCTGACGCCGAACTCCTGCTGGCCGACGGCCGACGCGCTCGCGTGGCGGCCGGGCAGCCGATCCTCCCCACGCTCCAGTCGCTGGGGGAGCCGGCGGTGCGGTCGGCCGTGGCCGCCGCGTGGAACGGGCGTACTCTGGACTTCATGACACCCGTCCCGTCGAATGCGGCCCTCACACTGGTCCAGCCCGATTCGGTGGAGGGTCTGCAGGTGCTCCGCCACAGCACGGCGCACCTGATGGCGGCGGCGGTCCAGGTCCTCTTCCCGGAGGCCAAGTTCGCCATCGGGCCAGCCATCGAGGACGGCTTCTACTACGACATGGAGCTTCGACGGCCCCTGGCACCCGAGGATCTGCCGATCATCGAGGCCAAGATGCGGGAACTGGCGGCGCAACGGCTGCCGTATGTCCGCCGGGAGATGCCGCTTCCTGATGCGCTGGGATGGGCGCGCGAGAACCGGCAGGATTACAAGGTGGAGATCCTGGAGACGATCCAGAAGTATGGGACCTCCCGGCCGGAGAGCCGCGAGCCGGGAACCGCGAGCCGCGAGCTGAGAGCCGAGGCCGGAGCGCCGAGCGCCGAGCGCCGAGAGGTTGAAGTTGAAGAACTCACGGGCGAGGTCGAGCCGGGGACGGCCACGGTGAGTTTTTACCAGACCGGGACATTCGTGGACCTCTGTCGCGGACCCCACGTCCCGGATACCTCGTGGCTGACGGCCTTCCGCCTCACCCACATCGCCGGGGCCTACTGGCGGGGGGACGAACGGCGCCCGATGCTCCAGCGGATCTATGGGACCGCCTTCCACACCCAGGAGGCGCTGGAGCAGCACCTGTTCCGGCTGGAGGAGGCGCGCCGTCGTGACCACCGCCGCCTGGGGCGGGACCTGGACCTGTTCAGCGTGGCGGACGAGGTGGGCAGCGGGCTGATTCTGTGGCATCCCAAGGGTGGGATCATCCGCAAGATCATCGAGGACTTCTGGCGCGACGAACACCTGGCCAACGGCTACGATCTGGTGTACACCCCCCACGTGGGGCGGGCCAAGCTGTGGCAGAAGAGCGGGCACCTGGATTTCTACCAGGACCTCATGTATCCCCGGATGGAAGGGGAGGGCAATGACTATTACGTCAAGCCCATGAACTGCCCCTTCCACATCATGATCTACCAGTCCAAAGTGCGGAGCTACCGGGACCTGCCCCTGCGATTCGCCGAGCTGGGGACGGTCTACCGGTTCGAGCGGGCCGGCGTGCTGCACGGCCTCCTGCGGGTCCGGGGATTCACCCAGGATGACGCGCACATCTTCTGCACCGCCGAGCAGATGGACGAGGAGATCACCCGGGCGGTGCGATTCAGCCTGTTCTTCCTCCGGACCTTCGGGTTCAAGGATTACGAGGTCTACGTGGCCACCCGCCCGGAGAAGTTCGTGGGCGAACCCGGGCAATGGGACGTGGCCACCGAGGCGCTGAAACGCGCGGCCGAGCGCGCCGGCCAGGTATACGAGCTGGATCCAGGTGGCGGCGCCTTCTACGGGCCCAAGATCGACATCAAGGTCAAGGATGCCCTCGGGCGTCCCTGGCAGTGCACCACGGTCCAGTTCGACTTCAATCTGCCCGAGCGGTTCGGCATCAGCTTCGTGGGCGAGGATAACCGCCAGCACCGGCCCTTCATGGTCCACCGGGCCCTCCTGGGCTCCATGGAGCGCTTCCTGGGCGTCCTGATCGAGCACTACGGGGGCGCCTTCCCGACCTGGCTGGCGCCGGTGCAGGTCCGGGTGCTGCCGGTAGCGGACCGCCATCATGAGTATGCGGCGAGCGTCGTCGCCCGCCTGCGGGCCGACGGCCTGCGGGGCGAGGTGGATACCCGGAACGAGAAGATCGGCTTCAAGATCCGGGAGGCAGAGGTTCAGAAGATTCCGTACATCCCGGTGGTGGGAGACAAGGAAACGGCAGCGGGGACGGTGTCTGTCCGCCTGCGGGGCGGCCAGGATCGCGGCGTGATGCCCCTGGCGGATTTCGTCCACTCGCTGGCCACTGAGAGCAAGCCGCAGGCCGCCTGATCCGGCGACCGCCGACCGCGGCTGGAGGTGAGGCCCATAAGTAAAGGCCTTCGCGTCAACGAGCGGATCCGCATCAAGGAAGTGCGGGTGATCAGTCCCGACGGGACCCAGCTTGGCGTCCTGCCCATCGAGCAGGCGCTCCAGACTGCCTACGGACTCCACATGGACCTGGTCGAGGTGGCGCCCGAGGCCCGGCCGCCCGTCTGCCGGATCATGGATTACGGCAAGTACCGGTACGAGCAGAGCAAGAAGGCGCGGGAGGCCAAGAAGAAGCAGACGATCATCGAACTCAAGGAGATCAAGCTCCGCCCGAAGACGGAGGAGCACGATTTCCAGTTCAAGGTGCGGCACGCCGACCGCTTCCTGAAGGAAGGGAACAAGGCCAAGATCACCATGATGTTCCGGGGACGCGAGGTGATCCGCATGGACCGGGGGAGGGCGCTGCTGAATCGGTTCGTGGAGGCCCTGAAGGACGTGGCCGTCGTGGAGCAACAGACCAAGGTCGAGGGCCGGAACATGACGATGATCCTGGCGCCGAAACACTAACGACCGAATGACCAATGACCAATGAGCGATGACCAATGAGCGATGAGAGGCCGGATGCATGTTCCTTCATTGGTCATTGTGAATTGGTCATTGGACATTCCCGTGCGTTACTAACCATTGGCCGCTGGTGGTTCCGCTGGGCTGGTGGGGTGCGCGGCCAATCAACACAGCCATAGGAGTAGGGTTCCATGCCGAAAATGAAAACGAACCGTGGTGCGGCCAAGCGATTCAAGGTCACCGGGACCGGGAAGCTGCGGCGCGCCCATTCCTCCAAGAGCCATCTGCTGACCGGTAAGTCCGGGAAGCGCATGCGGCCGCTGCGCAAGGAAACCGTGGTGCATCCCGCGGACGCCAAGCGGATGAAGGTTCTCGTTCCGTACTTGTAAACAGGCTGTTGGATCTGGGAATGGCGGATGTGAAGGTGCGAGTCGGACGTCGAAGGTCCGCATCGAGACGGATGTAAGAAGCGAGGAGCACGGATCATGCCACGTACAAAGGGTGGGTTCACGACACGCCAGCGACGGAACCGGGTCCTGAAGCAGGCGGAGGGGTACTGGGGGAAACGCAAGAATTGCTTCCGGAGCGCCCAGGAGGCGGTGGATCGCGCCCTGGCGTACAGCTACCGCGACCGGCGAAACCGGAAGCGGGATTTCCGGAACTTGTGGGTGATCCGGATCAATGCGGCGGCGCGCCTGGCCGGCCTGTCCTACAGCCGCCTGATGGGCGGCCTCCGCAAGGCCGGCGTCACCGTGGATCGCAAGATGCTGGCGGATCTGGCGGTGCGGGATGCGGCTGCCTTCAACGCGCTGGCGGACTTGGCCAAGGCACAGGTGGCCGCGTAACCCGCTGGATCGGTCCTTCCCGTTGCGCCCCGAATCCCTCGGGGCGCTTTTTTTGCCAAAGGCTGATCCCCATGATCCGAGTAACCACAGCTCCGAAGAGTGTGAGACAACGTTCGGTCACACCTCGTGAGTCTCGCTGGAGTCAAGGGGAGAGGCCGATTTTGGACAGTGGCGCATGACAGACATTCCGCAAGCCCTGACGGTTCTGCAGGCCGAGGCATTGACGGCGCTGGAGGCCACGGCGGACGAGGCCGCCCTGGAACAGGTTCGGGTGCGCTACCTCGGCCGGAAGGGATCCCTGGCAGCGATCCTTCGCGGTCTGGCCGACCTGCCTCCGGCCGAGCGACCGGCTGTTGGGAAGCTGGCCAACGAGGTGAAGGAACGGCTGGAGGCGGCCCTGGCGGCCAGACGCGAGGCCCTTCAGGCAGCCGCCCGTGCGGCGGCGCTGGCAGCGGAGCGCGTGGACGTGACGCTGCCCGGGCGGCCGGTCCCCATGGGGCGCCTGCACCCCAGCACGCAGGTCCTGCGGCGGATCTGTCAGATCTGGGGGGACATGGGGTTCCAGATCTATCGCAGCCGGGACATCGAGACCGAGGAGATGAATTTCGAGCTGCTGAATATCCCCGCGCACCATCCCGCCCGGGACATGTGGGACACCTTCTACACCATGGTGGATGGCATCCTGCTCCGGACGCATACGTCCCCTGGGCAGATCCGCGCCATGCGGGAGTTCTGTCCACAACCCATCCGGGTGATCCTGCCGGGGATGTGCTACCGCTACGAGCAGATCACCGCCCGGTCGGAGATCCAGTTCCACCAGGTCGAGGGGCTGGCGGTGGGACGGCACGTCAGCATGACCGACCTGAAGGGGACGCTGATCAGCTTCGCCCATCGGATGTTCGGGGCCGTCCGGCGGGTGCGATTCCGGGCCAGCCACTTCCCCTTCACCGAGCCCAGCGCCGAGATGGACGTGGAATGCATGCTGTGCGAGGGGGCCGGCTGCGTGGTCTGCAAACAGACCGGGTGGCTGGAAATCCTGGGCTGCGGCATGGTGCACCCCGAGGTCCTGCGAAACGGCGGCTATGACCCGGCGGTCTACTCGGGCTTCGCCTTCGGCATGGGCCCGGAACGTATCACGATGCTGAAGCACCGGATCGAGGACATTCGCTACTTCTGGACCAACGATCTTCGGTTCCTCGAACAGTTCTGAGGGGGGATCGCCGTCCCGACGGCGCGGCGGTTACCCGCGGACCCACGACCCATGCGCGTCCCGATCAGTTGGCTCAAGGAGTATGTGGACATCCCCCTGCCGGTGCAGGAGGTGGCCGAGCGCCTGACCTTCGCCGGGCTCGAGGTGGCCGACATTCAGACCATCGGCCTGCCGGGCAGCGCCTTGCCCTGGGATCCCGAGCGAATCGTGGTGGGCGAGGTCCTGGAGGTCCGTCCGCATCCCGATGCGGATCGGCTGGTGCTGGCCACGGTGGAGTACGGGGGCGGCCAGCCCAAGACCGTAGTGACGGGCGCCCCGAACCTGCGCGTCGGCGATACAGGCCACAAGGTGGCCTTCGCGCTGGAAGGGGCGCGCCACTGGGATGGCACCAGCCCCACGCCCGTCTCCAGCGTCCTCAAGGGACGAAAGGTCCGGGGGATCTACTCCGATGCGATGATCCTGTCGGAGAAGGAGCTGGGCCTCTCGGACGATCACATCGGCGTCCTGCTCCTGGATGCCATGGCGCCCGTGGGGATGCCGCTGGCGACCTACATGGGGGATGTGGTCCTGGACCTGGAGATCACCCCCAACATGGCCCGCTGTCTCTCCGTGCTGGGGGTGGCCCGGGAGGTCGCGGCGCTCACCGGCGGCAGGGTGCGCTATCCCCAGACTCGGATGCAGGCCGGAGGAGAGTCCATCGAGGGACGGGTGGCAATCGCCATTGCGGACCCCACGCTCTGCGCCCGCTATGCGGCCACGCTGATCGCGGACGTCACCATCGGACCTTCGCCGGAGTGGATGCGCCGCCGGCTGCGGCTGGCGGGCATCCGGCCCATCAACAACGTGGTGGACGTCACCAACTATGTAATGCTCGAATGGGGCCAGCCGCTGCACGCCTTTGACTACGACGTGCTGGTCCGTCGCGCCAAAGGGGTACCGCAGATCACGGTCCGCCCCGCCAAGACGGGCGAGCTGCTGACCACCCTGGACGGGGTGGTGCGCCCCCTCGCGCCCGAGCGGCTGCTGATCACGGACGCGGCGGGTCCCATCGCCATCGCCGGGGTGATGGGCGGGGCCGAGACCGAGGTCACCGACGCCACGCGGGCCGTCCTGCTGGAGGCGGCCAACTTCCACTTCGTCTCCATCCGGAAGACCACCCAGGCGCTGAAGCTCCCCAGCGAGGCCAGCGCCCGCTTCGGCCGGGGGGTGCCGCCTTCGGCGGCGGCCCCGGCCGCCCTGCGGGCCACGGAGCTGATGCGGGAGCTGGGGGGCGGGCGGATCGCCCGGGGCGTGGCCGACTGCTATCCGGCGCCCCAGGTCCCCTCCGTGGTCGTCCTGACCACCGACGAGGTGCGGCGCATCCTGGGCATGGATCTGTCCCGTGCCGAGATCGAGCGGATCCTCACGGCCCTCGAGTTCCGCTGCGAGCCCCAGGGGGAGACGGGGTTATGCGTGACGGCCCCGGACCACCGGCTGGACATCGGGACCGGCGTGACGGGGGCGGCCGACCTCATCGAGGAGGTGGCGCGCATCCACGGGTACGATCGGATCCCCGTAACCGAAATGGCAGACCGGCTGCCGCCGCAGCGGGACATCGTCCCGCTGAATCTGGAAGAGCAGACGCGGGACCTGTTGGCGGTCGCCGGGCTGCAAGAGGTCATCACCTACCGACTGACGACACCCCAACGCGAGGCACAGCTCACCCCGGGGAACGATTCGCCCGCGGAGCGGGCCTACGTCCGTGTGGCCAACCCCATCAGCGCCGATCGGGTGGTGATGCGGCAGTGCCTCCTGCCCGGCCTGTTGGAGGTCATGGCGCATAACGCACGGCTTCGGGATCGGCTCTGGTTCTTCGAGATCGGTCCGATCTATCTCCCCAGCGGTGCGACGAAGTTGCCGGCCGAGCCTCGGCGGTTGGCCATTGGGATGGCCGGGCGGCTGGCGTCGGCCTCCTGGCGGGATCCGGACCCGTCCCGCACCGACTTCTTCGACCTGAAGGGCGTGGTGGAGGCGTTGCTGCGCGGGCTCCACCTCGGGGCCGCCCGCTTCGAGCCGACCACGCATCCCACCTTCGCGCCGGGTCGGACCGCCCGGCTCATCGTCGAAGAGCACGAGGTGGGTTTCCTGGGGGAGGTCCATCCACAGGTGCGGGCGGCCTTCGACCTGCCGCCTGGGCCGGTCTGCCTGGCGGAACTCGACCTGGAAGAACTTCTCGCGCGCGTTCCACTGACCCATCGGGTGGCCCCGGTTCCCCGATTCCCTCCGGCGCTGCAGGACATCGCCCTCGTCGTCGATGACGGGGTGACGGCGGCCGACCTCACGGCGGTCATCCGATCTGCGGGCGGGCCGCTGCTCGCGGACGCCCGGCTCTTCGACGTGTACCGGGGACAGCAGCTCCCATCCGGCAAGAAGAGCCTGGCCTTCTCCCTCGTCTTTCAGGCCGCGGATCGGACCCTGACCGATGCGGAAGTGGAGGCCGAGAAGCGCCGCATCGTCGAGGCGACGGCCCGCCGCCTGGGAGCGGAGCCCAGGGCCTGAGCCCTCCCCCCGGACGCGGCTGGTGTCCTCACCCTCGCCTCCGGTGAAATCCCCCTTTACAAAGGTCTGGGGCTTTGGTAGGGTCTCGTTGGCCGTCACGGAGATGATCTGATGGATGCAGTGCTCGAGCGACTCGCGGCCCTGGAAATGAAGGTCCGTGAGACGCTGGCAGAGTTGGAGCAAGCCCGACGCGGGCAGGCTGCCCTGGAGGCGAAGATCCAGGCCCTCGAGGCCGACCTCCGCGCCCGCGAGCAGGAGGTCGTGACCCTGCTGGCAGAGCGGGAGCGCGATGGCGCCGATCTGGCGCGCCTGCGCGCGGAGCGGGAGGAAGTCCGCGCGCGGGTGGAAGGGCTCCTGGGGGAGATCGCCCGTCTCGAGGCGGCCATGCAGGGGGTCGGCACGTAAGGGGGACCGGGGATGACGGCCGGCGAGCGGACCACCGAGGTCGAGATCTTCGGAGAGCGATACACGCTCCGGGGAACCGACAGCCCCGAGTACCTCGCGCGGGTGGCGGAGTACGTGGACGGAAAGTTCCACGAGGTGGTCAAGGAGAGCCCCACACTCCCGCCTGCCAAGATCGCGGTGCTGGCGTCGCTCAACATCGCCGACGATCTGTTCAAGCGGGACGAGGCGCTCCGCCGGGCCGAACAGTTGGTCCTGGCCCGGATCGAGGGGATTTTTCAACTGCTGCATCGCGGAGGCGTCGCCGGATAACCCGACGGGCGCGTCGGAGCGCGATCATCCTCGGCAGGGTGCGGCAGGGTGCGGAAAGGGCTTGCAACGGGGAACGGCCTGTGCGAGCGTGCGCAGCAGAGATCAGGGATACCGAGAACCCCTACCGTGCGCGTGATGCGGTAACTTTTTTTGAGCCAACACCCTCAGAACGGGGATCCCTCCGAGAACGTGGTGAGCAGGCCTGTCCGCCTCGGCGGAAGGGAAGCCTAAAGCGTTTGCGGGACCCCCACCTGGTTATCCAGGTTCAAACGAGGACCAGCACACGGCACAATGGTAGGGGTTGTTTCTTCTCTCGGCCGGTAGATCGTCCTTTCTGCGCCGCCAGCTTCAGGCTGTTCTGAATCCATCCAGCCCCTTTCTGTCCCGCCGGCACGTGTCTATCCTCGCGCTCCGCGCAAATGCGCTTCGCGTGGCCTCGCGCTCCGCGCACGATTGCCCTGCGCGTGCCCTAGCGCTCCACGTGGCCCGATGCTCCGCGTTATCTGAGAATTCGCACTGCTTCACGCTCCGTGTGGGTTGTCGCCCCGGGTCATTCATCTTCCCGAGCGCGGTGAGCGCGGGCTCGGGGTGAGCCCTCCCGGGCGCGCCCTCCTGGGGCGTTCCAAACGGATCCTCTGGCCCTCGGATATTCCGCAGGGGACAAGAGGCACGACGGCAGGCCGGATCGTTCCGGGCCGCCCGCTGCGTCCAGCAACTCCCGGAACATGTCGGTCCGGTCCAGGATCGGATCGGGTGGATGGGAACGGGTCGGTCCCCGCGGGTGCGGGGGCGCGACCCCGTGAAGGCACAGGAGCGAGGGAGGGATTCCCGTGGACATATGGGTCACCATCGTGCTGGGGTTGGCGATGGGCCTGGTGGGGCTGGGCATCGGCTGGGTCCTTGAGCGCCAACGGCAGACGCGACTGAAACAGCAGGCGGAGGACGAGGCACGGCGCATCGTTCGAGAGGCAGAGCGCGAGATCGAGACCCGTCGAAAGGAAGCGGATCTGGAGATCAAGGGCAAGACCCTCCAGGCCCGGACCGAGTTCGAACAGGAGACGCGCGCGCGGCGGGAGGAACTGCAGGGGCTGGAGAAGCGCCTGAACCAGCGCGAGGAGATCCTGGACCGCAAGCTGGAGGTGCTGGATCGCCGCGAGCGCGAGGTGGCCGGGCGGGAGCAGGAGCTCCGGACGCGAGAGGCAACCGTCGTCCAGCAGGAGGGACACTGGCGCCACCTGGTAGAGGAAGCCAAACGGACACTCGAGCAGGTCGCCGGCCTGACGTCGGAGGAGGCCAAGGCCCAGCTCATGCAGGCCCTGGAGGATGAAGCCAAGCTCCACGCCGTCGGCCGCATCAAGCGCATCGAGGACGAAGCCAACGAGACGGCCGAGGAGCGGGCCAAGCAGATCATCGGGCGGGTGATCTGCCGAATCGCTTCCGAGTACGTGGCGGAGGCGGCGGTGTCGGTGGTGGACCTGCCCAGCGATGACATGAAGGGCCGCATCATCGGTCGCGAGGGCCGCAACATCCGCGCGCTGGAGAAGGCCACGGGGATCGACATCATCGTGGACGACACCCCCGAGACGATCATCCTGTCCGGGTTCGACTCCGTCCGCCGGGAGATCGCCCGCGTGGCCATCCAGCGCCTGATCCAGGACGGCCGGATCCACCCGACCCGCATCGAGGAGATGGTGGAGAAGGTCACCAAGGAGGTCGAGAAGGACATCCGGGAGGCGGGGGAGCAGGCTTGCTTCGAGCTGGGGATCACCGGCCTCCATCCCGAGCTCGTCCGGATGGTGGGGCGGCTGAAGTACCGCTACAGCTACTCGCAGAACCAGCTCGCCCACACGAAGGAGGTGGCGACCCTGGCCGGCCTCCTGGCGGCCGAGCTGGGTCTGGACGTGAAGGTGCTGAAGCGGGCGGCCCTCCTCCACGATATCGGCAAGGCCGCCGACCAGGGGACCGAAACCTCCCACGCGCTGCTGTCGGCGGAGCTGGCCAAGAAGTATAACGAGGATGCCCGGGTGGTGAACATCATCGCCGCCCACCACGAAGAGGTGGCCCCGCAATATCCAGAGGCCGTCATCCTCCAGGCCGCCGACGGCCTGTCGGCCGCACGGCCCGGCGCCCGGCGCGAGATCATGGAGACCTACGTCAAGCGCCTGGCCAAGCTGGAGGAGATCGCGACCTCCTTCAAGGGGGTAGAGAAGTGCTTCGCCATCCAGGCGGGCAGGGAGATCCGGGTCGTGGTCGAGAGCGAGCAGATCAATGACCAGGCCGCCTACGTCCTGGCCCGGGACATCGCCAAGCGGATCGAGGACGAGATGGAGTATCCGGGTCAGATCAAGGTGACGGTCATCCGCGAGACCCGGGCCGTCGAGTATGCGCGCTAACAACAGGGGCCAGGTGCCCAAGCTAAATTCGAAATTCGAAATTCGAAATTCGAAATTGGTCCCGACCCCCGATCCCCGACCCCTGTTCTGAGATGCGGATCCTGTTCATCGGCGACATCATCGGACAGCCGGGACGTCGGATGGTGGCCCGCCACCTGAAGGCGCTGGTGGCGGACCAATCCGCCGAGCTGGTGCTGGCCAACGCCGAGAATGCCGCGGGGGGCTTCGGCATCACCCCCTCCGTCGGGGAAGAACTGTTCAGCCTGGGGATTGATCTCCTGACCTCCGGCAATCACGTCTGGGACAAGAAAGAGGCCGAGGGGTACCTGGCCAAGGAGGCGCGGGTGCTGCGGCCGGCCAACTACCCGGAGGAGGCACCCGGCACCGGCGTCCACATCCTTGCGAAGAACGGCCGGATGGTGGGCGTGGTGAACATCCAAGGCAGGGCATTTCTCCCGGCGATTGACTGCCCCTTCAAGGCCGCGGATCGGGAGGTGGCGCAGCTCCGCCAGGTCACCGACATGATCCTGGTGGACTTCCACGCCGAGGCGACAGCGGAGAAGCAGGCGTTCGGGTGGTACCTGGACGGGCGCGTGTCGGCGGTGATCGGGACCCACACCCACGTCCAGACCGCGGACGAGCGCATCCTGCCGGGCCGGACCGCCTACATCACGGACGTGGGCATGACCGGCCCGCGGGATTCGGTCATCGGGATCAGGCCAGAGGATGCCATCCAGCGGTTCATCACCCAGATGCCCCGGAAGTTCACCATCAGCGACGGTCCGGCACACCTTTGCGCGGTGGTGGTGGACCTCGCGGACGACGGCCGGGCGCGGAGCATTATGCGCCTCCAGGTATGCGACGACTAGCCCGCAGCCCTCGTGACGTGATGTGTTCCGGATCCCTCTCGCCCATCGGGGAGCTTGCCGTGAGCGCGCGGATCATTGACGGGAAGAAGATCGCCGCCGGAATCCGCGAGGAGATCCGGCAACGGGTGCTCCAGCTCCAGGAGGCCACGGGCAAGGTCCCCGGCCTTGCCGCCGTCCTGATCGGCGATGATCCCGCTTCCGCCACTTATGTCCGGACCAAGACCAAGGCCTGTCACGAGGTAGGGATCGCCTCCCGCCAGTTTACACCGCCGGGGGATATCGAGCAGGCTGACCTGCAGCGTCTCATTCGCGATCTGAACGGCGACCCCGAGATTCACGGGATCCTGGTGCAACTGCCGCTGGCCAAGCACCTCGACGAGCGAGCCGTCCTGGAGACCGTGGATCCCCGGAAGGACGTGGACGGGTTCACCTTCGCCAATATCGGCCGCCTGGTCGAGAACCAGCCCCAGTTCGTTCCCTGCACGCCTGCAGGAATTATCGAACTGCTGGACCGCGAGGGCATCGAGATCAAAGGGAAGCACGCGGTGGTGGTGGGGCGGAGCGAGATCGTGGGGAAGCCGGTCGCGTTTCTGCTGCTCCATCGCCATGCGACGGTGACGATCTGCCACTCGCGCACGGCCGATCTCGGTTCCGAGACGCGTCGGGCCGATATTCTCGTGGCCGCGGTGGGCCGGCCCCGCTTGATCACGGGGGCCATGCTGAAGCCAGGCGCGGTGGTGATCGACGTCGGCATCAACCGGGTGGATGGGAAGTTGGTGGGCGATGTGGACTTCGAGTCCGCGGTCCGGGTGGCCTCCGCCATCACCCCGGTCCCTGGCGGCGTCGGCCCCATGACCGTCGCGATACTCCTCCGGAACACTCTCCAGGCCTTCGAGCGATCGCTTGCGTAAGGTCACCGACATCGGAGAGGATGGGGTTGGCGCCGCCCCAGGCACCTCAAGAATTTCTTTCACCCCCCGTCTGAAAGGCCCCGCTGAAGAGGTCGCCTTGGATGGCGGTGAAAAAGACGCTGGTGTCGAAGATCAGCTGCCTCGCGGTCTCCATCCAGCGCGTCCATGCGCCGGGGATTCTCCACCACGGCATGGCGCGCGGGATCTGCAACGGTCCAGCGGTCGCGCTGGCACGGATCGAGTCGGCAGCCCGCACCTGTCCGCTTGAACCAACTCGGGGATCGGGTTGCTTCGCCGACCCAGAGATCCCTTTCACCTACCAGGTTCCGCTTGACCGGTCCCGTGGCGGATGGTACCGTCTCCGCGGACTTCGGTATTTGTCGGGTCTCTTTCCCTGACTCGGCTGTCCCACTGGTCGCCCGTCCCCTGCGGAAGCGGTCCCCGGCCGCGCCCGGTTTCCAGTTCCCTGTCGGTTCGGCGCCCCATCGGTTCTCTCGATTGAAATAGCATGGAAATAGTCACGGAAGAAATCACACTGGCCAGCCTGCGCGAGATGGCCGCGAAGAAGTTCGGCGACATGGTGAAAGCCGTCGTCGACGTCGAGAGGGGGATCATGGCCATCGACGGCGAGCTTCACGCGGATGAGGAAGGCCTTCTCTTGGAGAATGGGTCGAAGCAGGCGAGCCTCTGGGGGATTAACATCTACCCGGATGTGGCTGGCGATGATTGGCTGGAATTCGATTCTCTGATCAACCTTCGCCCCTCGCAAGGGAACCGGAGCCGGGGAGTCGAGGATCCGCAACTCACAGAGAAGATCAAGGGCATCGTGTCGAGGCTGGTAAGACGATGAAGCCGCAGCATCAAGAGCTGGCAGCGGGGCGGTGGTTCGAGCTTTCACTTGTCGGTCAGCTGGGCAACATCGGGAGCGAAGTCGAACGCGCCATTCGGTGGAGAGCGAAGGGGAACGCGGACTACGCCCGAAGGGCTTTCGAGCGCGCATTGGAGCTTCTGGACCTGAGCATCGCCGATAGGAAGAACAGGACACGCCTCAAGGAACTCACGCGCCTTCGAGAGGGGCTGGTCGATTATTTCTGCTTCGACAACCTCTACGGCTCTTCCGATGAAGCATGGAGGAAGTATTTTCATTCCTTCGCCTACGCCGCTGCAATTCACCGAGGGGTGTGACGGCCGCTGACCTGCGCCTTCCACGGCATCCTCTCTCCAGTAGCGGCATCCGCCTGACGCCACCAGCGTGCCGGGACCCACAGCCTCGTAACGCGCTGTTCCCTGGATGCGCCTCTTCTCCAGCCCCCCCATTGACACGGCGAAGAACGTTGCCGAGTATGTCAATCCAACCTGGCCTGCGGAGAACAGTCCTCTCGTCGGCCAGCAGCAGGAGGGTGGATACGAAGGGGGAGGAGTGACACGGTCAGGAAAGGATGTGGAGGTCGAAACGGAAGAACCGGCGGGGCAGCTCGAAGTCCCGTGGGCTCTGTGTCACGACCATGGCCCCACCTGCCTGGCGCACAACGCGATCAGCAGGTCGTTCCAGAGGGTCGGGATCTTGGACCGGAGGTGAGGTTCGCGCCGCCGGATCTCGCCGAGAAGTTCTCCGGTCCGCTCCCACGCACCGACGTCGAGGGGTCAGGCCGAGGTCTCGGCGTACTCCTCCAGGAGCGTCCCGATCAATTCCTTGACGGACACGATCTCGGTGGCCCGGTAGGCGTTCGCACCGGCGAAGGCGAATCCACGCTTGAGGTTGCCCCGCTGGGCATTGATGAGGGCCAGGGCGATGCAGTATGGAGTCTTGGTGTAGTCGCAGGTGATGATGCAGTGGTACGGGCACTGGACCGGCGCCTTCTTGGCGTTGTTCACGTCGTCGATGAACTGGTTCCGGATGGCCCGGCCCGGCATGCCCACCGGGCTCTTGATGATCACGATGTCCTCGTGCCTCGCCCGGATATAGGTCTCCTTGAAGGCGAGGGAGGCATCGCACTCGTGCGTCGTCACGAAGCGCGTCGCCATCTGGACCCCGGCCGCGCCGAGCTGCAGGAACTTGTGAATGTCCGCACCGGTGTAGATACCCCCGGCGGCGATCACGGGGATCGCCCTCTGGTGCTTCTCCTCGAAGGGACGCACCTCGGCCAGGACCTCCGCGACCAGTCGTTCCAAGGCGTAGGCAGGGTCGCCGATCTGCTCCGGCTTGAATCCGAGGTGCCCGCCGGCCAGTGACCCCTCGACCACGAAGGCGTCGGGGATATAAGCGTACCGCTCCGTCCATCGCTTGGCGATGATCCGAGCCGCCCGTCCAGAAGACACGATAGGCACCAGCTTCGTTCGGGCCGTCCCGGTGAAGAAGTAGTGCGGGAGGTCGAGCGGGAGTCCCGCCCCGGAGAAGATGATGTCGATTCCCTCCTCGAGGGCCGTCTTCACCAGGTCCCCATAATTTGACAGCACCCCCATGATGTTGACGCCGAGGATGCCCTGGCTCAGCTCCTTCGCCCTGCGGATCTCCCGCCTCAGGGCCCGGATGTTGGCTTCGAGGTAGTTCACATAGAAGTCCGCCTCGAACATCCCGATCCCCGCACAGGCGATGACGCCGATCCCGCCCTCGTTCGCAACCGCCGATGCCAGCCCGGACAGCGACACCCCAACCCCCATTCCGCCCTGGATGATGGGAAGGGGCGCGGTGAGATCCCCGATGTGCAACGCCTGCGGACGGCGATCGCTCATTGACGACATCCTTTCTCAGGCATGCCCAACCACCCACTCTTTCCCACCGGAATCGACTCGACCCGCCGAGGAGTACCGCCCGTGCGCCGCGGCCAAGTCTCCGGTATGGCTCTCACCAGGCAGCCGGGGTGCGAGGAAGGGTCCGGGCTGCACGCGGCCTTCGGCGCAGGCAATGACGGACGCCGCAGCATGATGTGTATCCCGGGTAGGACAATGGCGAGATAGATTAGCCTACTGGCGGGTGTCTTGGCAATCACCGATTTTCCCGTGGCTGCAGGGAGATACCTAACGCGGCTAATTCGCGAAGCTGTTCGCGAATCCTCACGGGTAATGACCAATTACCAAGGGCCAATGACCAACAGGGGAGCCGGGCCTCCTTCGTCTTCTTGTGGTAGGCTTCCCCCTGCCATGCCGCGCCGCGCCGACATCCTGAGGGATAGGGGGGATGGAGGGGGACTATTCTGGAAATCCCTGTCCGGTCTCCCTGTCGGCGGGCGGCCACCCCCAGGCCATAGCCCATCGCTCCGTGTCCATAGTCGAACCTCGAGCGTCGGACCCTGCGCCGCGCATGGTGCGGGCAGCGCTTGACATCGCCAAGCGGCTCGCGCTGGGGTTGGGCCACTTCGGCGGCTCCCGGTGACGCTGGGGGGAGGGTGATCGGGTGACCTCGGCCGGGGACGAAGGGCAGACGAAGGCTGGCGCGATCGGGGCCACACGCACGGACACACACGGCCCTCTGGGGGTGCCGACCCCCGGGGGCCGATTTGCTTTCGGGAGACGGCACCACGCGCGTATGGGGACGTTCAGCTCCACCGGGTGGCGGCCGGTCCGCCGAAGTACTCGTGCAGACGTCCGCGTCCCCGCGTGACCAAGAGCCGAGAGCTAACGTAGATAAAACGGCTGGGTCCCCATTTTCGTATTCAGAAAGAGAAGGAGCGGGCCGTGGTGAGATTGTCTGTCCTGGTCGAGGGGGCGCATGGGCTGACGTGGGACCGTTGGAAGGAATTCGTCTCGAACGTCGAGAAGATGGGCTACGCGGGGCTGTACGGCTCCGACCACTTCACCCTCGTGGCCGGGCCGCCGGACCCGGACTCGCTGGAACTGATCGTTTCGCTCGCCTACGCGGCCGACCACACGGAGCGGCTGAAACTCGGGCAGCTCGTCTCGCCCGCCTCGCTCCGCGATCCGGTGATGCTGACGCGCCAGATGCTCGCCCTGGATGACTTGAGCGGCGGGCGGATGGTCTTTGGCGTCGGCGCGGGCTGGAACGTCCGCGAGCACGAGATGTTCGGCTACGACCTTGGCGACCTCCGCATGCGAATGGACCGGTTCGCGGAGGCGGTGGAAGTGATCACCCACCTCAAGTGGAGCGACAGGCCCGTCTCCTACTCCGGCCGCTACTACACCCTGAAGGACGCGACGCTCCTGCCACGCCCGCGGCGCCCCCGGGGCCCGCCCTTACTCATCGGCGGCGGCGGCCCGAAGCGGACGCTACCGCTCGCGGCGCGCTATGCGGACATCTGGAATGTCGCGACGGTCGCGCCCGATGCCCTGCAGGAGAAGCTGAGGCTCCTCGACTCGTTGATCGTCACGGCCGGGCGGCAGCCGGGTGATGTCGCGCGCACGCTGATGATCCCGGTCCAGTGGTTCGCGCGGGACGACCTCGACGGCCTCCGGATGATCGCGGACGAGATAATGCCGAAGGTGGCGGCCTGACGGGTAGTTCAGCCTGGTGGTTCCGCCCTTCCTATACGTGGAGCAGTTGGGGCTTTCGTAAGCGTTGCTCGAAAAGTTCGATCTCGCTAGGTCCCGCCTGTGCTACGCGGTCCTCGGCTTGATGCTCCCGGAGTCCTCCACCACGCGTTGGTGCGCGGGATCGTGCGGCGGCCCAGCTTTCGCGAGGGATCGGGCCGACTCCATGGCTGGGCTGCGGCCGGGCGTGGGCTATCTCTGGCCGGCCTGCGGCGGGAGGGGTGCGACTGGATTGGTCGGCTTGGAGGGGGGCGCGGGTGACCTGCCGGACGGCGGTGGGGCCTCGGCGGCCCGTGGGGGGCGCGGCGGGGGGCCGGCAGGAGTCGCGGACGGCTGCGGCGCGCCGCCGCCGGGAGACGTCTCGACGGCGCTGGGCGCCGTGCGAGACGGAGCGCCGGTCACCGGCGGACCGGTCGCCGCGGCCCGGGGTGGCGTTCCCGAGGTCGCCTGCGAGACGACGGGCTCGGTCCCCTTGATGAAGTATTCCAAGATCCCGCCCTTCTCGTCCTGGGGGACGGGGCGCCCGGTCATGTGGTTCACGGGGATGGCCACCACGTTCTCCGGAGGCGTAAAGTCCTCCGGCGGGAAATCGGGCAGGATCTTTTGCATGAAGGTGATCCAGAGCGGCAGGGCCAGGCGGCCTCCCGTCTCGGCCGGACCCAGCGATTTCTTCACGTCGTAGCCAACCCACACCCCGGCGACGAGATTGGGCGTGAACCCGATGAACCACACATCCGTCGCCTCGGACGTGGTCCCGGTCTTTCCCGCCAGGGGTCGCTTCAGCACCCGGGCGCGTGCAGCGGTCCCCCGCTCGACCACCCCTTTCATGACGTTGACCAGGACGTAGGCGGTTTCGGGCCGGATGACCTCCTGGGGCTCCGCCACGTGTTCCTCCAGGATGCGGCCCTGGCTGTCGGTGACCTTGCGGATGGCGAATGGCTCCGCCCGAACGCCCCCGTTGGCTAGGACCCCGTAGGCCGAGACCAGTTCCAGCGGGGTGACCTCGGAGACGCCCAGGGCCAGGGCGATCTCGCGCCGGAGCTCGCTCTCGATTCCCATCTGGTGGGCCATCCGGATGACCGGGTCCACGCCGACCTGCTCGATCAATTTCACGGTCACGACGTTGACCGAGTTCTCCAGTCCTCGGCGTAGCGTCGTGGGCCCATGGAATTTCCGGTCGTAGTTCTCCGGCGACCATGCGACCACCTTCCCCCCGACCCGGAAGTGGAAGCTGATGGGGGAATCCTCGATGATCGTCGAGGGTGTGAGGCCCCGATCAAAGGCGGTGGCGTAGACGAAGGGTTTGAAGGCGGAGCCGGGCTGGCGTCGCGCCTGTACGGCGCGATTGAACTTGCTGCGCTCGAAATCGTACCCGCCGATCATGGCCTTGATGGCCCCATCCCGCGGGTCGAGGGCCGCCAGTGCCCCTTCCAGCTCCGGATCCTGCTCCAGCGCTAGGTCCGCGACTTTCCGGCGCTCGTCCACCGACAGCACCTGGACCAGGACGGAATCCCCCTCCCGGAACGCCTCGGCGAAGTTGGCGATCTTGGTCCACTTCATGCTCTCAAGGGGGACCTCCCCTCGGTAGCGGCCGAGCAGCACCTCCAGGGACTTCGCCTTCACTTTCAGGACGGTGCCTGGCAGGATCTCGCCCGGGCGCGGCGTGTAGGGTCCGATGCGGACCCGCGGGACCTCCGTGGCCCGCTCTGGCCGCGGCCGATAGCCTCGGGCCTTGTCGAGGTCGCGGAGGCCGCCCACCAGGGCCTCCTCGGCCGCCCGCTGCATCTTTAAGTTGAGGGTGGTGTAGACCTTCAGCCCGCTGTTGTAGAGCGCGTACGCCCCGTAGGTCTCTTCCAGCGATTGCCTCACGTGCTCGACGAAGTAGGGGGCGATGGTGCGGCTGCGGGTGAACAGCGTCTCGTCGAAGGGGGTCCGGCTGGCCGCCTCGGCCTGCACCCGCGCGATGATCTTCTGCTCGACCATGCGGTTCAGCACGTGGTCGCGCCGCCGCCGGGCGCGGGCCGGGTCCACGATGGGGGAAAACCGGTTGGGGGCGCTGGGGAGGCCGGCCAACATGGCCGCCTCGGCCAGGGTGAGCTCGCCCACCGATTTCTTGAAGTACGTCTGCGCCGCCGCCTCCACGCCATAGGCCCCATGACCGAAGTAGACCTGGTTGAAATAGAGTTCCAGGATCTTGTCCTTGGGGTACTTTTTTTCGATCTCGACGGCCAGGAGGGCCTCCTTCAGTTTCCGGGCGAAGCTCTTCTCGGGGGTGAGGAAGAGGGCGCGGGCAAGTTGCTGGGTGATGGTGCTGCCCCCCTGGGACTTCCGTCGGGTGAGGAGGTTCATGATCATGGCGCGAGCGATGGCCCGTGGGGACAGGCCGCGATGCTCGTAGAACCGGGAGTCCTCGACCGCCAAGACAGCCTGCTTGAGATGGGCGGGAATCTTGGAGAGGGGCAGCAGGATGCGCCGCTGTTCGTAGAACGAGGCGAAGGGCTCGTCCTGGTCCGTGTAGAGGGTGGTCGCGATGCTCGGCTGGTATTCCTCGAGGCCATCCAGGCTGGGCAGGTCGCGCAGGAACCCGGCAAAGACGCCGGCGGCTGCGCCCAGGCTGATGACCAGAAAGATCAGCAGGGCCCACAGGCCAGCGAAAACCAGGCTGCGACGGAATGCCTGCCGGCTGGCGTATGATCGCCCGGCGCGTCTCCTGAACGGCATGTCGGGGAAACTATAACACAGGGAGGTGGTGGTGCAAAGCGCGCGGTCGTTCCGTCCGATCCGCTGGAAGGGACGCAGCAGGGCGGATCGGTGGAGCGCTCCACCGGAGGGGTTAGGGACCCTTTTCGGTTGCGACCCTCCCAACGCTGTGGTACAAGATGCGCCTGCCTGGCGAATGGAAGTGAGCTTCTATGGACGTGAAAGGGGAAGCCCGACGACAATTGGCCGTGCTCAAGGCCCGGAGCGTGGATCTCCTGGTCGAGGGGGAGCTGTACCAGAAGCTCTGCCGGGCGCTGCGCACGGACACCCCGTTGCGGGTGAAGCTCGGATTGGATCCCACGGCGCCCGACCTGCACATCGGGCACAGCGTCGTCATCCACAAGCTGCGGGAGTTTCAAGCCCTGGGCCACCAGGTCATCTTCCTCATCGGCGACTTCACGGGCATGATCGGCGACCCGAGCGGCCGATCCGAGACCCGGAAGCCCCTGACTCCGGAGCAGATCCAGGAGAATGCGGAGACCTACAAACGCCAGATCTTCAAGATCCTGGATCCGGAGCGAACGATTATCGAATACAACAGTCGCTGGGGCAAGGCGCTGGGGTCCGAGGGGATCATCAAGTTGGCGGCCCAATACACGGTGGCCCGGCTGCTGGAGCGAGATGACTTTCAGAAGCGCTTCAGCGAGGGGCGCCCCATCAGCCTCCACGAGTTCCTCTACCCGCTATTGCAGGGGTACGACTCCGTAGCGTTGCGGGCCGACGTCGAGTTGGGCGGGACCGACCAGAAGTTCAACCTGCTGGTCGGGCGCGAGCTCATGCGGGACAGCGGGCTGGAGCCGCAGGTCATCATGACCCTGCCGATCCTGGAGGGGCTGGACGGGGTGCAGAAGATGAGCAAGAGCCTGGGGAACTACATTGGGATCGACGAGCCCCCCCAGGCGATCTTCGGGAAGGCCATGTCCATCCCCGACCACCTGATCGTTCGCTACATGGAGCTGGCGACCGCCATCCCCCGAGAGGACATCACGGCGATCCGCACGGGGCTGGCCGATGGCTCGGTGCACCCCCGGGACGCCAAGGACCGATTGGCGATGGCCCTGGTCACCCAGTACCATTCGAACGAGGCGGCCGAGGAAGCGGCCCAATGGTTCCGGGAGACCTTCGTCGCCCGGATCTTCCCAGCCGATGCTCCGCCTGTAATCCCCCCTGCTGATCTGGTGGAGCCCGGGGGGGGTGTCTGGATCATCCGGCTGGTTACCCTGGCCGGCGCCGCGCCCAGCGGGTCGGAGGCCAGGCGTCTGATCCGGCAAGGGGGGGTCGAGGTAGACGGGAATGTCGTCCGGGACGAGGACTACCGTGTGATCCTGGACCGGGAGCGGCGCCTCCAGGTCGGAAAACGACGATTTTTCAGGGTGTTGCCACCGAAATCGGCCGCTTAGGAGAGTAGGGGTCCTGGCGAAAAATTCTCTTGACAAATCTCGCCGGGACGAGTAAAAGACAACTCCTCTGACCGGTCGGCCCAGCGAGCGAGGCCTTGACCGGAACGGCTAGGTGTTCTATAATATTAGTGTGTGGCGGGAGGCGTTGTGGCCCGCCACTTCTGTTCTCTGACAATTGAATATCATTGCTACTGGCTTGTGGGTGGACACACGCGCAATTCCTCCCCGTCTGCCAGAGACGGGGTGGTCCGAGATCTCTCGGAAGAGAGAAAAGAAGTTCTCGGAGAGTTTGATCCTGGCTCAGAACGAACGCTGGCGGCGTGCCTAACACATGCAAGTCGAGCGAGAAAGTCCCCGCAAGGGGATGAGTACAGCGGCGAACGGGTGAGTAACACGTGGGCAACCTGCCCTTCAGTCAGGAATAACCCCGCGAAAGCGGGGCTAATACCAGATGACGTCCATCGGGGGCATCCCCGGGGGACCAAAGGGGGCGAGCGAAAGCAGCTCTCGCTGAAGGAGGGGCCTGCGGCTGATTAGCTAGTTGGTGGGGTAATGGCCTACCAAGGCGACGATCAGTAGCCGACCTGAGAGGGTGACCGGCCACACTGGGACTGAGACACGGCCCAGACTCCTACGGGAGGCAGCAGTGGGGAATATTGCGCAATGGGCGAAAGCCTGACGCAGCGACGCCGCGTGGGTGATGAAGGCCTTCGGGTCGTAAAACCCTGTCGGGTGGAACGAATCCCCGCACCTCGAATACAGGGGCGGGTTGACGGTACCACCGAAGGAAGCCCCGGCTAACTACGTGCCAGCAGCCGCGGTAATACGTAGGGGGCGAGCGTTGTTCGGATTTACTGGGCGTAAAGAGCGCGTAGGCGGTTCGATAAGTCGGAGGTGAAAGCCCTCGGCTCAACCGAGGATCCGCGTCCGATACTGTCGAACTTGAGTGCAGGAGAGGAGAGCGGAATTCCCAGTGTAGCGGTGAAATGCGTAGATATTGGGAGGAACACCGGTGGCGAAGGCGGCTCTCTGGACTGCTACTGACGCTGAGGCGCGAAAGCTAGGGGAGCAAACGGGATTAGATACCCCGGTAGTCCTAGCCGTAAACGATGGGCACTAGGTGTGGGAGGTATCGACCCCTTCCGTGCCGCAGCTAACGCATTAAGTGCCCCGCCTGGGGAGTACGGCCGCAAGGTTGAAACTCAAAGGAATTGACGGGGGCCCGCACAAGCGGTGGAGCATGTGGTTTAATTCGACGCAACGCGAAGAACCTTACCAGGGCTTGACATCCCGCGAATCCCATCGAAAGATGGGAGTGCCCGCAAGGGAGCGCGGAGACAGGTGGTGCATGGCTGTCGTCAGCTCGTGTCGTGAGATGTTGGGTTAAGTCCCGCAACGAGCGCAACCCTCACCCCTTGTTGCCACCAGGTCATGCTGGGCACTCTAGGGGAACTGCCTCGGTTAACGAGGAGGAAGGTGGGGATGACGTCAAGTCATCATGCCCCTTACGTCCTGGGCTACACACGTGCTACAATGGCCGGTACAAAGGGATGCAAGACCGCGAGGTGGAGCTAAACCCAAAAAGCCGGTCTAAGTTCAGATTGGAGTCTGCAACTCGACTCCATGAAGGAGGAATCGCTAGTAATCGCGCATCAGCACGGCGCGGTGAATACGTTCCCGGGCCTTGTACACACCGCCCGTCACACCACGAAAGCCAGTTGTACTCGAAGTCGCTGAGCTAACCCCGCCGCAAGGCGGGGAGGTACGCGCCGAAGGTATGACTGGTGATTGGGGTGAAGTCGTAACAAGGTAGCCGTATCGGAAGGTGCGGCTGGATCACCTCCTTTCTAAGGAGCTGACCCCCCCGCCGAAAGGCGGGGTGCGATGCTTCGTGGTCGATTTACCCCAAGCTGGTAGCAATGATATCCCATGCACGCGCGCATCTGTGCTGATGCGCCGGCACGAGCGGGGAGGGACGCGATCCCTCCCCGATTTGTGTCGGGGGAGACATCCTGGCCGTGTGCGCAACCGGGCGGGCCCCTTGGGGCTCGAGCCGGGCTGGTCGGACATGCGGCCGGCCGCGGATGGGCCTTTAGCTCAGCCGGTCAGAGCGCACGCTTGATAAGCGTGAGGTCCCTGGTTCGATCCCAGGAAGGCCCACCAACGAATTGAAGATTTGCGATTGACGATTTTCGATTTTCAATCGGCAATCGAAAATCCGCAATCGACAATTCGCTCGTGGGGATGTAGCTCAGACGGGAGAGCACCTGCTTTGCACGCAGGGGGTCAGCGGTTCGATTCCGCTCATCTCCACCAGCACAGCGTCCAGATGCAATGCGCGGGAGCCTTTGTCTCCGCCGTGGGCGGGGATCAGCTCTTTGACAACTGAATAGCGATCGGGTATCCACTCTGTTTCACCGAAGCAAAGTGGGGTCAAGCTACTAAGGGTATACGGTGGATGCCTTGGTACCAGCAGGCGATGAAGGGCGTGGTAAGCTGCGATAAGCCCCGGGTAGTCGCACACAGACGCCAATCCGGGGATTCCCGAATGGGGCAACCCCTCCCGGCTAATCCCGGGAGATCCTGTCCTGAATCCATAGGGGCAGGAAGCCAACGCGGGGAACTGAAACATCTCAGTACCCGTAGGAAGAGAAAGCAACCGCGATTCCCCCAGTAGCGGCGAGCGAACAGGGAATAGCCCAAACCGCCGTCACGTGATAGCCCGCAAGCGTTGTGACGTCGGGGTCGCGGGACCTGACCGGTTTCGATTGCGGTCGGAACGGGGAGTCACAAATCCCACGCGTAACCGAAGCGCCTGGAAAGGCGCACCACAGAAGGTGACAGTCCTGTAGGGTAAACGTGTGGGACTCCCTGGGTCGGGCTCCCAAGTACCACGGGACACGTGGAATCCTGTGGGAATTTGGGGGGACCACCCTCCAAGGCTAAATACTTGCTGGTGACCGATAGTGGACCAGTACCGTGAGGGAAAGGTGAAAAGCACCCCGAGAGGGGAGTGAAATAGTACCTGAAACCGTATACCTACAAGCAGTCGGAGCCCTATGTCGTCGCCTCGTGCGGCGACAGGGTGACGGCGTGCCTTTTGCTTAATGAGCCGGCGAGTTACCGTACGTAGCAAGGTTAAGCCGATCAGGCGAAGCCGGAGCGAAAGCGAGTCCGAATAGGGCGATTGAGTTGCGTGCGGTAGACCCGAAGCCAGGTGAGCTATCCTTGGCCAGGGTGAAGTGGCGGTAACACGCCATGGAGGCCCGAACTCATCACGGTTGAAAACGTGTGGGATGAGCTGAGGATAGGAGTGAAAGGCCAATCAAACCTGGAGATAGCTGGTTCTCCCTGAAATAGCTCTAGGGCTAGCCTCGGAGGGTCAGCAGCGGCGGTAGAGCACTGGATGAGCTAGGGCTCTTACCAGGGTACCGACCTCAACCAAACTCCGAATGCCGCTGACTGCACTCCGGGAGTCAGACTACGGGGGCTAAGCTCCGTGGTCGAGAGGGAAACAGCCCAGATCGCCAGCTAAGGTCCCCAAATGCAGGCTAAGTGGGAAAGGCTGTCACATCGCTGAGACAACCAGGAGGTTGGCTTAGAGGCAGCCATCCTTTAAAGAGTGCGTAACAGCTCACTGGTCAAGTGACGTGGCGCCGACAATGTAACGGGGCTCAAGCCTGCTACCGAAGCTGCGAATTCCGCCTCTGGCGGAGTGGTAAGGGAGCGTTCTGCCGCCAGCGAAGCCGGACCGGAAGGACCGGTGGAGGTTGCAGAAGCGATTATGCCGGCCCGAGTAGCGATAATCTCGGTGAAAAACCGGGACGCCGTAAGTCTAAGGTTTCCTGGGGAAGGTTAATCCGCCCAGGGTTAGTCGGTACCTAAGCCGAGGCCGAAAGGCGTAGGCGATGGACAACAGGTTAACATTCCTGTACCACCGGACGGCGACAAAGACGCAATGGGGGGACGCAGGAGGGTAGGTCATCGCGCGATCGGATGTGCGCGTCTAAGCCCGTAGGGGGCTCCGATAGGCAAATCCGTCGGGGCGCATTCCCTGAGAGGTGATGGGGATCCTTTTCTACGGAAGAGGAGAACTGACTGATCCCACGCTGCCTAGAAAAACCTCTAGCGAGCCGTCAGGTGACCGTACCGCAAACCGACACAGGTAGACGGGGAGAGCATCCCAAGGCGCTCGAGAGAACACGCGTTAAGGAACTCGGCAAAATGTCCCCGTAACTTCGGGAGAAGGGGAACCGACCGCTGTCAGCAGCTTCGCGCTGCGAAGCGGCGGACGGTCGCAGAGAATCAGGCCAACCGACTGTTTACTAAAAACACAGGTGGGTGCGAAGCCGCAAGGCGCTGTATACCCACTGACGCCTGCCCGGTGCCGGACGGTTAACAGGAGGGGTCAGCCGCAAGGCGAAGCCCTGAATCGAAGCCCCGGTAAACGGCGGCCGTAACTATAACGGTCCTAAGGTAGCGAAATTCCTTGTCGGGTAAGTTCCGACCTGCACGAATGGCGTAACGAGTTGGCCGCTGTCTCAACGCGTGGCTCGGTGAAACTGTAGTTCCGGTGAAGATGCCGGATACCCGCCGTAAGACGGAAAGACCCCGTGAACCTTTACTGTAACTTGGCATGGGATTTTGGTGCAGCTTGTGCAGGATAGGTGGGAGGCGCTGATCCTCGCCCGTCAGGGTGGGGGGAGCCAACCTTGAGATACCACCCTAGCTACGCTGAAATTCTAACCTACGCTTGTGATCCAGGTGGGGGACAGTGCCAGGTGGGCAGTTTGACTGGGGCGGTCGCCTCCTAAAATGTAACGGAGGCGCCCAAAGGTTCCCTCAGCACGGTCGGTAATCGTGCGACGAGTGCAAAGGCATAAGGGAGCTTAACTGCGAGACCCACACGTCAAGCAGGTGCGAAAGCAGGGCTTAGTGATCCGGTGGTCCCGCGTGGAAGGGCCATCGCTCAACGGATAAAAGGTACTCCGGGGATAACAGGCTTATCGCGTCCAAGAGTCCACATCGACGACGCGGTTTGGCACCTCGATGTCGGCTCATCGCATCCTGGGGCTGAAGCAGGTCCCAAGGGTTGGGCTGTTCGCCCATTAAAGCGGTACGTGAGCTGGGTTTAGAACGTCGTGAGACAGTTCGGTCCCTATCTACGGTGGGCGCAGGAGATTTGCGGGGAGCTGTCCTTAGTACGAGAGGACCGGGATGGACGAACCGCTAGTGTCCCAGTTGTTCCGCCAGGAGCATTGCTGGGTAGCTATGTTCGGTCGGGATAAGCGCTGAAGGCATCTAAGCGCGAAGCCCCCCCCAAGATCAGATCTCCCGGGCGCAAGCCCCTAAAGGCCCCTCGAAGACCACGAGGTTGATAGGCCGGAGGTGTACGTCCCGTGAGGGATTCAGCTTACCGGTACTAATCGGCCGTGCGGCTTGACCCCATATTTCTTTATCAGTATCATACGTCCGGGGAGCAGGGTGGATACCTCGATCGCTATTCTTCATCGCCCATGCGACGCGCCTTCGTCCTGATCGGCCTCGGTGCGGCAGCGATTCTGGCCGGGGTGGCGTGGCTCGCCGCGGCGCAGTTCGGAGGGGGGGAGAAGACGCCTCTCGCGCCGATGCGCGCGGAAGCGCCCACGCCGATAAAGGTGGATCTCAACCAGGCGGGGGTGGAGGAACTGGGTCGCCTTCCCGGCATCACTCCGTCGCTCGCCGAGCGCATCGCCAGGAACCGACCGTATCGGAAGCTCGACGATCTCGTTACGCGGAAGGTTTTGGGGAAGAAACAGTTCGCACGGATCCGGGAGTTGGTGCTGGTAAACCGGGGCTCCCAGTGAGTCGTCGCGCCCAAGGGCATCTGTTCGATTTCCGGTGGCTATAGCGGAGGGGAAACACCCGTTCCCATCCCGAACACGGAAGTTAAGCCCTCCAGCGCTGATGATACTGCCTGGGCAACTGGGTGGGAAAGTAGGTCGCCGCCGGGATATTTACCGAAGGCCTCACGCCGTCTGGCGTGAGGCCTTCGTGTTTTTGGCCAGCGAAGGCTGCTGGAATGCCGGGGATGTTCCGAACACAGGCACCCCATGTCGGCCAGGTGGACACCGCACGTGTGGAGATGTCGGGAATTCAATGGCTTGCTTGACAGCCATGCGAGGAATGTGTTACACAGAGTCGCGAAACCTCTTGGAAAACAAGGGATGAAATCCTGTCGGGTCGGAAGGAAATTCAGGTACCTTCCGGGGTGGCGAGGTGCTGTCCTGGTCGGACTGTGTACGTTCTGCATTGCCCAGCAGGCCTGGGCAGCGCGGGCGAGCGGCGGCTCTTCTGCGGCGGACGCCACCATCACCCAGCTCCGCGTCGGGACCCATCCCACGTATACGCGCGTCGTCCTGGATACGGCAGGTCCTCTGGAATGGTCAATCCAGGAGGAGGGAAAGCAGGCCCTGCGGGTCGTGGTGCCCGGAGGCGTGCTGGCCCAGGGCATTCGCCGGCTGGAACTGCGGAAGGGGATCGTGCGGGCCGTCGAGCCGATCCAGCGATCCGGGGGCGCTGAGGTCACGCTCCTCTTTCCGCACCCGCGCGGTAAAATCCGCGCGTTCTCCCTCAAAGATCCCGACAGGATCGTCATCGACGTTCTGGTTGCCGCGGGAGGCGAAGGGGGTGAACCGCCGATTCAGCCACAGACGGTCGCCTCGACCCCGGCTGCCTCCGCCTTGATCGCGTCTCCGCCCGCGGGAAGGCGCGATCCAGGGGCGGAGGCTCGACCGACCGGAAGCACCGCAGCGACCCCAGGACGGGCCACCCGGACCCCGGACGCCACAGGCTCATCGCCCACGGATTCCCTCAAGGAAGAAGGGCGGCCGTCCCCGACGATGCCCAACCGTGGGGTCGGCGCCGTGGGGCTGACCGTGGTCCTGGATCCCGGGCACGGGGGCCACGACACCGGGGCCGTGGGGCCCACGGGCCTCATGGAGAAGGACGTCGTCCTGGACCTGGCCTTGCGGTTGCGACGCCTCCTCCAGGAGCGGCTCGGTGTCCGGGTGATCCTGACGCGGGAGGAGGATGTCTTCGTCCCATTACAGGTGCGCACCGCCATCGCCAACCGGGCCAAGGTGGATTTCTTCATCAGCCTGCATGTGAATGGCGCTGCCAAGCGCGGCGCGGTCGGCTTCGAGACCTTCTACTTCACCCGCGAGCCGTCCGATAACGATGCTCGGGGGTCGGCCCAACGGGAAAACCTGCTGATCGAGACGGACGGCACCCGAGCGAAAGATCAGGAATCCCTGCTCCGAATCACCCTGGCGGATATGGCTGTGACCCGGGACATGCGAGAATCGAGTGAACTGGCCGAACTCGTGTTGGGCTCGCTGGACAAGCTGCTGAAAGTGGAGAATCGGGGGGTGAAGTCCGGGCCCTTCTACGTCCTGGCCACGGCTGCCATGCCGGCTATTCTGGTAGAGGGCGCCTTCATCACCAACCCCAAGGAGGAGCGCAAGCTCCAACGGGAGGCCTACCGTCAGCGCGTGGCCGAGGCGTTGTACGAGGGGATCGCCAAGTACAAGGCGCGATACGAACGGCGGGTGGGGATGGGCAGCGGCGCCCCGGCCGCCACGGATTCGTGACCCGATGTCCGGCGCCGTCCGCCAGCCCGTGCTCTGGCCATGGGTGGGTTTCCTCGTCGCCAGCCTGGGCGTGACCGGCACCATCGCCTGGCATGCCCGGTCCCGTCTGCCGAACCAGTTGACCGCGGGATCGCGTCCGGCGGCCGTGCAGCGCCCCGCGCAGCCCCCCGCGGTCGAGCGCCAACGGATTCGTCTGTTCTTCCCGCGGGAATCGGGTGACGCCCTGAAGGAGCTGGAGCGGGAGATCCCGCGCCGGGCCACCCTGGAGGAGCAGGTGCGGGCCGTCCTCCGCGAGCTGGCCATCGGCGGGGTCCCCGGGAGCCGGCCTCCCCTTCCACCGGGGATCGAAATCCGCCAGGTGTTCCTGGATGCCTTCGGGATCATCTATCTGGATTTCGGCAAGGGGCTCCAGTCGGTGATCAACGCGCCGGGGGCCCAACCGGAGCTTGTCGTATCGGCCATCGCCACCACCCTCTCCAGCACCTTCAGCGAGATCAAGCGCGTGCAGTTCCTCGTCGAGGGCCAGGAGTTGACAGTGGCGGCCGGGGGCCTGGACCTCCGCCGTCCCATCGGGCCCCGTTTCCCCGGCGAGGAGAGTCCGCCCGTCGTGTCTCAACCTCAGGAATAAGGATAAGGGGCTCATGCGGCCAGACGGACGGCGAGCGGATGAGATGCGCCCGGTGACCATCCACCGAGACTTCCTCCGGCACGCGGAGGGATCGGTGCTGATCACAGTGGGAGAGACCAAGGTCATCTGCACGGCCAGCGTGGAGGACCGGGTCCCGCAGTTCCTGCGCGAGACCGGGCAGGGCTGGGTGACGGCGGAGTACGGGATGCTCCCCCGTTCGACCAAAACCCGCACTCCGCGGGAGGTATCCGCGGGCCGGCCCAGCGGCCGCACGTTCGAAATCCAGCGCTTGGTCGGGCGTTCCCTCCGCGGCGTCACCGACCTGGCCGCCCTGGGCGAGCGGACCATCTGGATCGACTGCGACGTCATCCAGGCGGATGGGGGCACCCGCACGGCCGCCATCACCGGGGCCTTCATCTCCCTGGCCGACGCGCTGCACACCTTGCGGGATAACGGCCGGATCACCAGTCTGCCCCTGAAGGACTTCGTGGCGGCCACCAGCATCGGGCTCGTGGAAGGGGAGGTGGTGCTGGACCTGTGCTACGCCGAAGATTCCATCGCGGATGTTGACATGAACGTCGTGATGACGGGCGCCGGAAAATACATCGAGATCCAGGGCACGGCCGAGGAATCGCCGTTCGACCGGTCGCAGTTGGAGTCCATGTTGCAACTGGCCGGGACCGGCATCCGAGAACTCATTGCCATTCAGCGAAAACTTCTCGGGGAGAGGTTCGCAGGCGGCAAATAGTCCCTTGACAAATCTGCCCCCCCTTCCTAGAATCACGCTGGTCGTCGCGACCGGGAACCCCGGAAAATTCAACGAGATCGCCGCGTTGCTGCAGGGCCTGGAGGTCCTGCTCCTGCCGCTCGACCGGATCGGACCGATCGAGGTTCCTCCGGAGGGCGGCGAGTCGTTTCAGGAGAACGCCTGTCGCAAGGCGCGAGCGGTGGCGAAGGCGTCGGGCCACCTTGCGCTCGCGGATGACTCGGGGCTGGAGGTGGACGCGTTGGGCGGGCGGCCGGGAGTCCTCTCGGCCCGGTTCGGCGGACCGCAGGCCACCGATCCTGACCGCAATGCGTTGCTGCTGGAGATGCTGCGGGGCATCCCGTCAGACCGGCGGACGGCGCGATTTCGGTGTGTGGTGGCGATCGCCGAACCCGCGGGTCGCGTGCGGGTAGCCGAGGGAATCTGCGAGGGGCGGATTGCCGCGGCGGCAAGGGGGTTTCACGGCTTTGGCTACGATTCCATCTTCGAGCTCCCGTCCCTGGGAAAGACCTTCGCCGAAGTATCTCCGGAGGTCAAGAACCGGCTGAGCCACCGCGCCCAGGCCATGGCAGGAGCGCGGGAGATCCTGCGGGAGATCCCGGCGGGTCGCGGCTGATCCCACGAGGATCGGATGCGCCTCTGCGGGGGCGGGGCGGTGGGTCGTCTCTGGGTGTGGCACAGCCCGGTAACGCACCTGCTTTGGGACAGGGTGTCCCGTAACAACCGCAATCGGATCTCTGGTCGGGGCGAGGGACAGGGACTGGGATAGATCGGGGCGTGGCGCAGCCTGGTAGCGCACCTGCTTTGGGAGCAGGGGGCCGGAGGTTCAAATCCTCTCGCCCCGACCAGTCGGGGAACGTATTGCAGATTGCAGATTTGACAATCTCCGATCTGCCATCTGAAATCTCAAATGGCATTGCGCCTGTAGCTCAGCCCGGATAGAGCAACGGCCTCCGGAGCCGTGTGTCGGGTGTTCAAATCACCCCAGGCGCGCCAGACGATTTGTGATTGATGATTTGCGATTGACGATTTGACTGAGGCTGTGATGCTAGGCGGTCCGGGAAATCGAAAATCCTCAATCACCAATCGCAAATGGACATGGTGAGCGTAGCTCAAATGGTCAGAGCACTGGACTGTGGCTCCAGGGGTTGAGGGTTCGAGTCCCTCCGTTCACCCCACGATGGGGGGTTTTCGATTGGCGATTTGCGATTGCCGATTGCACAAAGAGTCGAAGCCGGGGCGATTTGGACAAATCGAAAATCGGCAATCCTAAATTGGCAATGAGAAGGGGGCGCCCGTAGCTCAGTTGGATAGAGCGGCTGGCTTCGAACCAGCAGGTCGGGAGTTCAATCCTCTCCGGGCGCGCCACGGACGGCGGTTGGGGATTTTCGATTGGTGATTTCCGATTGGCGATTGCCTCGGAGCGTGTGCCCTTGCGGCCCGGGAAAATCGAAAATCGCCAATCCTCAATCGACGATGGGTTGAGGGGCGCCTGTAGCTCAGTGGAGAGAGCAACTGCCTTCTAAGCAGTGGGCCGGGCGTTCGAGTCGCCCCAGGCGCACCACGTCATTTTCGATTGGTGATTTGGGATTGTCGATTGGGCCGATTCAGAAGTTTCCGGGCGGCGGAAAATCGAAAATCATCAATCCTAAATCGTAAATTGGGAAAGGGATGGGCCGCTAGCTCAGTTGGTAGAGCAGCTGACTCTTAATCAGCGGGTCGTAGGTTCGAGTCCTACGCGGCCCACCACACTCACAAGTGGATTTCCGATTGTGGATTGGTGAATGCCGATTGAACTGCAATGCCGAGCGGTGAAATCGAAAATCCTCAATCGGCAATCGACGATCACCCTGGCGAGAGTGGCGGAATGGCAGACGCGTCCCGTTTAGGGCGGGATGGGGCGACCCGTGGGGGTTCAACTCCCCCCTCTCGCACCACCTGGGCGTCGGATCGCCGAGACAACGCGAGCACACATGAAAGTCACCGTTGAGGCGTTGAGTCCATCCAAGCGAGCCCTTCACGTGGAGCTCCCGCCCGAGCGGGTCGCCGCGACGATGGAGGCGACCCTGCGCGAGTTGGGCCGGAAGATCCAGGTCCCCGGGTTCCGCCGGGGGAGAGTCCCCCCCGAGATCATCCAGCGCCGCTTCCAATCGGACCTCCAGGAGGAGGTCCTCCGGGAGTTGATCCCGGACTCCTACCGGCAGGCCCTGGCCCAGACCGACCTCACGCCGGTGAGCCAACCCCGGGTGGACGACGTCCACTTCCACGAAGGGGAACCATTGCGCTATCGGGCCGTGGTGGAGGTGAAACCGCCGGTGGATGTGACCAACTACCGGGGGATCGCGCTGGAGCGAAATTCCGTCGAGGTGACGGACCAGGAGGTGGACCGCGCCCTGGAGTACCTCCGGGAGGACGCGGCGGAGTACGTGCCCATGGAAGGCTGGCCGGCCCTGCGGGACGACCTGATCATCCTGGACCACGAAGGCACGATTCACGGAAAGCCCTTCAAGGGGGGCAGCGGAAAGAATCTGACCCTGCTCGTGGGACGCGGAGGGCCCCTCCCGGGATTCGAGGAACAGGTCCTGGGGATGCAGAAGGGCGACGCCAAACAGTTCCGCCTCCCCTTCCCCGAGGACTTCCCCCGCAAAGAGCTGGCAGGGCGCACGGCCGAGTTCAAGGTGACAGTCAAGGAGGTCAAGAAGCGCCGCGTGCCGGAACTCAACGACGAGTTCGCCCGGACGGTGGGGGACGTGGATTCCCTGGCGGCGCTCCGCGACAAGCTGCGGGACCAGCTCAAGGAACGCAAGACCCGCGATCAGGAGGCGGAGCTGAAGCACGCGCTGCTGGAGAAGCTGGCCGCGACCCACGAGGTGGAGGCGCCGGAATCGCTGGTCGAGGTCGAGGCCGGCTCGCTGCTCCGGGAGATGCTGGGAACGGTCCGGGCCTCCGGCGGCCGGGTCGAGGGGCTGCCCGAGAACGCCGAGGGGCTGACGGCCAAGGCCCTCGAGGTCGCTCGGCGGCGGGTCAAGGAGTCGCTCCTCCTGGAGGCGGTGGCGCGGCAGGAGTCCCTGACGGTCAGCCAGGAGGAGATCGAGGCTGAGATCCAGGCGATCGCGACGGCCTATCCCGCCGGAGGCGAGGCCGCAGTGCGGCGCGCCCTGGAGGATCCGGCCCGGCGGGCCGGCCTCACGGCCCGCCTGTTGGAGCGGAAGGCGCTGGATTTCCTGTACCAGCACGCGACGATCACGGACGCCTACAATCTCATCACACCCGGATAACCATCGGGCAGGCCGGCGCGGGCCGGAGGCGAGAGGGAACGACATCCGGGTGAGGAGGCGGCATGTACCTCATTCCCATGGTGGTAGAGCAGACGAGCCGGGGCGAGCGCGCGTACGACATCTTCTCCCGGCTCCTGAAGGACCGGATCATCTTCATCGGGACCCCCATTGACGACGCCGGAGCGAACCTGGTCATCGCCCAGCTCCTGTTCCTGGAGGCCGAGGATCCGGACAAGGACATTCACCTGTACATCAATTCCCCCGGGGGGTCGGTGACGGCCAGCCTGGCCATCTACGACACCATGCAGTTCGTGAAGCCGGCCCTCGAGACCATCTGCATGGGCCAGGCGGCCAGCGGGGCCGCGCTCCTGTTGGCGGCCGGGACCAAGGGCAAGCGCATGGCCCTGCCGCACGCCCGGATCATGATCCACCAGCCCTACGGCGGGGTGCAGGGCCAGGCGGTGGATATCCAGATCCAGGCGAAGGAGATCCTGCGCATGCGGGAGGAGCTGAACCGGATCCTCGCGAACCATACCGGGCAGTCGCTGGAGCGGGTGGAGAAGGACAGCGATCGGGACTTCTTCATGTCGCCGGAGGAGGCCAAGGTGTACGGGCTGGTGGACGAGGTGATCTTCTATCGGGATCTGGCCAAGCGGTCGATTGACGCTCCGGTCCCGGCGACGTCCTAGCGCGGCGGCGACGGGCTGGGGTGGGCCCACGCCCGGGAGTCAACCGGCAACTTCTGAACGGAGGCCTGCGGATGGCCAAAGCGGTCAAGGGTGGCAGCAAGCTCCAGTGCTCGTTCTGCGGCAAGAGCCAGGACGACGTGCGCAAGCTGATCGCCGGCCCCACCGTCTACATCTGCGACGAATGCATCGAGCTCTGCAATGACATCATCGCCGAGGAGTGGGAGGAGGAGCGGTCGAAAGGCCTGAGCCAGCTTTCCAAGCCGGCGGAGATCAAGGCCATCCTGGACCAGTACGTGATCGGGCAGGAGCGGGCCAAGAAGACCCTCTCGGTCGCCGTCCACAACCACTACAAGCGGATCAACGCCCGGCAGAGCTTCGACGATGTCGAGTTGACCAAGTCGAACATCCTCCTGATCGGCCCCACCGGCTGCGGCAAGACCCTGCTGGCCCAGACCCTGGCCAAGATTCTGGACGTGCCATTCACCATCGCCGACGCCACCACGCTGACCGAGGCGGGCTACGTGGGCGAGGACGTCGAGAACATCATCCTGCGCCTCCTCCAGGTGGCCGATTACGACGTGGAGCGGGCCGAGCGGGGCATCATCTACATCGACGAGATCGACAAGATCGCTCGCAAGTCGGAGAACCCGTCCATCACCCGGGACGTCTCGGGGGAGGGGGTCCAGCAGGCCCTCCTGAAGATCCTGGAAGGCACGGTGGCCAACGTGCCCCCCCAGGGCGGCCGCAAGCACCCGCAACAGGAGTATCTCCAGGTGGACACCACCAACATCCTGTTCGTCTGCGGGGGCGCCTTCGTGGGCCTGGACAAGATCATCCAGGCGCGCGTGGGTGAGCGACGGGTCGGCTTCGGGGCGGAGATCAAGGGCCGGAAAGACCGGAAGGTCAGCGAGCTGCTGAGCCAGATCCAACCCGAGGACCTGCTGCGGTACGGTCTCATCCCGGAGCTGGTGGGGCGGCTCCCCGTGGCGGCCGTCCTGCACGAGCTGGACGAGAAGCTGCTGGTGCGCATCCTCAAGGAGCCGAAGAGCGCGCTCCTGCGCCAGTACCAGAAGTTCTTCGACTTCGAGCACGTGAAGTTGACCTTCACGGACGATGCGGTGGCGGCCATCGCCGAGGAGGCGGCCAAGCGAGGAACCGGGGCCCGCGGCCTCCGGGCCATCCTGGAAGATGTCATGCTCGACATCATGTACGAGCTCCCCTCCCAGTCGGGGATCAGCGAGTGCATCATCAACCGGGACGTGGTGATCGAGCGGGCCCATCCCATCATCCTCTACAAAAAGAAGGCAGAGTCCGCCTGATCGCCTCGCCAATCTCCCCGACTGCTCCGGTGATCCCGACCCCCGTGCCCGGCCGGGGTCAGCCGGCCGGGGGGGAGACCGGGATTCGCAGGCCGGAGCACAACCTCATGCCCATTGTCAACCTCGCACCCCCGCCGAGCATCTCCATGACATCACTGTCCATCCGCCTCCGATGCCTCACGCGGGGATGGCTCCTCCTGGTGGGGCTGAGCCTCCTGCTCCAGGGGTGCGGTATCTACGAGTATTTCTACGGGCGGTCCCCGCAGCGAGAGAGCCAGCGGAGCGATCAGGACCTGCTGCGATCCGCGGAGGTGGCGGTGGAGCGCCGCCGGTACGAGGAGGCCCGCAAGGACCTCCAGCGCCTCATGAACCAGTACCCGGAGAGCGATCTGCTGGCGGTGGCCCGTCTGACGTCGGCCAAGGCACTCTATCTGGAGAAGAAATTTGACGAGGCCCGAGCGGAGTACCAGCGTTTCCTGGACCTCCATCCCCAGCACGAGCGGGCCGACGAGGCCCACTACTATCTGGGCATGTCCTATTTCCGCCAGGCTGACTCTTCGGACCGGGACCAGACGTTCACGCGAAAGGCCCTGGAGGAGTTCGACCTGCTCCTGAGCCAGATGCCGGACTCCCAGTACGCACCCGACGCCCTCGAGCGGAGAAACCTGGCCCGGCGGAAGCTGGCCGAGAAGGAGCTGTACGTCGGGACCTTCTACTTCACGCGGGGCAACTATGCGGCGGCGGTGGGCCGGTTCAACAACCTGCTGGCCCAGTACGGGAGGGCCGGCTTCGACGACCAGGCCCTCTACCTCCTGGGGGAGTCGCTCTGGCAGCTCGAGCAGAAGGACGAGGCGCGCGCCGCATTCCAGCGCGTGGTGCAGTCGTACTCGCAGTCCGAGTGGGCTGCGGCGGCCGCCGCCCGGCTGGGGGTCACCCTGGTCCGAACGGGCCCGCCCAAGCCCAAAGGCCCCGGAGCCGTTGATCGCCTGTGGCAGGGCATGAAGGAGACCTGGGACGAGCTGGCGGACACCGTGAAGGGCTACCAGGTCTTCCGGTAGGGGGCCCGGGAAGCCATCAGCCGTCAGCCTCCAGGGGTCAGCACAGGTGCTGGGCAGAAAGGCTGAGGCCCGATGGCTGAACGCTTTCGGGACAGCCGACGATGACCGCGGAAATCCGGCAACTGGTCCAGCAGGGCACCAGCGCCTTCGAGGCGGGGAACTATGACGAGGCGGAGGCCCTCCTGCTTCGTGTCGTGGACCGCACCCCCACCTATGCCAACGTGTACAATATGCTGGGGTTCATCGCCAGCCAGCGCAATGCGGGAGAGCAGGCGGTCACGCTGTTCCGACGGGCCCTGAGCCTGAACCCCAATTACACCGAGGCGCGGCTCAACCTGGTCCTGACCCTGACCGACATAGGGGCCTACGAACAGGCGGCACAGGAAGCAACCCGGCTGGAGTCACCTGACGCGCCAGGTCCCCAGCGGCTCAGCCTGGGGGTTCGGGGCAAGCTGGCCAACGCCCACGCCGACCTGGGCAGGAAGTACCACGAGCTGGGTCTGTACGCCGAGGCCATCGCCGAGTACGACAAGGCGCTCCTGCTGTGCCCCACCTTCCCCGATCTCCACAACCGCCGGGCGGTGAGCTGTCGCGAGCTGGGCCTGTACGCCGAGGCCAAGGCCTCCCTCCTGCGGGCCCTGGAGCTCAAGCCGAACTACGTCGAGGCCCACGTGAGCCTTGGCGTGCTTCACCAGAAGCTGGGGAACCTGACCGACGCGGTGAAGACGTGGGAGCGCGCCCTGCAGCTCGATCCCAAGCACCGGCTCGCCCGCATGTACCTGAAACAGGCGACGGCCTCCGGAACGACCGCCCGGTGATCCAGACGCCCCTATCCTCGCCTTCCCTCCTGTCCCGGACGCGGGCGTTCCTGGCCAGCCGGGGCCTGCGCCCGCGAACGGCGCGCGGACAGCACTTCCTGGTGAACCCGCGGGTGCGTGACGCCATCGTGGCCGCGGCCGGTATCACGCCCGGCCGCATGGTGGTGGAGATCGGCCCCGGCACGGGGGTCCTCACCGAGGCGCTGCTGCAGGCTGGAGCCACCGTCCTGGCGGTGGAGCTGGATCGGGATCTCGCCGCGGCCCTGACCGAGACGCTCGGATCCCATCCCGGCCTGACCGTGCGGGTCGCCGATGCCCTCCGCGTCGATTTCGCCGCGCACTACGGCGACCATCCGGAGCGGGGGCGGATCCGGGTCGTGGCCAACATCCCCTACTACATCACCACGCCCCTGATCCTTCGCCTCCTGCGGTGCCGGGAGGTATTCGAGGCGCTGTACCTGACGGTGCAGCGGGAGGTGGCGGAGCGCATCAGTGCCAGCCCGGGGGGCAAGACCTACGGCGCCCTCACCCTGGCCTGCCAGTATCGCGCCGAGGCGCGACCGGTCCTGGCCATCCCGCGCGGCGCCTTCTACCCGACGCCGGAGGTGGATTCGACGCTCCTCCGATTCGATCTTCTGGATGCCCCACGCGTCGCGGTGGCGAGCGAGGCCCGGCTCTTCGCCGTGATCCGGGCGGCCTTCAGCCAGCGGCGCAAGACGCTCCGGAACACGCTGCTTCACGGCGGGTGGCCGGCCGCCGTCCTGGACGCCGCCCTGGAGGCCTGCGGCATCGCGGGAGGGCGGCGGGGGGAGACCCTCGCGCTGGAGGAATTCGCCCGGCTGAGCCAGGCGCTGCCGGCGCGGAATACACCCGACAGCGAGAGGGATACCCGACAGCGAGAGCCGACGGGGAAACGGACAGCGAGTCGGATTTCGCTGTCGCAAGACAAGGGGACGGGATCGCGATGACTGAAAGGTTGTTTCACACGGCGAAGGACGAAGAGATCAAGGCCGGTCAGGTCACGGACGTCTACTTCCTGCGGACGCTGGAGATCCTCAAGCGACAGGGGGTCACCAAGCGCGCCGTGGCCGAGGTGATCCTGAAGAGCTTCCCGCCCGGCTGGTCCTGGGGGGTGCTGGCCGGCATCGAGGAAGCGGCTGCGCTTCTCACGGGCCTGCCGGTCACGGTGCACGCCTTCCCGGAGGGCACGCTCTTCGGCGCCATGCAGCCGGTCTTGATGATCGAGGGCCGCTACATCGACTTTGCCCACTACGAGACGGCGCTCCTGGGGCTCCTGTGCCAGGCTTCGGGGGTGGCCACCAAGGCCGCCCGGTGCAAGAAGGCCGCGGCCGGCCACCCGGTGGTGAGCTTCGGGGCCCGGCGCATGCACCCGGCCCTGGCCCCCATGATCGAGCGCAACGCCTACCTGGGGGGCTGCGACGGGGTGGCCGTGGTGAAGAGCGCCGAACTCATCAAGGTGGAGCCGAGCGGGACCATGCCCCATTCCCTGATCCTCATGCTTGGGGATACGGTGGTGGCGGCGAAGGCCTTTCATGAGATCGTTGACCCGGCCGTGCGCCGGGTGGTCCTGATCGACACCTTCGGCGACGAGAAGATGGAGGCGGTGCGGGTGGCCGAGGCGTTGGGGCCGGACCTGTACGCGGTTCGACTGGATACCCCCGCCTCGCGCCGGGGGGACCTGGTGGGGATCCTCCGGGAGGTCCGCTGGGAGTTGGATCTCCGGGGATTCCAGCACGTCCGGCTCTTCGTGAGCGGCGGTCTGGACGAGGACGAGATCCTGCGCCTGAATTCCGTGGCGGACGCCTACGGCGTGGGGAGCTGCATCAGCAATGCGCCCGTCCTGAACTTTTCCATGGACATCGTCGAGGTGGACGGGGTCCCCGTGGCGAAGCGAGGGAAACTCTCGGGCCGGAAGGCGGTCTATCGCTGTGCCGGCTGCGGGCGCCTCCAGGTGGTCCCTGCCGCGGTGCCGCGCCCCGACTGCTGCGGTGGAGAACCCACCTCCCTCCTGCAGCCTCTCGTGCAAGACGGCCGGCTGGTCCGGACGCTTCCGGACGTGCAGGCGATCCGGCAACAGGTCCTTGCGGACTTGGAACGGGTCACGCTCTGATAGGATTGGCAATGGAAAACCGACAACCGACAAGCGACCATTGACCGGTTGTCGGTTGTCCGTTGTCAGTGTGAAATTGAGGGGCGCATGGACCCCGAGTTGGCCGCCCTGGGCGAGTTCGGCCTGATCGACCTGATCCGTCAGCGCGCGCAGCAGCGCTCGCCCGGGACCATCCTCGGGATCGGGGATGACGCCGCCCTGCTCGCGATCCCAGCGGGCGGCGGGCTCCTGGTGACCACCGACATGCTGCTGGAGGGGATCCACTTCCAGTGGCGCTGGGGTCGCCCCCGGGATCTGGGCCGCAAGGCCATGGCGGTCAACGTGAGCGACATCGCCGCCATGGGGGGACGCCCCCTCTACGTCTTGCTGGGGTTGGCCATCCCCCTCGCCGGGCCCAGCCTGACGGAACTGGAAGCGCTGTTGGCCGGCCTGGAAGAGGAGGCTGCGACCTACGGCGTCACCCTGGTGGGCGGTGACACCTGCAGTTCCAGGAGCGGCCTGGTGCTGGCGGTGACGCTTCTGGGGGTGCCCCCGCCGGGGGACGCGGTGCTGCGGTCCGGGGCAAAACCGGGCGATGGGCTCTGGGTGACGGGGATGCTGGGGGGGGCGGCCGCGGGCCTCCTGGCTCTGGAGCTGGGGCTGCGACCGGGCGCCCCATGGCCGGCGGACATCGCCAGGCCCGCCTGGCTCGCTACGGAGGAGGAGGCGGCGATCCAGGCGGCCATGGCAGTCCACCTGACGCCCGCCCCCCGACTCGCGGCGGGGCAGGCCCTGGTCGGATGTGCGACAGCCATGATCGATGTCAGCGATGGCGTGGCCTCGGATGCCGGCCACCTGTGCACGGAGAGCCGGGTGGCGGCTCGTATCCTGGCGAGTCGGATCCCTATTCACGCCGGGGCCGCGGCCATGGCGCGGCTCACCGCCCGGGATCCCCTGGACCTTGCCCTGCGGGGCGGGGAGGACTACGAACTGCTCTTCACCACTCCCGCTGATCCGCGACCCACCCTGGCGGAGATTGCCCCAGGCTTGGCAGTCACCCGGATCGGCGAGGTGATTGCGGGTCAGCCGGTCCCCAGGCTGGCCCGTGCGGACGGCCGGGAGGAGATCCTGGCTGGCGGGTTCGATCACCTGCGGGTCTCCGGGTGACCGTGCTCTGACCACTCGCAGGGGCTGGTCGGGGCCCTGTGCGTCGGAGCCCGGGGGCCCCGCGGGTGAGGCGAGAGGAGGGAGGTATGGCCGAGGACCTTCACATTCGCTTCCGTGCCGGACGGGCACGGCTCACGACGGCGCTTCAGGGTGCCGTGACCATCCTGGCCTTCACCGAATCGGGACGCATGCGCCGGATGCGCCTGCCCAAGCGCCTGCTGGTGGTTACCAGCGTCATCCTGCTGATCCTGGTGGCCGGCTCCACGGTCTCGATCCTCAGCCTTTTCCGGGGCCAGGTGGACTTGGCGCGCATGGCGTATCTCGAGCGGGAGAACCGGTCCCTCACTTCGCTCCTGGAGGGACAGGCGGAACACCTCAGCCGGTTGAAACTTGAGGTCGCGCGGCTCAAGGAGTTCGAGGAGAACCTCCGTGTCGTCTCGGGACTCGACTCTCAGACGACGCCGATGGTGGGGACCGGCCAGGCTCGCGGGGCCCGGCAGGAATTGCCCCGGAAACGATAAGGGGACGGACCGCGCATTGCCCCCTCCACGCCTGGATGGACGAATGGCCGGAGGAAACCGGGGCGGGGGATTGGCCCCAGACCCACCGCGAACGGCACCTAGCATCGCCGGCAGCGCCCTCCAGGGCAAGCTGGAGGCCGAAGCATATGCCGGGTTGCGCGATCTCATCCTCCGGGCCGGGGGGATTGACCTCGATCTCTACAAGGAGAAGTGCGTCCTTCGCCGGATCACCGTCCGCCAGCGGGCCTGCGGGGCGTCAAGCCTGCGGGCCTACCTGAAGCTGGTGATCGGCGATCTGGCGGAGCGAAGCCGGCTGGTCAAGGCTCTCACCATCCACGTCTCCCAGTTCTTCCGGAATCCGAGCACCTTCCGCGCGATCCAGGAGGACATCCTCCCCGCCATCCTGGCGAAGAAGCAGCGCGGCGGCGGCCGCGCCCTGCGGCTCTGGAGCGTGGGGTGTGCCTACGGGGAGGAGCCATACTCCCTGGCCATCCTCCTGCTGGAGACGAGGGCGCAGGCCCTGCAAGAGTACTCCAGCGCGATCTACGCCACCGACATCGACCCGACCAGCCTACAGCATGCCAAAGAGGCCCGGTATCCTGCGGCCAGCCTGACGCACCTCCCGACCCGCTGGTACCAGCGGTATTTCCTTCAGGATGGGGATCGCTCACTGGTTGTCCCCGAGGTACGCCGCCTGGTCTTTTTCAAGCAACACAATATTCTGGATCCGCTGCCCTTCGGTCGCATTGACCTGCTGGTCTGCCGGAACGTGCTGATCTATATGACCGAGGCTCTGCAGGAGCGCGTGCTCCTGGCCCTGCACGAGGCCCTCACCCCCGGCGGCTTTCTGGTCCTGGGGAAGGTGGAGGGGCTGGCCGGCGCGGCCCGGGATTGCTTCGAGCCGATGGACGTCGCCGAACGGATCTACCGGAAGCCCGAGTTGCGCTCCACGCGGGCGGCGTGACACGGACCGCCCTCGGGGGCGCCGGACCTCTCGGAAATGGGGCTTTCTGCTTGACTTCGGAATTCGGGCTGGGTATGGTACCTCGCACGTATCAACTGACAATGCTCCCGGAGGCGATGCGGCGGCACATCCGGCGGAATCCCTGCGGGGAGGGGTAGCCATGGAATCCGCGACGACGATCGGCAAGAAACTCTACGTCGGTTTTCTCCTGGTGATCTTCGCGACGGTCGTCCTGTCCGGCCTGCTGTCCTGGGTGCTCGGGCGGTTCCTCCCCCAGGAGTACATCTTCATCATCACGGGGCTGCTGGCCATCGTGGCCGGCATGGTCCTGGCCTTCGTCATGTCCAAGAACCTGACCACGGAGATCCGGTCCCTGGCCATGACGGCCGGCATCGTGGCGGAGGGCGACCTGACCCGGGACGTGCCGGTGAACACGTCGGACGAGGTGGGGGACCTGGCCTCGGCCTTCAACCTGATGGTGGGGAGCCTGCGGGACATCGTGCGGGAGGTCAAGACGACCTCGGACGCGGTGACCAGCTCGGCCATGGCCCTCTCCGCGTCGGCCGAGGAGATGAACGCCTCCACCGAGGAAATCGCCTCCACCGTCGAGCAGATCGCCAAGGGGGCGGAGCACCAGGCCGGGCTGGTGGAGCAGACCTCCAAGGTGATGCGGGAGATGGCCAGTTCCATCAACGAGATCGCGGCCCGCGCCAAGTCGGCGGCCGAGGCGGCGGCCGAGGCCGGCTACACGGCGCAGACCGGCGGCAAGTCTGCCCGCGAGGCTATGGAGAAGATGAAGGGGGTCTTCAGCATCATCGAGAGCGCCGCCACCGGGGTGAAGGGCTTCAGCGAGAAGACCCAGCAGATCGGCACTATCGTGGACGTCATCACGAAGATCGCGCAGCAGACGCACCTCCTGGCCCTGAACGCCACCATCGAGGCGGCGCGGGCCGGCGAGGCGGGCCGCGGCTTCGCCGTCGTGGCCGAGGAGGTGCGGAAACTCGCCACCGAAGCTGCCGGCTCCGCCGAGAAGATCGCGGAGATCATCAAGCAGATCCAGGGAGAGAACAGCAAGGTGGTCGCCTCCATCGAGGTGGCCACGCGGGAGATCACCTCGGGCCGCGAGGTGCTGACCTACACCGGCGATGCCCTGGAGGACATCGTGCGGGTGGTGGTGGAGGAGGTCAAGAAGGTGCAGGAGATCTCCGCCCTCACCCAGCAGCAGACGCAGGGCGCCCAGGAGCTGGTGAAGACGATCGACGAGATCGCCAAGGTGGCCGAGGACAACGCGGCCTCCACGGAGGAAGCCTCGGCGGCGACCACGGAGCAGACGGCCTCCATGGAACAGATGGCCCAGTCCGCCCAGCAGTTGAGCCGACTGGCGGACACACTCAAGACGCTGGTGGCGCGATTCAATGTCGGAGCCTGAAGAGCAGGCCCTGGCCCCCATTGACCTGGAGTGGGAAACGGATGAGGCGCCGGAGGAGCTCCGACGCCTCATTCTCTTCCAGGCCTGCGACGAGTGGTTCGGCCTGCCCCTCGAGTGGGTTCGGGAGATCCAACCGCTGGAGGGGGTCACGCGCGTCCCCAACGCCCCGGCCGAGATCCTGGGCATCCTGAACCTCCGGGGGCGGGTCCTCACGCTGTTCGACCTGGCCGGATGTCTGGGGATCCCGCCCGGGACACAGCCGAACACCCACGCGGTGGTGTTGGACTTTGCCGACCCGGAGATCAACGTGGGCCTGGCGGCGCAGCAAATCGCCCAGGTGCGGGGGGTCCCGGTCTCGGCCCTCGAACCGCCGCCCCGGGAGGGAAGCCTGGGGGTCCTGGAAGGCGTCTTCGAGCTGGAAGGCAAGGTGGTGGGCGTCCTGGATCTGCCCCGCGTGTTCGCGCGCGCCCTGCCGGAATGGGGGGTGGCGTTGCAGATGCGGGGAGCCGGGTGACCCTGCGGCAGGCGGGACGGGAGTGGACGTGCCCTTCAAGATCCTGATCGTGGACGACGCCATCTTCATGCGGAGCATGATCCGGGACTTGTTCGCCCGCGGGCCTTTCGTCGTCGCCGGCGAGGCAGGGAACGGGGTGGAGGCGATCCGGCTGTACCAGGAGTTGCGTCCGGACCTGACGACCATGGACATCGTCATGCCCGAGATGGACGGGATCACGGCGCTGAAGGAGATCATGCGCTTCGATCCCTCGGCCAACGTAGTGATGTGCAGCGCCCTGGGGCAGGAGGCACTGATCGCCGAGGCCATCGAGTCCGGCGCGCGGGACTTCATCGTCAAGCCCTTTCAACCCGGCCGCGTCCTGAAGGTGGTGCAGAGCGTGCTCGGGCTGGATGACGAGTTCCAGCCGGTGGTGCTGCCTGGGTCAGGGGGGGAGGCGCGGTGACCGGCGGTGGGGGCCAGCCCGTGCGCAACGGGCGTCGGCCCCGAGGGGGATTGCCCCTGGCGCTGGCCATCGGGGCCTCCACCGGAGGCCCCCGGGCCCTGCTGATCTTGCTGGCGGATTTGCAGTTGCCCGTCCCCGCTCCCATCTTCCTGGTTCAGCACATCCATCCGAAGTTCACCCGGATCCTGAGTCGGCGACTCGGCGAGGTTTCGTCCCTCCCGGTCCTGGAGGCGGAGGAGGCGGCGGTCGTCCAGCCCGGCCGGATCTACATCGCGCCGGGCGGCCGCCACCTGGTGGTGGAGCGCGGGGTGGGTGGCACCTGCCGGACGCGGCTCACGCTGGACCCCCCGCGCCACGGAGTGCGTCCCTCCGTTGACGAGCTGTTCACCTCGGTGGCGGAAGCCTTTGGCCCCCGGGCCGTGGGGGTCGTCCTCACGGGCATGGGGCGAGACGGGCTTGCCGGAGCGCGCGCCATCAAGGCCCGGGGGGGCACGGTCCTGGCCGAGGCCGAGGAGACGTGTGTGGTCTATGGGATGCCACGGGCACTGGCAGAGGCGGATCTGGCGGATCGCGTGGTCCCCATCGGCGAGATGGCGGAAGCCATCCGCCAGGTGTGCCTGGGCCTCAGGGCGGGTACCGCCTCGGCGCTCCTCCCGCTGTCCGAGTAGGTGACTCTATGGACATGTCGAAGTACGTCAAGATGTTCGTCAGCGAGTCGCAGGAGCACCTGCAGAAGATGGACGGGCTCCTGCTGGCGCTGGAACAGAACAGCGGGGACCGCACGGCCCTCGACACCCTGTTTCGCGAGGCCCACTCCCTCAAAGGGATGTCCGCCTCCATGGGCTACGACCAGCTCGCCAAGGTCTCCCACCGGATGGAGGACTACCTGGACCGGTTCCGGGGCGGCACGGGGGTCCTGGAACGCCGCGGCGTGGATCTCTTGTTCGAAGGCGTGGACCTGCTGCGCCGGGCGGTGGAGGAGATCGCCGCCGACCAGGCGCCGACGCTGGTCGCCGAGTCGTACGTGGCGAAGATGGCGTCCCTGATGGTGGCCGAGCCTTTGGCCGCGGCTCCGGCGCCGTCCGATGAGGCCGAGGTGGCGTCCGCGCGTCAGCGGGTGGAGGCCCAGGGCCTCACCCTCTTCACGGTGGAGCTCCAGATCGCATCCGACGCTCCCCTGCCCTCGGCGCGGGCCTACATCACCCTGCGGCGGACGCGGGACCTGGGAGAGTTGATCCGGTCCGCGCCGTCGGTGGACCAGGTGCAGGCCGGCGAGTTCTCGGGGAGCCTCTCGATGCTCCTCGCCACGGCCCGTTCGGCCGCCGAGGTCCAAGCCTTTCTGGCCAGCCTCCCGGACGTGGCCTCGGTCATCGTGCGACCGCTGGAAGACGGACGGGGGCCGGATCGGCCCGGACCCGCCCCGGGCGGACGACAGGACCCGCCCCGTCGGGAGGGAGGGTCCACCGAGATCCGTCCCGCTCCTTCCCCCGTCGTGTCTCTTCAGCCGGCGGTCCCCGCCCCGTCCGTCGCTCCGCCCCCTGCGGCGCCGACCGGGGGACCGGCGGGACCACAGAGTCGGGCCGCGACCATGCTCCGCGTCGACACGCGCCTCCTGGACGACCTGATGGACCAGGTGGGGGAGCTGGTGACGGCCAAGGGGACGCTCCTGGAGGAAAGCCAGGCGATCCCCTCGCGGACCCTGCGCGAGAGCATCGGACGGGTGGAGACCCTGGTGAAAGGCCTCCAGCAGCAGACCATGAAGCTGCGCATGATGCCCCTGGAGATGATCGCCGACCGTTTCCCGCGGGCCGTTCGGGACCTGGCGCGCAAGCGGGGGAAGGAGTTGAACTTCGAGATCCTGGGGAAGGAGATCGAGTTGGACCGCGCGATCCTGGAGGAATTGCCGGACCCGCTGCTCCATATCTTCCGGAATGCCATCGACCACGGCATCGAGGCGCCGGAGGAGCGGGTGCGGAACGGGAAACCGCCGACCGGGACGATCCGTCTGGAGGCCAGCAAGGAGCGCGAGAGCGTCCTCATCCGGGTGAGCGACGATGGTCGCGGCATGGACCCCGCGCACCTCCGTCGCGTGGCGCTGGAGCGTGGGGTGATCACCCGCGAACAGCATGACAGCCTGCCGGACGGCGAGGCCCTGGCCCTGATCACGGTCCCGGGATTCAGCACCGCCAAGGAGGTCACCGACGTCTCGGGCCGCGGCGTGGGCATGGACGTGGTGAAGACCGTGATCGAGTCGCTGCGCGGGATTCTGCTCATCGAGTCGGTCCCGGGCCGGGGGAGCACCTTCACGCTGAAGCTCCCGCTGACCTTGGCGGTGGTTGCCGTCCTGCTGGTCGAGGTGGGAGGAGAACGCTATGCCCTCCCGGTGACCTACGTCCAGCAGATCCTGGAGGTTCCGGTGACGGAGATCCAGCGGTCCCAGGGACAGGAGATGATCGCCTACGACGGCGCGCTTCTTCCGCTGGTGCGCCTGGGACGGATCCTGGGCCGCCCCGAGGAAGACGCCGGTCCCTCCCGGCTGCTGGTCCTGTCCGAGATGCGGGGGCGCCTGGTGGGGCTGGCGGTGGATCGCCTGGTCGGCTATCGTGAGGTCATGGTCAAGTCGCTGGGCAAGGCGCTGAAAGGTCTCCGCGGCTTCGCGGGGGTGACCATTCTGGGGGACGGCAGCACGGTCCTCATTCTGGATCTCAATACGCTGTGAGGCCGTTCCCGGGGGATCTCGGGTCTGCGCGTGGGAGTGGCGGCTCAGCCGCCGGGTGCGGGGGTCGGGCTCCGGACCCGCCGGCCGCCGGGGGCGCGTTTCTCTGCTGGGGGGGCGCAAGCGGGATGTACGGGGTGTGGTGGCGTTGGACCGGGCAGGGAGTCTGATGACCGATCACGGTGCGCTCAGCGACGTGATCCTGCGCCAGCTCCAGGACCTGAGCACGCAGAGCATGCGCCGGGCCAGCGAATCCCTGGCCGCCCTGCTGGGGCATCCGGTGCGGCTGTCGGTTTCCGACATCCGGGCCCTGCCCAAGAGCGCCCTGCCCGGCCTGGTGGAGGGTTCGGGAGCCGTCCTCATGGCCGGCCTGGGTTTCCAAATCGTCGGGGAGGTCAGGGGACGGATGATCATCCTCTTCCCCCTGACCACGATCTTCCGCATGCTGCAGGCGCTCCTGGGAACGCCGGGGAACCCCCGGTCTCTGTCGGGCGAGGAGCAGTCTGCCGTCCAGGAAGTCGGAAACATCGTGGCCTCGTCGTTCCTGAGCGGGCTCGGCGATCTCCTGGGGAAGCGCCTGATGCCCACGCCACCAGAGTTCCACTTTGACGATTTCCCCACCCTGATGCGGCAGGTGACGGCAGACCTGGAGGGGCAGGGGGCGGAGGTCCTGGTGGTCCAGGCGCTCTTCGAGGATCCCGAGCAGCACATCGAGGGGCGGTTCTTCGTCCTGCCGGAGGTGGCCTCCCTGGCGGCGATGTTCCAGCGGGCGGCCGGTGACAGGAGGGCAGGGGCGTGACGCCACCCGCGGTGGTTTCCATGGAGCCGGCGCTGGCGGCTCGCTCCGAGGGGCTGCGCACCCTGCTGCGGGACATGGGCCGCGTCCTGGTCGCCTTTTCGGGAGGGGTGGACAGCACCTTCCTCCTGGCAGTGGCGGCCGAGTGTCTGGGAGAGAGCGTCTTGGCGGTCACGGGCCTGTCGCCCAGCGTTCCCGCCGCGGAACGCGAGGAGGCGGCCGCGCTGGCCCGGCGCCTCAAGGTCCGGCATCGCTGGATCGAGACGACGGAGCTCGCGCGGCCGGGGTACGTGGCCAACGCTCCGGACCGCTGCTATTTCTGCAAGACGGAACTCTACGAACGGCTGGTGGTCCTGGCGCGATCCGAAGGCTACGCCTGGGTGGTGGATGGGGCCAACCTGGACGACCTCGGGGATGTCCGCCCGGGCCGGGAGGCGGCCCGCCAGCACGGCGTCCGAAGCCCGCTGGTGGACGCCGGATTGCACAAGGCGGAGATCCGGGAGCTGTCCCGCAGGCTGGGCCTGCCCACATGGGAGAAGCCTGCCATGGCCTGCCTGGCCTCCCGGATCCCGCACGGCATTCCCGTGACGATCGAGCGGCTGGGCCAGGTCGAGGCGGCGGAGGCGGCGCTCCGCGCGCTGGGCTTCCGGCAGGTGCGGGTCCGGCACCACGAGGCCATCGCGCGGATCGAGCTTCCGCCGGAAGAGCGGGGAAGGCTGCTGGATCCTGCCCTGGCGGCCGACGTGGTCCGCCGGGTCAAGGCGGCCGGCTACCAGTTCGTGGTCCTGGACCTGGAAGGCTACCGCCCGGGGGGGCGGCCCAAGGCGTGACGGGGTGAACCGTGGTTCCCGCGGGGTCTGCCCATGGAGAGCGGAGGCGAGGCGGATTGATGCATCCTGACAGTCCGGAGCCGGCGACGGGCTCGGAGCGGAGGCAGTACAGGCGCTACCCGGTGATGTTCTCGGTGACCGTGGAGTCCGCGGGGGCCCTGCAGCAGCTTGCCGGAGAGCTGCTGGACGTCAGCGACGGAGGACTGCTCCTGGCCCTCCCGGAGAGCCTCGCCGTGGGGACACGCGTGGAAGTGCAACTGGAGACGCCCGTCATGGCCTTTGCCTTGCCTGGCCGGATCGTCTGGACGGGGACGCTGCGCGGCCCCTCCCAGCCGCACGGCGTGGTGTTCGACCTCGAGCAGGGCCCGCCCTTCGCGCAGCGCCTCTACGAGATCGCCCGGCAGTCCTGGTGACCGAGGGAAACTTGCCGACCTGACGGCTTACGTGATAAAGAAAGCAGTAGGAAGGAACCTCCGATGGGGACGTTCTCAGTGGCCGTCACGGTCGCGCATCCGACAGAGCCGGGTAGTACTGCCAGGCTGGAACTGCTCGTGGATACGGGGGCCACGATCAGTTTTGTTCCCGCCGATGTGCTGGCGAACCTCGGGATCGAGCCTCGCTGGGCGGAGCGCGAATTCGAGACGGCATCGGGAGCCGTGATTCGAAGACGCGTCGGTGTAGCCTCTCTCGCAGTCGATGGACACGAAACCATCACGCCCGTGGTCTTCGGCGAGCCGGGAGATGCCAAGGTTCTCGGGGCGGTTGCCCTCGATTCCCTGGGTCTCGTTGTCGATCCCATAGCCAGACGCCTCATCCCTCGTCGTTTCCTTGCCCTCCGGGAATTCCTGACCCTTCGCTGAGCCTTGGCCTGGGGTCAGGCCCTCAGAATCGTATCGCCCTGCCCCCGCTATGACTCCCCCTCCGCGTCCCAGTCCACATACTGTGGCGGGCTCTTGCCGACACACTTGGTCACCCTCGGATACTTCCCCAGCGGTCCGCCTTCCTCTATGGCCGCGACGTTGATCTGGTGCCACCAGTCGGCGCCAAAGTCGAACCAATATCCAAAGGCCTGCCCGACCTTCAAGCCGAGTGAACCAATGGTGGTCCGGGTCACATCACCTGCGGGCTTCCCCTCCGCGAATGGGTCCGTCATGGCCATGGGCAGCACGTAGCACTTGGCCTTTGGGTCGTAGGGACCCTTGCCGCCGATTTGGAACTCGTACAGATGCTCCTCCTCGCGATCGAACGCGCGGAAGATAGCACGGTGAAGCTCTTGGAGTGACTGGTGACCCCGGACCTGGATCGTCCGGGAAATGACACGGTTCTTCTTGGCGAACTCTTGCGTAATGGGGTCGCTGATGATGAAAACGTCCAGTGTGTAAAGCCGATCGTCGCGGACCTCAATCTTTCTGGTTCTTTTCCCTGTTCGGCGTTCCATAGCTCCGGTCCCTCGTGAGATTCCGCCTGACCAGCAACGCCTCGGATACCGCACCCGCTTCAAGCAAGCAACAGCCCCTTGATTCGTTCCACGATAAGCACGTCCTCCGCTCCACGGACTGGGTCCTCATCAATGGCGCCAGCGGTCAGGAGCGCCTCGAACTCCTCGTCTGCGGAGGAGTTCGTTCAGACAGACTTG
>Ga0156237_1081_pt1 | contig 52021 bp, 40 predicted proteins | sample RifCSPlowO2_12_FD_107884 | JGI IMG/M metagenome (GOLD analysis project Ga0156237, IMG submission 107884) | candidate division NC10 bacterium RIFCSPLOWO2_12_FULL_66_18
CGTTCAGCACCAGCTTCGCCACGCCCTTCAACGTCTCGAAGACGCCGGCGCCCTTCTTGGCGCAGGCCTCGAACCAGGGGGCGTTGTTGGGGTTGAGCAGCACCTGGAGCTCTTCCACGGGAACGACGTTGGGCAGGTCCCGCTTGTTGTACTGCAGCACGAAGGGGAGGCGGCCCAGGCTCAGGTTCTGCTCCGTCAGATTGGCCTCCAGGTTCTCCAGGCTTTCGATGTTCGCCTCCACCCGCTCGATCTGGGAGTCGGCCACCAGGATCACGCCGTCCGTCCCGCGGAGGATCAGCTTCCGGCTGGCGTCATAAAAGACCTGCCCCGGCACCGTGTACAGGTGAAAGCGGGTCTTGAATCCCCGGATGGTGCCCAGCTCCAGGGGAAGGAAATCGAAGAAGAGGGTGCGCTCCGTCTCCGTCGCCAGCGAGATGAGCTTGCCCTTGGTGTTGGGTTCCACCTTGGAGTAGATGTGCTGCAAGTTCGTGGTCTTCCCGCAGAGCCCGGGCCCGTAGTAGACCAGCTTGCAGTTGATCTCTCGCGCTGCGTAGTTGATGAAGGACACGCCGGCGCCTCAGCCCTTGAACAGGTTCTCGATGTCCTCGTCGGTAAGCTGGGCGAACTGGGCCCGGAACGCCGCACGGCCTCGGCCTGCCTCCTGCTGCGTCCGCAGGGCCATCTCGGCAAAGGCCTGGCCGATGTCCTCGGCGGCGCGCTTGAGCCGGAGGCGCACCAACCCCAGGGAGGAACGGTGATCGAAGAGCACGACCAGGATCGCGCGCTGGGCCACCACCGAGATGTGCAGGTTATCTTTCTCCCCCTCGTGGAAGAGGACACTGAATTCCTTCTCCCCCAAGAGCTGCGCCAGGCCGCCGCTGGCGGCGATGTTGCCGGCCGTCAGGGAAGCCAGGGAGGTGGTGTCTACGTTGGCCGTCTCCCCCGCCGCGGCAATGAGTTGTCCGCTCTTGTCGATGAGGAAGACCGCCCGGCTCTTGGCGTCCTCGCAGAGCCTCCGCAGCACGGCCGCCAGGCGTCGCTCGTCCTCCTCGTAGAGAGTCAGGTCCGCGCCGAGCATCCCCAACGGCCCCACCCGTCACGTGATCTCGCGCCGCCCCTCCAGCGCTCGGGCCAGCGTGACCTCGTCTGCGTACTCGAGGTCCCCGCCCACGGGCAGCCCGCGGGCGATGCGCGTCACCTTCACCGGGAACGGCTTCAGGAGCCGCAGGAGGTAGAGCGCCGTGGCCTCGCCCTCGACGTTCGGGTTGGTGGCCAGGATGACCTCGCGCACCCCGCCGTCCTCCAGGCGCGCCGTCAGCTCCTTCCCCCGGATTCGATCCGGCCCCCGGCCCTCCAGCGGCGACAGCGACCCGCCCAGGACATGGTACAGGCCGCGGAACTCCCGGGTCTTCTCGATGGCCAGCAGGTCGTTGACCTCTTCCACCACGCACAGGAGCTGGCTGTCGCGACGGGGATCCCGGCAGACCCCGCACCGCTCCTCCTCGCTGATGTTGAAGCACCGGCTGCACGACCGCGTCCGGTCCTTGAGCCCGATCACCGCCTCGGCCAGGGCCACGGCCGTTTCGCGCGGCACCTTGAGCAGGTGAAAGGCCAGGCGCTGGGCCGTCTTGGGCCCGATGCCGGGCAGGCGCACCAACTCCTCGATCAGCGATGCCAGCGCAGGAGGTGTGGCTGACACGGTCGCTTCCTCTCCTTCCGCTCTACAGCAGGCCCGGCAGGCCCAGCCCCCCCGCCAGGCGCGAGATCTCCTGGGTCAGGAGCTCCCGCGCCTTCCGCAGGGCGTCGTTCGCCGCGGCCGTGACCAGGTCCTGCAGCATCTCCAGATCTTCGCTTCGCCCGACTTCGGGGTCGATCCGCACCGAGAGGAGTTCTCCCTTCCCGTTGGCCACCGCGGTGACCATCCCGCCGCCGGCGCTGCCCTCCACGGTCCGGGTCGCCACCTCGGCCTGGATGCGATCCATCTCGGCCTTCATTTTCTGGGCGTGCTTCATGAGGTCGCCGAGCCCCGTCATGGGTCCTCCTCAGGCGGACACGTCGCGTACGATGGTGCCGCCAAACAGGCTCAATGCCTCCCGCACCAGCGGGTGATCCCGGACCCGCGGCGAAGCCGCGGGCGCGCTGCGCGCCGCCGCCTCAAGGCGAGGCGGAGGGGCCGCCGCGAACCGGTACTCGATCCGCAGCCGGCGCCCGAAACTTTCGGCCGCGGCATCGGCGATCAGCCTGCGGGTCTCGGGATCTTCCAGCGTGTCCCGGACGAAGGCGTTGCCGTTTCTCACCTCCAGCGTCAGCGTATCGGCCTCCAGGCCCACGGACTGGACCTCGGCCAACACCGACGCCAACCGTTTTCGCCCCCGGAGACGCCCGACCGTGGCCGCCCAGCCGGCCGCGACGTCCAGGGTGCTGTCCGGCTCGGCGGGCTCCGGCGGCGGTCGCCCGCCTGCGCTCAGAGGCGGGGTCTCGACGGCTTGCGCGGGCCGCGTCGGACGCTCGGGTGGGGTCGGGTGGCCCCCGAAGAGGGGGAGCTCCGTCGGCGATGGCGATGGCGATGGTCCCGCCGGCAAGCGGGCCTCCATGGCGACGAGGCGACCCAGGATCTCTCCCAGACCCTGCGCATGCCGGATCTCCGCTAGCCGAATCAGCGCCATCTCGAGGAGAAACCGCGGTTGGATGGCACGGCGCATCTCCCACTCCACCTGCTGGAGCGTCTTGATCATCAACTCCAGCTCCGGGAGGCTCGCCCGTTCCGCCTGCCGCCGAGCCACGTCCACACTCACCCGCGCGCCGTCCAGCAGCGGCCCCGGCTCGGGACACAGTCGCAAGATCGCCAGGTCGCGCAGGTACCCGGTGAGTTCCAGCGTAAACTGCCGCAGGTCCTGGCCGTGACTCGCGAGGCGATCCACCAGGCGAATCGCTCGGGCAGCGTCCCGCGTCAGGATCGCCTCGGTCACCTCCACCAGGACGTCGGCCTGGACCAACCCCAGGAGGTCGGCCACGCGCCCGGCCTCCAGGGAATTTCCGAGGCTGGCGATGGCCTGGTCCAGGAGGCTCTGGGCGTCCCGCAGGCTCCCGCAGGCCGCCCGGGCCAAAAGGCTCAAGGTCCCCTCGTCGACCGTCACGCCCTCCGCCGCGACGATCTCGCGCAGCCGGCCGATGATCTCCGCGGTCCCCAGCAAGCGGAAGTCGTGGCGCTGGCATCGCGACTGGATCGTGGCCGGGATCCGGTGAGGTTCGGTGGTTGCCAGGATGAACACGACCCGCGGCGGCGGCTCCTCCAGTGTCTTGAGCAGCGCATTGAAGGAGCTGGTGGACAGCATGTGGGCTTCGTCGATGATGTAGACCTTGTGGCGCCCCCGGGTGGGCGCGTACTGCACCGTCTCCAAGAGGTCGCGGGTCTTCTCCACCTGGGTGTTGGACGCCGCGTCCACCTCGAGGCAGTCCACCGAGCGGCCCGCTGTGATCTCCTCGCAGGCTCCGCAGCGCCCGCAGGGAGCGGGGGTGGGCCCCCGGTCGCAGTTCAGCGCCTTGGCCACGATGCGGGCCGTCGTCGTCTTGCCCACGCCGCGCGGCCCGGCGAAGAGCAGTGCGTGCGCCAGGCGATCGGTCGCAATGGCGTTCTTGAGCGTCTCGATGACGTTTCGCTGGCCCACGACTTCGTCGAAGGCCTGCGGTCGCCAGCGGCGGGCAATGACCTGATAGGGCATCGTTCCTCTGGGGGGGCTCGGGGCCGGGCCTGGCGCGCCGCCTCCGCCCTCAGATCGGACCTGGTGGCGCAGCCGGGTGCGAGCGCCGGAGGGCCCACGCGACTCCGATCGGGTGAACTCGCGGCACGGGCCGCTCGCTGCTTACCGTTGCTTCCTTCCGGACCTGGCGGAGTTCACAGGGCTACCCTGCGCGAGACCCGATCATCAACGTCGCGTGGACCATCCGGCGCCCACTGATGGGCACGTCGTGTGGCCCCGGGGATCGGCCGTCCCGGGGATCGTGCCCACGGTCCGGCGGAACTGGCGGAGAGGCCGGGATTCGAACCCGGGGTGGAGTTTCCCCCACACACGCTCTCCAGGCGTGCTCCTTCAGCCACTCGGACACCTCTCCGCACACCCGGAGCCCATCAGTCCCTGGATCGCTTCGACAACACGCCGGCGTCGGCCGGCTGCCTCCTGGTTGGTGGCGTCTTCTCCTCGACGGATCGGTCCCCGGACCACGTCGAGAGGCGATGGCGGAGAGGGTGGGATTCGAACCCACGTGGGAGTTGCCCCCCAACCCGCTTTCGAGGCGGGCCCGTTACGACCGCTTCGGTACCTCTCCTGCCCAAGACATCAATGAATTTGCCATGTGAAAGTGCCGAGCGAGCTAGCTCGCCGGAATGCCTTCCGCCAGCGTGATCCGGTAGGTCGGGTGCTCGAACGGTTGCATCTCCGGGAACTTGCTGAACAGCCAGCCCCGGAAGGTTTCCTTGCCGCCCTCGGACACCGTGACCAGGACGGCCGGATTGGTCGGCTCGTTGGACGCCGACGTGACCTCGCCGCCACTCACCTGGAGGGCGGGCAGGAAGTCGCCGACGCGCACGCGAAGTTTGCTTCCCGGGATGGCCAGTTGGGCGCCCAGCTTCACCCTGAAGGCCCGGGGGGGCTTTCCGCCGCTCTTCTCCTCGACCAGCAGTTTCACGGCCTCCCATTTCCCTTTCACTTCGTCAGGGACACGAACCGATCGGCTGGTGGCGCCCATCTGGGGGTGGCCGGCCGGCACGGATGCGCCGCTGCTCGCCGGCGGGCTGCCCTGCGCTCCGCCGATTGGTGGATGATCCGGCGGCAGCGTCGCCTGGCCAGGGGCGGCCTGCCCTCCCGCCGGGGCCGACGGCGCAGGCGACTGGGCTACCCCGGGCGCCTGGGTGGCCGGCTTCGGCTGATCGAACACGGCGAAGTAGAGCGCCACCGCCGCGAGGGGAATCGCAATCGCCACGCCGAGCCGGATCAGCTTCTTCGTGATGGGGCCTTGTTCTGTCATGTCCTCGACCGCCCTCGTCCGATCATTGCGTGCGCGGCGCGCTGCGGGCATCTTCCCCGCTCGCGCGGCGCCGGGTCCGCCGGCCCTGCCTGGCCGGCAGTGCACGGGTGTGAACTGGCGGAGAGGCCGGGATTCGAACCCGGGGGCCAGTTTTACCCGACCAACCGCTTAGCAGGCGGTTGCCTTCGGCCGCTCGGCCACCTCTCCGTATTTTGATTTCAGGTTGATGATTTCGGATTTCAGATTGGGAAATCTACAATCCTCAATCCAAAATCTCCAATCTTGGGTGGCGGAGGGGGTAGGATTCGAACCCACGGACCTTGCGGTCATCCCGTTTCAAGCGGGACGCCTTCAACCACTCGGCCACCCCTCCGTGGCGTATTTCGACAGCGACAGCGAGTTCCGACAGCGAAAAGCCCTCGGCCGCTCTGCGTCCCGCCGGCCGTTTCAAGCGGGACGCCTTCAACCACTCGGCCACCCCTCCGTGGCGTCGCTCGCGCCGTTCCGCCTCCCCGCCGGGCGCCGACCGATCGGACGTCCCGCAGGGAAGGCCCTCATGATAGAAAACCTCGCGGGCAAAGGGAAGCAGAAACGTGGGCGGCTAGGATTTGCCGATCCGCTCTCGCCCGTCCATGTACGGGCGGAGGGCGTCGGGGATGCGGACGCTGCCGTCCGGCTCCTGATAGTTCTCCAGGATTGCGAGCCAGGTCCGCCCGACGGCCAGCCCAGAGCCATTCAGCGTGTGTGCGTACTCCACGGGGGCTTGCGGGGCAGGGCGATACCGGATGTTGGCCCGCCGGGCCTGGAAGGCCTCGCAGTTGCTGATGGAGGAGATCTCCCGGTAGGCGCCCTGGCTGGGCAGCCAGACCTCGATGTCGTAGGTCTTGGCCGCGGCGAACCCCAGGTCCCCGGTGCAGAGGGCCACCACCCGGTACGGGATGCCGAGGCGCTGCAGCACCGCCTCGGCATCCCGGGTCATCTGCTCCAACGCCTCGTGGGACCGGTCGGCCTCGGCGAACTTCACCAGCTCGACCTTGTTGAACTGGTGTTGCCGGATGAGGCCCCGCGTGTCCTTGCCGTAGGACCCCGCCTCCCGGCGGAAGCACGGCGTGAAGGCCACGTAGGAGAGGGGGAGCGTCCCGGGTGGCAGGGTCTCCTCCCGGTGCAGATTGGTGACGGGGACCTCCGCGGTCGGAATCATGTACAGGGATTCGTCCGCCGTCTTGAAGAGCTCGTCGGCAAACTTGGGGAGTTGGCCCGTGCCGGTCATGGCTGCCGCATTCACCAGGAGCGGCGGGTACACCTCCGTGTAGCCGTGCACCTTGGTGTGCAGGTCCAGCATGAAGTTGATCAGCGCCCGCTCCAGCCGCGCCCCCAGGCCGATCAGCACGGCGAATCGCGCCTGGGACATCCGCGCGGCGCGCTCGAAGTTGAGGAGGCCCAGCGCCTCCCCGATCTCCCAGTGCGGCTTGGCCGGGAAGTCGAATCGCCGTGGCTCGCCCCAGCGTCTCACCTCCACGTTCGCGGAGCTATCCCGGCCAACGGGGACCGACGGGTGGGGCAGGTTGGGCACGCCCAGGAGGAACGTCTCGATGCGCTCGTCGCCGCGGCGCACCTCCTCGTCCAGCTTCTTGATCCGGTCTCCCAGTTCCCGCATCTCGGTGATGAGCTCGCCGGCGTCCCGCCCCTGCCGCTTGCGCTGGCCGACCTCCTCCGAGACGGTGTTGCGGCGGTGCTTGAGTTGCTCGACCTCGGACAGCAGCCGGCGGCGGGCCGCGTCGGCCGCCAGGAACTCCTGCAGGTCGAGGGTCACCCCCCGGTCGCGGAGCCCCTTCTCCACGGTCTCGACGTGCTCGCGAACGAACCTGGCATCCAGCACGCTCTCGCCTCGCCCTGTCCCGCCCCTAACCCTCGGCCTCGTTCGTCTCCGCCGGGGGCCCGCCGGTCTCGCCCTCGGGCTCGTCGGCTACCAGGCCGGTGACGGCCGCGACCCGGTCGGTGGCCTCCAGTCCCTGGAGGCGGACCCCCTGCGTCGCCCGGCCGATCACGCTGATCTCCCGGACGTGCAGGCGGTTCACCTTCCCCTCTTGGGAGATCATCATGACCTGATCCTGCTCTTGCACCTGCAGCGCGCCGACCACGGGGCCGTTCTTGTCCGTGACGCGCACGTTGATGATGCCCCTCCCGCCGCGGCCCTGCAGGCGGTACTCCTCGAGTTCGGTGCGCTTGCCGTAGCCGCGCTCGTTCACCGTGAGGATGACGGTGCCGGGTCGGACCACCTCCGCGGTCACGACCTCGTCCCCCTCCTCCAGGGCGATGCCGATCACGCCGCGCCCCGTGCGGCCGATGGGCCGGGCCTCGCCCTCTTCGAACCGGATAGCCATCCCCTGCCGGGTGGCCAGGAACACCTCGTCCCGCCCGCTGGTCAGGCGCACGGCGATCAACTCGTCCCCCTCGTCCAGGCTGAGGCCGATGATCCCCCCGGCCCGAGGGTTGGCGTAGGCGGACAGCTCCGTCTTCTTCACCACGCCCCGCCGCGTCGCCATCATCAGGTACTTGTCCACCTCGAACTGGCGGATCGGGATCATGGCCGTGACCGTCTCCCCCGGCTGCACTTGCAGGAAGTTCACCAGCGCTTTCCCCTTCGCCGCGCGGCCCACCTGCGGGATCTCGTGCACCTTCAGCCAGTGGACCCGCCCCAGGTTCGTGAACAGCAAGAGGTAGCTGTGGGTGGTGGCCACGAACAGGTACTCCACGTAGTCTTCTTCCTTGGTGGCCATCCCGGCCATGCCCTTGCCCCCGCGCCGCTGGGCACGGTAGACCGTCAGGGGGCTCCGCTTGATGTAGCCGCCGTGGGAGACGGTCACCACCATCTCCTCGTCGGCCACCATGTCCTCGAAGGAGATCTCCGCCGTCTCCTCCAGGATCTCGGTGCGGCGAGGGTCGCCGTACTGTTCCTTCAGCGCCAGGAGCTCCTCGCGGATGATCTCCCGCACCAGGGCCTCGTTCCCCAGGATGGCCTGGAGCCGGGCGATGAGCTGGATGGTCTCCTGATACTCGTCCTGGATCTTCTGGCGCTCCAGCTGGGTCAGCCGCTGGAGGCGCAGGTCCAGGACCGCCTGGGCCTGGATCCCGGTCATGCCGAACTGTTCCACGAGGCCGGCTCGGGCCTCGTCCGCGGAGCGGGACCGCCGAATGAGCTGGATCACCGCGTCCAGGTGGTCCAGGGCGATCCGGTACCCCTCCAGGATGTGGGCCCGCGCCTCGGCCTGACGCAGCTCATAGCGGGTGCGCCGGACGACCACAGTCTTCCGGTGCTCAACGAAGCTGGCCAGCACCTCCTTGAGCGTGAGGACCTTGGGCTGCTTGTCCACCAGGGCCAACATGATCACGCCGAAGGTGGACTGCATGGCCGTATGCTTGTAGAGGGAGTTCAGGATGGGCAGCGCCGGCTCGTCCTTCTTCAGCTCCAGGACGATTCGCATCCCCTCCCGGTCCGACTCGTCCCGCAGGTCCGCGACGCCGTCGATCTTCTTCTCGCGGACCAGCTCGGCCATTCGCTCCACCAGTTTGGCCTTGTTCACCTGGTACGGCAGCTCGGTCACGACGATATTCTCGCGGCCGCCCCGCGCCTTCTCCACCACCGCCTTGGCCCGCATCTGGATCAGGCCGCGACCCGTGCGGTAGGCGTCCAGGATGCCCTGCCGGCCGTGGATGTACCCGGCCGTGGGAAAGTCTGGGCCGGGCAGCACCTGCATCAGCTCCTCCAGCGTGACCTCCGGGTTGTCGAGCTGCAGGAGGACCGCATCCACCGCCTCGTTCAGGTTGTGGGGCGGGATGTTGGTGGCCATGCCCACGGCGATCCCCGAGGAGCCGTTGACCAGGAGGTTCGGCAGGGCGGCCGGCAGGAGGGCCGGCTCCTGCGTGGACTCGTCGTAGTTGGGGACGAAGTCCACCGTCTCCTTGTCGATGTCCCGCAGCAGCTCCTGCGCCACGCGGGCCAGCCGGACCTCGGTGTAGCGCATGGCCGCAGGGGCGTCCCCGTCCACGGAGCCGAAGTTCCCCTGCCCGTCGATCAGAGGGTAGCGCATGGAGAAGTCCTGGACCATCCGGACGATCGTATCGTAGACCGCGGCATCCCCGTGGGGGTGATACTTGCCCAGGACGTCGCCCACCACGCGGGCCGCCTTGCGGTAGGGCCGGTTGAAGGCCAGCCCCATCTCGTCCATGGCGTACAGCACGCGCCGGTGCACCGGCTTCAGCCCGTCGCGCACGTCCGGCAGGGCGCGGCCGATGATGACGCTCATGGCGTAGTCCAGGTAGGACCGCCGCATCTCCTCGTGGATGTCGGTGGGGCGGACCTCGCCGATGCGCTGCTGGGCGATGCTGTCGTTCTCTTCGGGCACGGTTGCCTCGTTGCTCTCCGGCGGTTTGCCGGTTCAACGTTCGAGGTTCGAGGTTCAGAACCCCGAAGCCCCCACCGTTTGCTGGTTCACGGTTGGGGGTTCCCAACCGCGAACCTCGAACCGTCGCGCCTCGAACCTAGATGTCGAGGTTGCTCACTTCCAAGGCGTGGGCCTCGATGAACTGGCGGCGCGGTTCCACCTGATCGCCCATGAGGGTGGTGAAGATGCGCTCGGCTGCCAGGGCGTCCTCGACCTGGACCCGGAAGAGCGTCCGCGTTTGAGGGTTCATGGTGGTTTCCCAGAGCTGCTCCGCGTTCATCTCGCCCAGGCCCTTGTACCGCTGGATGGTCAGGCCCTTCTTGGCCAGCGCCATCACCTGCTCGTACAGCCCGGTCCAGGTGTCCGCCTGGTTCGTTTCCGACTCCGTTCGGATCGTGAAGGGCGGGGCCCCCAGCGTCTTCAGGGCCGCCGCCGCCGCTTCCAGCTCGCGGTATTCAGCCGAGGTGAGAAGCGTCGGGCCGATCACGCAACCTGCCTGCTCCGGACGCAGCGGCTGGCCGCCCAGGGAGACGACGAGCCGATAGGTCTCTTGCTCCTCATCCCACTCCACGCTCCCCTCGGGGGGGCCGAGCCGTTCGGCCTGCTCGCGCAACCCACCCAGCAGCCGCTCCAGCAGGCGCTGGGCCTTGGCCTCGTCCTTCAGGCTGCCCCGCGGGACGCCACCCAGCTGCGCCAGGGCGGCTACGACGTGCGGGTTGCGCCCCCGCTTGTCCAGCGCCCGCAGGCAGTGCTGCCACGCGACGACCTTCTTCAGGACCCCGGTGAGCCGCTGGCCCGTCCAGGCGCTCCCGTTGCCGGCGGCCTCCACGGAGAGCGACTCCGCCCCCACCTCCAGCAGGAAATCCTCCATGCCCCGGCTGTCTCGCGGGTAGCGCTCGGCCTTGCCCCGCTTCACCTTGTACAGGGGCGGCTGCGCGATGTAGAGGTGCCCGCCATCCACGATCCGCCGCAGGTGGCGGAAGAAGAAGGTCAGGAGCAGCGTGCGGATGTGCTCGCCGTCCACGTCGGCGTCGGTCATGATGATGACGCGGTGGTAGCGCAGCTTGGCCAGGTCGAACTCAGACTCGATGCCGCAGCCGAGAGCCGAAATGAGCACCCGGATCTCCTGCGAGGAGAGCATCTTGTCGACCCTGGCCCGCTCCGTGTTCAGGATCTTTCCCCGCAGCGGGAGGATGGCCTGGAACCGGCGGTCGCGCCCCTGTTTGGCCGAGCCGCCGGCCGAATCGCCCTCCACGATGAACAGCTCGCAGAGCGCCGGATCCTTCTCGGAGCAGTCCGCCAGCTTGCCCGGCAGGTCGTCGCCGTCCAGCGCGCCCTTGCGCCGCACCAGTTCCTTGGCCTTGCGGGCGGCGTCCCGCGCGCGGGCCGCCTCGGCCGCCTTCTCCACGATCCGCCGGCCGACCCCGGGGGTCTCCTCCAGGTACTCCCCCAGCTTCTCGTTGACGACGGTCTCCACCAGGCCCTTGATGTCGGGGTTGTTCAGCCGCCCCTTGGTCTGGCCCTCGAACTGCGGGTTGGACAGCTTCACGCTGATGACGGCCGTGAGCCCCTCGCGGACGTCATCGCCGCTGAGGCTCGTCTTGAGATCCTTGAGCAGGTTTCGGCCGGCGGCGTAGTTGTTGATCGTCCGGGTCAAGGCGGACCGGAAGCCGATGACGTGCGTCCCGCCATCCTGGGTGTTGATGTTGTTGGCGAAGGAGAAGATCGTCTCGGTGTAGCCGTCGTTGTACTGCAGGGCGATCTCCACGATCGTGTCGTCCCGCTGCGCCTCGATGTAGATGGGGCGCGGGTGGAGCGTCGTCTTGTTCTCGTTGAGCAGCTCGACGAACTGCTTGATGCCGCCCGTGTAGTGGAACTCCTCGGTCCGGTCCACCCGCTCGTCCGACAGGATGATGCGCAGCCCCTTGTTCAGGAAGGCCATCTCCCGCAGGCGATTGCTCAGGACGTCCAGGCTGAAGGTCCGGTCCTCGAAGATCTCGCCGTCCGGCAGGAAGGTCACGCGGGTCCCGGTGCGCCGGGCCCGGCCGATCTCCTCCACGTCCCCCGTCGGCTTCCCCCGCTCGTAGCGCTGGAGGTACTTCTTGCCGCCGACCCAGACCTCTGTTTCCAACCACTCCGACAGGGCGTTCACCACCGACACGCCGACGCCGTGCAGGCCGCCGGAGACCTTGTAGGCCGATCCGCCGAATTTGCCGCCCGCGTGGAGGGTGGTCATGACCACCTCCAGGCCGGGCCGCCCGGTCTGCTCATGGACGTCCACGGGGATGCCGCGCCCGTTGTCCACCACCGTCACGCTGTTGTCCATGTGGACGGTGACCTCGATGCGGTCGCAGGCCCCTGCCAGCGCCTCGTCCACGCTGTTGTCCAGCACCTCGAACACGAGGTGGTGCAGCCCCTCGGGCCCGGTGCCGCCGATGTACATGGCGGGCCGCTTGCGGACCGCCTCCAGGCCCTCCAGGACCTTGATCTGGTCCACGCCGTAGGTGCTGGCGCCGCCCCCTTCGCTGCCGTTCGTCCTGGCCATGTCTCCTCGTAAGGCGCGGACGGCCGGGCGCATCCCCTCAGCCGCCGACGCATAAGAAACCCTCCATCTCCTGCCCGCCGCCGCCGACTCGTGCGCGGATCGAAGGAGTGGAGGGCCTCAGGGGGACAGGCGCCCCCCTCGCGTTCTCGTTCCTCTGCCTGTCCCGCGCTGCGGACCTCCGTGCGCCCCCAGCCATCCCGCGGCCTGCGCGTCCTGCCGGCCGTCTCGTGCCCCGCCGTCCCCTTGCACCGCGTCCCGGGCGGGCTAGAGACGCATCGGCATGATCACGCAACCGTACGCGTCGTCGCCGGCCGCTTGAAACAGCGCCGGGCTCAGCGGGTCCGTGATGTGCAAGGCCACCCCTGCGGCGTCAATGGCCGCAAGGAACTCCAAGACGTACCGCGCATTGAAGCCGATCTTGAGCCCGTCGCCGTCGTACGTCGCCTCGATCTCCTCGTGCGCCTCGCCGAGGTCCATGTTGACGCAGGAGACAAGGATGCGGCCGGGCCGGAGCTCGAACTCCGTGGCCGTCGTTCGCTCCCCCATGATGGCGGACGTCCGTCGCAGTGCCCCCTGCAGGGCCTCCTTGCCGATGATAATCTTGCGCGGGCCCGGGACGGGGATCACCTGATCGTAATTCGGGAACTGCCCATCGATCAACCGGGCGACCAGGGTGCTCGCCTCTTGGTGGAGGATGAGTTGATTCTCCGCCAGCCACACCCGGACGTCACCCCCATCGTCTCGCGTGATCTTGGCTGCCTCCACCATGGCCTTCTTCGGCACGAGCGCCTCCAGCGTGTCGCCGCCCTTTCCCGCCCGTCGCGGCGCCCGCACGAGGGCCAGTCGGTGCCCGTCCGTGGCCACCATCCGGATCTCCTCAGCCTGCACTTGCACCATCACGCCTGTCAGCGCATAGCGCGTTTGGTCCGAGGAGACGGCAAACAGCGTCTTCCGAAGCATGTCCCGGAAGGGCCGTGTCTCGAGTGTGATCCTGTCGTCCCCTTTGAGGTCCGGCAGGGAGGGAAACTCCTCCCGTGGGAGCCCCTTCATGCGGAAGCTGGATCGCTGGCAGCGAATGGCCACCTGCAGGTCCGCGTCCGCCTGCAACTCTACCATGGCCTGGGGCAGCTCCCGCGCGATCTCGTAGAGCTTCTTTGCCGACAATGCGACCGCACCCGGAGCGATGACCTCTGCGGTGAGCCCCCTGCGGAGCCCCACGTCGAGGTCCGTTCCAAACAACCAGACGCCGTCCGGGCTAGCCTCCAGCAGTAAGTGCGAAAGAATAGGGAGCGTCTTTTTCGCCTCTACCACTCCTTGCACCGGGCCCAAGGCGTCTACGAAGGCATCCCGCTCAACACGAATGTGCATGAGCCTTCCTTTCTCTGCGTGTGGCCACACGCGCCTTGGTTGCAGGGAATGCGCGGAGAGCGACCCCGGAACACCCTCTCATTCACATCATTCACAAACACGAAGAATCAACTAGCAAGAAGTATTACATAAAAACTAGTCGGAGTAACCGTAGGCAAGGGGATACGTGGACAATCCGGTAACGAGATGAATTTCCGGACTTTGAACGGGTTGTGTTCCTGTGGACGAGATGCCCAATCTCCCCGCTCGAGGGCCGACCTGCGCCCAATCGGCCAATCCGTGTGGAAAAAGACGTCCAAATCCCCCTGTTTGCACACTAAATACTAGCAAAGCGCACCACAGAATGTCAACGAAAGGTTCCGAAATTACGACACGAGAAGTTGTGTCAGTGAGAGCAGCGATGAGCCAACGCCGGTCAGGAGCCCCGGACAGGGCCCAGGAGTTACACACAGGCTTTTCCACACATGTGGATAAGTGATTCTGTTTAGTATAATCAAGCAGTTATAAACGATTTGGGGGGAGTTGCGCTCCACCCATTCTTTATGGGGGCAGCCCAGCAGCGGAAGAAGGCTGGGGGTTCGGCCGGACGAGGCACCCCTGGCGAAACGCCGCGGGGCGGATCCTGGCGGACGCAGGCGCAGCGGGGATCGCGAGGCCCCGTCCACAAGCCCTGCCCGTTAAGTAGTCGGTGCCCGCGCGGAGATTTAGATGTAAACCCAGGCGGCTGTTGTGGGTCAGTGAAAACGTCCGCTTGGCGGATCCGTGAAAACGTTCAAGCCGCTCCGGGCCACACCGTTGGGCGCGCCGGGCGAGGGCCCACCGCCGTTTCCGAGCGGTGAACTCAAGGGTCTCCCCCGCCTGCGTGGCCGCGGCCCGGCGGCTGTCGAGCAGAGCGAGCACGCGCAATCGGCGAGACCCCTCTGGGCTCAGCCCCACCTGTCCTCCTTTCCCCGTGAGAGGACAGAACCACTGAACGGTTAGGGGAGGACAAATTCACCGAGCAAAGACAAGATGGACCCGGGTGCACGACAGATTTGTGAGAAAGGGATCGTGGGGCCACGAGGCTCTGGGCGCGACGCTCCCAGAAACCCGCGAAGCGGCCACTCGGCTTGGAACAGCGAAGGGCAATGGTTGCGTTCGCCCCACGGAGGGTCCAGTGCATTCCGGCGCGCTTGAGACGCGTGCCGATGGCCACCTTGCACCTGGCCTCCACGACGGCGGTGGAAGCACACAGCCCCCGTGCCCTGAAGTCCGGGTAGCGCATGCGGCGTCGATTCACCCAGATATAACCGATGCACTTTCGTCCCTCATCGCGCCTGGAGGCTTCGGTGCACGAGCGGTAATGGGGCCCGCCAAGGCGGCCAAGACCTTGTGGAGCTTACCGGCGTCGAGTTCGTCGTGGCGCGCTTTTGCCCATGCGTCGCCGAGGGCGCTCGTCGCGCCGTAGATGACCCTCGCCACACCGCTGAGGTGTGCCTGGGCGTGGAAGCGATCAACGACCTGGATGGCATCGGGGAAGTATTCGCCGGCAATGTTCCATGTCCAGGGGGCACCATCGCCAAGGACGGCACGCCGTTTCGGCCGGTCAACGCCGCGCCGTCTCGCCTCGCGCTCGACACGCCGGGCGAACGCCGAACATGTCTCATCCGTGTCGCGCATCGCGGCGCTCTCGATGGCGGCCGAATAGGAGACCGAGCCCTCGTCACGCACGGGCACGCCTTCTTCGTCACACCCCTCCGCACTCCAGACCGTGCACAGCTTCACTTCACGCGTCCTTGAAGAACCGTCCGCCTGCTTGCCCGGCCTGCCTTCCAACTCCTCTTTGCGCATCGGCACACCCGTTCCATCCATAGCCAAGGTACATCGTGGGCGCGATCTCGGCATCCTCGGCAGTCTCGATACTGAGCGCCTCGGCCGTACGCTCGACCTGCTTCGCATTGACGGTAAGCCCCGCCAGGTCGCCGAGGAGTTCGCCGCCTTCTGCAAAGCTGACCATCGCCGCAACCGTACCCACCATGCGCGTGACGGCCGGGGAGAGCGACGCGCCTTCCACCCCCAAGACCCGGTCGCGCGGACAAAAACCGCTCCGGCATGCGTCGCAGTGGTAATAGGCCCGCTCAAGCCGCATCTCACCCATCGCCGTCAGAATGGTCTTCTCCTTCCTCCCCGCGGAGTGGGCCGTGTTCCCGCAACGGCAGGGACCGGTGGGTCCCACATGGTCCGTGTGGCCGGCGTTGATCCGGTGGGCCACGGCCCGTGCGGCCACGGCAAGGGCGCAGCGGCGCGCCGCCGTCTCAACCGCCTCGAAGTCCAGCGTATCGGCCGCCCCCTCGCCTATGAACGCCTCGACTTCGGCGATGATCTCCGAGGCGAACGCGGCTTGGAGTTTTTTTACCCTCTGCGCCCTGATCCGTCAGGCTCTCGCAGACGAGGATGTACTGCTGAGCCAGCTCCTTGAACCGCCGGCAATTCTCCGTCTCGGTTCTGTACTGCTCAACCGCGTCCTCTGGGATGCGCTGGCTGTACGACCTGCGCTTCTCGGTGCGGCTGTAGAGGTAATATGGTCCCCGAGTGACGACGGAGCCGTCCTTGAGGCGCCCGGTGAAGGACTGCACGTTGACGGTGCCCCTTCGCATGCGAGCAATGGAACCCATCGTGTGCAAGATGTCGAGGCGCTCGGACTCTTTGTCTGCTGGACACATGGTTCCCTCCGGGTTGTAGCTCACCGGCTACAATACCATGCGTCCAGCCACAGTCAATATCTGGGTGTACGACACCAGAATGAGATTGCGGCAACTCCGAGGGTGTGATACCGTTGGCTTACGGCTATATAGGCCGTAAGGAGGCATTATGCCCGACTCTCACATTGTGCCCTCGGCTGTCCGACAGCGTGCCGCCCAGCTCGCGGAGCCGAAACCCATGCGGCGGGGCTCCCTCTCGGAACGCTACGTCAAGTGCAGCAAACCCGGCTGCCCCTGTGCGGAGCAGTCTCAGGCGCGCCATGGCCCCTATTACAGCCTGACGCGGGCCGTGGCCGGCCGGACCCAGTCGCGGTTCCTGTCCGCCGAGCAAGCCGCGATCGTCCGCCGCCAGGTTGCCACTGGACGGCAGTTCCGCCAGCGAGTGGACGCCTACTGGGAGGCGTGCGAGCGCTGGGCCGATGCCCAGCTCGACGCGCCCGAGGCGGCCGCGCCGGCGGCGGCCCAAAAAGGGGGCTCCGGGCGGCCTTCCAGGCGGAGGTCGTCCGGGAGGTCGAGGCGCTCGTAGGGCCGGGCGTGGCCGACACGCTTGACTTCGAGGCGGTCGAGGTCGCCGTCCGCCGGCAGGCGCTGCGGCTGGCGGCGCGGGTCGTGGCACAGCGTCTCAACGCCGACACGTCCGACCAGGCGGGGCCGACCTGGCCATGCGCGTGCGGGCAGCCGGCCCGGTACGCCGGCCGCCGGCCCAAGGCCTTTGCCACGGTGCTGGGCCCCCTGACCCTGGAGCGCGCCTACTACCACTGCGCGGCCTGCGCCGCGGGCTTCTGTCCCCGCGACCAGGCGCTGGGCCTGGAGGGCACCTCGTTGTCGCCCGCCGTCACCCGCATGGTCGGCGGCGTGGGGGCGCTGGTCAGCTTCCAGGAGGGCAGCGAGCTGTTGCGGGAGCTCGCGGGGGTCGAGGTGACGCCCAAGCACGTCGAGCGGGCCGCCGAGGCGCTCGGCCGCGAGATCGCCGAGGACGAGCGCCGCGTCGTCGAGCCGGTGCCGCCCGCCGCGGTCGCCCCGACCCTCTACCTGGGGATGGACGGGACCGGCATCCCCATGCGGGCCGCGGAACTCGCCGGGCGCGTCGGCAAGCAGCCCGACGGGGCGGCCCAGACCCGCGAGGTCAAGCTCTGCACGGTCTGGAGCGCGGAGGGGCGCGCCGCGGACGGCACGCCGGTGCGCGACCCCGGCTCGGGGAGCTACTCGGCGGCCCTCGAAAGTGCCGCGAGCCGGGACACCGACAACCACCCCTCGGCCTTCGCCGCCCGCGTCGTCCGGGAGGCCACGCGCCGCGGCTTTGCCCAGGCCCCGCGCCGCGTGGTTCTGGGCGACGGGGCCCTGTGGATCTGGAACCTCGCCGATGAGCACTGCCCCGGGGCCCTCCAGATCGTGGACCGCTTCCATGCCAAGGAGCACCTGAGCACCGTGGCCAAAGCCGTCTATGGCGTGACCAGCGAGCTGGGGCGGCAGTGGGCGCACCAGCGCCACGTCGAACTCGACGCCGGCGATCTGGCCGCCGTGGTGCGGGCGCTTGAGACCCACGCGCCGGCCCACGACGAAGCGCGCAAGTGCGGCGAGTACATCCAGCGGAATCGCCATCGCATGCGCTACCCCGAGCTCGAGGCGCAAGGCCTCTGCACCTCCACCGGTGTGGTCGAGGCTGGCTGTAAGGTCGCCATCGGCACCCGCCTCAAGCGCGCCGGCATGCACTGGACGCTCCAGGGCGCCAACGCCATCATCGCGTTGCGCTGCACCAAGCTCAGTGGCCGCTTCGAGGACTGTTGGGAGCGCCGGTCACAGGTCCGTGCGGCGGGATGACCTCACATCACTTTCTTGTCGTGCACCCCCAATATCTATTTCTCACAATGGTGTCGTGCACCCTATGGACCCAGACGGCTGTCGCTGCTCAGAGAAAATGTCCGCCCCCCCGCCCCGCGCCACACCGGTGGGCGCGCCGGGGCGGGGGGAACCCGACCACCGCTTGCCTGCCCGGATCTCGTCAGGGGCGCCCTCCGCCGAGGGGACCGTGCACTCCCGAGCCGGGTGAGGAGGTGCAGGCTAGGCCCCTCGGTGCGCAGCCGCATCGGCCCTTCTCTGCATGAGAGGGGACAGGACCACTGAACGGTTTCGGTCCATCGTGAACGCCCGGATCGGTCCATCGTGAACGCGAAGATCACTCCATCGTGAACGCCGGGATCGGCATCGTGAACACGCGGATCGGTCATCGTGAACGCCCGGATCGGTCCTCATGAACACCTAGACGAACCCCGGGAAATCGGCGACCCTCGCCCCCGCGAGCGGGCGCCGAGAGCAGCAGCGACGCTGGATAGTCCAGCGCGCCACCCGCTCCGGGAAGGAGTGGGATGGCGACCGAGCGACTATCCATGCGTCAGATCCGCGAGATCCTCCGCCAGAAGTGGGTCCTGGCCTGCAGCCACCGGCAGGTGGCCGCCAGCCTGGCCGTTAGTCTCGGGACCGTGACCGGGGTCCTCCGCCGGGCGACCCATGCCGGGCTGGACTGGCCCCAAGTCCAGACTCTGACCGATGTTGCCCTGGAGGCCCGCCTCTACGGTGCGCCGGCCACCCCCGGGGCGACCCGCCCCCTCCCCGATTGCGCCTACCTCCATACCGAACGGCGCAAGCCTGGGGTGACATTGGAACTGCTCCACCTCGAGCACCTCGAGCAGCACCCCACCGGCTACCGCTACACCTGGTTCTGCGACCTCTACCGGCAGTGGCTCGCCCGGCACCGCCTCACCATGCGCCAGGAGCACCGGGCCGGGGAGAAGGTGTTCGTCGACTACGCCGGCCAGCAGCCGCAGCTCGTGGATCCCACCACGGGCGCGGTGCTCGCCGTCGAGCTCTTCGTCGGCGTCCTCGGGGCGAGCAACTACACCTTCGCCGAGGCCACCCGCACCCAGCAGCTCCCCGACTGGCTCGGGAGCCATGAGCGCATGTTCCGCTTCTTTGGCGGGGTGCCCACCGCCATCGTCTGCGACCAGTTGAAGAGCGGGGTCACGATCCCGTGCCGGTACGAGCCCGGGCTGCAGCGCACCTACGACGAGTTCGCGGCACACGTCGGCACCACGATTCTCCCCGCGCGCCCGGCGGCGCCCCGGGACAAGGCCAAGATCGAGGTCGGCGTGCAAATCGCCGAACGCTGGATCTTGGCCCGGCTCCGGCACGAGACGTTCTTCGCCTTGGGGACCCTCAACGCCCGGATCGCGGCGCTGCTCGAGGACCTGAACCATCGGCGCATGCGGCACTACGAGGCGAGCCGGTGGGACCTCTTCACGCGGCTCGATTGGCCCGCGCTCCGCCCCTTGCCGGCCGACCCTTTCGTCTACGGCGAGTGGAAGCTCGCGAAGGTCAACGTGGACTACCATGTGGAAGTTGACCACCACGACTCCTCCGTCCCTCACGCCCTGGTGCACGCGCACGTGGACGTCCGCGTCAGCGCCCTCACCGTGGAGATCTTCCACCGCGGCCAGCGGGTGGCGGCCCACCTCCGGAGCCACGCCCGCGGCAAGCACACGACCGTCACCGCCCACATGCCCAAGGCGCACCAGCAGCACCGGGAGTGGAGTCCCTCCCGGATCATCGCCTGGGCCCAGACGGTCGGGCCCCAGACCGCGGCCTTGGTCGAGGCGACCCTCGCCAGCCGGCCCCACCCGGAGCAGGGGTATCGCTCCTGCCTCGGGATCCTGCGCCTCGCGCGGCGGGACGGGGCCAGCCGTCTCGAGGCGGCCTGTGCCCGGGCCCTGGCCGTGGGCGCCCGCTCCTATCGGCACGTGGAGGCCATCTTGAAGCACGGGCTCGACCGGGCTCCCTTCCCGGAGGCCGGTCCGGCCGCCCCCGCCCGCCCCGTGGTCCACGACCAGGTGCGCGGGCCCACCTACTACCAGTGAGGGAGAGGAGGAGACCCGATGCTCAGCCCCCCAACGATGGAGCAGCTCCAGGCCCTGAAGCTCGCCGCCATGGCGGCCGCCTGGACCGCCCAGCAGCAGGATGCGTAGGCGAGTCAGCTCAGCTTCGACGAGCGCTTCGGCCTGCTCGTGGAGGCCGAGTGGCTGGCCCGGGAGAACGCCCGGCTCACCCGGACCCTCAAGACCGCGAAACTGAAGCTCAGCCAGGCCTGCCTGGAGGCACTCGACTACCCGGCCCGGCGGGAGCTGGACAAGGCCCTGGTCCGGCAGCTCGCTACCGGCCGCTGGACCGCCGAGCACCACCACCTGTTGATCACCGGGGCGACCGGCACGGGGAAGACCTTCGTCGCCTGTGCCTTGGCCCACCAGGCGTGCCGCCAAGGGTACCGCGCCCTCTACTGGCGGGTCTCCCGGCTCTTCCACGCCCTGGCGTTGGCCCGGGCGGATGGGACGTACACCCGCCTCCTGGCGAAGCTGGCGCGGGTGGACGTCCTCGTCTTGGACGACCTAGCCCTGACGCCCCTCCAGGAGGCCGAACGGCGGGATCTCCTCGAGGTCCTGGAGGACCGGTACGGCACCCGCTCGACGATCGTCACCAGCCAGATGCCCCCGAGCCACTGGCACGGGGCCATCGGGGACCCGACCCTCGCGGATGCGATCTGCGACCGGCTGCTTCACAACAGCCACCGGCTCGTGCTAAAAGGACCCTCACGGCGAAAGGAGGAGACGCTCGAAGCCTGACGGACTCCCAGCGTCGCTTCGCTCCGTTCACGATGACCGATCTGGCCGTTCATGATGGAGCGATCTGAGCGTTCACGATGGGCGAAATGCGCAGTTGCGGGTTAGGGGAGGACAAATTCACTGAGCAAAGACAAATGGACCCAGACAGCTTGACAGGCGGAGCACAGACGAAATATTATGGGGGTCTTCTCTAATATGGAGGGCGCATGAAGCGGACATATCAGCCGAACAAGAGCAAGCGCAAGGGAAGCCACGGCTTTCTCAAGCGGATGAGCACGGCGAACGGGCGAAAGGTTCTCAAGCGGCGGCGTGCCAAGGGTCGGTACCGCCTGACCGTTTAGGGGGCGACGGTGCGTCGGCGGGGCAGGCAGACTCTGGCCGGTCACCTGCGGCGACAGGGCGTCCGGGTCAGCGCAGGACCATGGACCATCTGTGCGAACAACGCCCCGGGCAGGGGCCGGTTGATCCTTGCCCTGGGCCGCGCCAGCGGAGGCGCGGTCACGCGCAGCCGCGTCCGGCGCATCGCCCGGGAGGTCCTGGCGGGCAAGTGCGAACGCCCCGAGGCGGCGGACCTCTTGCTTCTCGCCCGCAGCGACGTCAGTCGCCACCCGCGCCGTCAGGTGCGCGGAAGCCTGGCGGAGCTCTTGAAGCGGCTGTCGGGTGCCCTGGCGCGCCGTGAGGCACACGGACCGCGACATGAATAACCCCTCCCGCGCGGCCGCGGCCGCCATCCGGGGGTATCGGCGCTGGCTGGCGCCCGCCCTGCCCCCCGCCTGCCGGTTTTTCCCGAGCTGTTCGGCGTATGCCCTGGAAGCCGTGGACCGCCACGGCCTCATCCGGGGCCTGAAGCTGGCAATCTGGCGGCTGCTGCGCTGCCACCCCTATCATCCTGGCGGCCTCGACCCCGTTCCCTAGGCCCCCACCTCGTTTCCGGAGGACGCATGGAGCGAAACGCGATCCTGGCGACAGCGCTGGTCATTCTCATTCTGGTGGGGTACCAGTGGTATATCTCCCGCTTCGAGCCGCCGCCCCAGGAGCCGGTCCGGTCGGGACCGACGGGGACCGCCCGCCCCCCTGCGCCGACACCCCGCCACCCCGGCCCCCCCGAAGAGGGCCCCAAGCCGAAGGGCTACACCCCGACATCCCAGCTTGGGCTCACAGCGCGAGAAGTCGTGGTGGAGACGCCGCTCATGCGGGTGACGCTGTCCACGGCAGGGGCGCGGGTTACGAGCTGGCAACTCAAGCACTACCGTGTGGGAAACGGGTCTCCGGTGGAGCTGGTCGCCGTGAGGGAGCCGGGGGCCGCGCTTGGTCCCCTTGCGGCCTGGGCGGACGGCGAGGAGGCCCAGGCGCTCTACCAGGTGGACCGCGACTGGTTGGATCTTGCTGCCGGCCGGGAGGAGACCGGGACGCTGACCTTTACCCAGGTGGCCGCCTCCGGGATCGAGATCCAGAAGCGCCTCACGTTCCACGCGGACCGCTATCAAGCGGAAGTCGCCCTGAGCGTCCGGAACCTTTCGGGCACAGACCTGGCGGTCGAGCCCCGGCTGGTCTGGGGGCCGGGGCTGCGGAACAGCCTGGACAAGAAGAACAGCACCCTGCAGGCCCCGACCCTGTGGCTCGACGGGAAGCGGGTGCAGGAGGACCTCGCCAAGGTGAACGGGCAGAAGGCCCTCCCGGGCGATCTCTCCTGGGCGGCGCTCCAGGACACGTACTTCGCGGCGGCCCTGCTGCCAGGAGACAAGGGCCTCCACGCCTTCGTCATGAAGGCAGCCGAGGACCAGCCGGTCGTCGGGGTGGCGGCGGCCAAGCAGGTGCTGCCGCCGGACGGACGGACGAGCGTCAGCGCCCGGCTGTTCGCAGGGCCCAAAGACCTCGACATCCTCAAGGGGGCAGGACAGGACCTGGACAGCCTCGTGGACCTGGGCTGGTTCGACTTCCTGGCCCGGCCCGCCCTCTGGCTCTTGAAGTTCCTCTACCGCTTCACGGGCAACTACGGCCTCGCCATCATCTTGATCACCGTGCTGCAGAAGATCGCCTTCCACCCCCTCACGCACAAGAGCCTGAAGTCCATGCAAGCCATGCAGGCCATCCAGCCCAAGATCCAGGGCCTGCAGGAGCGGTACAAGAACAACCCGAAAAAGAAACAGGAAGAGACGATGGCGCTGTACAAGAAGCACGGGGTGAACCCCATGGGCGGCTGTTTGCCCATGGTGGTGCAGATCCCCATCTTCATCGCTCTCTACAACGCCCTGTCCAGCTCCGTCGAGATGTGGCAGGCGCGCTTCCTGTGGATCCGGGACCTGACTCAGCCCGACGCCTTGTTCACCGTGGGGGTCTGGGGGGGCTACGATTTTCACGCCAACATCCTGGCCCTGCTCATGGGGGTGAGCATGTGGGTCCAGCAAAAAATGTCGCCGCCAGCCGGCGACCCCCGGCAAGCCCAGATGATGCTGTGGATGATGCCGATCGTGTTCACCTTCATGTTTTGGAGCTTTCCGTCGGGCCTCGTCCTCTACTGGCTGGTCAACAACATCCTGCAGGTCGGCCAGCAATGGCTGATCACCCGGACGCCCGCCCGCCCGCCCGCCGCCGAGGGCCAGGCAGCGTAGGCGGCCCGCCCACCCCCGCAACATGGGCCTGCGGCAGGGTCCCCGGCCCGGCCCGGACGAACTCCTGGTCGCCGGCGCCTTGTCCCTGGGGCTTCACCTGGAGCCGGAGCAGGTCGCGGCCTTCCGCGCCTACCGCGAGGAGATCGCCCGCTGGTCGGCCCGGGTGAACCTCACCGCCCTTCGGGACCCCGAGGACATCGTTCGGACAGGGTTTCTCGATTCGCTGGGGTGCCTGCCGCTCATCCCGCCCGAGGCCAGACGGGCCCTGGACATCGGGTCCGGCGCCGGCTTTCCCGCGCTCCCCCTGAAACTCCTGCGGCCAGACCTCGCCTTCACCCTGGTGGAAGCCTCGCGCAAGAAGGCCTCGTTCCTCCATCACATGGTCCGGAGCCTGCGGCTGGCGGAGGTCCGGATCATCCAGCGTCGCGCCGAAGCCCTGGCGGGAGATCCCACGGAGCAGGGCGCCTATGACCTGGCGCTCGCCCGCGCGGTGGCCCCACCCCCCGAGCAGGGGCGCCTGGTCAGGCCGTTTCTGGGGGCCGGGGGCCTCTTCCTGCTCCAGGTCGGGCCCGGCCCCCTGGACCCGGACGCCCTGGACCGGCTGGCCGACCTCGGATTCGAGCTCGCTCGAGAGCTCCCCCTCCCCGCCGCCCTCGGGCGGCCGGGGCGCCGCGTCCTCGCGATGCGGCGAGCCGAGGGGCGGGCCGGGGGGGAATGTTTCACGTGAAACAGGCTACCCCCCCTGGCCCGCCGGCCCCCGGTGTGCTATGGTTCGCCGAGGGCTATCCGGGCAGGAGGGTGGGCGTGGCCAAGATCATTGCGGTCGCGAACCAGAAGGGCGGCGTGGGCAAGACCACCACGGCCGTCAATCTGGCCGCCTGCCTAGCGGCCGCCGAGTGGCGCACCCTGCTGGTGGACGCCGACCCGCAGGCCAACGCGACCACGGGCGTGGGGGTGGACGTGGGGGCGGTCAAGATCCACACCTACCACCTGCTCCTGGGCACGGCCCGGGCGACCGAGGCGGCGCTGCCCACGGCCCTGCCCGCCCTCCAGGTGATCCCGGCCCGGCGCGAGTTGGTCGGCGCGGAGGTGGAGTTGGTGGACCTGCCCAACCGGGAACTGCGACTGAAGTGGGCGCTGCAGGCCATTGCCCCGCGCTACGACTACATCCTGATCGATTGCCCCCCAGCCCTGGGATTCCTGACGCTGAATGCCCTGGTGGCGGCCGACTCGGTGGTGATTCCCTTGCAGTGCGAGTACTACGCGCTGGAGGGGCTCGGGCAGATCCTGGACACGATCCGGCTCTGCCGGCAGAACCTGAACCCACGCCTGGAGGTCGAGGGCATTCTCCTCACGATGTATGACGGGCGGGTGAATCTGGCCGGGCAGGTGGCCCGGGAGGTCCGCCAGCACTTCCCGGACCGGGTGTTCCGCACGGTCATCCCCCGGAACGTCCGGCTGAGCGAGGCGCCCAGCCACGGCCAGCCGGTGATCCTGTACGACATCCGCTGCCCCGGCGCCGAGGGGTACCTGAATTTGGCGCGGGAGGTGATCGATGGTGCAAAAACGCGGGCTCGGTAGGGGGCTCTCGGCCCTGATCCCCGGCGCCGAGGGGTCCGGGGCGACCAGCCTGGAGATCCCGCTGGCGGAACTGGAAAGCAACCCGCTGCAGCCGCGCCGGCACTTCGAGCAGGCGGCCCTGGAGGAGTTGGCAGCCACCATTCGGGCCCACGGGGTGCTGACTCCGGTGGTGGTCCGCCGCGCCCCTCACGGCTATCAAGTTGTCGCCGGGGAGCGGAGGGTCCGGGCGGCGCGCCTGGCGGGGCTCACCCGGATCCCCGCCGTCATCAAAGAGGCGAGCAATGCCCAGGCGCTGGAGATGGCCCTGGTGGAGAACCTCCAGCGGGAGGATCTCAACCCGGTGGAGGCGGCCGAGGCCTACCGGCGCCTGACCGAGGAGTTCGGCCTGACCCAGGAGGAGGTCGCGGAGCGGCTGGGGCGCGACCGCTCCTCGGTGGCCAACGCCCTGCGCCTCCTGCGCCTCCCCCGGCGGCTGCGAGAGGACCTGGCAGCGGGGGTCCTGTCCGAGGGGCACGCCCGCGCCCTCCTCGGGCTGGAGAAGGCGGCGGACCAGTTGAAGGCGCGGGACCTCATCCTCAAGCGCGGGCTCACGGTCCGGGCCACGGAAGCGCTGGTGCGCCGCCTGCGCCGCGGAACGCGGGGCCCAGGCGGTCGGCCTCAGACCGGGGACCCGAACCTGCGCGCGCTCGAGGACCAGTTGCGGGTGGCCCTGGGAACCAAGGTGCGCATCGTGCGGAACGGCAAGGCGGGCAGCCTGGAGATCAGCTTCTTCTCCGACGAAGACCTGACGCGCCTCGTGGAGCTCATCGCGGGGCCGCGCTAGGACATGCAGCTCCGGATCAGGGCATCGGCCCGCTTTCCCCTGGCAGGGGTGGACTGGCCCCGGAAGCTCTTGATGGGCGGCGCCACCGGCCTCCTCCTCGAACTCATCTTCGTGGGGCTCGCGTACCTGGCCTCCGAGGAGGCGGCCTTCGGGATTGCGCCGCTCGTGGTGGGGCTGAACTTCCCCGCGTTGGGGTACATCCTCCAGGTGTACCGGGGGACGCTCATGTGGGAGGTGGGGGCGCTGCCCGAGTGGGAGAACTGGCCCGCCCTGCTGCGCAACGGGCTGGCGGCCTTCGCGGTCTGCCTGGCCTACGGCGTGGTTCCCCTGCTGCTGCTCCTGGTGGGGCTGGGCCTCCTAGTCAAAGGCGGGATCCTCCTGTTCCTGGGGATGGTCCTCATGGTGCTGGGGGTCCTCGCCGGGGTGTTCATGCTGTTCTTCCTCCCCATGGCCCTGGCCCGGTATCTGGCGGAGCGGCGGATCGAGGCCGCCTTCCACCCGGCCCTCCTGTGGGAGGGGATCAACGCGGTCCTGGCGGAGTACGTGGCGACCTATCTGCTGAGCATCGGTTCCTACCTCCTGGCCAGCCTGATCGCGGCGATCCCGTATCTCGGCGGCCTGATCTGGCCTTTCCTCTGGTTCTACCTCATGCTGGTGCAGGCCCGGCTCTTCGGGGAGATTTGCGCCAAGGCGGCCTGAGCGGATCTCCCTGCGCCAAGGTCCCGGAGGACGCCCGGCAGGCCCCCTCCGGCGGGAGGATTTATGGCGACAACCGCAGAAGCCATCGCGGCGTTCCTGGTCGGGGCCGGCGTGCGCCGGATCTACGGGATGCCGGGCGGCGGCAGCACGCTCGACGTCATCGAGGCCGCCCGGCAGCGCCAGATCGAGTTTCTCCTAGTCCACCAGGAGGCCGATGCGGCCCTCATGGCCGCCACGGAGGGCGACCTCCTGGACCGGCCCGGAGTGTGCCTCCTCCCCATGGGGCCCGGCGTCGCCAGCGCCGGCGGCGGAGTGGCCCAAGCCTACCTGGACCGGGCGCCCCTCTTGGTCCTCTCCGAGCGATCGTCCCGGACGAGCCTGCGCCTGGCCCCGCGGCAGGGCCTGGATCACGGCCGGCTCCTGGGGGCCGCGGTCAAGGACGCCGCAACGATCACGGCCCCCCGGACCGAGCGCCTGCTGCGGTGGGCCTGGAACGAGGCCCTCACGTCCCCGCGGGGGCCCGTTCATCTCGATCTTCCCGCGGACGAGGCGAACAGGCCGGCACGCCGGCACGCCCCGCGGCCAGCCCGGAGTCGCCCGAGCGAGCCCTCGCCGAGCGCGATCCGGGCTGCGGCCCGGCTTCTGGCGCGCCGTGGCCGGGCCGTCGTCATCGCGGGCCTTGGCTGCCGCGGGGCGAGGCCAGCCCGCGCCCTCCAGGAATTGGTGGAGCATCTGGGATCCCCGGTCCTGACCACCTCCCGGGCCAAGGGCGTGATTCCGGAGGATCACCCCCTGGCAGCCGGGATCTTTGCTGGGGGCCGACTGGAGGAGGAGTTGCTCTCCAAGGCGGACGGGGTGCTGGCGGTCGGGGTGGATCCGGTGGAGCTCCTCCCGCGGCCCTGGAAGGCTGGACTGCCGGTGGTGGCACTGGGCGAGTACCGGGTCGGCCACCGCCCATACGAGGCGGCCCACGAGGTGATCGCCGACCTCCCCGCCGCCCTCGAGGCCCTCAGAGAGGCCCTGCCCCCCGGCGGGGGCTGGGGCCTGGCGGAGTGGGCGGGGCGGGGCGGCGAGTTCAAGACGCGCGCACGATCCCTGCTGGCCGAGGCCGGCACGGGGCGCGGGCGAGCCGGCCTCCCCCCGCACCGGGTGGTGGAGATCGCGCGGGAGGTGTTCCCGCGGCAGACGGTGGCCACGGTCGACTCTGGAACCCACGCCCTGGCAGTTGCCGAGTTCTGGGAGACCTACGAGCCGAAGGGATACCTGTGCCCCGGCGGCCTCGCTGTCACGGGGTACGCCCTTCCTGCCGCCATCGCCGCCAAGCTCGTCGCCCCGGATCGCCCCGTCCTGGCCTTCCTGGGAGATGGGGGGTTCCTTCGGAGCGTGGGCGCTCTGGCCATTGCGGCGTGGCAGCGACTCGCCCTGGTGGCCATCGTCTTTGTGGACGCTTCCTTGAGTTTCAGCCGGATCCAGCAAGAGCAGAGGCGGTATGCGCCGGTCGGCGTCTCGCTGGGGGCCATGGACATCCCGAAGCTAGCGGAAAGCCTGGGCGCCTTGGGCACCGAAGCGGAGACCGAAGAAGAGCTGCGATCCGCCCTGAAGGATGCCGTCGGTACCACCCAACCCGCCATCATCGCTGTCCGGGTCCGGCCCACCGGATACCGCCGGATGCTGGAGATTCTCCGCGGGAAGGGTGGAGGATAGGTGAACGGCGGGCTCACCGGCCCCCTGGCGGACCTTTCCCCAACCTTCCCCGGGGCCGGGATTCCCTCAACGGCCCGCGCGGCGATGACCCGCTGTCTCCTGGACACGCCGGGCTGCGCCCTGGCCGGGCTCGCCCGAGATCCGGATGCGACCCACCCGATGGAAGCGCTTGACGCGATGCGTCAAGCATCTCCGTTCTTTCCTCCTGGCTCCGTCTGATCGGGGGGCTCCGTTGCGAAGGCGATGGCAGGACTGAAGAAGAGGAGGATCGGCGAGGGGAATCAAGCCACCCGGGGCCCGGCATCGCGGATCGCTTGCGGGACCTCGGCAAACCGCTCGAAGTTCTTCTGGAATAGCCGAGCCAGTTCCCGGGCTTGAGCATCATAGGCGGCCTGATCCGGCCACGTGGTGCGGGGGTTCATCATCTCGGGGGGGACCTCCGGGCAGACGGTCGGCACCTGGAGCCCAAAAACCGGGTCCTGCCGGGCGGGGACGTCGGTGAGAAGCCCCTCCAGTGCGGCGCGGAGCATGGCGCGCGTATGGACCAGCTGGATCCGGTGGCCCACCCCGTACGGCCCCCCGCTCCAACCGGTGTTCACCAACCAGCACAGCACCCGGTGGCGCGCGATCTGCTCACCCAGCATGTCGGAGTAGACGCTCGGGTGCAATACCAGGAACGGGGCCCCGAAGCAGGTGCTGAAGGTCGCCTTGGGCTCCGCCCCCATGCCTCGCTCGGTGCCGGCGACCTTCGCGGTGTAGCCCGAGAGAAAGTGGTACATGGCCTGCTCCGGCGACAGGCGTGCGATGGGCGGCAGGACGCCGAAGGCATCGCAGGCGAGAAAGAAGATGTGGCTGGGATGTCCCGCGACTCCCGGGATGACGGCATCCGGGATGAAGGTCAAGGGATAGGCAGCCCGCGTGTTCTCCGTCAGGGAGTCGTCGCGAAGGTCGAGCAGCCGCGTTTCCGGATCGATGGTCACGTTCTCCAGCACGGACCCGAAATGGATAGCGCCCCAGATCTGCGGCTCGTCCTCGCGGGAGAGGCGGATGCACTTGGCGTAGCAGCCCCCCTCGAAGTTGAAGATCCCGCCCTCGCTCCAGCCGTGCTCGTCGTCGCCGACCAGCCGGCGGCTCGGGTCCGCCGACAGGCTGGTCTTCCCGGTCCCCGAGAGGCCGAAGAACAGCGCCACGTCCCCCCGGGGGCCCAGGTTGGCGGAACAGTGCATGGAGAGCACCTGGCGCAGCGGCAGCAGGAAGTTGAGGAGGGAGAAGACGGACTTCTTCATCTCGCCCGCATAGCTGGTCCCGCCGATGATCACCAAGCCCCGCGCGAAGTGGACGACCACGAAGGCCTCGGACCGTGTCCCGTCCAGGTCGGGATAGGCGTGGAACTTGGGGACGTCGATGATGGTGAAGCGGGGGACGTGCTCCTGCGTCTTGGTCCAGTCGGCCCGCACGAAGAGCTGGCGGGCGAAGAGGTTGTGCCAGGCGTACTCGGTGATCACCCGGATGGGGATCCGGTGGGCGGGGTCGGCGCCGGCGAAACAGTCCTGCACGTAGAGGTCGCCCCCCTGCAGGTAGGCCAGGAGTCGCCCGTACAGGGCGTCGAAGCGGGCCGGGTCGAAGGGCCGGTTGACCGGCCCCCACCAGATCCGGTCCTGGGTGGAGGGCTCCCGCACGATGAACTTGTCGTCGGGCGAGCGCCCGGTGTACTGCCCCGTCCGCACCACCAGGGCGCCCCCGGCCGCCAGCAAGCCCTCGCGGCGACGGATCGCGTTCTCCACCAGGGCGGCGGTGCCGAGGTTCCAGAAGACCTGGTTGACATTGTGGATGCCGTGGTTCTCCAGCCCGTGGCGGCTGGGGTTGATGCCGAGGGATTGCATGAAGGCCTCCGAGACCTGGCCGGCATCCGGGGGACCGCACGCCGAGGACTGCGCCGGGCGGCAAGGATGCGGCGCAAGTTAGCAGGCTTTCCCGGATGAAGTCAAGGCTGTTTGCCGCCCGCCCCTTCCCCCTTTTGCCCTTGACAAGCCGCCGGCCCCTGGTATTAGCTACCTCACATTGTGGCAGCAGACAGGGACGCGCGCGCTGCCACTGCGACACCATGGGCCTCAAGGAACGCGCGGGACTCACGCCCGCTGCATCCCCCCGACGAGGAAAGGAGGAAGAACGATGGGAACGAGAAGACGGTGGCTGTGGCGTGTCCCCTGGATCGCCGCCCTGTGCCTGGCGCTGGCCCTCATCGGGCCGGGTCTCACGGGGACGGCGGCCGCGGGGGAGAAGCTGGTCGTGTGGTGGAACAAGGGCTACTACCCCGAAGAAGACGCCGCGATGCAGAAGATCGTGAAGGAGTTTGAGGCCAAGCAGAAGGTTGAGGTGGACCTCTCCTTCACCGCGCAGGAGGACCTGCTGAAGAAGATCACGGCGGCCCTCATCGCCCGCCGCGTGCCGGACGTGGCCTTCTGTTTCTTCAACGACTGGCAGGTGATCCCGAAGTACGGCTGGAACGATCAACTTGCGGACGTGTCCGACCTGATCAAGGAGCTGAGGCCCCGGTACAACGAGAAGATGCTCGAGGTTGCCTACGTCTTCAACAACAAGACCAAGAAGCGGGCATACTACGGCATCCCCATCGAAGCCCAGACCATGCACATCCACTACTGGCGGGATATGCTGAAAGAGGTGGGGATGGAGGACGATCCAGCCAAGATCCCGATGAAGTGGGACGAGTACTGGGGCTACTGGAAGAAGGCCCAGGACGCCCTGCGGAAGAAGGACCCGGCCAAGTACGGCAAGCTGTACGGGATCGGGATGACCATGTCCACCCGCGCCAGCGACACGTTGTACAACTTCGACATGGCCCTGCTCTCGTTCAACGGCGAGCTGCTGGACAAGGGCGGCAAGGTGGTCGCCGACCAGCCGAAGAACCGTGAGGCCATCATCAACACGCTCAAGTGGTTCGGGGAGCTGTTCACCTCCGGCTATGTCCCGCCGGATGCCACCAACTGGTCGGACGGCGACAACAACGCCGGGTTCCACAACAAGAGCATCGTGATGACGCCGAACCCGTCGCAGAGCATCCCGGCATCCCAGTTCTTCAACAAGGACGATCCGCAGAAGACCAACTACTTCGATAACATGGCCACCATCGAGTGGCCGGCCGGGCCGGACGGGAAGAAGGCGCGGTACCTGAGCGCGGTGAAGACGGTGATCATCCCCAAGGACAGCAAGAACCAGAAGCTGGCCAAGGATTTCGTGCGCTTCGTCCTGGAGCCGGCGCGGTTCCTGGAGTACGTCAAGGCCGCCAACGGCCGCTGGTACCCGGCCTTCACCGACGTCGCGAAGGATCCCTTCTGGCGAGCGGGGCACCGGGGACCCAAGGGCCAAAAGGATCCCCACGTCCCGGTGGCCACCACGATCTACCAAGACCGCGACAACAAGGCCTTCGAACACTGGAAGCACCCGGCCAACTCCCAGGTTTACGACGAGAACATCTGGGGCAAAGCGATGGCGCGTATCGCGATCGACAAGTGGCCCCCCGAGAAAGCGGCCGACGAGGCGATCGATCGAATGAAGGCGATCTTTGCCGGGTACAAGTAGCACGCCAGGGAATGTCACGGCGCGAAGGGGGGTGAATGCCCCCCTTCGCGTTTCTGGTGCGCACCACCCGCGAGGAGAGGATGGTCCGCCTGCTCCACAACCGGACATTCCACGGCTTCATGTTCAGCGCGCCGCTGCTGGCGCTCTTCGGGGCCTTCGTCATCTATCCGATGGCCTTCGGCATCTACTACGCCCTGGATCGGGACAGCTACCGGGCGCTCTTCGGGGACCCCACCTTTCGCCAGACGGTCTGGAATACGATCTGGTACGTCGGGGTCGCGGTAAACGTCAAGCTGTTCCTGGCCTTGCTGCTCTCCGGGATCTTGGATTACCCGTACCGGTGGATCCGGGTCCTGAGCGCCCTGTTCCTCATCCCCTGGGCCATCCCGGCCCTCCCCGGGATCCTCTCCTTCCGCTGGATGCTCAACTCTCAGTGGGGAATCTTCAACCACCTCCTCACGAAGTTCGGCCTCCCGTCCGTCCCATGGCTGGCACGGCACGACACCGCACTGGGGGCGATCATCGTTTTCCACATCTGGAAGTATCTCCCCTTCTGGACCATCATCTTCCTGGCGGGGCGGCGGGCCATCCCCCACGAGCTGTACGAGGCGGCGGCCATTGACGGGGCTCAGCCGGTGCAGAATTTTCGTTTCGTCACTTTCCCGCTGCTGCGAAACCTCTACCTCATCTGCACGCTCCTCTCGATGGTGTTCACGCTGGGGGACTTCACGGTCCCCTGGCTGCTGGCCGGCGGGGCCCCAGGCGACTCGACCCACGTGCTCGCGACCCTGGCGTACCGGTACACCTTCCACATGGGCCGGCTGGAGTGGGGGATGGCCACCTTCGCCGTGGCCCTGCCGGTGACGCTGTTCTTCATCTTCCTCCTGTTGCGGTGGGTCAAGATATGAGCGCGAGCGGGCACCAGCGGAACCGATTCCTGGTCCAGGCGGGCCTCAGCGGCCTGGCGGTCCTGATTCTGGCCTGGACGCTCTTCCCCGTCTACTACATGGTCCTGCTATCGCTCACGCCGACGAACGACTTGTTCCGGCCCGGCCTGTACATCGATAATCCAACCCTGAAGAGCTACATCTACACGATGGGCCAGGACAACCCCTTCGTCCGGTACTTCTGGCGACAGCTTGGAACGAGCCTCATCGTGGCGATCTGGACCATGGCGACGGTCATGGTGATCGCCTCGCTGGGCTCGTTTGCCATGGCCAGGATCCACTTCCGGTTTCGCCGCTTCGTCTCGGGCCTGACCCTCTTCACCTACATCATCCCGGCGTCGTTCCTGTCCATCCCGTTCTTCAAGATGATGGCGGATTACGACCTGCTTGACACGAAACTTGCGTTGGTTCTGGCCATGGTCACGTTCGCCTCCCCCTATGCGCTCTGGGTGCTGTCCGACTACGCACGCACGCTTCCTCCGGAGATCGAAGAGGCGGGGGCCATCGATGGGGCGGGGGCGCTCACGACCTTCTTCTATCTCTACCTTCCCCTGATCTTGCCTCCGCTGATCGCCATCGGCACATACGCCTTCCTGTATGCCTGGAACGAATACCTGTATGCCCTGCTCCTGCTCACCGGGGAACACAACATCCCCATCCCTGTGGCGATGGGGAACTTCCTGACCACCGACAACGCCCCCTGGAACCTGCTGATGGCAGTCTCCACGGTCTACGCGATTCCGCCGGTCATCCTCTATTATTGCTTCAAGCGTTACCTGGTCAGCGGGCTGGTGTCGGGGGCGGTGGTCGGGACGTAGGTGAACGCGCCGGAGCGTGCGAGCGACGCCGAAAGCGCGCGCTGGTCGACAGGGTTCGCCGACTTTCGAATTGACAGCCCCATTCTCCTCTGTTAGTTTGGCGCCATCGGTCGTCCGGGGCGTTCTCATCAGTCGCACGTCGCTTCAGTTTCCGCCCGGACGCAACCCCCTTCTCATTCATCATGCCCCTGGAGGCCACCGTGCTGAAGCGGGACAAGGAGCGGGTCGGGACCGACTTCGGTGAGATCCGCGCCTTCCTCGGGGAGGGAACCCAGTTCAAGGGGGTGCTGAGCTTCGCCGGCGCCGTTCGCATTGACGGTCAACTGGAAGGCGAGATCGTCGGCGAGGAGGCGCTCATCATCGGCGAGCCTGGGCAGGTGAAGGCCGAGATCGAGGTCGGGACCCTGGTGGTCAGCGGCCAGGTGCAGGGGAACATCACCGCCAAGCAGCGCGTGGAGCTCCTGCGGCCGAGCCGGGTGACCGGCACGATCCGAACCCCCTGTTTGGTGGTGGCTGAAGGCGCCCTGTTCAACGGGAGCTGTGAGATGGCCAGCCCGGACGAGGGCAAGGTCGTCCGCCTCCAGCCGAAGGAGGAGGGCCTGCAGGCGGCCGAGCGGGCGTGACCCCAGCCCCCTGAGTGCCAGGCGCTGTCTTCAGCGTCGTTGTGTTTCGATCTCCCCGGTGCGTTCCGCCCGCCATCCGGTCCTCCCTGCCCGCACGCCCCCCTTTGCCCGCGGCCGTCCGCTGACCGCGGACGGATCGGGCCGGTGCCGACGAGATGAGAGTCTATCTGGACCACAACGCCACAACGCCGCTGCACCCCGAGGTGCTGGCGGCCATGCTGCCCTTCCTCACGGAACGGTTCGGCAACCCCAGCTCGCTCCACGCCTGGGGGCAGGAGGCCCGCCAGGCCCTGGAACAGGCGCGGACGACTGTGGCGCGGGCCCTGGGATCCGGGGACAAGGACAGCGTGGTCTTCACCGCGGGGGGGACCGAGTCCGACAATCTCGCCCTCCTGGGCGCGGCGGCCGCCCAGGAGACGCGGGGCCGCCACGTGATCGTCTCCGCCGTGGAGCACCACGCCGTCCTGCACGCGGCCGCTCACCTCCAGCGCCACGGCTTCGCGGTGACCCGCCTCCCCGTGGACGGGCAGGGGCTCCTGGACCCGGACGAGGTGCGGCGGGCCATCCGGCCGGACACCATCCTGGTCAGCCTCCTGCACGGGAACAACGAGACCGGCGTTCTGTTCCCCATCGACCGGGTGGGGCGGATCTGCCGCGAGCGCGGGGTGACGTTTCACACCGATGCCGTGCAGAGCTTCGGCAAGCTTCCCCTGGACGTGGGGGCGCTCCAGGTGGACCTCCTCTCCCTCTCGGGCCACAAGATTCACGGGCCGAAGGGCGTGGGCGCCCTCTGCATCCGGCGCGGGACGCAGATGCAGGCCCTGATCCACGGCGGGACGCAGGAGCGCTCGCGCCGCGCGGGGACGGAGAACGTGGCGGCCGCCGTCGGCTTGGCCCGGGCGACCGAGCTCGCCCTCCTGGATCAGGAGGCCGCGGCCAAGCGCCTGGCCGATCTCCGGGACCGGCTGGAGCACGGCCTGATGTCGGCGCTCCGGGGTGTCCTGCGGAACGGCCATGCGATCGAGCGGCTGCCCCACACGACGAACCTGGCCTTTGCCGGCGCGGAGGCGGAGTCGTTGATCCTGGCCCTGGATCTGTCCGGCGTGGGGATCTCTTCGGGCGCTGCCTGCTCCTCCGGCTCTCTGGAGCCGTCGCACGTCCTCGCGGCCATGGGTCTTCCGCGGGAACGGGCGGAGAGCTCGGTGCGGTTCTCCCTGGGCCGGGGGACGACGCCGGAGGAGATCGCTCGCGTGCTGGAGATCCTCCCACCGATCGTGGAACGGATGCGCCGGGTGAACGCGGGCCGCGCCCCGGCAGAGGCGCGGACGTGATCCCTCGCGCCGAGGCAGACGGGACGATCGTCGTGGCCATGAGCGGTGGCGTGGACTCCGCCGTGGCGGCGGCGCTGCTCGCCCGGCAGGGCCTGCCGGTCGTCGGGATCACCCTGCGGACCTGGTCCAGCCTGCGCCCGGCCGACCTCTCGCAGCAGTTCGACAGTTGCTGCTCGCCCGGGGCGGTGGAGGACGCGCGGAGCGTGGCCCAGGCGCTCTCGATCCCCTACTATGTCCTCAACTACGAGGCGGAGTTCGATCGCGAGGTCATCCAGTACTTCACCGAGGCCTACCTCCACGGGGAGACACCCAATCCCTGCGTGCCCTGCAACTCCCGGCTGAAGTTCGGCTCGCTCTTCACCCGGGCCCGGGGCTGGGGCGCCACGCGGGTGGCCACCGGGCACTACGCTCGGGTGGAGCGCGACCCGGCCACGGGGCGCTACCGGCTTCGCCGCGCCGCGGACCCGCGCAAGGACCAGAGCTATTTCCTCTACACCCTGACCCAGGAGCAACTGGCGGCGGCGCTCTTTCCCGTGGGGCACCTGCGAAAGGAGGAAACCCGCCGCATCGCGGCCGAGTTGGGATTGACGGTGGCCGACAAGCCGGACAGCCAGGAGATCTGCTTCGTGCCCCGGGACTACCGCGCATATCTCCGGGAGCGCGTCGGCGCCGCCATCCAGCCCGGGACGATCCGGGATACGGCCGGCGCGGTGCGCGGACAGCACCCGGGGATCGCCTTCTACACCGTGGGGCAGCGGCGCGGCCTGGGGATCGCCAGCAGCCAGCCCCTGTACGTGATCGACCTGGACCCCACGCGAAACGAGGTGGTCGTCGGCGACGAACAGGAGCTGTGGACGCGGGAACTGGAGGCGGAGCGGGTGAATCTCATCGCCATCGAGTGCCTCTCCGAGCCCCAGCGGGTCCTGGCCAAGGTCCGGTACGCCCAGGCGCCCGCGCCCGCCGCGCTGATTCCCCTGCCAGGTGACCGGGTGCGCCTCTGCTTCGACGAGCCCCAGCGAGCCGCGGCCCCGGGCCAAGCCGCGGTCTTTTACGACGCGAACGACCCGGACCTGGTGGTCGGGGGCGGGACGATCCTGCGGCAATGCAAAATGTCAAACTGACAACGGACAATGAAGAACCGACAACGAACCGGAGGACTCAACACGGACAACCGAAAACAGCACTTACCCATTTTTCGGCTGTCAGTTGTCGGTTGTCAGTTTTGCATTGGAGGTGTCAGTTGTCGGTTTCCCGTTTTTCATTGCAGGAGACCTGCCGATGGATGACCGCGAACTCATTCGCGCGACGTTGTCTTCCCTCTCGCGTCGCCTGCGCCTGGTTCGGGCCCTCTCCGCCAGCGTCCGGTTCCTGGTGGTGGGCCTGGCACTCGCTCTTGCGCCCCTCCTCTTGAAAGGGTTCTTCCCGGTCGCCAGCCCTCTCGCAGCCCTGGGCCTGACCGGCGGCCTGGCACTCCTGGGACTCTTCTACGGCCTACTAGCGCGGCTCCCCCTGGCGCACGCGGCGCGCCTCGCGGATGGCCGGTTGCACCTGAAAGAGCGCCTGACCAGCGCGCAGGAGCACCTGGCCCTGACCGATCCCCCCGATCTCGCCCGCGCCCAGCTTGCCGAGACCGCGGCGCGCCTTCGGGAGATCCGCCCGGAGAGCGCGTTCCCCGTGCGGCTCCCCCCGGAAGCCCGCTGGGCCCCGCCCGTGGCGGCCCTGGTCCTGGCCCTCTTCCTGCTGCCCCCCCTGCCCTTGCGCCTGCCCGCCGGCGCCGGCGGGCCTACCCCCCAGGCGACCAAGGCGGACGAGGAGCAGGGGCGGGAGAAACCGCTCGAGCAGAAGCTGGTGACCCCGGCCGTCCCCGACGAACTCTTCCCCAAGACGCGCGAGCGCGAGGCGCAGCGCGGCCCCCTGTCCTCGCGGGATCGCTCGGGGGACCTGGCGGCGGTCTTCCGGGACACCAAGATGAGCCAGCAGCGCCCGGACTTCGGCAGCTTCATCAAGCAGGGGGACGAGCGCCTGAAGCTCCTGGCACGCCCCGAGAGCATCCCGGACCTGAGCCGGGACGTCACCCAGAGCCCCTACCAAGTGATGATCCGGCGGATGCAGGAGCAGCTCAAGGCGGGGCGGATGCAGGGCCTGACGTGGGAGCAGATCGAGCGCCTGCTGTCCGAGCTGGGGCAGAGCGGCCAGCGGTTCGGGGCCGGCGGGCTGCCCGAGGACCTCATGAGCGAGATGGAGGGACAGGGGGCCGGCTCTTCGGACAAGATGCTGGATGCCCTGGCCCGCGCCCTGAATCGGCTTCGCGACCGCGACGAGGCGACCCGGGGCCGGGGGCGCAACCTCCGCCAGGGGCCGTCCCGCCAGACGGGATCGGGACAGGATCGGGGCGAGGGGGAAAGCGACCAGGGCGAAGACGGGTCCCCGGGCGGCTCGTTGCCGGGGAAGGGCAAGTCGCTCCAGACCCGGGGCGACCCCACATCGCGGATCGGTGGCGAGAAGCAGGGCTCCACGCTGGAGGGCGATCTGCGGGAGGGCCAGATGGAGGCCTACGACACGAACCTCTCGGGGCCGGGAGCCGAGAACCCCTCGCGCCTGCCGTACATGGACGTGTTCTCGCAATACCGGAAGATGATGGAGGAGGCCCTGACCAAGGAGCCGATCCCCTTCAACTACCGGGAGCAGGTCAAGGAGTACTTCCGCTCCCTGGAGAACCGATGACCCCCTTGCCTCAGCGCCGTTCACGTTTCACGCGTCACGCATCACGTCCTCACGCATCACGCCCCAGGTGACCGATGGCGCAACGAATCTTTGACCAGGAGTTCCTGAAGCGGCTGGATTCCCTGTCCATCGTCTCCCGCAAGGTGGTGACGGGCCGGGCCAAGGGAGAACGGCGCAGCCTCCGCAAAGGGGCGGGCGTCGAGTTCCAGGACTACCGCCCCTACGTGATGGGGGACGACCTCCGCTATGTGGATTGGAACATCTACAGCCGGCTGGATAAGCTGTTCCTCAAGCTGTTCGTGGAGGAGGAGGATCTGTGCCTCCACCTCCTGGTGGACGGCAGCGCCTCCATGGGGTTCGGGCAGCCGCCGAAGCTGGAGTATGCCCTGCAGGTGGCGGCGGCGCTGGGGTACATCGGCCTCAGCAATCTGGAGCGGGTGGCCCTGGCGCACTTCGCGGGCGAGCTGACCCGCATGCTGCGCCCGCGGCGGGGGCGCGGCCAGATCCTCCCGCTGCTAGATTTCCTGTCCAGCGTGGAGGCCAAGGGCCCCACCAATCTGAACGGCTGCCTGGCGAATTACGCCCTGCGTAACCGGGTGCCGGGCGTGGTGGTGGTGCTGACCGACCTCCTGGATCCGGGCGGCTACGCCGACGGCCTGAAAGCGCTTCTGCAGCGTCGCTACGAGGTCTTCCTGCTGCACGTGGTGAGCGAGGAGGAGCTGCGCCCGCAACTCCGGGGCGATTTGACGCTCGTGGATGCGGAGGGGGGCGACAGTCGGGAGGTCAGCGTGGATCGCGGGGCGCTGGAACGGTACCAGGCGCGCCTCCACGGCCACTTCGCCGAGGCCGAGCGGTTCTGCGCCCGCCACCGCGTGGACTACCTGCGCACCAGCACCGCGGTGCCGTTTCAGGACCTGATCCTCCGGCACCTGCGGCGGGGCGGATTCCTGCGATGACCTTCCTCAACCCGGCCGCATTCCTGCTGCTCCTCACGATCCCGGTGGTCATCCTGTTCCACCTGCTGAAGATCCGCCGGCAGCAGGCGGTGGTCAGCAGCACGCTGCTCTGGGGGGAGAGCCTGCGGGACCAGCAGGCCAGTGCCCCCTTCCGCCGCCTGAAGCCAAACCTCTTGCTCCTGCTCCAGATCCTGGCGCTGTTGGCCCTGGCGGTCGCCCTGGCCAGGCCGGCGCGGACAGTCCTGGCCACGGGCTACGAGCGGAACGTCTTCATCCTGGATGTCTCGGCCAGTATGCAGGCCCGGGACCTGCCGGGGTCGCGCTTCACCGCGGCGAAACACGCCGCCCTGGCCGAGCTGGAACAGTTGCGCCCCGGCCAGCAGGCCATGGTCATCGTCTCCGGGCACGAGCCCCGGGTGCTGGTTCCTTTCACCGAGGAACAGCGGGTGCTGCGGCAGGCCATCCAGGCCCTCGAGCCGCTGGACGTGGAGGGGGAGCTGTCCGGGGCCTTCCGCCTGGCCCAGGCCAATCTGCAGCAGGGCGGCCGGCCGGCCGTGATCCACGCCTTCACCGATGGGGCCTTCGACGCGCCGAGCCTGCCGGACATGGGCGGGGCGGCCATCCGCTGGCATCGGTTCGCCCAGCGCGGCAAGAACCTCGGCATCACCGCCTTCGAGACGCGCAAGACCTACTTCGGCGCCTATGATTACCAGGCCTTCCTGTCGGTGGCGAACTACAGCAGCGAGGCCGCGACCTTCGACCTCACCCTCACGCTGGAGGGCACGCTCCTGAAGGCGGAGCGCGTCACGCTGGGCCCAGAGGTCAAGCGCTCCCTGGTCATCCCGTTCACCCACAACGGCGGCGGGATCCTGCGGGCGGAGATCAACGCCCTGGACGAGCTCAACGTGGACAACCGGGCCCTGGCCGTCCTCCCGCCTCCGCGCCCCCTCCGGGCGCTCCTGATCAGCGGAGGCAACGCCTTCCTGGAGAAGGCGCTGACGGCGGACGTCCAGATCCAGATGGAGGTGGGGACGCTAGATTCCCTGGCCCAGGCGGCCCAGTACGACGTGGTGATCCTGGACAGCGTCCCGGCCAAGACGGTGCCCCCCGGGCGGTACCTCTTCATCAACACCCTCCCGGAGGGGATCCCGCTGGAACTCCTCGGTCGCGTGGACGAGCCGCCCATCATCGACTGGGACCGGTCCCATCCCGTGATGCGCTACCTGGACCTCTCCAGGGTGGCGGTCCAGGATGCCATGCGGGTCCGCCCCGTAGGGAGCGGCCGCGCCTTGGTGGAGTCCAACCTCACGCCGCTCATCTACGCCCTGGACGAACGGCGGGTGAAGGCGGTCTTCGTCGGCTTCGATCTGTACCGGACCGATTTCCCCCTCCGCGTGGCGTTCCCCCTGTTCGTCAGCAATGCTCTCCGGTGGCTGTACCCCAGCCAGATCGAAGACGCGGGCCTGCAGCTGCGCGCGGGCCAGCCCCTGACGGCCAGCCTGCCGGCAGGGATGCGCGAGGCCACACTCACCGATCCCGCGGGCAAGAGCTGGACGCTGCGGGCGGACGCGGACGGACGGGTGGGCTTCGTCGACACCGCCCGCGCCGGCATCTACACCCTGAAGGCGGGGGCGTGGGAGCAGCGCTTCGCCGTGAACCTGCTCTCGGACGGGGAGTCCAACGTCGCCCCCCGCGCCCAGGCCCTTCCGGAGCGGGCCGGCCAGGGAGCCCCCGAGGACGAGGCCGCCGCCTTCCCCTCGCGCCAGGAGCTCTGGCGGCTCTTCGCCCTCTTGGGCCTGCTCCTGCTCTGCCTGGAGGGGGCCCTGTACCACCGCCAGGCGCAGGGGAGCTGGCCGCTCGGCGCCGTGGTCCTCCGGGGCGTCGTGGTCCTGCTCCTGATCCTGGGGCTCCTCGGGGCGGGGCTGCACCATACCACCGACCAGCTCAACGTCCTGTTCCTGCTGGACGCCTCGGACAGCGTCTCGCTGGAGAACCGGGTGAAGGCCCGACAGTACGTGGAGGAAGCGGTCAAGGCCGCGGGCAAGCGGGACCGATACGGGGTGGTGGCCTTCGGGGGGAGCCCGGTGCTGGAGGCCCCGCTGGGCAGCGGCCCCTTGCCGGAGAAGCCGCCCGGCGTGGCCAATTCCCGTGCCACGGACATCGGGGGGGCCATCAAGCTGGCCCTGGCAGCGTTCCCCCGGGAGGGGGCGAAGCGGATCGTCCTCCTGACCGACGGCAACGAGAACCAGGGGAACGCGCGGGAGGCCGCCCAACGGGCGCAGGCCGAGGGGGTGGACATCCACGTGGTGCCCCTGCGGAACGAATACGTAGGCGAGGTCCTGGTGGAGCGCCTGGTGGTTCCCCAGGAGGTGAAGTTCGGCGAATCCTTCCTGGTCCGGGTCGTGGCCTGGAGCGCGAAGGAGACCGCGGGCCGGATCTCCCTGTACCGGGATGGGGAGTTCGTGGGGGCCCAGCCCGTCAAGCTCACGCCGGGGAAGAACGTGTTCGCCTACCAGCAATCCATTGACCAGGGCGGGTTCCACGTCTTCCAGGCGCGCCTGGAGGCGCCCGATGACGTGGTGGAGGAGAACAACCGGGGCGTGGGGCTGGTGGCGGTCCGGGGCCGGCCGCAGGTCCTGTACGTGGAGAAGGACCGGGACCAGGGGGCGCACCTCTTGAACGCGCTACGGACGCAGAACCTCCAGGTGGAGATGGTCGGGCCCGAGGCCCTGCCCACCACCACGGAAGGCCTCACCCGGTACGACTCCATCATCCTGAGCAACATCTCCGCCCTGCGCATGACGAAGCCACAGATGGAACTGCTGCGCAACTACGTCCGGGACCAGGGGGGTGGCCTGGTCATGCTGGGCGGCGAGGAGAGCTTCGGCGTGGGCGGCTACTACCGCACGGCCGTCGAGGAGGCCCTCCCCGTGACCATGGAGGCCCGGCAGAAGGTGGAGATCCCCTCCCTGGCGGTGGTGCTGGTCATCGACCGGTCCGGCAGCATGGAGACCAGCGTGGACTCCCGCTTCTCCAAGCTGGACCTGGCGAAGGAGGCCGCCCAGCTCGTGGTGGAGCTTTTGGACGAGCGCAACGAGGTCGGGATCATCGCCTTCGACACCGCCTGGAGCTGGGTCGTGCCCATGGGCCTCGCCAACGACAAGGACCGGATCCTCAAGGAGATCGCCACCATCAAGGCGGGCGGGGGCACCGACCTGTTCCCGCCCCTGAAGGAGGCCTACCAGACCATCTTCGACCGGAAGGCGCTCCTGCGGCACGTCCTGGTCCTCTCCGACGGCGAGGTGACGGTGGCGGACTTCGCGGGCCTGGTGCGCCGGATGCAGAAGGACAAGATCACCGTCTCCTCCGTGGCCATCGGCAAGGACTCGGACATCCGCTTCATGACGGACCTCTCCCGCTGGGGCCGGGGTCGCTTCTACTACACCGAGGACGTCTACAGCATCCCCCGGATCCTCACCCTGGAGACGCAGCTGGCCAGCAAGGCCTCCATCATCGAGCAGCCCTTCCGCCCCGTGCTCAGCCACGCGGGCCACGAGATCGCCCAGGACGTCCGCTGGGACCAGGTCCCGCCCCTGGGCGGATACGTGTCCACCACGCCCAAGCCGACGGCGGACATGATCCTGATGTCTCACCAGCGGGACCCGATCCTGGCGGCCTGGCGGTACGGCCTGGGGCGCACGGTGGCCTTCACCTCCGACGCCAAGGCCAAGTGGGGCATTCTCTGGGTGAAGTGGGACGAGTTCAGCAAGCTCTTCGGCCAGACGGTCCGCTGGACGCTCCGGACGGCGCAGCGGAACGAGGTGGTGACGTCGGTCGTCCAGCGGGGAGGGCGGGGCGAGGTCCAGCTCGAGGCCGTGGACGCCAAGGGAGAGTTCGTGAACTTCCTGGAGGCCAATGCCGGCGTGGTCTACCCGGACAAGACGCAGGGGGTGCTGCCGCTGGTACAGGTGGGCCCCGGGCGCTACCGCGGCGCCTTCCCGGCGGCGGAGCAGGGGGCCTACCTGGTGGGCGTCGCGGAACGGAAGGATCAGAAGATGGTCGGCTCCGAGGTGGCGTCGCTGGTGGTCCCCTACTCGCCGGAGCATCGGGCGCTCTCGGTCAACGAGCCGCTGCTCCGCGACGTGGCGACCGTCTCGGGCGGCGCCGCGCCTTCGCAGCCGGGGCAGAGCTTTACCCAGAACCGGCGGAAGGCCCGCGTCTGGATCGAGGCCTGGCCGTATCTGCTGGGCCTGGCCCTCCTCCTGTTCCTGCCGGACGTGGCCATCCGGCGGCTCCAATTGCGGGGGCGCCTGTGGCGCAGTCTCTCTGCCCGGAGCGGGCCCCGCCCGACCGGTCCGGGCGGCGCGACGGGAGGAACGGAAGGGGACGCTGCCGGACACGTGGCTGCGCGGTTCGGGGGTCGCGGACGGCGGTTGTAGCGACGAGGCATCGCCGGCCGACCCCGGATGACCTGCGCGGAAGGCGATTGGCAAACAGAGGGTGAATCCACATGGGGTGACACCAATGAACACGAGAAGCACGTGGGGCGGGACCCGTTTGGTCGTGCTCATCATGGCCGCCCTGTGGGTGGCGGCACTCGCCGGGCGGGCGAACGGACAGGCGCCGAATGCGCCGCCACCGACGGCGGCACCCAGGATCCCGCTGGCGGTGATCCCGTTCACGGGGTCTGCGACTGGCGTGCCCGAAGGATTCGGCGACGCGCTGAGCGAGGCGGTCCGCCACGGGCTGCGGCAGGTCCGAGCGGTACGCCTGGTGGATTCGGAGGGCATCGTCGCGTCAGGGCAGCGCGTGAACGTCTCGGTGGCGGACGTCCTGACCGATGAGGCCGCGCTCCGACTGGCGCGGGATCTCCAGGTCCTGGGGCTCGTGACCGGGACTTATGCCCTGGATGGCGACATCCTGAGGGTTCAGGCCCGGATCGCGGACAACGGCGGGGGGCAGGTCGGCCACGTCATCATGGGCGAGGAGGCCGTGGGCCCGCTGAGCGACTTCCTGGCGGGTCAGGGGCGGATCGCCCGGCAGCTCCTCCGGCATTTCCAGGTGCGGGTGACCCCGCACGATGAGCGGCGGCTGCAGGCGGCCTTCACCAAGCAGACCGGCTCGCTGGAGGCCTACGCCCTCTACGCCCGGGCCATGTGGCAGCAGGGCCTCCGGACCCGGGAGGGGCACGAGCAGGCCATCGCGCTCTTCGGCAAGGGTCTGGAAGCGGACCAGAACTTCGCCCTGGCCCACTTCGGCCTGGGGATCTCGCTCTTCGCCACCAACAACCGGTGGAAGGCCTCGGGCGAGTTCCGGAAGGCGATCCAGTTGGATGCGACCTTCGTGGACGCCTACAAGTGGCTGGGCGATCTCTTGGTCAACAGCCCGCGCCGCCTGTACGATCAGGCGATCCAGGCGTACCAGAAGGCCGTGGAGCTGTCGCCGGACTATGCGGAGGCGTTGGTCGGGCTGGGGGACGCCCGCCAGGCCAAGGGCCAGTACGACGAGGCCATCGCCGAGTACCGGAAGGCGCTGCAGCTGGAACCGGAGAACGCGCGGGTGCACTTCGGCCTGGGCAAGATCTACTACAACGAGAAGCAGCTCTATCACGAGTCCGTGGCCGAGTATCAACGGGCCATCCAGCTGGATCCCAAGTTCCTGGAGGCGCACCTGAGCCTGGGCGAGATCTACGAAGAGAAGGGTCTGTACCAGGACGCCATCGCCCGCTACGGCCACGTCCTGTCCCTCGACCCCCGCCACCCGGGCGCCACCTACGGGCTGGCCCTGGCATATGAGAAGGTGGACGCGAAGAAGGCCATCGAGCAGTGGGAGCGCTACATCGAGCTGGCCTCCACGCTGCCGTCGGAGAAGGACTGGGTGGACATCGCCCGGAAGCACCTGAACAAGCTGCGCCGCGAAGAGAAACCGAACTGAGAGCCGAGAGTCGCGAGCCGAGAGCCGCGATTCGTGAATCGTGAAACGTGATGCGTGACGCGAGGAACGACGAGCCACGAACCCTGAGTCAAACTACGAGGGGCCACATGCGCGCCGAAGAACGAGCCCAACAGTTCCGCGAAGTGTTCACGTCGCTCACGCGGGAGATCGCCAAGGTGGTGGTGGGCCACGAGGAGATCATCCGTGGCGTCCTGGTCTGCCTGTTTTCCGGGGGCCACGCCCTGCTGGAGGGGGTCCCGGGCCTGGGGAAGACCCTGCTGGTCAAGACCCTGTCGGAGAGCCTGGACCTCCGCTTCTCCCGGATCCAGTTCACGCCGGACCTGATGCCTGCCGACATCATCGGGACCAACATCGTGGTGGAGGCGCCGGGGGGAGGTCGCCACTTCACCTTCCAGGCCGGGGCGCTCTTCGGGCAGATCGTCCTGGCGGACGAGGTCAATCGGGCGACGCCGAAGACCCAGTCCGCCCTCTTGGAGGCCATGCAGGAGCTGTCGGTCACGGTGGGCGGCGTCCATCACGCCCTGGCGCCGCCGTTCTTCGTCCTGGCGACCCAGAACCCCATCGAGATGGAGGGGACCTATCCCCTGCCGGAGGCGCAACTGGACCGGTTCCTCCTGAAGCTCAAGGTGCGGTATCCGAGCGCCGCGGAACTCACGGAGATCGTCGAGCGCACCACCCGGCCGCAGACGGAGCTGGTGCAGAAGGTGACGGACGGCCCCGAGGTGGAGGCCATGAAGGCGCTGGTGCGGGAGGTGCCCGTCGCCGAGCCGGTCAAGCAGTACGTGACCCAGCTCGTTCTGGCCACCCGGCCGGATCATCCCGCGGCCCCCGACATGGTCCGGCGCTTCGTGCGGTACGGCAGCTCGCCGCGGGGCGCCCAGGCGCTGGTCCTGGGCGGAAAGGTGCAGGCCCTCCTGGACGGGCGGTTCAACGTGAGCTTCGAGGACGTGCGGGCGGTGGCCCTCGCCGCGCTCCGGCACCGGTTGATCCTGTCCTTCGAGGGCGAGGCGGAGGGGGTTGACCCCGACCAGATCCTGGAGGACGTCCTGTCCCGCCTTTCGACCCAGCCGGCGAAAATGGCCCTGCTCCCCGAAGGGCTGTAGGGCCAACACCCCTCGAGGGCAGGCACGCCGTCCCGCCGGACGGTGCCTGCCCTTCGTGTTTCCGCCCACCCCAACGACGCGTATGGCTTATGGCCCATGGCGCATGGTCACGTTTGAACCATACGCAATACGCCATATGCCATGGGCCGCTTCCCCAAAGGTTGGGATCGGGAATTGGGGCCGTTGAATCGAGCGATCATCGGGCTTCTGGGAGTAATCCCAGAGCGAGGGGCTCCGGAGCAACATCTCGGTCAAGCCGACCCACATGGGGTTGAAGCTGGACGGGCGCCTCTGCCTGGAGATCCTGCTGGCGGCCGACTGCCCCGTGGGGATCGCCACGCACGACGACTGGCTGATCCAGGAGGCCCGCAGGCTGGTGGGGCACTTGGGGCTCCCCCGGGACCGGTACGAATTCCAGATGCTCCTGGGGGTGCGCCCGGACCTGCGCCAGCGGCTCCGCGCCGAGGGCGAACGGGTGCGCATCTACGTGCCCTTCGGGGAGAAGTGGCGCGCCTACTGCCTGCGCCGGTTCACGGAGAATCCGGAGCTGCTTGGCCACGTCCTTCGGGCCCTCTTCCGGCCCGGCGCCTGACCCCAGTGCGGAATTCCAACCGCCGAGGCGCCAAGAACGCCATGGCATCCCCAGCTCCGTCTCATAGGTCCTGATCGAAATCCCTGGCAGCGTGAAGGCAACTTCAAGCGATGGGCATGTGGCAGGGCTGCTTCCGAAATATCCGCGATAACCGTGCCTGGTCCCCTGCTTGCGTCCCCTCCTTGCCACGATTCCACCTGGTAGGCGCTCGGCGCTGCCGCCTGGAACCTCGGCTCTCCTCCCGCCCCAATTGACCGCTGACCAATTGACCCATGGACGGGTCCGTCTCGGCTCGCGGCTCTCGGCTAGGCTCTTGACTTCGCCGTCGGCAGTGATATCGTCTTCCCGCCCTCCAGGGTTTCCGTGGCACTGGACGGGAAAGGGGACCGCGGAAGTCATCGTACAAGCGACGATGCAACAGCCGGGACTCATGCCTGATCCGGACCACCACGGCCCCTCAGCGTGGCAGATCCCGAGGGGCCGCGACGCCGGAAGCGCGCGATTAAATTCCGGCCCAAATTGGAAAGCCTATTCAGTCTGCTGTCCCCTCGTATCTGGGGGGCGGGAGCGTTCGCAGCCCGGCGGGTACGCTGTGATGACGCCAACCGACCGACAGGCCCAAGAATTCGCCACTTGCGTGCGAAGACATCCGCTTACGAACGTGCGTGTTATCCTGACAGGGACTCAGGTGTTTCGTTCTTACGCGGACCATATACTCAATAGTTCGCCGAAACCATGAGAAATTGTTTACCGTACGATCCGGGTGTTCTGCCAACGAAGCTGGCGCCTTCGGCCGGAGAATCCCTTACCTGTCGAGTGAATGGATTGCCTCCTTACAAGGACGAGCATTTCTCAATTCGCAACGTCCGGCACAAGATCCATGATCGGTTCAAGGCTCTGCGTGATGCCGCAATCCGATCCATGGACGGCCGTGCTCCCTACCGCGGTCCAGTGAGGCTGGATTTCGATATGCATGCTCCCGGATTTGAAGCCGGCACAGCGCTCATAGATTACACGGGCGGAATCGAAGACATACTGGACGGGTCACATGGTGTGGAATTCACGTACCTCCCGATTGTCTACGAGGATGACTGCCAGGTGTGCGCAGGAAGAAGCAGACTTATCCGCGATCCAAGCGAATTCTATGAACTGCGGATCACGTTTCTCGGTGAAACGGTCGACGGCGAAACACCGGTTGGAGGCGGCGCTGAGTAGCGCGCCTCAACCGCCCCGTTAGACGGCGTTACCAAGAATGGCAGCCGGCGTTGATCAAACTATGAGGAGTAGCAAAGCCGCATTTCCGAGGCCGCCAGCGTTTCTCGCCGGGGCACCGCCAGCGGTCCTTGGAAAGCTGGATCCGGACCGTGCGTTGTTGTCAGCACTGAACGCCAGAAAGGAGCCCGCGTCACTCGGTTGCCGCATCGCTCTCGGCAGCATCGACTCGACACTGGCTGCCGCGAAAGTTCAGCAGCGGCGAATGGCCCGCGCCAAGAAAATGATCTGGAAGCAACCGACCGTTGGACGCCGCAGTCGCACCCTATTTCATGACGTTCACTTCTACCTGATTTGCTGGGCCAGAGTTGCGAAACTCGCGAGATTTGTCGCCAGAGTGACCCGGTTTCCGCAAGCGCAGATCGTTCTCAGACGATATCGCACCCGCCTTGACCAGATGTCAGGTTTCCGTGACCATCTTGAGCACTTCGAAGAGCGCCTCCCCGGGGGCTCAAAGCAGCATGTTCTTAAGGTGCCTGGGGATCTCTTCAACATGACCGGCGACTCTGCAACCATCGGAGGCGACAGCGTCGACGTTGGGGCGGCCAGTCTCCGGCTACTCGTTGTGATTGTGAAAGAATTCAAGGCGGCGGTGCTGTTCGATGCGCTCGAGACATTGGCCTCGGATGATCCGACGACGGTAACACGCCTGATTCGGCGAGCAGCTCAAGATGTTGGATTGGCTCGCACGATAAGACAGGTCCAGAAGGAGTTCGGGAACCGCGGCCGATGAAGTGAACGATATCAGATCTCTGGGCGCGATACGGAGATCTTTGTTGTGAGGCGCCGTCTAACACGGTTTGCAGCCGACGGCGGCGGGCGCGACAATGAGCCGCCGCGGCTGAAACCTGGCCGATGCGCCGACGCGCGCGGCCGTCGCTCCGGTCCAGTCGGGTGACCCCGGGTGGCGCCATCGCCCCGAGCCCGGCGGCTCCCGAGAGGTTGGCCGCGTTAGACTGAAGCAGGGAATCATTCCGCGCGAGGTAGGCTTTGACCGCAATCCTACTTGGCCTCTTCGGTGGCGCCGGCGCTACGCTCCTGTGGGAGCTCGTGCTGAAGCCCATGCGGGAGCGGCGGAATGTCGCCGAGGTTCTCTCAGCTGAAGTATCCCTCAATCTAGAACTTCTCGCGGCCGCCGCGCTGCACGCGCGTCCGGACAACGTGCCGTCGGACTTCGAGCTCTCGACCATGGTCTTCGACGCGATGGCCGAGCGGGTTGGCGAGCTACCCTCCCAGACAGTGCGTGAAGTGATCTTCCTTTACCGATATTTTAAGCAGCTGAGCGAACTCCCGAAGATCTACGTGAGGTCCGTTGATGCCTTCCGCGCCGTTTCTGCCGATTCACCTCACCGAAAAGCCATGGAGAGCGAGATCCGGAGTTGCGCGGAGGTGTTCAACAGCCTCGTTGCGAAGGCAACTCACCGCGTCAACCTTACGCAGCCGATGTTACTCGTCGCAGCGTTCCCGTGGTGGTCACCACGCAAGTACCGCCACGCACCATCAAAGGAGCTGGACTTGCGCGAGATGGCGGAGCGAGTACTCGTCTCTCAGGCTGAGCGGGCCAAGCTCGCTGAGGAGATTCGGAGGCGTGATCGGGAATGATCGGTTAGCCAAGCTGTGTGTCTAACGATCGCTGCAGTTGCCGGCGCGACCAGCATCATGTTTGTATGCCTGGAGAGATCCTGGCACATGTGGGTGGCCGCCTCGCGCGTGGCGGGTCGGCGCGCCGCAACTGAGCTTGGGCGTTGCACCTCACCGACGTAGGAGCTACACTTGAAGACCCTGCCTACTGTCATCGCGAGCTCAGTCCGAGATGCATCCCTGGGGCTTGACCTCTTCGACGGGACCGAGCGAGCGCAGAATCGCGACGCGTTCGACTTCGCCTTCAGGGCGAGGACGGGACCAACCAGTGAGCAGCGCCTGCTCGTAGTTCGATTTAGCGGCACCGTGATGGCGGTTCGATCTGAGGCGTTCGGACTCCCGGCCCTTGGCGACCGCCAGGCGATCTTCCGAATGTTCGCTGAGGCAGCCATCGGAGATTCTTTAGACGAGAGCGGTCCGCTTGACCTTGTTCTGCCGGACAATGCTGTGCGGACGATTGACTGTTTCTCCCCGCACTTCCAGGCTTGGCACGACCGCCCGCCTGCGACAGATGACCAAGTTGAGAGTTATCTCTTCGCCCACGCGCTAGCGTCTTGGGAGTTCAGCCTGCCAAATTGGGTTCTTGGAACCTCCGACTTACTGCGCTTGAAGCGAACTGTGGCTGATGTCCTGAGGATGGTCACTCTTCAAGAGGGGTCGGCCTGGACTCTATCCGACCAGTCGCCAACGGGCGCTGCCCTTACTCCCTTGCGAGACTTCGTCCGAGATCGACGGGCGTCCCGTGGCCCCAGTCCTCGGACGACTGCGCCGCCGCAACCACAGGAGGCAACGGTGGCACCGCCGGAATCTACTCCTGCAGCTTTTGTCTACGTCGACGAATCGCGCATCGCCGATCTCCGCCGCCTTGAGTCAAGTAGCTTTGATCTACGTAAGCTGATTGCCCTTTGCGAGGAGCTTAATCAGTGCTATCGCGCGCAATGCTACCATGCTGTCGCGGCCCTCACTCGCGCACTGATCGATCATGTACCGCCCATCTTTGGCGTGCGTTCGTTTTCGGAGGTCGCGAACAACTACGCTGGGTCGCGCTCATTCAAGGACAGTATGCAGCAACTCGACGCTGCCGCTCGAAGGATCGGGGACCAACACTTGCACACTCAGATTCGATCAAGTGAAGTGCTTCCGACGCGAGTGCAAGTGGACTTTTCTCAAGTGGTCGACGTCCTGCTCAGCGAAATCGTTCGCCTGCTTCAGCCGCGTACTACGAGTGGATCAGGCACATAGTCGTTATCATTTCGCGTGATGGGGGGACGTCCATAAAATTATAAGTGTCTCCTCCATACGACCCCTTGCCCCTGTTATTCAACCTCCACCCAGGATGCGCCGCAGCCAGGGCTACAGGGGGTCCCGGCCGTTTTCTTGTTTGTCCGGGCGGCTCCCTCCTGGCGATGTGGACGCATCGCTCCTTGTCCGGATGCGATCCCTCCGCCGAGTCCCTCCTGAATCGCTCCCCCGTCTGTCTCATGCCCTGGCGTGATGGCTCGATCTGGCATCCTCGCCGTCCTGATTCCAATCCGACAGAGGAGGACGGCAGGGGCCCGCGCCGGGCTCCAGGGGGAAGGGGGGCGCCCTATCTCCCTGCTGTCGGCACACCCAAAAAGTCGGGCTTGCAAATTAGAAGTCTCGCTTCTATAATGCGTGCATGATCGAGCGCCGCTACGCGACACAGCTCCGGCGACTGCTGCGCCAGTTCCCTGCCGTCACGGTGTTGGGACCCCGGCAGTGCGGAAAGACCACGTTCATTCGCCAGGCGCTTTCCGGATGGACCTACCTCGACCTGGAGCGGCCGTCCGACGCCACCCCGCTCGCTGCCGACCCGGAGGCACGCCTACACCAACTGGGCGACCAGGTCATCTTCGATGAAGCACAGCGCGTCCCCGAATTCTTCCCGGTCCTGCGGAGCGTCATCGACGCCCGGCGATCCCGAAAGGGGCGCTTCGTGCTTCTCGGCTCCGCCTCCCCTTCGCTCATCCGAGACATCTCCGAATCCTTGGCCGGCCGGACGGCCTTCCTGGACCTTGCGCCTTTCCGGTGGGACGAGGTCGCCAGGCGACGGAATCCCCGGGAGCTCATGACTCTGTGGTTCCGGGGGGGCTTCCCGGATGCGTACCTGGAGCGGGACGGCCGGGCCCGGTGGATGTGGCTGGAGTCCTATACCCGGACCTTCATCGAGCGGGACCTAGCCGCGCTGGGCATCGAGGTCTCGACCGTCCAAATGCGGAAGCTGT
>Ga0156237_1177_pt4 | contig 47933 bp, 41 predicted proteins | sample RifCSPlowO2_12_FD_107884 | JGI IMG/M metagenome (GOLD analysis project Ga0156237, IMG submission 107884) | candidate division NC10 bacterium RIFCSPLOWO2_12_FULL_66_18
GGGGTTGGGTGCGCGCGCGAATCCATTCCACCGATGCATCTGGAGATCAGAGACATGCGAATGACGGGGAGATCCGGAGAGGGCGGCGAGACAGACGTGGGACGAGAGCAGAGCCGCGCCGATTACATGTACGTTCGGGTCGCGGCCAGGGTGACCGAGCGAAGCAGATCGGACAGTCCTGGCGAGGTCGGATCGGCCAGCGTCATGAACTGTCCCGACGACTTTCCCCGTTCTGCGAATCCCGCATCCACGTGTGCCCCCAGGATGGTTTCGGGATCGGCAAAGAGGACGATCAGGATGATCGGATCGGAGGCCAGGGACCAGCTCTCCTTCCCGTTGCGGGCATCCAGCCCTAGCAGCATGACCTGGGGCTGTCCCCCGGCCGTGTTCTGGAGGATCAACACCGGGAAATCAGGGTTACCCCGGAGGTTGGCCACGCCCACGGGTTGAAACCGGGCCCGCACTTCGGGATCGAAGACGTTTGGCACGCCGGAGGGGAGAAGCGGCTGGCCCGCCCACGCCGGAATGGAAGCCAGGATCACCAGGAAGAGCATGAGGGCGACCCTGCCACTCGACCATCGCGAAGGGGCCTGCTGCCGTACGGAACGGCGCGACGCAGCCACGGGGACCGGAACGAGCCATTGGGGGAAGAGTGCCGCCATCACGAGGCGAATCACAGCCTGGAAGAGATCGGCCCCGGCGGCGCGCCTGCGTGATTCGTTTCTCGTTTTCATGACCCTTGCTCCTTTCCGCCAGTTTTTCGGTATGTGATTATAGGGAATTGCATCACCCGTGCCATGATCACCCTTCCGATCGCGATTGAGTCGAACCCCGCAAAATCAGGAGGTTGAGTGGGCCGGCGCCCCTCGCTGTGTTTTGCCTGGTCTCTTCCCTGTACACATTTTGGAAAGGCAGGCACCTGGCCTGCCCGCGAGAGGCGGGTCGTGTGACAGGTGGTTGTCTCCCGTTGAAGGCCGAACGGGAGGTGGAGGCGTTGGGTGTCTGCGATGTACTCGGTTAGATGAGGGCGGATTCCAGGACGATGCCCCGATCCAGCATGCGCACCGCCTGGTGGAGGGAGGACCGGAGGGTGGCGGGAAGCTCCGGGCTGTCGATCAACTGCCGGCAGAGGTCAATCAGGCGACGGAACGCACGGATGAGGTCCCCCTCGTGTCCCCCGAAGAAGTTGCGGATGAGCCGGACCCAGTCCTCCTCGCCCGCCGTCCATTCGTAGGTGACCGCCATGTAGGTCGTGTGCATCGAAATCGGGAGATCCACCCGCCGGTTTCGCTGCACCCGCTCCACCTCTTCGGTCAAGGACTCCAGGGCCTGCACCCGCCGACGGAGGTGCGGGAGGCGTCTCAGGAGGTCCCGGGCGAAGAGGGTCTCAGTCTCCCGGGGTTCCTCCACCAGGCAGGAGAGGAGCGCTGCCGCCTCGGGCGGCTGCAACTCGAGGAGCAGCCCCGAGAAGGCCATGCGGGCCACGGCGAGTTCGTTGTCGTGGCGGAGGGAGGCGATCAGGCGGCCCTCCGGGGAGAGCGTCGAATCCGTGAGGTAGCCGAAGTGCCGCAGCACCTCGACCACCCGCAGGAACTGCTCCCAGTAGGATTCCTCCAGGTCCCGGAGGCTCTGTCCCCGCCCCTCCATGGCCTGCCGGGTCCGGTCGGATCGCTTGAGCAGTCGCTCCTGGTTCCCACGGTGCGGACACCGGTGGCAGGAGAGGCGCGAGAGATCCAGCGCCATGGCCTCGATGCGTTGCCGCGCCTCGTGCAGGCCCTCCGACCAGGGCGATGCTGCCGCGCCGCGCTGCCGCCCCTTCCGCTTCCCGCCCAGGCCGAGGCGGCGGACCCGCTCCCGCTCCACCTCGAGCGCCGCCCGCTTCTCCCGGTAGGCCAGGAGGTCTCTGAGCGTGCAGCAGGGCGAGTCGATCCCCTCGGTCTTGGCCAGCCGCGTCAAGAGCTCCGCCCGCTCCGTCTCCAGGACCCGGATGCGCTGGCGGTTCTGGTACTGGCCGAAGCTGGACTCGATGACCCGGCGGACCGCGGCAGGGTCCCGATACAGGTCCACCAGCAGCGCGGCGGAACTGTATCCCACCCGGAATCGGCTCTGGATCGGCTCGGGTGTGCCGGCCAGCAGCTCCCGGACCTCCTCCTCCGCCTCCGGGGCGTCCAGGGCGATCAGGCACTTGCCCTCGGGGTCGATCCCCCGCCGGCCCGCCCGGCCCGCCATCTGGGTCAGCTCGTTCAGCGTGAGCTGGCGGAAGCCGATGTCGCTCCGCTTGCGGATCCCCTGGATCACCACGCTCTTGGCCGGCATGTGGATCCCCAGGCTCATGGTCTCGGTGGCGAAGACCACCTTGACCAGGCCCCGCTCGAAGAGGACCTCGGTCAGCCGCTTGAGGGCCGGCAGGACCCCGGCGTGGTGCAACCCTGCGCCCCGGCGCAACCCCTCCAGCAGGAGGGCGTTCACCTCGGTCTCGGGCATGATGCTGGGATAGTCGCGCAGCGTATTGGCGATAGCCTCGTCCACCTCGGCCCTCCGCTCGGGCTCCAGGAGGGACCCGCCGTCCTCCAGGAACCGGCGCAGCGCCCGCTCGCACCCCGACCGGCTGAAGATGAAGTAGATCGCCGGGAGCCAGCGCCGCTCCCGGAGCTGGGGGATGACCACGCTCGGGCTGGCGGGACGGCGGCGGCCTCGCCCGTGAAAGACCGGGCCCCGATCCCGGCCCCGCCTCCGCTCGCCCCGGATGCGCGCCTCGGGGACCAGGGGAGTCTTGCGCTTGGGCGCCGTCAGGGGGGCAATCTCGCCGTCCGGGTGGCAGAGCAGATATTGCAGCGGGACGGGCCGCACCGGCTGGTAGATCGCGTGGATGGGGCGATGCACCTGGCTGATCCAGGCCGCGATCTCCTGGATGTTGCTCACCGTCGCCGAGAGCGCCACGAATTGGATCGTTGCCGGGCAGTTGATGACGATCTCCTCCCAGACCGTCCCCCGCCCCTCGTCGCCCAGGTAGTGGCACTCGTCCAGCACCGCCGAGGCGATGTCCTCGGGCTTCTCGGTGAACAGGAGGTTGCGCAGGATCTCGGTGGTCATGACCAGGATGGGCGCCCGGGGATTCACCTTCACGTCGCCCGTCAGGATGCCCACCAGGTCGCTGCCGTACTGGCGGCCGAAGTCCGCGAACTTCTGGTTGCTCAGGGCTTTCAGCGGGGTGGTGTAGATGACCCGCCGCTGGGCGGCCAGGGCGCGGTAGATGGCGAACTCCGCGATCAGGGTCTTGCCCGCGCCCGTGGGAGCCGAGACGATCACCGACTCCCCGCGGAGGATCTGGCGGATCGCCTGCTCCTGGAAGGGGTCGAGGGGAAAGGGATACCGTTCGCGGAAGGCTTCGAGGAGCCGCTGATCCTCGTCGCTGAGAAGCTCCGGGATCGCTGCGGGGGGGGTCGGCTGATTCACCGTCGTGGGATTCCTGTGCCGGCAGTCGCGGCATCGCCGTGGAGAGGGGGCGTCCTCACCAGCGGCCGGTCAGCAGCGGAAAGGCTCCGGGGATGGGACGATGCCCGGGGCAGGGTCGAGGTGCCAACGATCGTGGGGAGAGATGGGGGACTCACTCGGACGGCAGCCGGTGGCGTTTCCGGAACTCCCACGGGGGTTCCGGATTCGGAAGTGCCCACAGGCCGTACTTGCCCACCTGGGCCTGCCGCTCTGCCACCTCGAGTTCGGCCCGCACCTTGGGGACGGCGACGGACTGGCTCACCCAGGCCAGCCCTTCCTTCACCAGGGTGAGATTCACGTTGATGTCTCCGAGCCACACCACCGCCAGGGTCCGGCCCGACCGATCCTTCCCGTACGGCTCCAACCGCACCTGCTTGTCCACCAGCAGATCGCGCACGTAGGTCGCCGCCTCCGGGCCAAAGGGCTGCCCCTCCGTGGGCTTTGTGCCGGCCCGTCCCTGGCGGGGGAGTTCTGGCGGTTCGATGCCCAGCAGCCGGATGTCAAACCGGGTGATCTCCGGCGTGACCACCACCAGGTTCGTGCCGTCCAGCACGGCCCGCACCGTGCCCCAGACCAGCGTCTCGGTCAAGTCCAGCGAGATGATGGTGGGGCTGTTGGGCTCCGGCGTCGCCTGGGGTGCCGGCTTGGCCGCTTTTGCTGGTCCTGCCCACGTCAACGCGAGCAGGAGGCAGCACGCCGGCAGGGCCCATCCGCCACGCCTCCACCGCTGGATCCATGCACCTCGCAGTGCATGGCATGCGAACACGAATGTGCGATGCATGATGGAATGGATTCCGCTTGGGATGGTGCGCCGATTCGCGGTCCTGCCGGCCAGGGATGCCTACTCCACTGCCTGCGGCCGGATGGCCAGCACCTGTTCGGTGTTGACGGCCAGGAACGGCAGGCGGACACCGGATGGGTCCACGGCCCCGGTCAGGGCGATCATCGGAGGCTTGGTGTTCAGATAGTCCAGCAACCGTCCGCCGGCCGGCAGCGTGATGTAGCCACGGTACCATCCATGGAGCGTGAGCACCTCCACCGCCACCTCCTCGCGTTGTACCATGGAATCATCCTCTCTCCACCCTCGCCGATCGTTGCCGGATTCCGCCGCCTACCTGCCGGCGATGCCCCAAGAATCTTACCCAACTCAAAGGCTATCGGATGCCGCGGGCCCTGTCAACGGCGAAGACGAGAAGCCGGACCATTGCCACGCTTATCCCCCCGGATTTCCAGGCGCCCCAGCGAAGCCCAGACCGGGACACGGGGGCGGAAAGCGAACCATGTTCCGGTCCCCCAAAGCCCGAGACATTCGATGGTACGATCGATGCAACCGGGTTCTGCATGGCCGGGGACTACGCAGTAGCCCCGGCGTCCCCTGCCCGAGCGGGCGATCGAAGTGGAGACAACCGTGAGCAACGGCAACCTCATTCTGATGTTCCGGGAGTGTCCGTTCTGCGGGAACACCCACCGCAGTCCGTACGTGGACGAACTCGAGAACACGGTCCTCAGTTGCCGGGACAAGGCGTGCCCCGACAAACGCGGCACCCTGGAAACCTGGCCCGAGCCGGACACCGTGCCCGTCCGCTGCGAGACCCAGGCGTATTCCCGCGCCGCGTAGCGGAAGGGGCGCACCTTCAGCCCGAACAGTGCAGTTCAACCGCAAAGCACGCGGAGCACGCAAAGGAAGTCCCCGTATTCAAAACGCTGACACGGAGGTACTCAGAGACAAGCCCCGGAAGATTTCGGTCCGGAGGCTTCTCTGACCCGATGAGAGTTGGCGATCCTTTGCGATCTTTGCGGTCTTGGCGGTGAAATTTTGGGGTTCAGGCGCCGCCGTCGGTCCTCGGTTCCTGCTCCAGCGCCCTCCGCGGGCCCCCTCGCTCCTCCGCCCCTCGGCCCCCCTGCTCCGGTTTACTGCCGCGTCTCCAGCACGGCGCTGGTCGTCCGCACCACTGTCCCCCGGCGATAGATCACCTCCACCCGGTCCCCCACCCGCTTGCCGCGCAGGACGAAGACGAAGTCCTCGAGGTTCCTGACCACCTTCCCGTCGAACCGCAGGATCAGATCGCCCGATTGCAGGCCCGCCTTCTCGGCCGGACTGCCGGTCCGAACGCCCCCCAACCTCACCCCCTCGTCGGTCCCTCCGAACTCCGGGATCATTCCGAAGTAGGGACCGTACCCAGCGCCGCTCCCGCGCGCCCGCGGCGACGAGGACCGCGTTAGCCGGACGAACGTCACCTCGCTGTCCCCGTCCACGAGGCGACGGAGGACTCCGCCCACGAGGCGCACCACGCGGGCCAGGCCGGGCGCATTGATCTTCTCCGGGGTATCCGAAGGCCGATGATAGTCCTCGTGGGGTCCGGTAAAGAAGAAGAGGACCGGCCGGTCCTTGGCAGAGAAGGGCGTGTGGTCCGACGGGCCGTATCCGTCCCCGCTGAACCGCACCTGGAGTCCCACCTCCCGATTGGCGGCCTCCAGGACTTCCCGGAACTCCTTCCCGGTCTCCACGCCGAAGACGTAGAGTGTCTCACCCCGCAGGCGGCCGATCATGTCCAGGTTGAGCATGGCCACCGTGCGCTCCAGCGGGAACGCCGGCGCCCTCGCGTACTGGGCCGAACCGAGGAGGCCCATCTCCTCCCCGGCGAAGGCCACGAAGACGAGCGTCCGCCGCGCCCCTCCCCCGCCGGCGTACACGCGGGCCAGGCCCAGCACCCCGGCCACGCCCGAGGCATTGTCGTCCGCCCCAGGATGGATCTCGCCGTAGCGCGAGGGGGCCAGGGAGGTTTCTCCGCCCAGACCCAGGTGATCGTAGTGGGCCCCCACGACCACCGCCTGCTCCCGCAGCGTGGGATCGGTCCCGGGCAGCAGGCCGATCACGTTCCACCCCCGGCCGTGTTCGTGGATCAGCCGCACCTCCAACTGGACGGTCCGGCCCGGCACGGGGAATGACTGCGGGTGGAGGTCGCGGTCGATGGCCTGCTGGAGATCCAGGAGGGAGCGGCCCGCAGCGGCGAGGATGTCCTCCGCCACGCGACGCAAAGCGTTGACCGCCAGGATGCCGCTCTGGGAGGTCGAGGTGATGCCCCGAAAGGCGAAGAGCTGTTCCGGCTCCTCGCCATGGGTCAGGGGATTCGTGACCAGGATGACGCCCTTGGCCCCGTGCTCCCGCGCGTTGATGACCTTGTACCGGACATCAGTGTAGCGATAGGCCTCGGGCCGCCGGAAGGGACTGTCCGGGTCGCGCTCCCGCGGCTCACCTGTGAGGACCAGGGCGATCTTCCCGGCCGCGTCCACGCCGGCGTAATCGTCGTACGCCAGCTCGGGCGCCGTGATCCCGTAGCCGGCGAAGACGATCTCCCCCTGGACCTGCCCGCCGTCCGAGAAGCTGAACGGCGTGAAGTCCTGGCCGACGCGATAGTCCCGACGGCTATTTCCGCCCTGCAGCGTCAGGTGGTTCCCCTCGCCCAGGCGAATGCCCGTCACCACGTCGAAAGCCTGGATGTATGACCCGCCCTCCCCGCCGGGTGTGAGGCCGGCCCGCTCGAATTCGCCCGCGATGTAGCGCGCCGCCCGCTCCATCCCGAGCGAGCCGGTGGCGCGACCCGCCATCTCGGGGGCGGCCAGTGTCTTGACGATCTCCAGGAGATCGGATGCGGACGTCCCGGCCTGGACGGCCGCTCCGGCGGGTGCCGGCGCGGCTGAGACGTCCTGTGAAGGCGGCCGGGCGCAGGCCGATGCCACCAGGGCGATGGTCAGAGCCAGCCCCGGGAATCGTCGCGCCTTCTTCCGCCATGCCATCACCGGGAACCCCCGTGTACCTGCGTTGATTGGCGGTGCCAAAAAAGGACGAGGCGGGATGGGTGAAGCGGTCATGCCGCGGCCACCTCGACCTCGGCGTCAAAGGCGGCCTGCCCGGCGGAGAAGGCGAAGGTGTCGACCGCCTCATCGGGAATGCAGGGGGCGCCCGAGGTCAGCCGGTTCAGGCCGTCCCATCCATCCCGCATCCACACCGTTCCCGGGGGGATCCGCTCCGTCACTCGTGCGCGTGCCTGGAACTCGCCCCGCTGATTGTAAATGCGAATGGCCGCGCCGTCCTGAAGCCCGCGCAGGGCCGCATCCGCGGGGGAGATCCATAGCCATGGCTCTGCGTCGAGTCGGGCCAGGGTGGGCAGGGCCTGCCCATGATCGTAGAACCCGTGGAACTGGGTCAGGGTTCGCCCCTGGCGGAAGGCCAGCGGATACGGCGACGTCGGCAGTGGCTCGAAGACCGGCAAGGGCGGAAGCCCCAGCGCCTGGGCGCGCAGGGAGAAGAACTCCACCTTGCCGGAAGGCGTATGGAACACGCGATCGGGGTGGGCCACGTGTGACACCCGCAGAGCCCGGATCCCGCCCTCCGCGCGAAGGGCGGAGACAGTGGCGAATCCGGTGGAGGGGTGGGCCAGGATCGCGTCAATGGGCCCCTCCTCCGTCTCCCAGGGGTAGAAGTCGGTCAGGCCGAGCCGCCGGGCCAGTTCCTTCACGATCCAGGTGAGGGGTCGCGTCTCGCCCGGTGGCTCGAGGGCTCGCTCCATCAAGTAGAGATGGGTATTCGTGCTCTTGCAGCCCACCTCCTCCAGCCAGGCGGTGCTGGGCAGCACCACGTCCGCATAGCGACGCGCGGTGTCGTTCAGGAAGAGGTCATGGCTGACCACGAGGTCCGCCCGGGCGAGGCCCTCCGCCACGCGCCCAGTGTCGGCAAACGAGGACAGCATGTCGGTCCCGAAGAGGAGCATCACGCGCAGGGGCCCGTCCAGGAGGGCCTCGGTGATCCGGGACATCTGGTTCGGGATGTACGTTCCCGGGGGGCGGCGTTCCAGGGCGGCGATATTCGCCAGCGCCTGGCCGTGGGCGGCGCTGCCATGCCGGGGCCCCATCCCCCCGCCCGGGACCCCGAGGTTCCCGGTGAGCGCGGGGAGGCACGCCACGGCCCGGCCGCCCTGCCAGCCGTTCATGCCCTTGTGCATCGAGCTACCGCCCAGGAGGATCATGGCAGGGCGGGTGGTGGCGTACCGGCGGGCAAGCGCCGTGATCCGCTCGGGAGCGAGGCCCGTGACCCGCGCCGCCCACGTCACGGGGTAATCCCGGAGGTGCGCGGCCAGGGCCTCGAAGCCGACCGTGTGGTGCGCCACGAAGTCGGCATCGTAGAGCCCCTCCGCGACGATCACGTGCATCAGGCCCAGGGCCAGCGCGGCATCCGTTCCCGGCCGGAGCAAGAGGACCTCGTCCGAGAGGGCGGCGGCCTCGGTCTCCCTGACCTCCACGGTGACGAGGAAGGCCCCGCGCCGCTTGGCCGCCGTGAGATAGCGGGCGGTATTCGGCTGGCTCGCCAGGTTGGCCCCCCAGAGCAGGATGAGCTGGGCGTGCTCCCCCATGTCCTCTTTGGTGTTGGTCTCGAGAGCGCCCGTCAGCCCGATCCCGAATGCCCCGAGCCCCCAGCAGATCATCGTCGGATTCCACCACTGGCACCCAGAGAAATTTGCGAAGCGGCGGAGAAGGTGAGACCCGACGCGCGTCCCGTAATTCGTGCTGAAGAGGCCGTGGCCGGACCAGAGGCCCACGGCCTCCCGGCCGGCTCTCTGCATGCGCAGGGTGATCAGGTCCAACACCTCCTCCCAGCTCGCCTGGCGCCAGGCATCCTCCGTCCGCCTCGCCCGGACCAAGGGGTGCAGGAGCCTCCGGGGATTCCCGATTACCTCCCGCGAGGCGTGTCCCCGCACGCAGAGAAAGCCCTGGCTGTCGGGGTTCTCCCGGTCTCCGCTGACCCGGAGCAGCCGCCCATCCTCGACCTCCACCAGCATGCCGCACAATGTCGGGTGGCAGTTCATCGGGCACATGGTGCGGATCACCTGAGGCCGGCTGGCGGTCATGCGCAGTCCCCCCTCCCGATTCTCACGAATCGATGAACTGGAAGCGGGTGGACGGTCCGATGGCGCGGAGCGCCGCCACGAGGAGGTCGGCCGTGGCCGCCACGTCCTTGAGCGAGCAGACCTCTATGGGACCGTGGGTGTACCGGGAAGGAATCTTCAGCGTCAGGGACGGGACCCCGCTGCCCGCGAACTGCACCGCGGCTGCATCGGAGGTGATGATCGGCATGCTCCCCTCGATCTGGTAGGGGATCCCCTCGCGCTCGGCCGCCTCGCGGCAGAGCCGGATGAGCGCCGGGTGCCCGAACAGGCCGAAGGGCACCGCAGCGCCGCGGTCCATGACGGAGATCCCGGGGCCCGCGCCCAGCGCGTTCGCCGCCTCTGAGAAGGTCGTGCTGGGGTGGACGCCGACGCCCGTGCCGAACCCCGCCTGCGAGACCGTTGCGTCAACCCCGATGCAGAGGTCCGGCCGCAGGCGATTCGCCGCCTGCGTCGCCCCGCGCAGGCCCACTTCCTCCTGGACCACCGCGGCGAAGACGGCTGTCGCGTGGAGGCGATCGCCCGAACGCCGGAGGAGCTGCATTGCCTCCAGGATCGCCAGGCAGCCGACCTTGTCATCCAGGGAGCGCCCCGTGACCAGGCCCGTCGAGGCATCCCCCAGCCAGGACAGCTCCCGCTCCCAGGTCACCTGCTGGCCGGGCTCGATCCCCATCCGCTGCGCCTCGGCCCTGGACGCGGCCCCCACGTCGATGAAGAGGGCGTCCACCGGCGGGACGGTGGCCCCCAGGGCGACGTCCCGGAACGCGATGTGGCCGGGTTTGCTGCCGACCACCCCCACGCGCGGCCCCTGCCCGGTGAGGACCAGCACCCGCTGGGCGTAGGTGAGGTTGGCCGGGACGGAGCCGACCACATCGAACCGGAGATACCCGTTCTCCTCGATGTGGGAGACGATCATCCCCACCGAGTCGCTGTGGGCCGGGATCATGACCCGCGGCCCGCCCGGGGCCCCGTCCACGGTCCCGTTGACGTTCCCGAAGACGTCCACCTCCACCCGATCCGCCAGCGACTGCATCTCCTCCAGCAGCCGGCGGGCGATCTCCTGCTCGAAGCCGCTAGTCGCCGGGATCGCCACGAGGGCCTGCAAGCGCTCGAACAGCTCTGCAAGGCGTTCCATCCTCCACCCCTCAGAAGGCTTCCCCAAAATATGCCAGCCTGATGCCTACGTGGAAGAGATTCTCGGGGATGCAAGTAGATTTGTCGAGGACTGTTTCTGGCTCGGGCGATCTGCCTCACCTTCATGAGGAGACGATACTCCAGCGAAGATCCAGAGAGGCCACCGCAGGCGGGCCAGACCACCACCCAGGCAAGCAAATGCCTCGGCCACCTCTCGGCCATCGTCATGGGTCAGATTCATTTGTTTTCCACGGCGCAAATAGCGCGTCGCCCTATTATCGGATTCATTGGATTCCGAAAATACGCAACCTCCCACCTTTTCCATCGGCAGAACAAGCCAAGTCCCACAATGGTTTCCGCCGCAGCTTCGAAAATCCTTCACCTGTTTCTTTCAAAGTAAGGCGAGCAATGAAAGCCGACTTTCAGAATTCATCAGAGGCGTGGAGAGCGGCTGCCCGGCGGCGACCCGTTTGACCAGACGGAGAGTGATATGGGTCTTTCTTCCACTCCCGAACGTATTTCCTGCCCCCCGTGTTACTGGAACGGGGAGCTTGAGATTGACTTTCTGGTGGGTCAGATGTATATACTTCCCTGAAGTGCAGGCCAGAGATCTTCTTCCGGAACGGCGCACGCCTTTCACGATAATCAGGCATGAAAGTCGACGTTGTCTTTGCCGCCGGGGGGCGGGTAGACTTTTGTACAGAAATCCATGGACTCATAACGCAGGGGTTGATTAACCATCCTTTCCTAGCCTGTCCCAGAATCGCAGTTCCGTGTTATGTGTTGGTCAAGCTCAATATCGTTGAGGCCCATCTATTATCTGCCCCCAATATCGATCACAACTCCTTTCTCCGCGACCGTAGCATAACCCTCTCTTTTCCCAAGGTTAGCGACGACGACGGCCTATACACGCACTTGTCCGGCAATCCCATCTCGATTAATCCGCGTGCAAAAAAGTTAATCGCACATGAAATGGCACATTTTGTTGACGCGCGCTTGGATCAATCATTTGGGTATAATGACGCTGCTCGCCCCTCGGACCCAGCCTTGCGCAGTATCGTCTATCATCTCTGGGATAGTTACATTGACGGCAGGCTTGGTCCGCTAGCTCCCTACAACCTCCAATGCCGACAACACTGGGCCGCCTCTCGGGTCCCTTCATTACTTGTTGAACGAGCATGGAACGCGGCCTTCACCACGTACCGTGATCTTCTTCAAGCCGCGAACGACGCTTCAAGGCGGCAAAACTAATCGACCCGACAGGTCTCCTCCCAGTGCCCAGATTCGCCCTTGCCGTTACACAGCAGAGGGAAGGAGATGTAAGGTGAACACGGCTCTGGCTCGCCTGGCTGCCATGAGGCTCAACCTGGTCTGGTACGTGCCACTATGTCTGTTGTGATGGGGGACGTGATGGGGGACCCGGCCACGTTCGTCACTTTATGCTACCCTTCCATCACCCATGCCGCGACAACCACGCCTCGACATGCCGGGGGTCCTCCACCACGTGATGGTGCGGGGCCTCGAGCGGCAGATCATCTTCCGGGATGATGCCGACCGAGCGGACTTCGTGACGCGGCTGGCGGCGCTCGCCGAGAGCGGCGCGCTCGCCGTCATCGCCTGGGCCGTGCTCCCGAACCACGCGCACCTCCTCGTCCGGACCGGCGTCCGCCCGCTGGCCCGGAGCATGCGGAGCCTCCTCACGGGCTACGCCGGGGCCTTCAATCGGCGCCACCAGCGGGTGGGGCATCTCTTCCAGAACCGGTACAAGTCCGTCGTGGTGGAGGAGGAGCCGTACTTCCTGGAGCTCGTCCGCTACCTCCACCTGAACCCGCTCCGGGCGAAGATCGTCCCGGATCTCCGGGCCCTCGCCCGCTATCCTTGGGCCGGCCATAGCGCCCTGCTGGGGCTCGTCCCCCGCCCCTGGCAGGCCACCGCGGAGGTGCTTGCCCAGTTCGGGCCGACGCGCGCCCGGGCGCGGAGGGCCTACCGGGCCTTCGTGGCTGGCGGGGCACCCCAGGGCCGCCGCCCGGAACTCCAGGGAGGCGGCCTCCTCCGGAGCGCCGGGGGCTGGACCGCTGTCGCCGCGCTGCGACGGGGCCGGGAGGCCTACCTGGGGGATGAACGGGTCCTCGGGAGTGCGGCGTTCGTGGAGCAGGTCCGCCGGGAGATCGAGGGGGCCTCGCCACCTCGCGCGCCTCGGCTCGCGCCCGAGGAGCTGATGGTCCGGGTTTGCCGTCACGTGAGGATTGCGCCGGAGGTGCTCCTGGGCGGCGGGCGCTCGTCCCAGGTCACGCGCGCCCGGGCGGGGATCGCCTACCTCTGGCTCGAGGTCCTGGGCCGCGCCGGTCGTCCCCTCGCGGCGAGCCTCGGGGTCCGGCCCCAGTCAGTGTACCGGGCAGCTACGCGAGGCCGCGAGAAGGGCGACGAGTGGAGGCGGCTGCTCACAAAGTGACGAAAGTGGCAACGTCCCCCAGACCGACTGAGAAAAGCGCCAACAAGGACATTGGTGTCCAGCACGACCCGAAGCCGGCGTCGGCGAACTGCCACCTAGCCGCTCCGGGTTCGCCGGTACCGACGGGAAGCCTCGCCGACCTTTCCGACTGGCTTGGTGCGGACTTGCTTGCGGTAGTCACGAACCACGCGAACAGCGTCCTCCTCCCGGTACCCCGATGACTGGACATCCTTTGCCAGAGCTGCATCCAACGTCCGATCGGCCTCCGTCTCCAGGTAATCCCGGATGAGTCCTCGGAGCACGCCTTCAGGTGTTTGCCCTGATCTGCGAGCGGCCGAGGAGAGCTTCGCCCAAAGCGACTCATTGATCTCCACCACTTTCCCCATGAGCATTCCCTCCAGGTTCCGATTCGTGAAACTGTCCGCCGAATCGGCAACCCGACTCCTGCTCGACCCCCCGGAAAACCATCCTCTTGTTTGGACTGGGGGACGTTGTTGACCGGATTGAATTATTCTCTGTCTGCCTTTCCGTAGTTATTTTCTTCCCTCAACAAGGTCCCGTATCACGGTCCCAACGGGACGTTCAGCCGTTTGCAGGCGGCGTAGAGCTTCGCCTGTTCGAGACCGTGCGCACCCCCTGATGGCCGCCTCGACCTCCGTGGACTGAAATTTCTACCGCCGAGGAAAGGGCACTGGACCGTACCCTCACCAATACCCTTACTTAGGGGTTGTACCTTTACTCCCGAGGTAGCGCCATCTGGCCGCTGGACCCTTTCCATGACAGGACGCCTCCCCGGAGGCCTTCATATCAGCCAGCAGCGCCCGAATCCATTCCCGTCCCACGCCAGGACACAAGCGTTCGATCTCAACCAACCGGAACTCGCCTGTCTGCCTGCGAATGGCCTCGCGAACTATTTCAGCCTTGGCCCCTTTGGGAGATGCGATTTTCCCCACGCGTTCCTCGAACTCCCGATAGGCCGTCTTGAGGATGAACAGCAGGTAATTGATGAAGGGCCAGGGGTCGTGTCGGCCGTCATGCCAGCCCGTGGAGCTCTGCTCCAAGGTTTCGTAATACCGCTCCTTATTCTGCTCAATGAGGCGCTCCAGGCTGATGTACCGTCCAACTTCATAGCCCAAGTGGTAGCATTGCAGCAAGAGGAGCAGCCTCGAGGCTCGCCCGTTTCCGTCCCGAAACGGATGGATGCACAGGAAATCCAAATTGAAGGCAGCCAGGACAATCAGGGGATGCACCCAACGTTCGCGCAGGGCAGTGTCCCACAGCCCAAGCAAGTCCCGCACGGCCTCCGGTGTCCTGGCGGCGGAAACTGGCCTGAAGCGGACTCGCTCACGGCCGTCCGGGTATTTCTCGATGATGTCGCCGTTCTTGTCCTTGTAGGATCCGGCGTCCCATATCTCACCCTTGGTCATCCGGTGCAATCGGAGCACGGTCTCTTCCGATATCGGATGTTGGCCCCCTTGTTCATGGATGAGCTTGAGGGCGTCCCGGTATCCCCTGACTTCCTCCTCGTTGCGGTCCCGAAGCAGAGGCTTCCCAAAGATGATCGTACCGACCCGGCTCGGCTCAACCTCAACGCCTTCAATCCGGTTGGACGAGACCGCGCTTTCAATGAGGGCATGGTCCCGCAAGACCTTGAGCTTCTGCGGCGTTTGCCGAGTGAGAAGTTCCTGCTTGCCACGGGCCTCACCCAGATCGGCCAGGTACCAGGCTGTGCTGGCCGGAATTGCTTCCGGGGTCATGGCGAACTGCCGGAGAGTCATCATACGAAATGTTCACGACCAATCGGCGTCAAATGCGCTTGGATTAGTCCACGATGGTCAGGACGTAGTCATCCAGGCGAAGATACTTTCGCAGGACCTCGGCGACTTCGTCGGGCGTCACGGAGCGGAGGGCCTGCCGGTAGGCCTCGCCGTAGCCGTGGTCGAGCCCACGGAACTCGGAGACTCCCAGGGAGTAGGCCCGGTTGATGCTGGAGAGCATCCGCATCGCCAGGCGGCCCGCCAGCGCATTGGCCCGGCGCTCCACCTCTTCCTTGATGGGTGGGGTCTCGACTACCGCCTTCACCTCGCGCAGGATGCCCGCCTTCGCCCGCTCCACGTTCTGGGGGGCCGTCCCCATCCCGACGAGGAAGAGCGTGCCGCCCTGGGGGAAGCTCACCCCCGCGTCAATCGAATAGGCGAGGCCCTCCTTCTCGCGCAGCGTCCCGAAGAGCTTCGCCGAGAGGATGGAGCCCGCGATCTCCAGGGCGAATCGCTCTCGCGCGCTCACCGGCGGCACGACCTTGCCGAGGAGAAGCTGCGCCTGCGGCTTCCCAAGGTGTTCCCGCACCTCTCGGATCCCGCGCGTCACGGGCAAGGGGGACACTCCTGGGGCCGGGCCGCCCGATGGGGCCCGGCCCAGCGCAAGGCCGGCCGCGGCCATCGCACGGTCGGCCGGAACGCCGCTTACAATGCTGACAATAAGGTTGCTCGCCGTGAGGTACCGCGCCTTCAACGCCAGCAGATCCTCGCGGCGCAGATTGCCGATCGAGGAGGCCGTTCCGTAGATCGGCCTCGTCAGCGGGTGGCCGGGTGCCAGCGTCCGGAACAGGAGTGCCTCGGCGACTCGCCGGGGCTGCTGCCCGCCGGCCTCCACGAAGGCGTGCAGTTCCCCGCGGACCTTCTCCACCTCCGCCGGATCCAGACGCGGTTCCGTCAGGATCTCGGCCAGAAGCGCGAGGGCCTCCCGACCGTGTTCCGCCAATGCCTCCAGCCGGATGTAGCCGTACTCCCGCGACGTGTAGAAGTCGCCGAAGGGACTCGAGGGGTCGCCCGCCGTCTCCAGACGTCCACCCATCTCCTGGAGCGCCTTCGCCAGGTCCTCGGCGCCCCGGCGCTCCGTCCCTCGGTCCAGGAGGCGAAGCAACGCCTCAACCAGCCCCTCCTGGTCCTGTCCCTCGAACGTCCCCCGCCCCCGGATGAGGACGTGGGCGGCGAACACGGGCGAGCCGGGAATCTCCTGCGCGATCACCGTCAGGCCGTTCGGCAGGACGACCCGCTGGGGGGATGGAAGGGCCGTCGCGGATTGCGGATTGGCCCTCGCCTCGGCGGGAAGGAACAGGCTGGCAACGTAGCGGGGCACGGCCAAGGTTCGAGCCACGCTGGCCACATCTTCCGGCCGGGTCCGGCCGATCTTATCCCCGTAGGTCCGGACGCCCGCCGCCCCCAGCGCCAGGATCCCCGCGGCCTTGGCCATGGCGTAGTAGTGGATGCGTTCGGCCATGCGGACCTCCTCTCCCATGAGGCTCATCCGGATCCGCGCCACTTCCTCCGGCTCGATCACCCCCGCCGCCAGGCGCGCCATCTCGCCGTCCACGAGTCGCCGGACCTCGGCCTCGTCCGTCTCCCGCGGAAAGGTTGCGCTCACCTGGAGGAGGGAAAATCGCCGGCCCAGTGAGAAATTCGCCCCCAGCGTCAGGATCCTCGGCGCACCCACCCGATCCTTGGCCTGCCGCAGCCGCTCGTTCAGAAGACCCCCCAGCACCTCCCACGCGGGGTAGCGGTCCCGCTCCGATTCCGGCACGATCAGGCTGAGCGCCAGACTCTTGCGCGTCGCCGTCGTCTCCTCGACGAACACCTCGGCGCGCCGCGGCGGCGCCGGGAGCGGCCCAATGGGAGGGGCCGGGGGGCGGGCCGCCTCGGTCCCGAAGACCTTCCCGATCTTGGCCAGGGCCGTCTTCTCCTCCACGGGACCCATGAGAACCGCCAGCATGTTGTTGGGGATGTAGCGCAACCGGTAATACTCCAGGACCTCGTCCCGGGAGAGGCGGCGTATCACCTGCTCGCTCCCCAGGACCGGGTGGGCATAGGGAGTGCCCTGATACAGGCGGGCCTTGTGGGCGTCGGCCTCGCGGGATGACGGGTTCGTCAGGGCCTGCCGGATCTCTTCGATCACCACGCCCTTGGTGACTTCGAGCTTGGCCGCATCGAACCGGGAGTGGAACAGGATGTCGGCCTGGATGTCCAGCATCGCATCCAGAAAATCCGGGTGGGCCATCAGGATGTAGCCGGTGTATTCCTCGGTGGTGAACCCGTTGAGGTACCCGCCCATCCCGTACACCTCCCGGAACAACTCCTCCTTGCTCCGGCGGGCCGTCCCGTCGAACAGGACGTGCTCCAAAAGGTGGGACACCCCCGCGTTCGTCATCGTCTCGTCGCTCGACCCGGTCTTCACCAGGATCAGCGAGGCCACCAGGGGACTCGGGGTCTCGACGACCAGCACCTCCATCCCGTTCGCGAGGGTGAAGCTCCCGCGGGCGTCCAGGACCTCGGGACTCCGGGGCAACGCCCCCGGAAGGAGCCCCGTGGCGGGAAGGGCACAGGCCGAGGTGAGCACGGGGATCAACCCCGCGAGCAGCAGTCGTCGTAGGCGCATTCGATTCATCCTGGCGACAGGCGTGATCCCTGGACAGACCGATCAATCACGCACGCAGGGAGGGCAAGAGCGGCCCGGAGGGACGGGGAAGACGGTCGGCGTCGCTCGGAGCTACGCCGACGTCCGGGCCTCCACCCGCCGGGGAGTGGCGCAGGTCGTGCGGACCGTGTGGTAGGAGAGGGTCTTCAAGAGGACCGAGAGGTCCACGTTCTGGACCTTGACCCCCTCGGGGACAGCCAGCTGGGCCGGCGCGAAGTTCAGGATGGCGGTGACGCCGGCCTCCACCAGGAGGTCGGCCACCGACTGGGCCACCGCCGAGGGCACGGCCACCACGGCGATCTTGACCTTCTTCTTGCGGAGCGTGGGGACCAGCTTGGCGGCGTCCATGACCACCACCCCGTCAATGTGCTGGCCCACCTTGGCCGGGTCGGCGTCGAAGGCCATGCTTATCCGGAAGCCGCGCGCCTGGAATCCCTTGTAGGCGATGAGGGCGGAGCCGAGGTTGCCCACGCCGACCAGGGCCACCTCCCAGTCCTGCTTCAATCCCAGGATGCGCTCCAGGTTGTGCTTGAGCTCGGCGATGTAGTAGCCCAGCCCGCGCACGCCGAACTGGCCGAAGTAGGCCAGGTCCTTCCGGACCTGGGCCGCGTTCAGCCCGAAGCGTTCCGCCAGTTGTTTGGAGGAGACGGACCCCACCCCGTCCGCCTCCAGCTCTTCCAGGCAGCGCAGGTAGATGGACAGGCGGGTGACGGTCTTCTCGGGGATCTTCACCGGCTTCATGACACCACCTTTTCAGCCCGTGGCGGCCCGCCGAGCGAGGATCACAGGAGCAGCGCCCCGACCGACCGCAGGGCCACCTCGAGGAAGCGGGAGGGGAACAGCCCGAGCTGCAGTGTCCCCAGGATGGCGATGAGGACAGCCAGCCCCAGGGCCGGCGACAGTCCCGCTGGGCGGGATTCTGCCTCCCCCTGGCCCATATACATCACCACCGTGATCCGGAGGTAGTAGAACACCGAGATCACGCTGTTGAGCACGCCGACGATGGCCAGTCCGATGTAATTCGCCTGGATCGCCGCGCTGAAGATGTAGAACTTCCCCATGAATCCCCCGGTGGGCGGGATCCCCGCCAGGGAGAACATGAACAGGGCCATGGCGGCCCCCAGGAAGGGATACTTCAGGCCCAGCCCGGCGTAGTCGTCAATAATCACCCGCTCCCCGTCCTGGCGCGCCAGGGCGACGACCACGGCGAAGGCGCCCAGGTTCATGAAGGTGTAGGCGGTGAGATAGAACAGGATGCTGCCGCTCCCCAGCTTGTTGGCGGCCACCAGGGCCACCAGGATGTACCCCGCGTGGGCGATGGAGCTGTAGGCCAGCATCCGCTTGATGTTGGACTGGGCGATGGCCACCACATTCCCCACCGTCATGGTCAGCACCGCCAGCACCCAGAGCACCCGGCTCCAGTCCGGTTGCAGGACCGGCAGCGCCGTCATCAGGATGCGCAGGAAGGCGGCGAAGGCCGCCGCCTTGGTCCCCGCGATCATGAAGGCCGTCACCGAAGTCGGCGCCCCCTCGTACACGTCGGGCGTCCACATGTGGAAGGGGACCGCAGCCACCTTGAACCCGAACCCGATGATCAGCAGGCCCATGCCGATCGTCAGCAACAACGGGTTGGCCACTTTCCCCGAGGCGATGGCCTCCGCCACGCGCTTGAGGTTGATGCTTCCCGTGGCGCCGTAGACCAGCGCGATCCCGTAGAGCAAGAAGCCCGAGGCGAAGGCCCCCAGCAGCAGGTACTTCAAGGCCGACTCGTTGGACTTGAGCTGCTCCCGCAGGAAGCCCGCCAGGATGTAGAGCGAGATGGACAGGGTCTCCAGTCCCAGGAAAATGGTCATGAGATCCAGGCTGCTGGCCATGATCATCATGCCCAGGGTGCTGAAGAGGAGGAGGGCGTAGTACCCGCCGTGATCCATCCCCACGCGCCGGACGTAGGGGAGCGAGATCAAGAGGGTCAGGCCCGCCACCAGGAGGAACAGCAGGTTGAAGAAGAGGGCGAAGGCGTCGGCGGCCAGCATGCCCCCGAACACGACTTCGGGGCGACCGCGCCGCACCCAGAGGGCTACGGCCGCGGCCACGATCCCCACCAGGGCCAGGGCGGCCAGGCGGTCGCGCCGCGCCGGTGGGGTGAGCGGGTCCAGGATCAGGATCAGGATGCCCGCCCCCGCGACCAAGAGCATGGGCAGCATGGCCCCCCAGGAGATCTGAGGCAGGCTACTGGGCATGGCGCGCGCCCCTCCTGTCATCCGTCGTCTGCGGGCGGTTCGCCTGGGCAAGGGCGGACCCGGCGCGATCCCCCGCGCTCACGATGTTGATCCCCTCAGCTCCTCTGCCCCTCTGCCCCTCTGCTCCCCTCTCGGCTCTCGGCTCGCGGCTCGCATCCATCACGCGGGGCCCCATCCCCACCTTTCCCGACTCCGTCGGGATCGGCGGGGTCCCTCCCCGTGGCTCGTCGGCCCGGTAGCGGATGTGCACCTGGGCCAGCAACTGCTTCACCGAGGCCTCCGTCGTCGCGAGGAACGGGCGGGGATAGATCCCGATCCAGACGATGAACAGGAGTACTGGCACCAGGACCGCGACCTCCCGCGCCGTCAGATCCGTCAGGCGGCGATTGGCCTCATGGGTCACCTTGCCGAACATCACCCGCTGGAACATCCAGAGCATGTAGACCGCGGCCAGGATGACGCCCGAGGTGGCCAGGACCGCATACAGGACGTTGACCTGGAACGTCCCCACCAGGATCAGGAACTCGCCCACGAACCCGTTCAGGCCCGGCAGGCCGATGGAGGAGAGCGTGACGAGGAGAAAGAACGCGGTGAAGACCGGGATGACCCGCGCCAGCCCGCCGAAATCCTCGATCATCCGGGTGTGGCGCCGCTCGTAGATCATCCCCACGAGAAGGAACAGCGCGCCAGTGGAGAGGCCGTGGTTGATCATCTGGAGGATCCCGCCCTCCACCCCCTGGATGGTCAGGGCGAAGATCCCCAGCATCACGAAGCCCAGGTGGCTGACCGAGCTGTAGGCCACCAGTTTCTTCAGGTCCGGCTGGACCATGGAGACCAGCGCCCCGTACAGGATGCCGATGATGGCCAGCCACGAGAAGAGCGGCGTGAAGTACCGGGTCGCCTCGGGGAACAGGGGCAGGGCGAATCGCAGGAATCCGTAGGTCCCCATCTTCAGGAGCACCCCCGCCAGGATCACCGAGCCGGCCGTGGGCGCCTCCACGTGGGCATCCGGCAGCCACGTGTGGAAGGGGAACATGGGGACCTTGATGGCGAAGGCCACGGCGAAGGCCAGGAACAGCCAGATCTGGGTCCGCAAGGGGAGATCCAGGCCGTACATCTTGAGGAGATCGAAGGTGTATTCGCCGCCGGGCCGGCCGCCGTTGAGATAGTAGAGCGCGATGATGCCCACCAGCATCAGCACGCCGCCCGCCATGGTGTACAGGAAGAACTTCAAGGTGGCGTAGATCCGGCGCGGCCCGCCCCAGACGCCGATCAGGAAGTACATGGGGATCAGCATCCCCTCCCAGAAGACGTAAAACAGGACCAGGTCCAGGGCCACGAAGACCCCCAGCATCCCGGTCTCCAGGAGCAGCATGCAGATCATGTACTCCTTCACCCAGGTCGTGATGGCGGTGTAGGAGGAGAGGATGGCGATGGCCGTCAGGAACGTCGTGAGCAGGACCAGGAGCAGGCTGATTCCGTCCACGCCCACGAAATATTGCACCCCGAGGCCGGCGATCCAGGGCTTCCGCTCCACGAACTGCATCCCCGGCACGTTGAGCTGGAAGCCCCGGTAGAGCTGGAGGGATACCAGGAAGGTGAGGACCGAGACCGCGAATGTCAGGTGCTTGATGGCCGCCTCACGCCGCCGGTCCACCAGGAGCAGCATGCCCACTCCCACCAGCGGGAGGAACACCACCGTTGAAACGAGCGAGAAATTACTCACGACGTCGCACTCGCTTTTCCTGCTGCCTTCCGCCTACCGCCTATCGCCTATCGCCAAAACGCCAGATACCCCAGGATCGCCACCACCCCGACGATGAAGCTCAGGACGTAGCTCATGACATACCCGGTCTGGACGCGGCGCAGCGCCAGGCTCCCAATCCGGATCAGGGCCCCGATGCCGTTGACCGAGCCGTCAATCACCGGCTCGTCGAACCGGCGCCAGAGCCACAGCGAGCCGCGCCGGATGGGCTCCACGATCAGCGCGTCGTACAGTTCGTCCACGTAGTACTTGTGCAGGAGGGTCCGGTAGGCCGCCGGGTACCGCTCGACCATCCGGGCGGGGATCTCAGGCCGCCAGACGTAAAAGCGGGTGGCGAGCCAGACCCCCACCAGGGCGATGACCAGGGAGAGGATGGCCATGGGCACCTCCCCCACGCTGGCCGCGTGCCCCGCCACCTGCTTGGCGCCGGCGAAGACCGGCTCCACGAAGCGGTGATACGCCCCGTGCTCCGGCGGGACGCCGACGAACCCCACGAGGGCCGCGAAGACCGCCAGGATCACCAGGGGCACCGTCATGACGGGCGGCGATTCGTGCAGGTGATGCGCCGCCTCCGGCTCCACCCGCGACCGCCCCTCGAAGGTGAGGTAGTAGCATCGCAGCATGTAAAACGCCGTGAGGAACGCCCCGCCCGCCCCGAGGGCCCACACCGCCCCGTACCCCCCGGCGGCGGCCCCGTACAGGATCTCATCCTTGGACCAGAACCCCGCCAGCGGGAAGATGCCCGCGTTGGCCAGCGCCGCGATCAGGAAGGTCCAGGCGGTGATGGGCATGTGCTTCCGCAGGCCGCCCATCTTCCGGATGTCCTGCTCTCCCGAGAGGCCGTGGATCACCGAACCCGAACCCAGGAAGAGCAGCGCCTTGAAGAAGGCGTGCGTCATCAGGTGGAAGATCGCGGCGGCGTACGCCCCCACCCCGCAGCCCAGGAACATGTACCCGAGCTGGGAGATGGTCGAGTAGGCGACGATGCGCTTGATGTCGGTCTGCACGAGCGCGATGGTGGCGGCGAAGACCGCGGTGAGGCCCCCGATCCAGGCCACCACCGACAGCGAGAGGGGGGCCAGAGTGAACAGCGGGGCCGATCGGGCCACCATGTAGACCCCGGCCGTGACCATGGTGGCGGCGTGGATCAGGGCCGAGACCGGCGTCGGCCCCTCCATGGCATCCGGCAGCCAGACGTACAGCGGAATCTGGGCCGATTTCCCGGTGGCACCCAGGAACAGGAGCAGCGTGATGGCCGTCACCACGCCTCCGCCCGCCACGAGCTGCGCCGGGGCCGCCGCGAAGACCTGGTCGTAGCGCAGGGTCCCCAGGCTGGTCCAGAGCAGCATCACCCCCAGGGCGAAGCCGAAATCTCCCACCCGGTTGACGATGAACGCCTTCTTGCCCGCGTCGGCCGCCGACTTCTTTTCAAACCAGAAGCCGATGAGCAGGTAGGAGCACAGGCCGACCGCCTCCCAGAAGACGTAGAGGAGGAGGTAGTTGTTGGCCAGGACCAGCATCAGCATGGAGAAGGTGAAGAGGTTCAGGTAGGTGAAGAAGCGGGGGTAGTCGGGGTCCTCGCGCATGTACCCGATGGAGTAGACGTGGATCAGGAACCCGACGCCGGACACCACCAGGATCATGACGGCCGACAGCGGGTCCAGGAGCAGCCCCCAGTCCGCCTGGAAGTTCCCCGCGCCGATCCAGGGCGCCAGCACCTGCTCGACCCTGCGGGCCTCGGCCGGCCGGGCCAGGAGCTTCCCCAGCGCCCCCAGGGAGGCCAGCAGGGACAGCCCCACGCTCCCGCAGGCGATGGTTCCGACTGCGGTTTTCCCGATCCGCCGGCCGAAGAAGCCGTTGACCAGGAAGCCCAGCAGGGGCCAGACCGGAATTAACCAGAGACTATTGAGCATCAGAGAGTCCAAGGTGCCGTAAGGCGAGAGGGGTGAGGCGTGAGGTGAAACTCCCCTCTCACTTCCCCCTGACGCCTCACGCCTACCGCCTCACGGGTTCTCGGTCACCACTTCAGCAAGTTCAGTTCGGCGACGTCCACCGTCTCTTTGTTCCGGTAGATGGCGATGATGATGGCCAGGCCCACGGCCACCTCGGCCGCCGCCACCACCATGACGAAGAAGACGAAGATCTGCCCGTCCATGGAGTTGAGGAAGCGGGCAAAGGCCAGGAAGCTCAGGTTCACCGCGTTCAGCATCAACTCGATGGACATGAAGATGATCAGCGCGTTGCGCCGGGTGGCAACCCCGACCACCCCCATGGCGAACAGGTACGCGCTCAGGATCAGATAGGCCGATAACGGAACACTCATGCGGAACTCCGATTCAATGCAGCCGCTTCTTCGCCAGCACCATCGCCCCCACCATCGCCACCAGCAGAATGATGGAGGTGATCTCGAAGGGAAACAGGAAATCCGTGAACAGCAGCCGCCCCACCGTCTGGGTCCTGCCGAAGCTGCTGGCCACCGCCGGCCCCCCGGCCGGCGCCAGGACGAACCGCCGCGCTACCGCCACCCCCAATTCCGCGAGCAGCACCACCGACAGCAGCACCGCGATCAGGATCCGGCCGCGGTCCGGCGGGGCCCAGGGCGCCGGCTCGCTCCGAATGTCCAGCAGCATGATCACGAACAGGAAGAGCACCATGATGGCCCCGGCATAGACGATGACCTGGATGACCCAGACGAAGTGGGCGTCCAGCAGGATGTAGATGCCCGCCAGGGACCCCATAGTGATGATGAGGAAGAGGGCGCTGTAGACGGCGTGCCGCTGGACGATGACCAGCAGGCCGGCCACGGCCGCCACCAGGGCCAGTCCCGCGAAGACCAGAAGCTCCACCTTAACCCCTCACCGCCACGATGGCAGTGATCGCGGTGTTCAAGAGCGCCAGGGGCAGCAACCGCTTCCACCCGAAGTTCATGAGCTGATCGTACCGGAACCGCGGCAGCGTGGCCCGGAACCAGATAAACAGGAACAGCAGAAGAAAGACCTTGCCCAGGAACCAGACGGGGGACGGGGCGATGGGCCCCAGCCATCCCCCCAGGAACAGGGTGGTGGCCAGGGCGGCCACGGTGATCATGTTGGCGTACTCGGCCATGAAGAACATGGCGAATTTCATGGAGCTGTACTCGGTGTGGAAGCCTGCCACCAGCTCCGTCTCCGCCTCGGGCAGGTCGAAGGGGGCCCGGTTCGTCTCCGCCAGGGCGCAGCAGAAGTAGATGCAGAATCCCAGGGGCTGGCTGAAGAGGAACCAGTTGGGAACCGGGAGAATGCCGAACCACCAGGCCACACCTGCCTGGGCCTTCACGATGTCCACCAGGCTCAGGGAGCCCACCAGCAGGAGCACCCCGACCACCGACAGGCCCATGGGCAGTTCGTAGCTGATGAGCTGGGCCGAGGAGCGCAGGCCCCCCAGCAGCGAGTACTTGTTGTTGGACGACCAGCCGGCCAGGACGATTCCGTACACGCCCAGGGAGGCCGCCCCGAAGACGAACAGCACCCCCACGTCAATGTCGGTGATGTGGAGGGGCACGGGCCTCGACAGGAGCCCGAAGAGCGTGGTCGAGTCCCCGAAGGGGATCACCGCAAAGGCGATGAAGGCGGGGATGATACTCAGGCTGGGCGCCAGCAGGAAAATCGCCCGGTCCACCTGGCTCGGGATCAGGTCCTCCTTGAACATCAGCTTCAAGCCGTCGGCGATGGGCTGCAGGAGGCCGTACGGGCCCACCCGCGTCGGCCCCAGGCGCACCTGGATGTCGGCGATGACCTTCCGTTCGATCCAGGTCATGTAGGCCACGGTCAAAAGCAGGGCGCCGAACACCACCCCGATCTTGACCAGCATGACGATCAGCGTTTCCAGCATGCGTTGCCCGTCCTGCTACTGGGTAATTCGCAGGTCGTGATCCGTTAGGCGTTAGGGGTGAGGCGTCAGGCGAAGGGCACCGCTCCTCGCCGTCCCCTCACGCTTCACGTTTCACGCCTCACGGCTCTCGGCTCTCAACTCTCCTCGGGCAGGAGCCCGAGGTCCCCGATGTCCTTCCACGCGATTCCCTGATAGGCCCCCGGCCGTTCCCCGATGGCGGCCCAGACCTGCTCCGGCTCGATCCCGCCCAGGTCCCGGCCGAGGTCCACGGCCAGGTCCCGCAGCGCCTCTGGCAGGCTCTGCGACGCCACATGCGGGGTCAGCGCACGATGGATCTTCTGGACCCGCCCCTGGAAGTTCGTGAAACTCCCTTCCTTCTCGGCGAAGCCGAGGGCCGGCAGGACCGCGTGGGCCAGCGCCGTGGTCTCCGTGGAGAACATGCTGGAGGCCACCAGGAGATCCAGGCGGCCCAGGGCCTGGCGCAGCGGGCGATCCGGGAATGCTCGGACCAGATCCTCCTCGAAGACGAAGAGGGCCTTCATCCGCCCCTCGGACGCGGCCGCGATCATCCCCGCCACGTCCAGCCCTCCCGGTCCGGGCCGGATGTCCAGGTCCCGCGCCCCCCGGGTGTTGGCGGTCTTGTCCGTGCGGCGCAGGATCCCGTCCTCGGAGGCGTCGCTCGCCTGGAACTGGACGGAACGCACCCGGAAATCCAGGTGCGGCGTCCCGAGAAACTCCCGGAAGAAGCGCCGGACCAGGAACAGCTCCTCGTTGGTCTGCCGGGACGAGGCGATGCACCCCACCGCCTCGGGGCCGTGCGCCTCCACGACCCGCCGGATGGCACGAGCCGCCCGGAGCAGCAGATCGTCGTAGCCCATCTCCGCCCGCCGGCCATTCTCGCACCACGTCGGGACGCGAAGCCGGGCCGGATCGTGGAGGGAGGTGAAGGTGAAGCGCCCCTCGTCGCACATCCACCACCGGTTGACCGCCTGGTTCTCCCGCGGCCGGATGCGGAGCAGCTCCTCGCCCCGCTGGCGGTGGCGGACGTCCAGGACGACGTTGCAGCCGTTGCTGCACAGGGGGCAGACGCTCTCGGTGTGCCGCACCAGGTCCCAGGGCCGGGACTGGAACCGGTACTGCCGGGACGTCAGGGCCCCCACGGGGCACAGGTCAATCACGTTGCCGGAGTAGGCGTTGTCCAGGACCTTGCCCGGAAACAGGTTGATCTCCGATTGGTCGCCGCGGGAGAAGACCCCCAGTTCCCCGGTCTTGGGCATCTCGTGGCAAAACCGCACGCAGCGGGTACAGAGGATGCACCGCTCGGCGTCGAAGACGATGTGGGGGCCCAGCACCTTGTGCTTGACCCGCTGGATCTTCTCCTCGACGGACCGGCTCTCGCCCGGGCCGTACGTGAGGGTGTAATCCTGCAGCGGGCACTCGCCGCCCTTGTCGCAGATGGGACAGTCCAGGGGGTGATTCAGCAGGTAGAACTCCAGCACGGCCCGCCGCGCCTTCTCCACCTTGGGCGAGCGGGTGGAAACAACCATCCCGTCCGCCACCGGGGTGTTGCAGGCGATGGCCAGCTTGGGCATCCGCTCCACTTCCACCTGGCACATCCGGCACTGCCCCACCACGCTGAGGCCCGGATGGTAACAGTAGCGCGGGATCTCGATCCCCACCCGCTCCGCCGCCTCGATGATGGTCGTCTGGGCGGGAACGGTGACCTCCACCCCGTCTATCTTCAATGTCGGCATCCCATGATCCTATGGCAATCCGGCACTCGGGCACTTCGGCACTCGGGAAGCGCGTTGGTTCCAGGTTGCCTGATTGCCCGGCTGCCCGATTGCCCTTCTAGAAAGCGCCCTTGCCCTCGAAGGGGCACGCCCGCCCCCGGATGTGGATCTCGAACTCCTCCCGGAAATGCTTGAGGTAACTCTCGATGGGCATGGCCGCGGCGTCGCTCAGCACGCAGATGGTCTTCCCCTTCATGTTGTCGCACATGTCCAGGAGCACATCCAGGTCCTCTTTCCGCCCCTGGCCGTGCTCGATCCGCCGCAGGACCTTGTGCAGCCAGGCGGTGCCCTCGCGGCACTGGGTGCACTGGCCGCAGGATTCGTGGTGGTAGAAGCGCGAGACGATCTCGCCCACCCGGACCATGCAGACGGTGTCGTTCATGACGATGACCCCGCCCGAGCCGCCCATGGACCCGGCCGCCGCCAGCGACTCGAAGTCCATGGGCACGTCCAGGTGCTGCTCCGTCAGGACCGGGGCCGAGGACCCCCCGGGGATCACGGCCTTCAGGCGCCGGCCGTTTGGGATGCCGCCGGCGTGGTCGAAGATCAGCTCCCGCAACGTGATGCTCATGGGGAGTTCGTAGTTGCCCGGCCGCTCCACGTGTCCGCTCACCGAGAAGAGGCGCGGGCCGGCGCTCTTGGGCGGGCCGATGCTGGCAAACCATTCCGCGCCGCGCAGCACGATGTGGGGGATATTGCTGAGGGTCTCGACGTTGTTGACCACGGTCGGCGACCGGTAGAGGCCCGAGATGGCCGGGAAGGGCGGCTTCATCCGGGGCTGGCCGCGCTTCCCCTCCAGCGATTCCAGGAGGCCGGTCTCCTCTCCGCAGATGTAGGCGCCGGCGCCCCGGTGGACGTGCACGTCCAGGTCGAACCCGCTGCCCAGGATGTTCCTGCCCAGGAAGCCGCGCCCGTAGGCCTCTCGCAGGGCGCGCTCCAGCACCTGGGCCCCGTAGACGAACTCCCCCCGGCAGTAGATGAAGGCCAGGCGGCAGCCGATGGCGTAGCTGGAGATGATGAGACCTTCGATGAGCTGGTGCGGCTCCTCCTCGATGAGCATCCGGTCCTTGAAGGTCCCCGGCTCGCTCTCGTCGCAGTTGCAGACCAGGTACTTGGCCTTCGGCGAGTCCTTGGGGATGAACCCCCACTTCACCCCGCAGGGAAACCCGGCACCGCCCCGGCCCCGCAGCCCGGACCGCTTCACCGTCTCGATGAGGTCTGCGGGTTGGAGTTCCCGGAGCGCCTTGGGGAGCGCCTGGTACCCTCCGTGGGCGATGTACTCGTCGATCGTCCCGGTGTAGTTCGGGATGTTCGTGTACCGCGTCAGGATCTTCTCGAATGCCATCCCGCGTCTCGCGTTCGGGCCCGGTCGGCCCCGCGTCCTACGTCCTCGACCCCTGGAGGCGGCCGTTCCGCAACTTCTCCAGCAGTTCGTCCAGCGTCTGGGGTGTCACCCGCTCGTAGAAGACACCGTCAATCTGGATCGCCGGTGCCGTGCCGCAGGACGCCAGACACTCCATCCGTTTGAGAGAGATGAGCCCATCGGGGGTCGTCTCGCCCATCCGGATCCCGAGCCGGTTCTCCAGGTGCCGGATCAGCCGTTCGGCGCCCAGCAGCGAGCAGGTGAGGTTGTGGCACACGTAGATCATGTGCTTCCCCACCGGCTCCAGGTGCAGCATGTCGTAGAAGCTGGCCACGCTCATCACATCGGCCGGGCTGAGCGTGAGGTACGCGGCCACCCAGGCGATGGCCTCCGGGCTGAGGTAGCCCACCTCCGCCTGAACGTCGTGGAGGATGGGGATGAGCGCCGAGCGCTTCTCCGGATAGCGCTTGACGAGTTCGTCAAGCCGCTTTTTCGTCTCGTCCGAGATCATCCCTCGCCCATTCCTCTCAACTGCCCTACCGGTCGATCTCCCCCAGGACGATATCCAGGGACCCGATCACGGCGACCACGTCGGCCACCAGGCGCCCCTCCACCATCTTGGGCAGGGCCTGGAGGTTCACGAAGGACGGGGCGCGGAAGTGGACCCGGTAGGGTCGGGGGCTCCCGTCACTCACCAGGTAGCAGCCCAGCTCCCCCTTGGGGGCCTCGATGGCGTGATAGACCTCTCCCGCCGGGACCGAGAAGCCCTCGGCGTACAGCTTGAAGTGGTGGATGAGGGCCTCCATGGACCGCTTGAGGAGCGGCTTGGGGGGCGGGATCAGCTTGGGATCGGCCACGTTGACGGGCCCGGGGGTGAGCCGCTCCAGCGCCTGGCCGGTGATCCGGTGGCTCTGCCGCATCTCCGCCATGCGGACCAGGTAGCGGTCGTAGACGTCCCCGGTCTTTCCCAGCGGGATCTCGAAGCTGTACCGCTCGTAGCCGCTGTAGGGGTGGGCCCGCCGCACGTCGTAGCCGACCCCGCAGGCCCGCAGGCCCGGCCCCGACATGCCCAGGGCGATGGCGTCCTCCCGCTTGATGGTCCCGATCCCGACCGTGCGCTGGCGCCAGAGCGGGTTCGCCGTGAGGAGCGCCTCGTACTCCGCCAGGCGATCCGGGAAGGTCTTCAGGAAGGCCTTGACCGCCTCCTCGAAGCCCGGGGGCAGGTCGGACGCCAGACCCCCCACGCGGAAGTAGCTGGACATCATCCGCTGGCCGCTCACCGCCTCGTACAGGTCCAGGATCGCTTCCCGCTCCCGGAAGCAGTATAGGAAGACCGACATGGCCCCGATGTCCAGGGCGTGGGTCCCCAGCCAGACCAGGTGGCTCTTGATCCGGGTGAGCTCCGTGAGCAGGACCCGGATCGTCTGGGCCCGCTCGGGCACCGTGATCCCCAGGGCCTTCTCGACGGCCAGGACCAGGGCCAGGTTGTTGGAGAGCGGCGCCAGGTAGTCCATCCGGTCGGTCAGGGGGATGCCCTGCTGGTATCGCTTGCTCTCCAGCCCCTTCTCGATCCCGGTGTGGAGGTAGCCGATGTGAGAGACGCACTTGACCACCACCTCGCCGTCCAGCGTGAGGACCAGGCGCAGCACCCCGTGGGTCGAGGGGTGCTGGGGGCCCATGTTCAGGGTCATGGTCCGGGAGGAGGTCATGCCGGCTCTTCCTCCCACCACCTGGGCGACGCTTCCACCGGGTAATCCTTCCGCAAAGGGTGGCCTTCCCAATCGTCGGGCATCAGGATGCGCCGGAGGTCCGGGTGTCCCTCGAAGGGCACGCCGAACAGGTCATACACCTCCCGCTCGTGCCAGTTGGCCGTCTCCCACACGCCGGTCACCGTGGGGACCGCCTCCCCCTCGTCCACGCGGATCTTGAGCCGCAGCCGGCGCCGGTGCTGAAGCGAGTAAAGGTTGTAGACCACCTCGAAGCGCGGCGAGGCCTGGGGGAGCTTCAACCGGTCCACGCCCGTGACATCCGACAGGAAGTCGAAGGCCAGATCCTGGTCGTCGCGGAGGAACCGGCAGGCGCGCACCAGGTCCTGCCGCGAGAGGACCACGGTCGTCTCGTTCCGCCAGACCTTGACCTCACGCAGGGCCTCGCCGAACTGCTCCCGCAGACGCTGGAGGACCAGACTCTCCGCCTGGGCTTCCTCTCGGCTATCGGTCCTGGTCTCCGAGTCGCTCACCCCTGCTCCTCCGCTCGCATTCATCCTGCGGAGCCCCATCCCCGCGAAATTGTCGATTTGCGATTGCCGATTACCGATTGGGGAAATCGGAAATCCAAAATCGTCAATCGAAAATCGGGGTCGGGTCCCTCCCCGTGGCCCCTCTGCCCCCCCTCGCGGCTCTCGGCTCGCGGCCACCCACGCTCACGCGTGGGTACCCGGCTCTCAGTCCCACTCCAATCCGCCCTTCTTCCAGACGTAGAAGTACCCCGCGAGCAGGACGAGCAGGAACGTCCCCATGGCGACGAGGCCGAACATCTTGAGCTGCTTGAAGACCACCGCCCAGGGATACAGGAAGACGATTTCCATGTCGAAGATGATGAAGAGCATCGCCACGAGGTAGAACTTGATCGAAAACGGCTCCCGGGCGGTGCCCACCGGCTCCATCCCGCACTCGTACGGCGAGAGCTTCTCGGGGTCGGGCCGGCGCGGACCCAGGATGGCGGACAGCAGAATGGAGCCGCCCGCGAAGAGCGCCGCCAGAACCACCAGGATCAGGATCGGCACATAATCGAGGAGCATGCTAGCCCGCATTATTCACGAACGGACCCGTGAATTCTCCGGATCAAATGACCAATGACCAATTTCCAATGACCAATGATGGTGGGCGCGCACAGCGCGCCGTCACGGGGCTTCACGGAACTCCCATCCGCAATTGGTCATTGGCCATTGGGATTTGGTCATTCCCCGCGATTATTCGCGAACATGTTCGCGAATAATCCGGGCTAGGAGACTCACCTGCGCGCGGCGCGGAACCGCCCCCGCGTCAGGCATGTGAAGCATCGCACATTAGCAGGCCACAAAAGGGGGGACCCGCCAGGTCGAGCGCGAGGTCCCCCCGAGCGGCGCTAGGCGCCGAACGGCTTCACGAAGAAGATGATCAGCGAGATGAGAAGCACGTAGATCGCCAGCGATTCGATCAGGGCCAGACCGATGATCATGGCCACCTGGATTCGGGGCGCCGCATTCGGCTGCCGGGCGATGCCCTCGAGGGCTGCGACGATGGCCCGGCTCTGCCCGATTGCCGCCGCACCCGAGGCGATCGCCATGGCGAAGCCGCCCGTGATGATGCTGATCACCCCCACCGACATCCCGCCCCCCCCGGGCGCCCCGGCCTCGGCCGCAAAGGCCGACCCGGCCGCCAGGAGAAGAAGTGCCATTGTCCCCCACGCCACCCGTCCGCCAAAGCCGCCCATCCACTCCCTCCTTTCCAATGACCCGTCATGAGGTCCGCCCCCAGCGTCCGCCCGCGCGCGCATCACGCGGCGGGGTGGCCTGGCGCGGACATGTCAGCGCCTGAATGCTCTCCCGATCTCACTGATGCTCCTCGCCGTGCCCCACCTCCACGGCGCCGGCGATATACACCATGGACAGCATGATAAAGACGAAGGTCTGCACGATGGCCGTGAACAGGCTCAGGGGCAGCATGATCCCCAGCCAGATCAAATAGGGCATCACCAGCCACGCCAGGGAGATCAAGATGACAATAACGCTCTCCTCGCCAAAGATGTTGCCGAAGAGCCGGATGGAGAGAGACACCGGCCGTGCGAGGTGCCCGATGAACTCGATGACGAACATGATGGGGGCCAACCACCATATCGGGCCGCAGAAGTGCTTCAGGTAGTTCAAAAAACCGTGCTTCCGGATACCGGCAACGTTGTACCAGATGAACACGGTCACCGCCAAGGCCACGGTGGTGTTCCAGTTGGCCGTGGGTGGTTGGAAGCCGGGGATGTTGCCCAGGAGATTGCTGGTCAGGATGAACAGCCCGGCCGTCCCGATCAGGGGGAGGAACTGTCGTCCCTGCCGGCCGATCATCTGATCCAGCAGGCCGTAAAACCACTCGATCACGACCTCGACGAAGTTCTGAAGCGGCCCGGGGACCGGGCGGAGGGCGCGGGTCCCCAGCGCCCCCACCACCACCAGGATCCCCATGATCAGCCAGGTGAAAGTGACATGCGCCGGCATCCACTTCCCTGGGACGGTCAAGGCCGGGTGAATCTTTCCCAGGACGACCAGGAAGTTCGGCAACTGCACGACGGGCGCATGCTGGAGCTCGACCTGGCGCGGGGCGAAGAAGAAGCTCAGCCCCAGATTCCCGACTACCAGGATTCCCAGGACGATCCAGAATCCTTTGCCGCCTGAGGTCTTCCCGGCCGCTTCCGTCACGAGGCGACTCCCACGTTCCGCAGAAATCCGTGTGCAGGCCCCCGCCACGCCTTCCGGCTACCGGCGCCCGCGCCCCAGCATGCCCACGTCCCGGAACAGGTTCAGAAACCCCGCCGCGATCCCGAACAGCGTGAACATCAGCGTCAGCCACGGGCGGGTGCCGAGCACACGATCCAACCCGTATCCGATCGCCAGGCCGATGGCCGTGGCGGCCACCAGGGATACGCCGATGGTGCTTAACCGGGCGAGCTGCCTGAGGACCGAGGGTTCATCGTTTCGCATACCATGCCCCCGGTCAGGCGCGGGGCACCAGGAGGCGGGAAAGCCTCCCTTTTCTATCCACGAATCTCCCCGGTGTCAAGCCCTTCCCCCGACTTGTAGGGAAATCAACAATCCGAAATCCAAAATCCGCAATCCTGCGGGGGGGGCTAGCCTGCGATCCCTGCCGCGGAGGCCTTTGCGAATTCCAGGACCGGTCCCGGAAAGATGCCGAGGAGCAGCGTGACCGCCGCAGCCAGGAACAGGGCCAGGTACAGGGCCGGCGACCGACTCAGGGCGATCCCCTGCGGGGGCAGGTCCCGCATGTACATCACCATCACCACCCGCATGTAATAGAAGAGCGAGATGGCGGAGTTGATCACCGCGATGAGCACCAGCCAGATGTACCCGGCGTCCACCGCAGCGGCGAACAGGTAGAACTTCCCGACAAAGCCGGCGGTGGGCGGGATGCCCGTCAGGGACAGCAAGAACAGCAGCATGATGGCGGCGGCCAGCGGGCTCCGCTGGGCCAGGCCGGTGAAGTCGTCGATCTGATCCCCCGGCACCGTCCCGCGGGCGAGTAGGATCACCATCCCGAAGGCTCCGATCGTCATGCAAGCATAGACCAAGCTATAGAAGAGGACCGCCGCCACCCCGAGCTGGCTGCCCACCACGGGCCCGATCAAGAGGTATCCCATGTGGGCGATAGTGCTGTAGGCCAGCATCCGCTTGATGTTGGCCTGGGCGATGGCCACGAGATTCCCGATGGTCATGGTGAGGACCGCCAGCACCCAGAACAGGAGGCTCCAGTCCGCCTGAAGGCCCGGCAGGGCCCACAGGAAGACCCGCACCAGGACCGCGAGGCCCGCCAACTCGGCTGCCCCGGCCATGAAAGCCACCACGGGCGTGGGCGCCCCCTCGTACATGTCCGGCAGGTACATGTGGAAGGGCACGGCCGCGATCTTGAAGCCGAAGCCCGCCGCCAGCAGAACCATGGCCATGAGGAGCGCCGGGTTGCTGAAGGTCCCCATCCCGATCGCCCGGGCGATGGCCTCCAGGTTGGTGCTCCCGGCAAATCCGTAGAGCAGAACCATTCCGTAGAGGACCACCCCCGTCGAGAACACCCCCATGAGGAGGTACTTGAGGGCCCCCTCGTTGCACCGCTGGTCCCCCTTGAGGAACCCGCACAGGGCATACGTGGAGACCGCCATGGTTTCCAGCCCGACGAAGAGCGAGAGGAGATCGACCGCCGACGCCATGAGCATGGTCCCCAGGGTGGCGAACAGCAGGAGGGCATTGAACTCACCCACGGCCATCCCCTGCTCCTGCAGGGTCCGGGCGGAGAGCAGGATGACGATGATGGTGCTGAGGAGGAACACCACCTTGAAGAAGTTTGCGTAATTGTCCACCACGTGCAGGCCGCTGAAGGCGAGCGATCGCGCCGGGCCGGCCGTTTGGCGGAGGACGAGACCCAGCGCGACGGTCACCCCCACCACGCTCACGCCGCCCAGCCAGCCCCGATTCCGGCCGCGCACGGCGACATCCAGTAGCAGCACCAGGAGGCCGGTGACCGTGATGACGATCTCGGGCGCCGCCAGGGCCAGATCCGCCAGATTGACCAGTGGGGTCATCGGGCCACCACAGAGCCGGGTACCCGCGCGGCAGCGTGGGTGGCCGAGAGACGCGAGCCGAGAATGGCAATTTGGCGATCCGGCGATTGGGCAATTTGGGGTTCCTGGTTGCCAGACTGCCCGATCGCCGGATTGCCAGATTGCCGGGTACCCCCTGGGTGCGCCGGGTTACCGACTTGCCCAGTTGCCGCCGCCTGCTTCGCCCCGACCGCCTTCCCGGCCGCGCCCTTTTCCACGGTCTGGATCACGTTGGCCACCGAGGCTTCCATGGCCTTGAGGAACGGCGCCGGGTACAGGCCGATCCAGAAGCAGAAGGCGATGATGGGCAGGAGCGTCGCCATCTCGCGGGCGTCCAGGTCGGGCAGGCTCTTGTTTTCCTCCTTGGTGACCTCGCCGAACATGGTCCGCTGGTAGAGCCACAGCATGTAGGCGGCGCCCAGGATGATCCCGGTCACGGCGAAGGCGCCCCACCACCACCGGACCTGGAACGCCCCGAGGAGGATCAGGAACTCGCCGATGAAGCCGTTCAGCCCCGGCAGCCCCATGGATGCGAACATGATGATGGCGAAGAGGGTCGCGAAGACCGGCATCGGCCGGGAGATCCCGCCCAGCTCCGAGATCAGCCGGGTGTGCCGGCGGTCATAGATCAGGCCCACGACCAGGAACAGCCCTCCCGTGGACAGCCCGTGGTTGATCATCTGCAGGAGGCTGCCCTGGACGCCCTGGGGATTGAAGGCGAACATCCCGAGCATGACGAAGCCCATGTGGCTGACAGAGCTGTAGGCGATCAGCCGCTTCATGTCCGGCTGGACCATGCAGACCATGGCCCCATAGATGATGGCGATGATGGACAGGACGAAGATGAGCGGCACGAAGTGCTGGCTGGCCTCGGGGAACATGGGCAGGTTGAAGCGCAGGAACCCGTAGGCCCCCATCTTCAGCAGGACGCCCGCCAGGATCACCGAGCCGGCCGTGGGGGCGTCGGTGTGGGCGTCGGGCAACCAGGTGTGGAACGGGAACATGGGGACCTTGATGGCGAAGGAGAGGGCGAAGGCCAGCCATACCAGGTCCTGGAAGGAGAGCGCCACCCCCAGGAAGTTGATGACCGGCGCGTTGGGATAGGCGACCCGCATCAGCTGGAGGACGTCGAAGGTGTACCGCCCGGTCTGGCCCCCAGCGTAGAAGTACACCGCCAGGATCCCCAGCAGCATGATGACGCTGCCGAACAGCGTGTACAGGAAGAACTTGATGGCCGAATAGAGGCGCCGGTCGCTGCCCCAGACCCCGATGAGGAAGTACATGGGGACCAGCATGACCTCCCAGAACACGTAGAAGAGGAAGAAGTCCAGGGCCACGAAGACCCCCAGCATCCCGGTCTCCAGGATGAGGAGGAAGATATAGAATTCCTTCGTCCGGTGCTTGATGGACTCGTAGGAGCACAGGACGGCGATGGGTGACAGGAACGTGGTGAGCATCACCAGCCACAGGCTGATCCCATCCAGTCCGAAGAAGTAGGTCACCCCGATGGTGGGGATCCAGTGTAGCCGCTCCACGAATTGCACGGCCGCCGTGGACCGGTCGTAGTACAACGGCAGGAGGAGCGAGGCCGCGAAGCTGCCCAGGGAGAAGAGGAAGGCCAGGTTGCGGATGACCCGGACCCGCTCCCGTCCCACCAGGAGCAACAGGATCACCCCCACCACCGGCAGGAAGGTGATGAGCGACAGGATCGGAAATCCGAGGATGTTCCCCTGCTCGGTCATACGGCCGCTCCTTGCGTGCTCAGACTGCGCAACCTCACCTCTAGAAGAAGAAGTAGAGGGAGACGATGACAAAAATGCCCATGGCCATGGCCAGGAGGTAGTTCTGAATCACGCCCGTCTGGAGGCGCTTGAAGGCCTGGCTCCCTCCCTGGATCAAGTCGGCAATGGCATTCACCAGGCCGTCCACCCCGCGGAAGTCGAATCGCGCCGAGAGATGGCTCGCGAGAACCGTCAGCCAGCTCGTGCCGTTCACGGCGCCGTCCACCCCCTTGGCGTCCACCAACCACAAGCGGTGACACAGCCACTTCCCGAAGTCCACGAAGACGGCGTTGTAGATCTCGTCCACCCAGTACTTGTTGAGGAGGAGGGTGTACCCCCCCCGGAACCGCTCCGCCATCCGGTCCGCCAGCTCCCGCCGGCGCAGGTACATCTGGTAGGCCAGCGCGATCCCGGCGGCCGCGATGGCGACCGAGACCAGCGCCATGGTGAATTCGGACGGCCCCTGGTGTCCTGCCCCCTCACCGGCGGCCCGGAACACCGGGTTCACGAAGGTGTAATACGGGCTGTGCTCCGGCGAGGTGCCGAAGAGTCCGGCCCCCAAGGCAAAGATCGCCAGGATCATCAGCGGGACCGCCATCACGCGGGGCGACTCGTGAATGTGGTGCGCCACGTGGGGATCCACGCGGGATTCCCCCTCGAAGGTGACGAAGTAGAGGCGGAACATGTAGAACGCCGTGCCGAACGCCCCCGCCGCCCCCAGGGCCCAGAGCCAGACGTGGCCCGAGGCGATGGCGGCATGCAGGATCTGGTCCTTGGACCAGAACCCCGCCAGGGGGAAGATGCCCGCGTTGGCCAGCGCGGCCAACAGGAAGGTATAGGCCGTGATAGGCATGTGCTTCCGCAGGCCGCCCATCTTCCGGATGTCCTGCTCCCCGCCAAGGCCGTGGATCACCGAGCCGGAGCCCAGGAACAGAAGCGCCTTGAAGAAGGCGTGGGTCGCCAGGTGGAAGATGGCGCTGGCGTAGGCCCCGACTCCGGCCCCCAGGAACATGTACCCGAGCTGCGAGATGGTCGAGTAGGCCACCACCCGCTTGATGTCGTTCTGGACCAGGGCAATCGTGGCAGCAAACACTGCCGTCAGCGCCCCCACCGTGGCCACCACGGTCATGCTGACCGGCGCCGCGTCGAACAGGGCGCTGGATCGGGCAACCATGTACACGCCAGCGGTCACCATGGTGGCGGCGTGGATCAGCGCCGAGACGGGCGTCGGCCCCTCCATGGCATCGGGCAGCCAGACGTACAGCGGGAGCTGGGCCGACTTGCCCACGGCGCCGGTGAAGAGCAGGAGGGTCATCCAGGTGACCAGGCTCAGTCCGAAGATGGAGGGCTGGGCCAGGATCTCGTGCAGTTCCGCCACCTGGGGGAAGATCTCGGCGTAGTGCAGCGACCCGAAGGTCCGCCAGATCAGGAACACGCCCAGCAGGAATCCGGCGTCGCCGATCCGGTTGACCACGAAGGCCTTCTTTCCGGCATCCGATGCCGACTGCTTCTGGTACCAGAACCCGATGAGCAGGTACGAGCAGAGTCCGACCCCCTCCCACCCCAGGAACATGAACAGGTAGTTGTTCGCCAGGACCAGGATGAGCATGGAGCCCATGAACAGGTTCATGTAGGTGAAGAACCGGGCGTACCCGGGGTCACCATGCATATAGCCGATGGAGTAGACGTGGATGAGGAACCCCACGAAGGTGACCACCAGCATCATCACGGCCGAGAGGGGATCCACCTGGAACCCCACGGTGGCATGGAAGTCCCCCACCGGGACCCACGAGTAGACATCCCAGTTGAGCGTCCGCCCGGTCAGGACCTGGAGGAAGATCCCCAGGGCAATCAGGAAGGAGAGCCCGGTCGTCCCCACCGCCAGCAGGTGGGCGCGCTCCCGGACCCACCGTCCGAAGATTCCGTTGATGACCACACCGACCAGGGGGAGGGTCGGTACCAGCCAGATCAGTTTCAACATACGCTCATCCTGAGGAACCGTGAGGCGTCAGGCGAAGACCGTGGTTACCTCCCCTCACGCCTTACGCCTCACGGTTCACGATTCGCCTTTCTCGGCTCTCCGCTCTCGGCTCTCCATCACCACTTCATCAAGTTTATTTCGTCCACGTTCACGGTCTTGAAGTTGCGGTACAGGCCCAGGACGATGGCCAGGCCCACGACCGCCTCGGCCGCCGCCACCGTGATGACGAAGATGGCAAAGACCTGCCCCTGGAGCATCGTCTGGGGCAAGTACCGGGCGAAGGCGATGAAGTTGAGGTTGACGCCGTTCAGCATCAGCTCGATGGACATGAGGATGGCGATGGCGTTCCGCCGGGTCAGCGCCCCGAACACCCCCAGGCTGAAGATGATCCCCCCCAGGATCAGGTAATGGCTCAACGGGATCATGGCGCGCCTCTGCTCCTCCGCTCTCGGCTCTCGGCTCGCGGCTCTACTCTTTCCTTGCGAGGATGATGGCCCCCACCATCGCCGCCAGCAGCAGGACGGACACCGCCTCGAAGGGCAGCGCGTAGGTGGTCAAGAGGGCCCGGCCGAGGAACGGTGTGGTCTCGGGCAGGCGTGGCGGCCCTGACATCGCGGGAATCCCGGAAGTGGACGCGTAGATCAGGCCGACCAGCAGGCCGACCGCCGCCATGGCGCTCAGGATGACCTGGTCGTTCACCACCCGGGCCGTCGTCGCTCCGATCCGGCTGGTCAGCATGATGGCGAAGAGCAGCAGGATCGTGATCCCACCGACGTAGATGAGGACCTGGACCGCCGCGAGGAATTCGGCGTCCAGCAAAACGTACAGGGCGGCCATGCCGCAGAAGCCGAAGATCAGCGCCACGGCCGCCCGCACGATATTCTTCCCCAGGACCACCACGGCCGCCGCCCACACCGTGAACGCCGCCAGGAAGTAGAAGATGCCGAGCTTGAGCGTCATCGCCGCCTCATCCACCCCGCCTGCGGCTGCCTACGTTCTCTCCCCGACCCGCACCGTCCTGGCCGCGGGCCGAGCCGCCAGCAGGATGGCGGCGAGGAGCAGGATCGCGATCCCGCCCACGTAGAGGAGGGCTTGTTTCCCCAGGACCAGAACCAGTCCCGTGACGATCAGGTTGGCAAAGGAGATGGGCAGGAGCACCTTCCAGGCGAACGCCATGAGCTGGTCCACGCGCAGCCGGGCCAGGGTCCACCGCAGCCACATCATGACGAAGATCAGGAAGTAGCACTTCACCTGGAACCAGACCAGGCCGAAGAGGCCGTGGGCCACCTCCCGGGGGAGGCCCGGCAGCGGGATCCAGGGGCCGTGCCAGCCGCCCAGGAACACGGTGGTGGCAATGGCCGACACCACGAACATGTTTGCGTACTCCGCCAGGAAGAACATCGCAAAGCGCATGCCGCTGTACTCGACGTGGAACCCGGCGACCAGCTCCGACTCCGCCTCCGGGATGTCGAAGGGCAGGCGGTTGCACTCCGCCAGGGCGCAGGTGAAGTAGATGAGGAAGGCCACGATCTGAGGGAAGACGAACCACCCCGGCAGGACGCCGAACCAGCGGCCGGACTGCGCCTCCACCAGCTTCCCCATGCTCATGGTCCCGGCGATCATCACCGGGCCCAGCAGGGACAGGACCAGGGGCACCTCGTAGCTCACTGCCTGCGCGGCGGAGCGCAGGGCGCCGAGGGTCGCGTATTTGTTGTTCGAAGACCAGCCGGCCATGATGATCCCCACCACCACCAGCGACGAGATGGAGACCATGTACAGGATGCCGATGTTGAGGTCCCGGACGATGAGGCCCGGCGCCCAGGGGATGGTGACGTAGGCGGCCACGGTGGCTCCGAACACGACCATGGGGGCCAGGACGAAGACCACCTTGTCGGCGCCCGCGGGGATGAGATCCTCCTTGAGGAGCAGCTTGATGCCGTCCGCGATGCTCTGGGCCCAGCCGTGCCAGCCGCCCACCCGCATGGGGCCGTACCGCACCTGGATGTGGGCGCTGATCTTGCGCTCCCACCAGATCATGAACATGGCGGCCACGGAGATGTAGGCGAGCACGACGCTGACCACGATCACCATCACGATCAGCGTGGGGACGATCCAGGGAATGCCCCAGGCCGCCATGGCCGCGTAGAAGCGCTCGACCAGACTGGCAAAGGTCATCATGGCAGGTCACACTGTGCCGGCGGGCCCGGGAAATGATCCCCCTCCGGCCTCACCGATCCACCTCGCCCAGGACGATGTCCACGCTCCCCAGCACCGCCACGCAATCCGCCACCAGGCACCCCTTGAGCATCTCCGGCAGCGCGCTCAGGTTGACGTAGGCCGGGGACCGCACCTTGTACCGGTAGGGCTTGGGCGAACCGTCGCTGATGATGTAGAAGCCGATCTCCCCTCGGGGGCTCTCCGCCCGGGAGTAGATCTGGCCCGCGGGCGGCTTGATGGTCTTGGGCATCTTGGCCATGACCTCGCCCGGCGGCAACTGGGCCAGGGCCTGCTCCACGATCTTGACGCTCTCCTCCATCTCTTTCCGCCGGACCATGTAGCGGGCCCAGACGTCGCAGGTGTCGAAGACCGGGATGTCGAACTCGAAGCGGTCATAAATCGAGTAGGGGTCGTTCCGGCGCAGGTCCCACTTGATGCCGCAGGCCCGGAGCATCGGCCCGCTCAGGCCGTAGTCCACCGCCACCTGCGGGGGGCTGATCCCGACGCCCTGCACCCGCTTCTGGAAGAGGATGTTGTCGGTCATGATGGCGTCGTACTCGGGCAGGCGCGGCTTGAACCACGTGAGGAAGACCTGGCAGTCGGTCAGGAAGGTCTCCGGAAAGTCCATGGGCATCCCGCCGATCCGGTAGAAGCTGTAGTTCAACCGCTGCCCGGTCACCGACTCGAACAGGTCCAGGATCATCTCCCGCTCGCGGAAGCAGTACATGAAGATGGTGAAGTTCCCCAGGTCCAGGCCGAAGGTCCCCAACCAGATCAGGTGGCTGGCGATCCGCTGGAGCTCCGCCAGGATGACCCGCATGTACTCCGCCCGCTCCGGGATCTTCTGGCCCATGAGCCGCTCGACCGCCAGCACGTAGCCGAAATTCATGCTCATGGACGCCAGGTAGTCCAGGCGGTCGGTGTAGGGAATGATCTGGGTGTAGTTCCGGTTCTCGCCGATCTTCTCGTGGCACCGGTGGAGGTACCCGATGTAGGGGATGCAGTCGATGATGTACTCCCCGTCCAGCTTCAGCATGAGGCGGAGCACCCCGTGGGTGGAGGGGTGCTGCGGCCCCATGTTGACGTACATCTCCTCCATGGTCTCGCCGGTCCGCTCCATCACGACCGTCGTGCCGATGGGTATTGGCCTGTCCATGTCAGATCACCGTATTCCCCGTCGATTTTCGATTGTGGATTGTGGATTGCCGATTGCCCGGATCAATCGTAAATCGTCAATCACCAATCGCAAATCTGCACCCCCGCCTACTCTCGATTTTCGATTGTGGATTGTGGATTGCCGATTGACCGGATCAATCGTAAATCGTCAATCACCAATCGCAAATCCCCACTACGCTGTCGCCGGCTTTGCCGGCGCCGGGGGCTGGAGGGACTTGGCGTCCTTGGGCGCGGCCTTCTCCCCCTCGGCCTTGGCGAGCTTCTCCTCCATGCCGTACTCCGTATAGGGCACGAGGCGCTCGTCGGTGTAATCCTTGCGCAGGGGGTAGCCCACCCAGTCCTCCGGCAGCAGGATGCGCCGCAGATCCGGGTGCCCGTCGAAGCGAACCCCGAACAGATCGTAGCATTCCCGCTCGTGCCAGTTGGCGCCGCGCCAGATGTCGGTCACGGTCCGGACCACGGAATTGTCACGGTCCACCGGCACGCGGAGGTGCACCTTGTTGAGATGCTGGAGCGAGGACAGGTCGTAGACCACCTCGAGGTGGGTCATCCAATCGGCCCCGCTGATGCAGTTCAGGTACTCGAAGCCGATGTCCCGCACGAGGCGGCAGACCTCCCAGCTCTGCTCCGGCTTGACCGTGAGCCGGACCTCGATGCCCTTCACCTCGCTCTGGGTGATGGCATCGCCGATCTTCTGCTTGAGTTGACCCAGAATCTCTTCGGGCGTCATCTCTTCAAACCACGGCAATCGGGCACTCAGGCACTTCGGCACTCAGGAGTTCCCGGTTGCCAGAGTGCCAGAGTGCCAGATCGCCTGGGTGCCAAGTTGCCAGCTAGGCCCACTCCAGGGCCCCCTTCTTCCAGGCGTAGGCCAGGCCCACCAGCAGGATCCCGATGAAGACCATCATCTCCAGGAAGGCGAACATGCCCAGCTCCCGGAAGACGATGGCCCACGGAAACAGGAACACCGTTTCGACCGCGAACACGATGTACACCAGGGCATACAGATAGTACCGAACGTGGAATCGGATCCAGCCGATGCCGATCGGCTCTTCCCCGCATTCATAGGTGGTGAGCTTTTGGGGGTTGGGGTTATGCGGACGGATGATCCTGGAGAGGACCTCGATGTTCAGAATGACGAACAGGACGCCGACGACCAGGAAAAAGCCGACATAGGCATAATCCGCCGCCATGGGGCCTCCTCCCCTGAATCGTAAAGATGGGCGGTGAGCAGATCGCGGAGGCGAGACAGGTTTAGAGAGGCTGTGGTTTGCGAGCCCTTCTCATTCACAAAAAAAGCCCTGAAGCAGGGCTACGCGAACCTCGTGAACACCGCAACAAGGTTGGCGGTTTTCTAACATGGGGTCCCACCCCTGTCAAGGGGAAATGAGGGAGCGGAGCCCGCCCGAATTGCCGGATTCTGTAGGTTTTTTGGGGAGATTGGCGATCGCCCCCTATCCCGGCGACGCGCATCGAATGAGGGGCGGGGTCAGCTATCAGTTGACAGAGGGCCAGGCCCTCCGCAAACTCCGTGGCGCCGATCCAGCGCCGCCGCTCCACCACCACGTCCCGGACGTGGCCCACCATGGCCGGCCCCCCGTAGGCCGTGAGGCCAAGCCACAAGCATGCCTTACAGAGGTCGCGGTAGGAGACCGGTGCGGCCGCCTGGAGCAACCTCCCCGCTCCTCCCACGTCCTCGCCTCTCACGCCCTGATCCATTCCAAAATTTGCTCCAAAGGAACGCCGAGGGGAGCTCCTTCCTGTCAGACTTGCTGCAGTCAGCCCTGGCGGTTTCTTCTCAGGTTGCTGTAGAATGACGCCGGTTACCTACGAGACAGTCGCAAGGGGCATCCTCCATGTCGAATCCACCTCGGAAAGTGCCACGGGCTCGGCCGCCAGTACGAAGCTTGTTGGCCGCCGTTTTGCTGTTGTCGCTTGGCCTTCTTGCGGTGACGCTTTTGAACTACCGTACTGCGGTCCGAGTGGCGGAGGAGACGCTGCGGAACCAGGGGGTGAGCATCAGTCTGGAGCTGGCAGCGGAGGCGCGGGCTCGGAGCGCGTGGGAGGGCCCCGCACTTCAGGGGCAGGTGACCGAGCAGCACCGGCGGGAGGTCGCCTTCGTTGCCATCATTGATCGGGATGGGACGGTCCTGGCGCACACGAACCCCCGCTTGGTTGGAGCCCCGCTGGAGGACGCGGCCTTCCTGAGTGTCCGAGAGACAGGGCAACTCATTGGCAGGATGGTGATCCTGGGGACCGGGGAAGAGGTCTACGAGCTGACCATGCCCTTCCATGTCCCGTCCGGAGGGCCCGGCGCGAAAACAGACGCCAATCAGCCTCGGTTCCGCATCCTCCGCCTCGCCCTCCACTCTGCGCCCGCGCGCCAGATCGTCCACCAGGCTCAGGCCCAAGTGATATTCGTCGGCGTCCTCGTCCTGGTCCTGCTGGGTCTCAGCGCCTGGCAGATCCGCACCCTCCGGCGCTACCTCACCCTCCAGGAGGAAGCAGCCCGGCAGGAGCGGTTGGCGGCGTTGGGCGGGATGGCGGCCGTACTCGCCCACGAGATCCGGAACCCCCTGGGGGCCATCAAGGGGCTCGCCCAGTTCCTGGGGGAGAAGCGGGCAAGCGACGCGACCCAGACGGAGATGACGCAGACGATCGCCACTGAGGCCACCCGGCTGGAGCGCTTGGTGAACGATCTCCTCACGTATGCGCGGCCCCGGCCACCGGAACTCCAGCCGACGAACCTTTCGGCCGCGCTTCGCGAGGCCATAGCCCTCGCACACCCGGCAGCGGACGCCGCTGGAGTGAAGGTCCGCCTGGAGATGAGCGATGTGCTCTCCAAGGTAATAGCCGACCCGGAGCAGATGAAGCAGCTCTTCGGCAACCTTGTGCTTAACGCCCTTCAGGCGATGCCGAACGGCGGTGCACTCACGATCACGGCCCGGGTTCAGGAGCCGGCGACCGGGGAAAAGGCCGCTCTGTATGCATCACGCTTTCCGACGCCCACTGGGCAGTGGGTCGAGATCAGCGTGGAGGACACGGGGCCAGGAATTCCCGAGGCGGACCTGCCGCGGATCTTCGAGCCATTCTACACGACGCGGACCAAGGGGACCGGCCTGGGTCTCGCCATCTGCCGGCAGATCGTCGAGGCGCACGGCGGGACGATCCGAGTCTCCCGCACCGGGCAGGAGGGCACGGCGATCGAAGTGACACTCCCGCAGGAGGCACCCACCGATGGCTAAGGGGAAGGCCAGCATTCTTGTGGTGGACGACGAGGCGGCCATGCGCCTCCTGGTCACGTCGGTGCTAAGAGACGAGGGACACGATGTGACGGCGGCAGCCAGCGGCGAGGAGGCACTCCAGCTCGTCGCCAAGCGTCACTACCATCTGATCATCACCGACCTGAAGATGCCCGGGATCTCCGGCCTGGAGGTCCTGGAGGCGGTGCGGCGAGACGATCCCGAGACTGCGGTGATCCTCCTGACCGCGTTCGGGACCGTGGAAGGTGCCGTCGAGGCGATGCGCAAGGGGGCAGCCCATTACCTGCTGAAGCCGCTGGCCAACCCGGATGAGCTACGCCTGGCCGTCCGGAGGGTACTGGAGGAACGGCGCGTGGCGGACGAAGCGGCTACCCTTCGGCAGGCGACCGAGGCTGTCTTTCCCTTCGGAGAGATCATCGCTGGCGACCCGAAGATGCAGGCGGCCCTGGACTTGGCCCGCTCCGTGGCTCCGGCCGACTCCACCGTGCTGTTGACAGGCGAGACCGGGACCGGGAAGGAACTGGTCGCCCGGCTGATCCATCACTTGAGCCCCCGGGCGGATCAGGCCTTTGTCGCGGTCAACTGTGCCGCCTTGGCCGAGACGCTGCTGGAGAGCGAGCTGTTTGGTCACGAGAAGGGGGCATTCACCGGGGCCGTGGCCCAGCGTCGCGGCCGCTTCGAGTTGGCCCATGGGGGGACCCTACTCCTGGACGAGGTCGGCGAGATGAGCCCGGCCCTCCAGGCCAAGCTGCTCCGCGTACTCCAGGAGAGAACTCTCGAACGGGTCGGCGGAACGAAGACCGTGACTGTTGACATCCGGGTGATCGCGGCAACCAACCGAGACCTCCAGCAAATGGTAGCCGGGAAGCAGTTCCGCGACGACCTGTACTACCGCCTCAGCGTGTTTCCGATTGCCTTGCCGCCCCTCCGCGAGCGCCCCGCCGACATCCTGCCACTGGCAGCGCATGTCCTGCAGCAGGTGAGCCGCCGTCTGGCCAAACGCATCACCGGCTTTACCGAAGAGGCGGGACAACTCCTCCAGGAGTATGGATGGCCCGGCAACATCCGCGAACTCCAGAACGTGGTCGAGCGGGCCACGATCCTTTGTCGTGAGGACCGCATCGGACCGGCCCATCTATCCCTTGCGTCGCCTCCCGCTGCACCACCTGCGGCGACGCCGAGCACCCTCAAGGAATTGGAGCGTGACGCCATCCTGTCCGCACTGGCCGCCTGCCAGGGCAACCGGCGAGAGGCGGCCAAGCAGCTTGGCATCGGCCTCCGAACCCTCTATACCCGCTTGAAGGCATACGGGATCTCCGCCGAACAGGAAGAGGACGAATAGCTTCCTGACCCCTCGTGCTGAATCCGCAGTAGCGAGTGCGAGATCCGCAGCCCCTGATGGTCACCCCCTGCCTGTCCGTCATGCTCTCCCCCGGTCGGCGTTCCGTCTAACCCCCTGTAACCGTGGCCTGATTTCGAATCGCCAATCAGCGCAGCCCCCAGCTTGCGACGGTGGCACGGACCCTGCTCATTTCTCTGGCCGAACCCAAGACCGCAAATTGCGGAAGGAGGAATACAACAATGAAACGCACGATGGTGGCGCTCGGGTTGGTGGGGGCTCTGGCGTTGACGGCCTCGGCGGCCTTTGCGTGGGGCCCAGGATGGGGCCGCGGCTTCGGCCCTGGGTATGGCCCGGGATCGGCAGTGGCCAATCTCAGCCAAGATCAGATCGCAAAGATCCAGAAGGTCCAGAGCGATCGGTACGCTGAGATGGCCAAGGTCCGGTCGGAGATGTTCGCGAAGCGGGCAGAACTCCAGGCGCTGTTCCGGGAGCCGACTCTGGACCAGCCCAAGATCGCGGCGAAGCAGAAGGAGATCGCGGCCCTTCAGGCCCAGATGCAGGAGAAGGCGCTGGCGGCGCGAACCGCAGTGGCCGAGGTCCTGACGCCTGAGCAGCGGGCGCAGCTCCCGGCCTTCGGGCCCGGGATGGGTCCGGGGTTTGGTCCTGGTTTCGGTGCTGGCCGCGGCTTCGGCCCTGGGATGGGATTTGGCCCTCGCATGGGATACGGTCCTCGCTGGTAACCGCGAAAATCGCCGGAGGGGAGGCTGATCTCCCCTCCGGCGCGATTAAAGTTTTCCAACACCGTGAGAACGGAGAGGGTCATGTTGGCGGGGCTGTTGTTGATGATGGGCACCTTGATCGAATGGCTCGTCTGGGGGGTCATCTGCATAGGGCTCCTCCTCGGTCTCCTGCTGCGGATTGGAGAAGGGATGCACCATGCGATCTCCTGGATCCGGTGCCACACCCCGCGCGCGCACTTGCCCCATCCGCACGTCGCGACATTTCTCTTGGCCGGTTCCCTCGCAGGGGTGATGCTGGCGGTCCCCGCCGCGGTCGCGGCCCAGGCTTGGTGGGGGGGGTCTCCCGTCAATCCGGGCTACGACCGGAACACAGTTATCCAGGTGATCGGGACGGTGACCCAGGTGAATATCGTCTCTCGAGGCGGCCCTTCGACCCTACGCTTGGAAACCAGCGGAGAGACCTTCACCGTAATGCTGGGCCCGGGCTGGTATCTTGCCGAGCTTCACGCGGACATTCGGAGCGGGGATATCCTCACCCTCGAGGGCTCCAAGATG
>Ga0156237_1139_pt1 | contig 45272 bp, 50 predicted proteins | sample RifCSPlowO2_12_FD_107884 | JGI IMG/M metagenome (GOLD analysis project Ga0156237, IMG submission 107884) | candidate division NC10 bacterium RIFCSPLOWO2_12_FULL_66_18
ACCGCCGTTGGCCATCTCTTCAAAGAAGTGGGGGAAAGCAAACTCGAACTCCTGGTTCCGAAACTTCCTTCGGATGATGTCAATGACGGCCAAGACTTTCCCTCCAGTTGCAACTTACCCTCTGCTCCCCTCTTGTGTCAACCGGCATCTTGCTCTGCCCGCTACCGGCCGAGCTCCGCACGCGGGGGGATGCCGTCACACCGCGCCGTCCAGATTTAGGGCCATGTGCACGTAGCCGCTGACCGCCTACCCGGGCGGAGGCTGTGCCGCAAGGGGCCGGAGCATTCCACGCAGGATCGCTGGAGGGAATCCGAGGGATGCCCGTTACCGGATGGGCCAGGCATGGACACGCGGCCTCTCTTTCAGTGTGGAGGTCTCCGTATGTCAACGGGCTTGACATGTCGCCGGGGAGGATGGTATTCAAGCTGAGAAATATTCTCACTTGAGTCCTATCCCATGCCCATCAACCAGTTGAGACAAGCCCTGCACGATCAGGGACTGAAGCTGACCCGATCCCGGTTGGCGGTCCTGCAGGTCCTGGCCGCGACCTCGGCGCACCTGAAGGTCGCGGAGGTGCACCGGCGCGCCAGGCAGATAGACGGCCGCGTCGGCCTGGCCAGCGTCTACCGCACCATGGAGCTGCTGGCGCGGCTGCGCTTGGTGAAGCACGTCCACGTCGAGCACCGGCACCGCCACTACGCCCGCATCCGGGAGCACCACGGCCACCACCTGGTGTGCAATGGATGCGGGCTCGTCGTGGAGTTCTCCGACTGCCAGTTGGAGCGCCTCACCCGGGCCCTCGCACGGCGGACGAAGTTCCGGATCGAGGGGCACTGCATGGAGTTCTTCGGCCAGTGCCGGGAATGTCGCTGCCGGCCGGCCTCCAATACCGCACGGGGGAAGAGGAAGTCATGAGGACTTCTCCTGCCCTAACCGCAATTACCACGCTTCTCCCTCTGGCAATCATCCTCGCCGCGTGCGAATCCCGGCCAGCGCGCCAGTCTGCGACTCCCCACAAGCTGACCGTGGTAACTACCCTCAGCGTTCTGGCCGACCTCATCGAACAGGTCGGTGGCGACAAGGTCCAGGTGAAGGCACTGGTGCCCCCCGGGGGCGAGGTCCACACCTACCAGCCGACGCCCAACGACATCAAGGCGGTCGCCCAGGCCGGGATCGTCTTCTACAACGGCGCCCATCTGGAGGAATGGATCGACGGGACCATTCGAAGCGCCGGGAAGCAGGACCTACCGATCGTCGTCCTGTCACAAGGCCTGCCCACCATTGTGGAGGCAGACAATCGGCCCAATCCGCACCTGTGGCTGGACGTCGCGAAGGCCAAGGCCTACGTGGAGAAGATCCGCGATGCCCTGGCCAATGTGGATGGCGCCAACGCCGCATATTACTCGGACCGGGCACGGGCCTACCTGGCCCAACTGGACGAGCTGGACGCCTGGATCCAGACCGAAGTGGACAAGATCCCCAGGGCGCGACGGAAGCTGGTCACCTTCCACGACGCCTTCCCCTACTTCGCCCGGCGCTACGGCTTCTCGGTTCACGGCTTCATCGTTGCGAGCCCCGGCAAGGAGCCGTCGGCGCGAGAACTCACGGACCTGGCGCGACGGATCAAGCGGGAGGAGGTGCCGGCCGTCTTCGCCGAGTCCCAGTTCAACCCGAAGGCAATGGAGGTCCTGGCCCGGGACACGGGCGTCAGGGTGGTCACGAACCTGTACACCGACAGCCTGGGGAGCGGCCCAGAGGCAAACACCTACATCGCCCTCATGAAGCACGACGTGAGCCAGATCGTGAAGGCCCTCAGGTGACGGGGGACGGGGGACAGAGGTTGGGGGCTGGGGGCTGGCGACCGGGGACCGGAGTAATGGAGAAGAAAGGCGGGCAGTACTGCCTGGAGGTGCGGGAGCTGGCCGCGGGGTATGACGGCACGCCGGCGATCGAGGGGATCACCTTTGCTATTCCGCCGGGGCAGATGGTGGGCGTGATCGGGCCCAACGGGGCCGGGAAGAGCACGCTCTTCAAGGCGATCCTGGGACTGATCCCGCGGCAGCAGGGCGAGATCCTCTTGCACGACGCCCCGGCCCTCGATCAGCGAGCGATGATGGGATACCTCCCCCAACTCGAGGAGATCAACCGGGCGTTCCCCGTCTCGGTCGAGGACGTGGTGATGATGGGCCGGTACCCGCGGATCGGCTGGTGTCGCCGCCCGCGATCGCACGACGATGAGGCCGTCCGTCAGGCCCTCGCGCGCGTGGAGCTTCTGGACCACGCCCGGACCCAGATCGGCCGGCTCTCGGGGGGACAGCAGCAGCGGGCGTTCCTGGCGCGGGTCCTGGCCCAAGACCCCCACCTCTTGCTCCTGGACGAGCCCGTGAGCGGCGTGGACACCACCACCCAGCATGCGATCTTCGCCCTGCTGGAGGAGCTGCGCAACAGCGGCAAGACCGTCGTCGTGGCCACCCACGACCTGAATTGCGTGGTCGAGCGCTTCGACCAGGTCCTGTGCCTGAACCGGCGGGTGATCGCGTATGGTCCGCCCAAGGAGGCCTTCCGCGAGGACACGCTGGACCAGACGTACGGGCATCACCTGATGATCGTCCAGGTGGGAGATCGGCGGGTCGTCGTGGCGGACGAACACCACCGATGAACCGGAAGGGGTGAGGCGTTAGGCGTGAGGGGACGACGGCATCGCCGCCTTACGCCTCCCGCCTCCCGCCTTACGGCAAGTTGGATGCGATGATTGAGTCCTTCGTGGCACCCTTCGAATTCGGATTCATGCAGCGGGCCCTGGTGGGCGGCGTGCTGGTCGCGGCCATCTGCGCCCTGGTGGGGACGTACGTCGTGCTGCGGGGGCAGGCGTTCGTCGGCGACGCGCTGGCCCACGCGGCCTTCCCCGGCGTCGTCATCGCCTACTTGCTCAAGGGAAACATCTACCTGGGCGCCACGGTATTCGCCGTGGCCACCGCCCTGGGGATTGGCCTCGTGTCCCGGCGGAGCCGCGTGAGTTACGACACGGCCATCGGCATCATGTTCGCCGGGGCCTTTGCCCTGGGCGTCCTGCTCATGAGCACGATCCAGGGCTACACCGTGGACCTGTTCGGCTTTCTGTTCGGCAACGTCCTGGGCATTTCGAGGCGGGATCTGCTGCTGGTGGGGCTGCTCGGGGCACTGGTGGTGCTGACCGTCGTTCTGCTTTACAAGGAGTTGCTTCTCCTCTCGTTCGACCCGATCGTCGCCGAGGCCATGGGATACCCGGTCCAGGCGCTGAACTACCTGCTCCTGGGGCTCATGGCGCTGACCATCGTTATCTCCATCCAGGCGGTGGGCATCATCCTGGTGGTGGCACTGCTGGTCACACCGAGCGCCACCGCCTCCCTGCTCACCGAGCGATTCTTTCGGATGATGCTCCTGGGGATCCTTCTGGCGGTGCTCGCCGCCGTGATCGGCCTGTATCTTTCGTACTACCTCAACGTCGCCTCGGGCGCCGCCATCGTCCTGGTGAGCACCTGTCTGTTCTTCCTGGTGCTGGCCAGCCGGCGTCTCCGGATCGCAGCCAAACCCCGCGCCTGACCCTGCCAAGTAGGGCCGGTACTCTCAGCGCTCTTTGAGCCGGCCTCCCCCTTTCGTCTTTCGCGGCTGCCCGCTGGACATCCCTCCGATGCGAACTGGAAGTTCCCCCGCGGACGCGCGCGAGCGCAGGCGGGCCTCGGGGCGGAGGTCCCAGGCCTCGCGGGCCACGTCCTCGCCGCCGAACTTCCGAACCGTCCGCATCAGCCGCTCCAGGTGCGCGTCATGCGGGGCAAAGGCCGAGCGCGGGATGGGTGGCAGGTCCCCGCCGATGGCCTGCACCGTCTCGCGGCCCAGGCGGTCCAGCTCGGAGCGTTCCAGGCGGACCGCCATGGCCAGCGCCTGGCTCAGCGTGAGTTCCTTCGCCGCTGCGCGCTCACACGCGTTGATCGCGTCCTGCAGAGGTCGCAGCCGGTGCCGGATGTCGGCCACCCGCCCCGTCGGATCCGCCAGCTCCTTGACGATCGTCAGGACCCCGACATGCTCGTGCTCGTCCAGCGCCATCTCCCACCAGATACCGGCAACGGCCGGCAGGTCGCAGAAGCGCCGGTAAAATCTGGTGTAGAGGCGAGCAACCCGCCACTCCAGCTCGATCAAGCTATCCAGCGCCGCGTGGATTCGCATCGTGCGTCCCTTGTGTGCGCGTGGCGCCGGGTGTTTCGGCTGCAGCAATTCACTCGCCCGGCTCCCGCTCAGCGAATTTCCTTAACCACAGATTTCGCAGATTACGCAGATTTTTTCCGAATGATCTCGTCCGTGACATCTGCGACATCTGTGTAATCTGTCGCGCCATAGGCGGACCCGCCCAGATCGCAACCTGTACGACCTGGCAAGACCCGCCATGGGCGGGCGTAATCTGTGGATTCGTGGATTCCTCGGCGGTCTTATCGGCCTCGTCTGCCCGCGTACACCGCCAGCCGCTCCTCAACCTGGGCCAGGAACGCCCGTCGCGCGGCGATCGAGAGCACCGCATAAGGCGGAACGTCCCGACCGCTGCCCCAGGTCTGGCGCATGGCCAGGCTCGCCGCGCGCGACGCGGCGGTGAAGTAGCTGATCTTGGTGATCCCCTCCCGGATGCCGCGGCGGAGTTCGGCGTCGGCGATCCCCGAACTGCCGTGCAGCGACAGGTGCGCATCCGTCTCGCGCCGGATCGCCCGCAGGCGACCAAAATCCAGGTGTGCCTCTCCGGCCTTCAGACCGTGAACCGATCCGATGGCCACGGCCACGATATCCACGCCGGTCCGCTTCACGAAGTCGCCCACCAGGGACGGCTCGGCGAGGACCTCACCCTTGCGGCTGCCCCGGGCGACATGCCCCAGTTCCGCCTCGACACACAGGCCCTCCGCGTGGGCCATCTCGGCGATGGCGCGGGTGCGTCGCACCTTCTCCTCGTAGGGGATGTCGGCCCCGTCGTACATGACCGAGGTGAAGCCGGCCCGGAGCGCACGCAGGATCCCCGCCTCGTTCTGGCTGTGGTCCAGGTGGAGTCCGACGGAAATGGGAAGCGCCGCGGCACGATGCCGCACCAGCAGGGCCACGGCCTCGAGGTCGAAGTCGGCCGCCATCCGCTCCGTGAAGGCAACGATAACCGGGCACCGGCGGGCCACCGCGGCCGCCAGGACCGCCTCCACGGTCTCCAGATTGAACACGTTGAACGAGCCGAGAGCCTGGCGTCGCCTTCGCGCGGCCGCCAGCATGGCGCGGACATCAACCACGTGACCACTCTCCCACGCGCGTTGGGAACATTAGCGGGCGTCCTGCTCTGGAGGCCTCGCGCCCTCAAGATCGATCTCGCGAAGACCCCGGGTGATCTCCCGGGGCGCGTACCGCTGAATGGTCACCATCTGGTGGACGACCTGGGTGATGGCCTCGATCGCCCGCTCGATTTTTTCCACGGCGTGGGCCCGGGCCTCCGGGGAAATCCCGTCGCCGCGAAGCGTCGCCAGGCCGAGCGCCACGACATTCAGGGGATTGAGGATCCGATCGGCCGCGGTCCGGGCCAGCTCCCGCATGGCAGCGACCTGGTCCACCTCGCGGGCGAGGGCGCGAAGCTGGCGAACCTCCAACGCGCGGCCGACCGCCACCTCCAGCAGGGTCACGTCGGATAACGGCTTCATCAGGTAGTCGAAGAGGCCCCCCTCGCGCAGCGCCTGGATGGCGTTCTCCAACGAGCCGTGACCCGTCAGGATGATGACGGGGAGGTCGGGGTCCTTCTCTCGGATCGCCTTCAGGAGGCCGAGGCCATCCAGGCGTGGCATGGCCATGTCCGTGACCACGACATCCGGAATACTCCGCTCGATGAGCGAGAGAGCCTCCACACCATCCTCTGCCTCCTCCACCGTGCATCCCTGCCGCCGGAGGTGCCACGCCAAGAGGGTGCGGACCGCTGTGTCGTCCTCCACGACGAGCACCCGCGCGTTCATCTCAGCCTCCCTCTGCTTGCGCTTCTCTCCAGTTGGTCACCCTCTGCGCACGGGCGAGGTCCGAGACCCGGTGGCCCTCCAGAGGTTTTCGCAGAGAACCATGGCCAGCCGCCTCCACTTCGGTTTCTTCCTCACCTCCTGGGATGGCGGCGGGCCGGCTACTCCTTGAAAACGATCTCCAAAACCGCATGGATGTCCGCGAGCTTGATCGGCTTCCGGAGCAGCATGGCCGGGCCGAACTCCAGCGCGGTCAATGTCTCGTCGTGGTACGGGTGGCCGGTGATGAGGACGACCAGGGCCTCGGGGTCCTTCCGCTTGAGGGCCTTGAGGACGGAGGCACCCCCGACGCCGGGGAGCAGGATGTCGAGGAAGATGAGGTCGAACTGATCCTGCCGGATCTGCCGGAGTGCCTGCCGCCCATCCGAGGCCACGACAACCTCGTAGCCTTTGGCCCGCAAGGCGGCCTCGAAGGCATCCCGCACCGGGGCCTCGTCGTCCACCACAAGGACGCGGCGGGGCGTGGGGACGTCCAGGGTCACGGGGATTTTGTTGTCGGCCAGGAACTTCCGGAACTCGTCGCGGGCGATCCGGTAGCGGCCACCGGGGACGCGGTAGGCTTTCACCTTCCCGGCCCGGATCCAGCGCAGGACCGCCACGGCCGTGACATGGAGGAGGCGCGCGATGTCGCCGGTACTCAGAGGTCTCTCGTCAGTCACAGGTGGCCTCCTATGTGTTTCTTAGTCTATGTAGCAAACGCGATTTAACAGGGAAATAGGCCGGTTTGTCAATCTCTTTCCCCTCATTCTCCTCTTTCCCCTCATAGGTTCATGAGGCCGATCCCCGCCACTGTCACAGCCGCGCCCAACGCGGTCTGCCGGGACGGGCGGTGCCCGAGGACCCACATCTCGAACGGGAGGGTAAAGAGCGGCGAGGTGGAGGCCAGGACGTTTCCCACGGCAACGCCGCCGAACTTGATTCCCGAGGTGAACAGGACCGACCCGACCGCGCTCAACAGGCAGATCGCGCCCAGGCGCCCCCGCTCGGCCCCGGTGCTCTTCCGGACGGCCTGCACGGTGCCGCGGGTCCAGGGGGTGAGCCAGAGGATGAAGCCGCCCATGGGGATGCGCACGGCCGCAGCCGCTATGACCGACACGACCTGGAGCGCAGGTTTCAGGATCACCGCCGACAGGGCCCAGGCCCCCGCGGCCAGGAACACCAGCCGGACACCCCGGCGTACCGAACCGCGGCGCTCGGCCCCGGCCTCGCCCTTCCCCGAGACGACCAGGCACAGGCCCCCCACCACCAGCAGGATCCCGGCCACCCGGGGCAGGGTCGCCTCCTCCCCCAGGAACCCGATGCCCACCACGGTGGTGAGCAGCGGGTTGGCCATGCTGAGGGTGAGCGCCCGCGTGACCCCCAGGTGGTCCAGGCTGGCAAAGAAGATGGTATCGCCGATCCCCATGGCCAGGAGGATCGAGGCCCACAGGGCCAGGACGACCCACAGCGGCATCCCGACGATCTCGCGGCCGTACCCGGCGGCCACCGCCAGCCCCACGACGATGGCGCCTCCGACCGTGGAGCGCACCGCAGTGATGCCGGCCGGCGTGATGGTGCCGGACAGCGAGCGGACGAGGACGCTGATGGCTGCCCACGTCACGCCGGTCCCCAGCCCGCCCAGGAGGCCCCGCGTCAGGTCGGTCATGGATTGAACCTATCGAGCGGTCCCGCCTTGCATTCTTTGGGCGAGGGAATGGAGATGGACATGAGGCGAGGATCAGAGCCAGACGATCGTGACGAGGTGGGGGACGGATTGAAATTCGGGATCGCCAGTGACGATTGCGGCATTCATCCGAACCGCGGTGGCCACCACGAAGGCGTCGGCATAGGAAATGGGGAATCTGGCCTTGATCCTCGCCGCCTCCAGGACGTCAGCAAAGGAATTCGACACCGGCAGGATCGGCAGGGTTTCCAGACGGTGAAGGAATTCTTCGGCCCGCTCCACGGACCGATCTTTGGCGGTGACGTAATACACCTCCCCGATGTTGATCTCGTTCATCAGGAGTGGCTCGGATGAGGCCTCGGCGGCGCGGAGGAGGGACTTAACCTTTTCGAACCCGCGCTCTTTGTTGAGGAAGGCGAGCATGGCGAAGGAATCCAGCAAACTTCTTCTCCGCGCGGGCATCATCCTCTCTCCGTTCCTTGAGAAGAGTCTGGGTCAAGGACGGCCCGCCCCGAAGCATGCCGCAGGCCGCCTCGATGGGATCGTCGGGAACCGGCTCGATGACAACTTTCCGAGTGTCGGCCAGGGTCACGAGCACTTTCCCCCCTGGCCGAAGCCCGATCCGCTCCCGAAGCTCCGCCGGGATGACCACCTGCCCCTTCGCCGAGGTTTTTACGACTGGCATTTTCGTTCTCCGAATCTCATATGCGTTCAACCGATCTTGAACATGTATAACGCCTCTTGTTGCGGTTGTCAAGCCAACACTGGCCAGAGTCGCCCCTTTTTCCCCGCTTCGAAGTCTCGGCACGCATCCCCGCCCACCTCATTCCGCCTTCTCCTCCTCAACGTGCCCGCCACGGCCGCCGGGCCGGGCGATGCTGTGCTTCTCCATGCGGTACAGCAGGGTGTGCCGCGTGATGCCGAGGTAGCGCGCCGCCCGGGACTGATTCCAGTCGTGCTTTTGCAGGGCCCGCAGGATCAGCTCCTTCTCCACCTCCTCCAGCGACAGGCCGGCCTCGGGCAGGCTCAGCGGGAGGGGAGCCGCCTCCTTCGCCCGAGGGGCGCGGATCGTCTCCGGCAGGTCGGCCAGGCTGATGGCGTCCCCCCGGTGGAAGATCATGGCCCGCTCCAGGGCGTTTTCCAGCTCGCGCACGTTGCCGGGCCAGTCGTAGGTCTCCAGCGCCTGAAACGCGTCGGGCGCGATGGTCAGGCGCGGCTGGGCTCCCAGTCGCTTCAGGAAGTGCTGGGCCAGCGGCCGGATGTCCTCGCGCCGCTCGCGCAGCGGCGAGATGGAGAGGGGCACCACGTTCAGGCGGTAGTACAGGTCCTCGCGGAACTCCCCCGCCTGGATGGCCTTGGTCAGGTCCTTGTTCGTGGCCGCCAGGACCCGGACGTCCACGCGGATCAGTGTGTTGTCCCCGACCCGCTCCAGCGATCGTTCCTCCAGGCACCGCAGGATCTTCACCTGGAGATCCGGCCGCATCTCGCCGATCTCGTCCAGGAAGATCGTCCCACCATCGGCCGCCTCGAATTTCCCCACCCGATCCCGGATGGCCCCGGTGAAGGCCCCCTTCACGTGGCCGAACAGCTCGCTCTCCAGGAGATTTTCTGGAATGGCGGCGCAGTTGACCGCCACGAAGGATCCCTGCGCCCGCGGGGAGCTGCCGTGGATCGCCCGGGCGATGAGTTCCTTGCCCGTCCCGCTCTCCCCCAGGATCAACACTGTGGTCTCGGTGGGCGCCACCCGCTCCAGCATCTCCAGAATCTGCTTCATGGGCGGGCTCTCGGCGATGATATTGTCCAGGCCCAGGCGCGTCTGCAGCTCCTGGCGGAGCGCCACGTTCTCCCGCTCCAGCGCCTTGAGCTGGAGCGCCTTCTTGATCGTGAGCTTCAGCTCGTCCCGGTTGAAGGGCTTGCTGATGTAATGGAAGGCGCCGGCCTTCATCGCCTCCACCGCCATCTCGATGGTCCCGAAGGCGGTGAGGATGATTACCTGGATGTTGAGGTCCACCTTGCGGACCTCTTCCAGGACCTGCAGCCCGTCCATCCCGGCCATCCGGACGTCGGTGACCACCAGGTCCGCGCCCTCCTTCTTCAAGAGGTGGAGCCCCTGCTCACCGCTGCTGGCCGTCAGGACCGCGTAGCCCTCCTGGGCCAGATTGTACTCCAGGACGCGCCGAAGGCTCTCGTCGTCATCGATCACCAGGATCTTCACCCGCTTCATAGCCCGATGGCTCCCTCCAGCGGGAGGGCCACCACGAAGGTGGTCCCCTTGCCGCGCTGGCTCATGACCCGGATGGTGCCGTGGTGGTTCTCGATGATGCGGTGGGTGATGGCCAGGCCCAGGCCGGTGCCGTCCTTCTTCGTCGTGAAGAAGGGATCGAAGATGCGGCCCTGGTCCTCCTCCGGGATGCCCGGCCCCGTATCGTCGAAGACGACCTCCACCCATTCCGGGCGACCGCCCGCCGTGCTCTCGGGGCGGAGCCGGGTGGAGATGGCCAGGTCCCCGCCCTCGGGTATCGCCTCCACCCCGTTCAGCATGATGTTCAGGAAGGCCTGCTTCAGCAGCATCTCGTCCGCCATGACGCGCGAAGGCCCCACGTGGAAACTGAGGAAGATCTGCACCCGGTGCGCTCGTGCCTGGCCCGAGATCAGCCCCTCCAGGGCGGTCAGGATCTCCCGGACATCCACCGGCGCAAAGCGCGGCGTCACGGGGCGGGCGAAGCTGAGGAAGTTGGTCAGCACGTCGTTCAGACGCTCCACCTCTTTCAGGAGGATGGCATAGAACTCCGCCTTGGGGTGGCCGGGGGGATAATCGTCCTGGAGGATCTCCACGGCCCCCTTGATGGACCCCAGGGGATTGCGGATCTCGTGAGCCAGACCCGCGGACAGTTGTCCGAGGGCCGAGAGGCGGTCCGCCCGGCGGAGTTGCGTCTCCTTCTCCAGGAGGAGGCGCGTCTGCTCCTGCAGCTCGCGGTGGGACTGGGCCAGAGTCTCGGTCTGGATCTCCAGGCCGCGGCGGTAATGTTCCTGCCGGTCTACCATCAACCCGACCAGCAGCCCGACGGCGATCAGGATGGGGATCTCCAGCAGGTAGCCGATGGTCATGATCCCGTGTTCCACGACCAGGACGTGCGGCAGGTAGACGAGCGTGATGAGCCCAGCCGTTCCCAGGCCCCCCCGGAGACCGTACCACAACCCGCCCAGCACGATGGGGAGGTAGTACAGACGAACCAGGACATCGTGCTGGATCTGGCGGTTCAACGGCGTCAGGAAGTGGCCGAGCGTCACGATCACGATCGCGGCGACCAGGCTGGCGGGCCGGAGCCACTGCGCGGGTGGGGGTATCACAGGTATCCTCTCGCAGATTCGCGGACGCCCGGGGCGGCTCGCGGCGCAGGCCGGACCGCGGGCGCCAGGCTCACCACCGGACCGTTCCCCCTTCATGGTGGATGGGCAGGGGGTCGGCCGGCGCCGGCAGTGCCGCCTCGAGCTGGATGGTGGCGTGGCTGATCCGGAACCGGTCCTGTAGCTCTTTCCGGATCCGCTCCGCCAGGAGGCCGCCCGAGGAGGGCGGCTGGTCCTCCACCACCACGTGGCAGCTCAGCGCCGTCAGGATCCCCGCCCGGTGGTAGCCGAAGGTGCGGACCGGATCGGCGGGACGGCGCACCTGGCGCACAGCGAACCAGGCGATGCCCAGGCCCAGGACGTCGGTGCGGTCATGCGTCTCGTTCTGGTGTCTCGCTCCGGCCTATCGCCCCGGCAATGCCGGGACCGCTCCGGGGGGCGTGGCCCCGGAAGCCTCCGGCCTGGGGACCGGCGGGATGGCCAGGTCGCGGACCACCTGCCCCGACGCGCCCAGCGACGGCACGTGCTGCCCGTTCAGGCTGAGGTCTATGCCGCCCGCGTTTCCCACGGTGACCACGAACCCGGTGTCGGCCGCGAATCGCGCCGTCTGCCCCTTCTGCAGGAGGACCTGGCGCTCCTGCCCGCCATCCGCGCGCACCGCCATCCACGTGGGCTCCACGGCGCGCGCTGTGAGCTGGAAGCGCCTTGGCGTCCGCTCCGCGGCGGGGGCCGGGAGGGCCGGGCCGGCGGCATTCGGACTCTTCGGAGGCGGCGCCGGCGCCTCTGCCGGGGAGGCCGCCCCACCCGGCTGCTCGGCGCCGGGGCTCCCGGCCACGGGCCGCTCGGGCGATGCCGGGGTCTGACCCTCGGCCGGCGCCTGCTCCTCGACGGGCCGCTCCGCGACGGGAGGCGGGCGACGCTCCGCGGCCCGCTTGGACGCCAGGGAGAGCACGATGAAGACCAGCGGCGTGATGACCAGGATCGCCGCCGCTGTCCACAGGACCTGCTTCCACGGGATCATCGGCGGTGGCGCGGGGGGTGGGACCGCCACCAGCGAGGTCCCGGGCGGGCGGCGGATCGCCTTGCGGAACTCGGCCTGCAGGGCATCGGGATCCAGCTTGAGCAGGCGGGCGTAGTCCTGCAGGAAGCGGATCAGGTACCCCGCGTCCGGCAGCAGGCGGTAATCGTCCGCCTCCAGCGCCTGGAGCAACCGGAGCGGGACCCGGCTCTGGAACGCCGCCTGCTCGGGGGTCAGGCCGCGTTCCTCCCGCCGCTCCCGGAGGGTCTGTCCGATGCTCATCTGCCCACCCATTTCACCGACTCCCACAGCGTCTGAGGCGAAATCTCACCCTGAGCCCGGAGCCAACCTGCCGACGGGATTCGAGACGCGCGCACGGGACGTCGGGACGACCTAGCCCGGGCCCGACCCTCTCCCCAGTCCCCGTCCTCCGAGTGGGCGACCAGAGTGAGGTCGCGCGAAGATGGCGGCCGCCTGTCATGTGTACACCCTCCAGGAGCAACGGTTCGCCCGTGCGTTCAGCTTGGCTGCGATCGTCGTGGAGCCTGCCAACGGCCGCCCCGCAAACGCTGCTTCTGTGCGGGCACGCCGTCACTCGAAGTCCCTCCCTCATGTGCGAGGCGATCGCAAGTTGCTCAAGTTACCTTGGCGCCGGTGCCATTAACAAATATAATATCAGATATAGTGCAAACGCCAAAACGATCAAGAATACAGAAGCCCCTACGGTCAAGTCTGAAAGTTCTCCAGGGTATCTCCGCCGCTTTTCTTCTAGGGTCTGCTCATGCTTCTGCGCTCTTTCTGGGCTCAGAATAAATCTTCTCACCTTCAATTTGGCTTCTTCCTTCTTTATATGTAATGCGAGACCAGGATTCCGGCTGAACCAAACGAAAAACCCTGCCACACTCATCACCTTCCCATCAACGAACTGCGCAAACGTCATCAAGGGTTTTTCGCAGAACCATATTACCTTCCTTCCGGCCATTCGATAGAACCAGTCGGTATCAAGGGTAATGGTAGGCTCACCGTAAAGCATTCTTCTTAAAGGCCAAAAAGCCGCGGCTGTGAAGAGGAGGAGTTGGGACATCGTAACCACATGACCAAGTGTATAAGGTTCATACTGAACCGGATAGGGAAGCAGATCGTAAAGTATTTTGGGATAGACACCGATAAAGGTACACAAGAAAGCAGTGATACCCATCGCAGCGAGCATATTCTTTGGTGGCTCTTTGGCTTTGCATGCTGGGTTCTCCCTCGAGAACCAGGCACCCCAGGGGAGTTTCAGGCCTGTGTGAAGAAACGTCCCTATTGAAGCACCTTCAAGCATCAACCAAATCACCGGCAGATGCCACATAGCAGAGGCTTCGACCACCATCGTCTTGCTCACAAATCCGCTGAATAAGGGAAATCCTGAAATCGAATAGGCACCTACCATATAAAGATGAAAAGTGATTGGCATGTACTTATACAGACCCCCCAGTTCGGTAAGTTTGCTCCTTCCGGTAACTTCAAGGACAGCACCTGCACCCATAAAAAGCAAGGCCTTGTAAAGAATGTGACTGAAAGCATGGGCCACTGCACCATTTATCGCCATTTCTCCCGCCGCCGTTCCAGCCACTCCCATTCCAACACCGCTTATCATGTACCCTACCTGCGATATGATGTGGTAGGCTAAAAGTCTCCTGATGTCATTCTCCAGAACTGCGAAAACAACTCCATACACCGCCATGATCGCTCCTGCCCAGATCAGGAGCTCTACAGCAGGGAATCCCCTGATCAGCACATAGATCGCACTCTTTGTGGTGAAGGCGGTGAGAAACACGGCCCCCGTGACGGTCGCCTCAGGATAAGCATCGGCCAGCCATGCGTGCAAAGGAGGAACAGCGGCGTTAATCAGAAAGGCAAGAAGGATCAAGGAGGATGCGAGGTTGTTCCACTCCAGCCCCCAACCGAAGCGAAAAGCTTGAAATTCAATCGATCCCGTCGTCTTCAGGTGGAGGAGCACCCCTCCCAGCAGACACGCGCCACCAAAGAGGTGAACGAGAATGTATCGGAATCCCGCCCCATAGGCCCTCTCTGTCTTTTGATACCATACGAGGAAGAGAGCTGACCATGCCGTCACCTCCCAGAAGAAAAACAGCGTGAAGAGGTCCCCTGCAAAAACTACCCCCAGGGTACTGCCAACATAGAGGCTAGCGGCGACGTGTTGCCCGTCCTCCTGGATGTGGAGGGCATAGAGCATCATGCAAAAGGAGGCGATTACAAAGACATAGGCAAAAACAATGCTTAGTCTGTCAATCTGCCCAAGGATAAGCTTATATCCCAGGAAGGGAAGGATCCATGTCTTTCCTTCTGACAAAAATACTCCCTTCGACATCAAAAGGAGAGCCGTGAAGGCGAGGACCGGGAGCAAGAGGAGATACGCCTGTTTCAATCTCCCCTTGAGCACGGGGATCAAGGGGGCTCCAAGGATGTAGACGAGTCCAGGGTGAAACCACTCAATCATCGACCCTCACTCCACATCATATTTATTTCTGCTTTTCGTAATAGTCTTCTTTCTTCTGCAACCAATAGTGCCCCAGTCCTTTTGACCCAAGAATAATAACGATACAGCCGACAAAACCGTACGCAGCGCTGAAAAACGGCAAGACCTGCCAGGAGAAGTGGACTTTGGGATGGACCAGAAGTCCTGCGATGGGGCTCAAGACAAGAGCCCCGTAGAACCCTATCCTAAGCCGCTTCCCCCATGCGCTCATACGTCTTATCCCCCTCCTAGCTGGCTAACGGCCATTCTGGCAAGACGGAGCAGTAGGTCCGTAGCCGGATTGGGAAACGTGAAAACGACAGAGAAAAAGGCAGTGATACTCAATGGAATGACCATGGACATAGGAGCTTCCTCGATCTTGTTCGTTTCATGCATCCTTGACTCCGTGTCTCCCGACCTGCCAAAGAACGCCGTGTGGATGATTGGGAAAAAGTAGACAGCATCCATGAAGGAACTCAGAAGCAGCACGAACAAAAAAGACAAATTGCCGGCTTCCAGGGTTCCCAGGCCCAGGAACCACTTGCTGACGAATCCACTCACCGGTGGCAACCCGCTCATTCCGAAGCTTCCCACAACAAAGGCGAACATGGTGATCGGCATCCTTCGTCCGATGCCTGCCATCTCGCTGATGTTCTTCTTTCCGGATGCAACCAGGATCGAACCTGCGCAAAGGAAGAGGGTGATCTTCATGAATGCGTGGAAGGGGATATGGATCATGGCCCCGGTGATGCCCATGGGACTCAACAGGGCCGCACCGAAGATGATGTAGGAAAGCTGGCTGATTGTGGAATAGGCCAGCCTCTTCTTCAAGTTGTCCTGGGCGATTGCAAAAAGCGAGGCGCCAATCATGGTTAGGCCGGCAAAGGAAGCGAGCATGCCCCCCAGACCGAGTTGCCGCATCAGGTCTATTCCATAGATGTAGCCAACCGTTCTGACGATCCCAAAGGCTCCGGCCTTGACGACAGCCACCGCATGTAAGAGAGCGCTCACCGGAGTGGGTGCTATCATCGCTGTTGGTAGCCATGAGTGGAAAGGCATATAGGCCGCCTTCACGAATCCGAGGATGAAGAAAATGAACACAAATATCAATGCTGACCGGGACGAGGAAGCCAACGACAGGATGCCTTTCGGATTAAAATCCGTCGTCTGCGCTATGGAATAGGTGAGGACGATGGCGGCCAGAAGGAAGACGCCTGACGTCAGGAGATAAGCCAGATACTTTCTTCCGGCAAACAGGGCCTCCGATGACTGTTCATGGGCGACTAACGGATAAGTGGAGACCGTCAGGATTTCGTAGAATATATAGAAGGTGACCAGATTCCCGGAGAGCGCCACGCCTACCGCGCCGAGGATGGCTAGGGCAAAACAGAAGTAGTATCTCGTCTGGGCATGCTCCTGCAATGCCCGCATATACCCTATGGAGTAGATGGATACCAGAATCCAGAGAAAGGAAGCCGTGAGGGCAAACATGAGGCCGAACGCATCGACTCGAAACCCGAAGTGAATCCCTGGAATGACAGGGAAGAGATAGGATTGGATCGTCTCCCCGGATAGAACTGTAGAGACCATGGAGAAAACGATCGAGAACTGCAGGAGGCTCGCCAGCAGGGTCACCCCTTCCCGGAGATTCGGGCGTTTGCTGAAAACGAGGATGAAGATCGCTCCCAGCGCGGGGCATCCGAGGGCAACGACGGGTCTAAGAGATTCCGGTATCTCGATCACGGCTTCATGTCCAGTCCAAACATCGAATTGACCTGATTCAGGATGGGGGTGGGAACATTGGCGAGCCACAGAATTCCCATGATGATACAGAGGGAGGCCAAAACCCAGATCGGCGATAGCATGCCGAAGGGGATTTCCTCTCTTTGAACGTGAGACCCATGGGAAGCGTGAGAGTGGTCTTGCTCCTTCCCTCTCTTCATATACATCGTCTCGATGACCCGCCAGAAGTAAACCAGATTCAGAAGAGAACTCAGGAGCAGAACGGCCACAAAGAAGAATTTCTTTGCCTCGATGGAGGCCAGGATTATATAGAGCTTGGAGACAAATCCCACACTCGGTGGGACGCCGATCATAGAAATCGCGGCGATCACGAAAGCCGCGCAGGTGTATGGCATCTTCCTTCCTAATCCCACAAAGTCCTTGATATACCAAAGGTCCGCCTTGTAGATGAACGCGCCCGCGACGAGGAAGAGACAGCCCTTCATCAAAGCGTGATTTAGGATATGCATTAATGCAGGATTGAGCCCCCCCCATGGGAGGGTCCGCGCAGAGGTCGAGAGGCCCAGGGCCAGGACGATGTACCCCATGTTGGCGACGCTCGAATAGGCCAGCATCCTCTTCAGGTTCACCTGGGTGATGGCAAGAACCGAGCCGATGATGATCGCCACTGCCCCCAGCCAGGAAAGAATGTCAAATATGGGCAGCAACCGGAGGAACCGGAGCGTAAATACGGAGAACGCCACGCGGATGAAGGCGTACGTGGAGACCTCAATGATGATCCCGGACAGCATCGCGCTGATCTCCGCCGGAGCGAAAGCATGCGCATCAGGAAGCCAGGTATGGAGCGGGAAAAGCGCCATTTTGATGCTCAACCCCACGAGGAAGAAGACAAAGGCCGCCAACACGACTCTGTTTCCATAGAAAGGAGGAAGCAGGAGCGAGAGGTCTTGTATATTCAGCGAGCCAGTGACGGCATAGAGAAATCCGACCCCGAGCAGGAAAAAACAGGCTCCGATCGAACCGAGGACGAGGTAAGTGAAGCTTGCCTTCAGGGCGATCTTCCCCCTTGACGCGATGAGGGCGTAGGCGGACAGGGAGGTGATCTCAAGAAAAACGTACATGTTGAAGATATCGCCAGTCACGGTGATGCCGCACAGCCCGGTGATGAGGAGTTGGTAAATCGTGTAAAAAGAGACCACCTTTTGAGGCAGTTCATGCTCGATGTTTCTCTTGGAATAGATCACGCAGACAAGGCCGAGGAAGAGGAGGACGACCAAGACATAAGCGTTCAGTGCATCCATCACATATTCGATCCCCCAGGGGGGGGCCCAGCCTCCCAACCGGTAACGGATGGAGCCCACGGTCATAACGTGATGCAAGATGAAGAGGGACGCAATGAATTGACCGAGGAGGGTGGCGAGGGAGATATACCAGGCGGTTTTTCTGTTGATCCAGCCGGCGATCAGGATCGTGATCGCGGAAAGCAGGGAGACAACGACTACCAATACAGGAAAATGTTCGACGACGCTTGGCATGTCATTCTCTTAAATGACCGGACCACTCCTCCAGGATTTCCCTCAGGTCCAGGTCATCCCTTTGTCTCTTGACTTTTCGATAATTTCGCTCTCTTCGATCGTTCCATACTCTTGATGCATCCGGATCACCAGGGAAAGCGCCACCGCTGTCGTCGCCACGGATACGACAATCGCCGTCAGGATGAGGACATGGGGCAGCGGATTCGCATAGACATATCCCTTCCGGATGATTTCCGCGTCCACAATCGGAGCCGTTCCAGCCTTGACCGCTCCCAGGGAGATGAAATATAAAAAGATCGCCGTCTGAAATATGTTCAAGCCGATGATCTTCTTAATAAGATTATCCTTGGCGACGATCCCGTAGAAGCCGATCATCATGAGGATGATGGAGATCCAGTAGTTATATTTTGCGAAGATTTTTGCGATGAACCACTCCATTATCTCGATCCCTCTTCTTCCTCCTCTTTTCCATCTCCATCCTTCAGTGCGAGGTCGAAGAAGATGGAAACGATGATGGCCATGACGGTAATCCCGATGCCTATTTCGACAAAGTCCATGCCGAGGGCCCTGTTCTCTTCAAAATGGGAGGTAAAGGGAATGAATCCGTAGTTGAGATACTGAGCAGCCCCCAAGGTGAAAAAGATCGCCAAGAGCCCGATACCGGCATAGATGTATAATCCCAAGGAGCTGAGGATGATATTGCCCGATTCCGGAAATCTTGCCCCACCATCGGTGAGATTGAAGGCGATGACATACAAAATGAATGCCGAGGCAAAGACGACGCCCCCCTGGAAACCTCCCCCCGGTCCTCCGGCCCCGTGAGTGATCACGTACAGGCCGAAAAGCTGAATGAAGGGGATCATGACACGGGCTACCGTCTCAACGATGATATTTCCTTCTCCCTGTTTTTCTTTCACAGTCTACTTCGCCTCCTCAACAAGAGGATCACGGACACCCCTGCGGTGAAGATGACGGTTGTTTCTCCTAGGGTGTCGTACCCTCGGTAATCAGCCAGACCATAAGTGACCATGTTCGTAACAGCCGTCTCTTCCAACCCTTTCTCGATCCATCGGGCTACAAAGGCATACCGGGATATCCTGAGTTTGTCCCCTTCTTCCCTTATCCAATAATACTTTTCCTCCTTAGCGTAATGGAGCTCTTCCTTCGCAATAAAGGCATTCCATTCTCCCTCAATTCCCGGGATCTTCTCCACGCGAGAGGGAGGAGGAAGCCCTCTCTTCGCCAGTTCCTTGGACAATTTCTCCGGGACGACGTGCTGATCCATGAGAGAAGCGACGTGATCGACCTCCAGCGTGAACAGTTCGACAGATTTGATGGGAGGCGCATTGGGGTCGCCGAAGACAGGAATGTCCTCCGCTATGTAGACAAAAAGGGCGCACAGAAGAACGATCACAATGAGGGCGATCACCCTTAGCCTGTTCATTTCTTCTCCCACCTCACTGTTCTGGAGATGGTCGCAACAAGGAAAGCTGTGGTGGCCCCTGCGCCCACGGCGGCTTCGGTGAAACCCACATCCACGGATTGCAATTCGACCCAGATGAGCGCCATGAGAAAGCTGTAAGCACCCAAAAGAATCACAGCACTCAACAGATCTCTGAGGGTGATGGCCGCTATGGCGATGACCACGACGAAGAATAGCAAAATGAGATCGATGGACACGATCATTTAAAGGCCTCCCGCGTTATCCACCCTGTTCAGGGTAATTGGTCCTTCGTTTCTACTCACGTCTCCATGAACACATGAGCGACTTTCCTTTGCATCGTCTGATCCACGAGAAGAGCATGCGCAGGCTCCTTCGCGATGGCATGGACCCAGAACTTTCCTCGCTCGGGCTCGACCAGGAGTGTGATTGTCCCGGGAGTCAGGGTGATCGAATTGGCCAGGGTGAGCAGGGACAATTCCCCTCGAAGGATCGTCTCAAATTCGATGATGAGGGGATCGATCGGCATCTTGGGATGCAACACCCTGTAGGCCACATCGATGTTGGCCAGTACAATCTGCCACAGCTCCCAGGGGATATACATGATGAGCCGGAGCGATTTCAGGAGCTTGTTTTCGCTTTTCCCATTCACGAGGAGGTCGCGGGAGATGATGGCCACAATAGCGCAGCAGACCAGTCCGGAGATGAGATGGAAAGCATCGAAGATCCCTGACAGAAGGACCCAGAACACGGCCATGACGCAAAAGGTGAAGAGGAGTCCGAACCACTTCTCTCCCTTCCTCATCTCCTCTCCTCCCCCAGACGCCAGGGTTCCACTCCTGTTTTGTACGCTGCTTTCATGATGGCATGGGTTGCCGTTGGGTTGGCTATGAAAATGAACAATATGAGGAAAGCAAGCTTTGCAGGCACAAGGAGCGTTTCAGGATACTGGAAGAAGTGATATACCATCGCACCCAGGATGACGAGTCCTGCCCCCAGCGTGTCACATTTGCCTGTCGCATGCAGTCGCGTATAGAAATCAGGGAATCTCAGCAAGCCAATGGACCCGACCATGGCGAAAAAGACGCCGGTCCCCAGGAGCGCCGTTACGACAACATGCACTATGATCATAATTCACCTCTTTCGATATATTTTGCGAACACCAGGGTCCCTATAAAGTTGATCATTGCATAGAGCAGGGCAATATCAAAAAAATAGGGTCGTTCGAAATAATACCCCATGACCACGAGGAGCACGATCGTTTTGGTCCCAATGATATTCACTGCTGCCACCCGATTAAATACACCAGGACCAGCCACTGCTCTGTACAAAGAGAGCGCCATCGTTATTGTAATTAACAAACTCGCAACGAAAAAAATCGTAATCACGCTCTTCTCCAAAGTAGCTTTGGAAATTGCTGGTGGATCAAGCTCCTCTCCAAAGCACTCAAGCAGCACCTGAAGATTAAGACGTATGTAGGGACCGGCGCCTATGCCCTCACTTTCCAGATCTGGACGACCCTGATCGCCCTCTTGCCCGCCATGGACACGATGGTGCGGTTGATCTTCTCCATGCCGATGGCCACGTACGTCGCCAGGAAGATCGAGACGGCCAGCACGGCCGAAAGCCCCATGAATGCCCTTGCCTCCTTTCCGTGAGGACCGCCCGCCCGGCGCGCCCTGGCGGGACCCTGTCAGGTGCGCCACCGTCATCCCCCCCGCCCTCTGCACAAGAAAAACCGCGGCCACCCTAACACACGCCCTCGGCCGTGGCAAGGGGTCCGGAGCCGCGTGCCTCAGAGGAGGCGCGGCGTATCCGGCGCCGCCGGCAGCTCCGCGGGGACTCCTTCGGCGTGCAGTCCCCGCGCCCCCTGGCGCGCCCGGCTGAGCTGCCCCTTGAGTTCCTCGCGGCTGTTCTGGAGCTGGGTGATCGCCCGGGAGAGGCGCCCGTCCACCTCGCCATCCATCTTCTCCAGGGCGTCGGCAATGGTCGTCAGCGCCTGGCTGAGGCGGGCCGTGTCGATCTCGCTGCCGAAGCGCAGGACCACCTGGAGCAGGGACAGGAGGTACGGGATAGCCTGGGTGTAGCTGATGATGACGATCCCCTGCTTGAAGGCCTCCACGTGCGCCTCGACGCATAGCTCGAAGACCGGATCGGGGACCGCCAGCACCCCGAGCTGGATCGTGCGGTCCGGGTCCAGGTACTTGGTCACCTCCCGGACCTTCTTCTTCACCTCGGTCTGGATCTCCTCGACCAGGGCCTTGCGCGTCAAGGGATCCTCCGTCTCCTGAAGCCGCTCCAGAGGGGCGAGCGCCGGCCACTTGCTGTCAATGGGCAGCAGGCGCCCGTGCGGCAACCGCAGGGCGAACTCCACGGTTTTGTTGTTGATGGTGAGGTTCGTCTCCCGCAGCTCCGCCGGAAGCTGCGCCAGGATCGTGCCCAGGATGTTCTCGCCGGCGATCCCCCGGGACTTGGTCCCGGCCAGCACCGTCTCCAGTCGCTTCAGGGCGTCCCAGCCCTCTTGCTCGCGCTTCTCCCGGATCTGGTCGGCGGCCTGGATCTGGGCGACCAGCTCCCGGGTCTGGGTGATCTCGGACCGCAGGCCTTGCTGGGCCGCCGCCAGGTTGCCCGTGAGCGATTCCTGCACCTGGCCGAGGTGTTGCGCCAGCAGCTCCTGCGTCCGGACCGTCCGGTGGACAAGCTCCGTGACTCCCGTGAGGGCCTGCTGGGTTTGATGGATCCGCTCGGTGACCGCCGCCGCCGTTTGCTGGACGGCCGCGTTGCCCTGTTCCCGGGTCTGCACGACCTCGGACCGGAGGACCTCCTGGGTCCGGGCCACTCCCTGGACCTCCCCGGACAGTTGCCCCACCCGACTCCCTAGATCTCCCAGGCTGGCTTGGAGGTTGGCCAGAACCGCCCCGGCCGCCTCCACCCCTGGCCGGCGGCGGAGGAACAACGCCAAGAGGCCAATTCCCAGAAAGATCAGGAATCCAAGGGCGCCGAGCACGATCAGGAGTTGACTTTGTGTCATCACTCACCTCGGACGGCTGTGCGGGGTTTGCACAGACTACACAAGGCGGCGCTGAGATTCAACCTTTCTCTCCCCCAGGCCTCTAAGTGGGTAAACGGCAGGACAACCCACAAAGGAGGACAGCCATGACGCGACATCGGACGTTCGTACTGACCGGCAGCCTGATCCTGGGTCTCGGGCTCGTCGCGCCGGCCCTGGCCCAGAGCGTGGACGACCGGCTCTCCAACCAGGCCGGGCGGATCTCCGAGGGCATCCGCGGCGGCTCCCTCACCGCCCGTGAATCAGCCCGGCTCGAGCGCGAAGAGTCCGCCATCGCCCGCAAGGAGCAGCGGTTCCTGGCCGACGGGAACCTGAGCCCGTGGGAGCGGCGCCGGCTCATGCGAGACGAGGAGCGCGCCTCCCGCGACATCTGGCGCGAGCGCCACGACAACCAGGGGACCATGGCCCCGACCCCGTGGGTGGATGGCCGCCTGCAAAACGAACAGCGCCGGATCGATGCCGGCGTAGGGGACGGCTCACTCACGGCGCGCGAGGCGCGGCGCCTCCAGGCCGGCGAGAACCGGATCGCCGCCGAGGAGCAGCGCTTCAAGTCCGACGGCACCTTCACGCCCCGGGAGCGTCAGAAGACGATCCATGACGAGAACCGGCTGTCCCGGCAGATTTACCGCCAGCGGCATGACGATCAGCGCAGGCGGTAACCCGCGGCTCAACGGACGGCACGGCCGTTGCACTTGCGTCCACCTCGCAGCCGTTTGACCGAAAACAGCACACGAAAATCATTCACCAAGGAGGACGACATGAACATCCGACTCGGAATCGTTGCAGCCACCATCGCCCTCGTCGGCATCGCGGGCCTGCCCCTGGCCGAGGCCGGCGTGATCAAGAACCGGGAGGTACGGCAACAGAAGCGCATCGGTCAGGGCGTGGAGAGTGGCCAGCTCACGGCCAAGGAGACCGCCAAGCTCGAGCGGGAAGAGGCGAAGATCGAAGCCGATCGCGAGAAGGCCCTGGCCGACGGCAAGATGACCCGGAAGGAGAAGGCCAAGCTGACGCGCGAGCAAAATCGCGCCTCCCGCCGCATCTACAAGGAAAAGCACGACGCCCAGAAGCAGCCCGGCGCGAAGTAGTCCCCCGCCGCCAGGAGCGCAGGATCAAGACCTTTCCTTCATCCGCAGATTACGCAGATTGCGCAGATTTCACCGGGGGAATCCTTCCGGAACAATCTGCGTAATCTGCGTAATCTGCGGATAAGTATTGGTTCGCCTCCGAGGGTTTTTTTGGAAGGTCTGTGGATGCTGTCAGTGTGAAGCGGGTAGGAGGACGGCCGGCAGCGCGTGCAGGCTCGGGATCGCCTCGGCGCCGTTCGAGGCCTGGCTGACGCCCGTCGGATGGCACAGGTGGATGGCCCGCATCCCGACGCCCTGCGCCCCCGCCACGTCCGTGGTCACGTCGTCCCCGACGTGCGCGGCCTCGGCCGGCGCGACGCCCAGCGCGGACACGGTGCGGTGGAAGATCTCGGGATGGGGTTTCCGCAGTCCGACCTCGTCGGAAAAGGTGAGGACGCGCAGATAGGGCGCCAGCGCCAGGCGCTCCAGGATCAGGCGCAGCATCTTGCCGGGCGTCCGCCCGGTGTTGCAGATCAGACCGAGGACGAGGCCACGAGAAGAAAGGGTGCGAAGCACCTCCAGCGCCCCGACGTTCGGAATGGGCGGCGCCGAGAGGATGGGCAGGCAGTAGGCCTCATCCAGCGCGTCCATCAGTCCGCCTTCGGCGGGCACGGCACCGTCCACCCCCAGGCTCTCCAGCATGAACCGGACTTGCCCGCGCGACCCCACATCCCGCCGGCTTGACCAGAAGACCTCTTCCAGCCTGGCGCCCGCCGAATCGTAGGCCCGGTCCACCGCTGCGACCTCGACGCTGATCCCGTGGCTGGAAAGAACCTGCTGGAAGCCGCCGACGCGATCCGCCCGCGCCCGGCGCAACCCCTCTGGCGTGTCCAGGATCAACGTCTGCCACAGATCGAACGTCACCGCTCTCAGCATGATTCAGGTCCTGAGTGTTCTCTTGCTCTATCGTCCCATTCGGATCGGGCCCGTGGCGGTTGGCTGCGCATGTTACGGTAGCAGAGGGGCCACGCCCTGGCAAATCGCGGCGGCGCGCGCCAGCGCGGTCCGAGCCTCCTGACATATTGGTCGCCGAGGCCGTGTTTCCCTTGAAGCCACCGCTGGAAGTGTCCCATTCTCGCCTACGGCCCCGGCGATTCCAGCCTGGACCACACCCCCAACGAGCACCTCGATCTCGCCGAGTACCACCAGGCCATCGCCATCCTGTCCCGCGTCCTCGCGATGCTGTGAGCCACGCATTTCCCGCACCCGCATCCTTCACCCCTTCCTCTTTCGATATTGCACGTCCGGCAGACCCTTGAAGTCGGCGTCTTGCGTCCACACCATCGCCCCATACGCGCGGGCAGTGGCCAGGATGACGCTATCTGCCATTGGCAGTTTGTTCTCGTAGCTAATCCGGGCAGCACTCAAGGCAATGCGGGTATCGAGGTCAACAACCGTGCCTTGCTGCATTGCAGCCACAGCTTGCAAGGCGTGGCCTTCATCACGCTGCTGCAGGATCCGTTTGAAGACCTCGTAGAGCGTAAGCGACGGAACGAGAAGCTCATCGATTCGCTCGATCGCAGGGGAGAAAACAGACGCGTTTGGGCCGTTCGCAAAGTATTCAAGCCAGGCGCTCGAGTCGACGAGGTTCATGGCCGATCGGCCTCTCGTTTGACAGTGGTGTCAATGCCTTTCAAAAAGCCACGCATCTCCTTGATGGGGCGAAAGGGAATGAGTTCGATCCGATCCTCATACACGATCGCGTAGATCTTTTGCCCTGGAGACAGGCTGAGCTTCTCTCGGATCGGCTTTGGAATGACGACTTGGAACTTCGGCGAGATCGTTAGTATTCCCATAGGGCCTCCATCGAAGCCGAACTCGTATTACAGATATTGTATCGATTCTGGATTCAGGTGTCAACATCCATCGATGCTCGGAGAGTGGTAACAAGACCTGGGCGTGTCGGCCGGCTCTTCCGTGCGTACCGTGCCAGGGTCGGTAAGACTAGCCCTGCCTGGCCTGACGCTCTCTCCACGCTTTCTTGGCGGCCTCGACTTCCGGTGATGCCAGGCAACTCGCCAACAACTGCTGTGACTCCTGGTAGACCGCCTCAAAAGGAGCGTCAAAGGCCTGCCTCATCACTCGTTTTGAGGCGACTGCCGCCGTAGCCGGCGCCGCAAGATACTGCTGAAGCACCTCGGTGAGTCCAGCCTCAAAGTTGTCGGCGGGTACGATATGATCAACCAATCCCAGACGCAATGCCTCCTCCGGCCCGATCACCTCGCCGGAGAGGATCAACCGGCGGGCCGGCCCAAGCCCGATCAACCGCGGCAGGCGGAAGGGGGCCATTCCAGGGACCAGGCCCTCGTTGATGGCCGGCAGGCCGACGCGGCAATTCGTGCTGGAGATGCGGATGTCGCAAGCGATGGCAAGTTGGAGTCCGCCTCCAAGGCAATAGCCGTGGAGAACCGCGACCGTGATCTTGTTCATCGCTTCGAGCCCGCGGAAGGCACGTTCCTGGATTGGATAGAAGTCAGGCGGCATCCCTTCATGGGCGAGCATATCCAGGTCCAAGCCAGCGCAGAACGCTCGACCGGCACCCCGCACCACCACCACCCGCACGTTAGGTTCGGCAGCCACTCTGCTCACCGCAGCATCGAGTTCCTGAATCCACGCCAGGTTCATGGCGTTCAGCTTCTCAGGCCGGTCGAGCGTGATCCGTGCCAGCGGTCCGTCGCGCTCCAGCAAGACCGCACCCTGGTTCATCTCCCCCTCCCTTTCACCATCGCCCCTTGCATCGATCCCTGAGCCCAAACGAAAACGGGGTGGACTCGCTGGTGAGCCACCCCGCACTGAATGATTCCCTCACCTCAGGCCGATCGCCATCACCGGTCCGCGTCTTCCTTCGCCCGAACCAGGAGGAGCGGACGCCCGAGTTTCTCGATCACCTTGGGCGTCAGGCTGCCGGACCAGAAAGCGTCCAGGGCGCCTTTGGCGTGGCTGGCCATGACCACCAGGTCCGCGCCCACCCTATTCGCCGCATCCACCAGCGATGTCGCCGTTTCCCCGCGGCTGACATGGCTGGTCGTGGGGACGCCCTCGGCCGTGAGCGTTTCCGCCCGCCGCCGGACGTATTCCTGCGCCCCCCGCTCCGCCAGGTCCAGCAGCGCCCGCTTGGCCGTGGGCATCAATACTCCTGTCACCACCTCGTCACCCGAGAGGGTGCCCACGGTCGGAACCACGATCTCCAGGTGCAGGGCGGCCCGCCACGCGCGCCCTAGCGTCGAGGCGACCCCCAGGGCGGGCTCGTGGGCCGCAGTCCCATCCAGGGGCACCAGGATCTTTCGGCACACAAAAGGCGGCGCCTCCCCTGCGGCCGTCGGGTTGACCAGGAGGATGGGGGTCGTTCCCCGTTGGAGGGCGCGCATGGCGATGCTGCCGAACAGGAAGCCCCGCAGGCCGCTCTTGCCGTGGGTCGAGAGGACCACCAGGTCCGCCCCCAGCTCCCGCGCATGGTCCACCACCGACTCCGCTACGTCCCCCGCCTGCGGAAGATGAACGTGCACGTCCACGACCCGATCCCGGAACAGCGGCCGGCGCGCCACCTCCTCGAGGTAGGCCTGCGCCCGGTCGGCGTCCGTGAGGTGGGGCTGGCCATGGATCGTGCCGGGAGGGCGCTCCTCGACGATGTGGAGCAGGGTCACCCGGGCCCCGAACCCCTCGGCCAGGGCCGCGGCCGCCGGGAGGACCGACTCGGCCAGGACCGAACCATCCAGCGGGACCAGGATCCGTCGGATCACGGGAGTCAACCTCCACCCAGGAGGATGTCATAGAGAAGAAAGATATTCAACGCAATGATGAGGAACGTCACCAGACAGGCGACCACCGTCGTGGACCGTCTGTTGACCAGGACCCCCATCAGGTCTGCGCGCGCAGTGAAGAGGAGCAGCGGCACCAGGGCAAAGGGCAGGCCGAAGCTCAGCACCACCTGGCTGAGGACCAGGGTTCGGGTGGGCTCCAGGCCGATCCCGATCACCACGAGCGCCGGCAGCATCGTCACCAGCCGCCGGACCCAAATGGGGATTTGCCGGTGGAGGAACCCTTGCATGATGACCTGGCCGGACATGGTCCCCACCGTGGACGAGGAGAGTCCGGATGCCAGGAGGGAGATGGCAAAGACCCAGCCGGATGCCGGGCCGAGGAGCGGGGTGAGCGTCCGATGGGCCTCCTCGATGGTTCCCACCGTGGTCAGGCCCTTTTCGAAGAAGGTGGCCGCGGCCATGATCAGCATCGCCCCGTTCACCAACCCGGCCAGCCCCATGGCCAGCGTGACGTCCACGCATTCGAACCGGAACAGGCGGCGCAACTCCCCCGGATCCCGGGTCACGATGCGCCCCTGCATGAGGGCGGAGTGCAGGAAGACGACGTGGGGCATGACCGTGGCGCCCAGGATGCCGGTCGCCAGCAGGACGCTTTCCGTCCCCCCGAAATGGGGGACCACCGCGTGGTACGCGATCTTTCCCCAGTCGGGGCGGTCGAGGATGGTCTCGATGATGTAGCAGATGGCGATCACGCCCACCAGCACGCTGATCACCGCCTCCAAGAGACGGAAGCCGCGCCGCTCCAGGGCCAGGATGGCGAACGTCGTGGCCCCGGTGAGCAGCCCCGCGGCGAAGAGCGGCATCCCGAACAGCAGGTTGAACCCCAAGGCGGCCCCCAGAAACTCCGCCAGGTCCGTGGCCATGGCGACAAGCTCCATCAGGACCCACATGGTCCAGACGATCCCGCGCGGGAACTGCTCCCGGCACATCTCGGCCAGGTTCATTCCGGTCGCGATTCCCAGCTTCGCCGACAGGGACTGCACCAGCATGGCCATCAGGTTGCTGGCCGTGATCACCCAGAGGAGCATATAGCCGAACTGGGCCCCGCCCTGGATGTTGGTGGCGAAGTTGCCCGGATCCACGTAGGCCACGCAGGCGATGAAGGCCGGCCCGAGGAAGGGCCAGAGCCGGCGGTACCAGGCCTCGCGGCTCTTGCCCTGCAGCACCTCGGTCGCGGCGGCGACGGTCCACGCGTCGCCCGATCGGGGACCGGGGGAAGATGCGGAGGGTTTGGAATCGGGAACAGACGCAGCGTCTCGGTCCATGCGACCTCGCAGGTCAGGGCTCCGGCCTTGGCCGGAACGGAGAAACGTCGAGGGATTGCTGGGCTACGGCCGGACGATCAGGCGTCCGTCCATGAGGCCGGGGTGGAGCGAGCAGGAGTAGTGATAGACACCGGCGTGGGACGGCTTGAAGGTCAGCACCTGGGTTTCCCCCGGAACGATGGGCGTGGTCCTCAGGCCGCCTGGCCCAGAGATAATTACGTCATGGGTGATGCCGGTAGGTTCGGCATTCCGAACGACGAGGCGCAAGCTGTCGCCACGCCGGACCTCCAGGGGTGGGTTGGTGTCGTTAAACTTCAGGTTCTTGGCCACGAGGGCGATCTCAACGGTCCGCCCCCCGTTGAGCGCCGGCAATCCATGCGCCATCCCCAGGACGACGGCCGCAGCCGCCAGGACCGCCGCAGCCGCCCCGAGGAGCACTACGGGACGCCGCCGGCCAATCCCCCTCGCGATACCCGCCATCTCTTGTGCTGCCACGCCATTCGCCATGTCCCTCTCCGATCAGGAGATCCGGTGTTATCTCGCCACGAGAAAGCCGGTGGCGTACATGATCAGAAAACCTGCCAGCAGGCCCAAGAGGTTGCGGGGCCTGGCCAGGCCGGCCAACACGCTGCCGTCAGCCGCGCGGAATCGCGCAATCTCGTAGACCACCTGGAAGATCGCCCCCGCGCCTACGCTCAGGAAGAGGAGGGCCCAGGGTTCGGAGTACGTGAACGCGCCGATCCAGGTGCCGACGATCGTCGGTCCCCCGGCCACCAGCCCGAGGAGCGCCAGGTGGCCCAGGCGGGCGGTGTCCCGCGTCACCGGGGCGACGATGGCCAGGCCCTCGGTCGTGTTATGGATCGTGAATCCCAGGACCAGGAATGCGCCCAGGGCCACCTCGCCCAAGGCATAGGCGGCCCCGATGGCCAGGCCTTCTCCCAAATTGTGCAGGCCGATCCCCACCGCGACGAAGTACGCCAGGGCGAGACGGGCCCGCGCCCCCTCGCGGTCGCGCCCCCTCAACTGTCGCCCGATGGCCACGAGGGCCAGGAAGCTCCCCGCCAGTCCCAGGACGATCAGCGCCACGCCCTTGAACGGGCCACCCAGCCGGCCCGCCACCTCGAACGCCTCGGCCAGCGCGTCCACCCCCAGGAACACCAGGAGACCGGCGGTCAGGCTGAGGAAGAAGTCAAACCATCGCTCCTGCACCCGGCGCAGGAACGGGAACCAAAGCAGACCCAGGAAGACCGGGATCACCCCCACGTAGGTTCCGAGGAGAGCGAACAGGCCGAAGGCCGCCGCCCCGGGCCTCGGGGTCTCGGTGGCCACCTCGATGTTGCGGGTGAACGTCAAGCCGTTCGACGTCACCACCTTTACCTCGACGGGATCGCCCTTGACCCACGGGTAGGGGATCGCCACTGTGGCCGTCGCAAGGCGTGGAATGGTGGGCTCGGGGCTCACCGAGAACTGCCACAGGGCCTCGTTCACCATCACCTGGGCCACCGTAGCCTCCACCGGTCCGACGTTTCGGACCGTGGCCAAGATCTGGTGGGAGGCGAAGGTCACCCGTTCGATCTGGAGCTTGAGCAGGGCATCCGGCGGCGCCCCTGACGTCCCGACTAGATCGGTCCCCTTCGCAAGGAACAGCCAGACCAACCCAGCCAGGAGCACCAGGGGAAGCAGCCCGAGGAGTAGCAGCCTCGCTGGGTGGCCGCTCGCCGCCCCGCCCGGCAAAACCTCGCCTTCGACGCGTGCCATGACCCTCTCCTAGGCCTTCGCCTCGGCCGGCAGGACCTCGAAGAACCCGTTCCACCCCAGCTCGGCAAACTCCGTCTTATGCGCGTGGAACATGTACCGCCCGGGCAACTTGTAGGTGAACTCCATGACGCCCCGCTGGCCCTGGGCGAGCATGACGGTGTCAGTGTACTCGTAGCGCTCCAGGTCGGTCCCGGTGGGATAGTACCGGAACATGTTGGCATGGAGGTGGAACGAGTTGATCATGTCAAACTCCAGGAGGTTCACCAGGTAGATCCGAACCGGTTCGTTCACGCGTAACGGGATGGGGTGATCCACGTAGTAGTTGGCGATGCCATTCACCGTGTAGAACTCGTTCCCGCCGTCCATGTCGGTGTCGAAGCCGTTCATGACCATCACGAACTCGCGGGCCGGTGGTCGCGGCTTGGGCGGGTCCACAATGAACGCCCCGTAGAGGCCCTTGTGGATATGCTGGGTCAGGGGCATGGTATGACAGTGGTAGAGGAAGACGCCGAAGGGGTCCGCGACGAACTCGTAGGTGTACGTCCCGCCGGGCGGGACCTGCTCCAACACACCGTCCATGTTCGCCGGGTGGATGCCATGGAAGTGGATAGAGTGCGTGTGGCTCGCCTCGTTGGCAAACTTGACTCGCACCACGTCCCCTACCCGGCAGCGCAAGGTCGGGGCCGGGACAGAGCCGTTGTAGGTCCACGCCGGGAACGTCACCCCGGGCGCCACGACGATCTCCCGTTCCAGGGCGGTCAGCGTCCACTCCCGCTGGGTCCGGCCGTCCGCCAGCCGACTCGTCATCCCCCAGTCGAAGTGCGTTAGGAAAAGCATCGGGTCCACCTGCTTCCCGCTGCCGGGCGGATGCAGATCGGGGATCTTACCCGCCCCCGGCATGCCCGGGTGCTCCTCGTGCCGGCTCGCACTGGTTGCGGATGGCCCGCCCGCGGGGGCGTCGCGCGTCGCCAGGGCGGCCGCACCCGCCAGGCTCGCCACACCTGGAAGGCCCCACCTCAGAAACTGTCGCCGGCTCAGCTCAGACATGATTCCCTCCCCCTATGCCTCATCGGCGGCGCGCGCCTCCACCCGGATATGGGAGGCAACCTCGCGCCCCAGGACGTGCGCGGTCTCGCCCGTCTTCACCGTGAGCGGGCCATTGAAGGGCGCCTTGTCCAGGACCTCGACGGCCGCATCCGGCACCAGGCCGCGAGTGCCAAGGTACCGGAGCATCTCGGCGTCGCTGTCGCTCACCTGCCGGATGACGGCCATGGCCCCCGGCTCCAGGTCCGAGAGGCGGTCGTGCTCCGCCACCACCAGCGTCCCGTCCTTGGCCGGGATCGGATCGCCGTGCGGGTCCCGGGTGGGACGGCCCAGGGCCTCGAAGATCTTCTCCTCGAACTCCTCCGAGATGACGTGCTCCAGCCGCTCGGCCTCCTCGTGGACCTTGTCCCAGGTGTAGCCCAGTGCCTCCGCCAGATAGAGTTCCAGGAGCCGGTGATGCCGGATCACCTCCAGGGCCATCTTCTCACCCGCCTTGCTCAGGACGACCCCCTGGTATGGGTGGTGCCGGACCAGCCTGAGACTGGCGAACTTCTTGACCATGCCCGTGGCGGAGGCCGCAGCCACTCCCATGGCCTCGGCCAGGGCGGAGGTGGACACCACGCCGCCCTGTTCTTGCAGCTTGTAGATCGCCTTGAGGTAATCCTGCATCGCCTGGCTGAACATGGATACACCAAAAGATTTGTTTAGGTTGACCTAAAATATCCGCCCGGCCGACCCGCGTCAAGCACAAAATCACAAGGGGGCGGCGTGTGTGACGTGGAATCAGGTTCTCGAAAGTTGGGAATAGGCCAGATGTCGTTGGAGCTGACTGTACTTACGTGGAGTTACGGGTGGCCGCGGAGTCACCGCCGGCGCGGTTGGAGGATAATCCGGCCAGGCTGACCAGGGTAGATCACACCGAGGCGGCCTGCCCGCCGTGGCGGAGCAGGCGGAGAGCCATCCTTGTCAAACCCAAAAATTTCACCCCCAATCCCGCCAACGGCGGGACAAGGCCGCCAAGGCTCGCCAACCTTCATTGCTTCAGAGGAGCTTCCCGACCGAAAACCTTCGGGGGCGCGTCTCCAAGTTTTTCCGGATCCGCACTGTGAATACGGGCAGTTCCTTTGCGTGCTTCGCGCCCGCCTGCCCCGCCTGCCGAGTCAGCGCGGGCAGGCAGAGCGGAGCGGCGGGCAGGTGCTTTGCGGTCTAACTGCACTGTTCGGGTTACGGATGTCCCAAGACCCGTCGGGTCGGCGGACTCCGTAGCCCGTCCGGTTGCTCGTCCGGTCGAACAGATCCAGGCGCGCTCCCTGCTCCACCGCGAAGCCCTGGCGCCGGCCCTCCGGGTCAACGACGTCCATATGCCGAGCGTGCTCGGACCGACTGGCCGCCATCACCCCCAAGAAGGCCACGGCTGGCATTCTAAGAGGAGCCGATGGAACGTAACAAGCTAACCGGCGGGCCGCGCCGACGCCGGCCAATGAGAAGCCGCGCGCCAGCCCGTCCGGTCGAGCGCAGGGTTAGTGTGGCAGCGATGAATCCGTTGGTCAGGTAGAAGTAATGGTGAGACCTTGCGGCGAGGGCTCCATGGAGCGTCTGCATTCGACCCAAACCAGCCGGCCGGTCTTCTCCAAAGCAGTCGTTCGATGAATCAGGTTAATCGGCGACTGCGGCGAGCAGCGCGATAGCGGCGAACAAACGGGAACGTTCGATCACTGAATAACCTTATCCACCCGCAGCAACACCGATGGCGGGATCGTGAGGCCGAGTGCCTTGACGGTCTTCAGGTTGATCACGAGCTCGAACTTGGTCGGCTGCTCGATGGGCAGGTCACCGGGCTTCGCGCCCTTGAAGATCTTGTCGACGAAGCTTGCGAACCGGAAATAAAGGTCGGGATAGCTCACCGCGTAGGCCATCAATCCCCCGGCCTCGACGAACTCGCGGGCCGGATAGGCGGCAGGCAGTCTATTGCGGGCCACCAAGTCAACGATCGTTTGTTGATGCATTTGGGTGAGACCGTCTGCCCCGATGAGAAGCGCGTCGACATGCCGTCGGACTGCCAGTTCGAATGCGCGGCCTAGGTCGTCCTGGCTCCGCACGTCAAGAAGCTCAGCCTGGAGACCCAGGGAGCGCGCCGCCGTCTTTGTCTCTTCCCATTCGGGTGGGGCAGCCGGATTGCCCATATTGTGAAGCAACGCAACTCGCGAGAGACTCGGAACCAGCTCTTTGAGGAGTTCAATCCGTTTCCCTATCAACTCGGTGCTGAAGGTAGTCACCCCCGTAATATTGCCACCCGGGTGCGCGAAGCTCGCCACGATGGCATGCGGGTCGCCCATCGTCGCCATAACCACTGGAATTGTTCCGGTCGCGTTTTTGGCCGCCCTGGCGGCTGGCGTCCCCCTGGTCACGATCAGGTCGACCTTGAGACGAACCAGTTCGGACGCGAGGTCCGGGAACCGCTCGGCGCGACCATCCGCCGACCGATATTCGATGACCAGGTTTCGCCCTTCGACGTAGCCGAGGTCCCGCAGCCCCTTGCGCAGGGCGTCGAAATTGGCGGCGTTCCGTGCCGCGGGTATCGTCTCCAGAATCCCGATGCGATAGACCTTCCCCACTTGTTGCGCGCGCGCAGCGAGCGGCGCGGCGAGGAGGCCCCCCGCAACACGGCCGATGAACGTTCGCCGATCCATCACTGCATCACCGCGTCGACGAATGAAAGGCCAACCATACTACGCCTCCTAGCGGGGCTTCACTCCAGCCGGTGAATCGCCGGGTCTGGCCGATATAAGACATTGGCTCGCGGGTTGCCGCCAACGGATCCGGCTTCACCTGTGGGGGCGGCTACCCGCTCTGAACTGGCTCTGATCGAGTACCAAACACCCGCCCCCGTCAGGTGCAAGCCGAAGTTAGACGCACTAGACGGAGAATGGGAACATGGGATCTATCTCGCCTGGGTCGGGCCGAGGATACCGGTAACTCTTCGGACGATCTCAGCGAGGACATCATCCTGGAGAGCCCCGACGCGCCCGACGATCAGATTGTGGTTGGCCGTGAATAGTTTCCCGGGGCGCGCGTAGCTCGTGACGCGGAGGGATCCCTCGCGGAAGCTCCGATCTGACAACTCAATCACCCGGGGATCCCCGTACGGATTGCTTGTGATCTGGCAGAGAATCCAGTCGCCGCGACCAGCGTCGGCCAGGATGACCGCAGGCCGAAGCTTCGCCTGGGAGAGGTCGGAGAAAGGAAATGGGACGAGTACTACCGCACCGGCTGCAAGTGGGACCAAGCCGCATCCTCCTCCGGCCTGTTCCAGTCCTCCGCCAAGGCCTGCTCAGTCAAGAGCGCAGTTTCATCGATGCCGAGGTCGGGCGAGTCTTCAAGAATCACAACGATCGCCCGACGTGCCGAAGTCAATTGCACCGGCTCAAGCAGACGCACGTTGCCGCGTTCATCGATCAGAGCTTCCACCGTCCGTATCATGTCACACCTCCTTAGATATTGTACCACAGAGGAGATGGATTGTCTCTCGCGCGTCTAACCGCCGTCAGGGGGCGGTCGGCCGGACTCCGGACGGCTGCCCGTGCCCGATTCAAGACGTGCGTGCAGATCATGATTGTTTGCGCGTCCCTATGGTCGAGGAGCTTAGGCCGGTGACTCTTTGGGTGTAGGGAGGCGGGGCTGAGGTCCAGAGTCGGGTCCAGGGCGCTGGCGTCTACCTGCTTTTCGTTCCCGGGTGGGCTCACGCGATCACCCTCCCCCTGCCGCAACCGGAAACCGCCGAAGCGGGCTGAGCCTACCTCCGGTCCTGTCGCAATGTCAAGCGCCGCGCCCCACGGTTCGCCTCACGGGAATCCCTTCGGCTTTGCGCAAATACGTTGTTGCTTACGTCAACTTCCCCCACCCTCCCCCCTCCGCAGGATTTTCCTGATCGCTGGCGTATACCCGACACGCCACATGGTCGGGATGGTCACGGACCCAATCGAAAAAATCGAATCAGGGCTAGAACTGGGGCTCGCCCTGGAACTTGCGGAAGGCCACGATCAGGTAGGGAGAGACCAGGGAGACGACCGAGAGGACCACGAGGACCAGGGAGATGGGCCGCTGGAGGAGGATCCAGTAACTCCCGTCCGAGAGGACCAGGGCCTGGCGCAGCGACTGCTCCATGAGGCCCCCCAGGACCACCCCCAGGACCGCGGGCGCCAGCGGGTAATCGTGTTTGCGCATGTAATACCCCAGCAGGCCGAAGCCACAGGCCAGCAGGAGATCCGTGGTGCTGCTCGAGACGCCGTACACCCCGATCACCGACACGGCCAGGATCAGGGGGTACAGGATCCGCTCCGGGATGGCCAGGATCTTCACCCAGAGGCCGACCAGGGGCAGGTTCAGGATCAAGAGCATGGTGTTGCCGATGTACATGCTGGCGATCAGGCCCCAGAAGACGTCGGGGTTCTTCTGGTACATGAGGGGCCCCGGCTGCACCCCCAGCATCATCAGGGCTCCCAGCATGATGGCCGTGGTAGAGGACCCGGGGATGCCCAGCGTCATGAGGGGCACCATGTTCCCGACGGCCGCGGCGTTGTTGGCCGACTCCGGCGCCGCCACCCCCCGGATGTCTCCCTTGCCGAAGGTGCTCGGATCCTTGGCCAACCGCTTCTCCACGTCATAGGATATGAACGAGGCGATGGTCGCCCCGGCCGCGGGCAGGACCCCGATGTAGAACCCGATCACGGTTCCCCGGATCATGGCCCACCAACTCGCCGCGAACTCCCTCCACGAAAGCCAGACCCGGCCGAGCGGGATGGGTTCTCGCCTGGCCTGGCCCAGCTCCTCTATGGCCAGGAGGACCTCGGAAACGGCGAACAGGCCGATGGCCACCACCAGAAAGCCGATCCCGTCCAGCAGTTGCGGCACCTCGAAGGTGTAGCGGGCGATCCCCGTGGACAGGTCCACGCCGATGGTGGCGATCATCAACCCGAAGATCATGGACAGGAGGGCCTTGACCAGAGACTTCCCCGCCAGGCTGGTCACGCTGGAGAGGCCGAGGAGCATCAGGCCGAAATACTCCGCCGGCCCGAATTTCAGCGCCAGGGTCGTGAGGGGGACCGCGAAGAGCATCAGGCCCAGGATGCTGAGCGTTCCGGACACGAAGGAGCCGATGGCGGCGATGGCCAGGGCGGCGCCCGCCCGCCCCTGCCGGGCCATCTGGTACCCGTCCAGCGTGGTGACCACCGACGAGGCCTCGCCTGGGACGTTGACCAGGATGGAGGTCGTGGACCCGCCGTACATGGTCCCGTAGTACATCGCCGTGAGCATGATCATGGCCGAGGCCGGGTTCATCCCGTAGATGACGGGGATGAGGATGGCGATGCCGCTCACGGGGCCGATGCCGGGCAGGACGCCGATGAGGGTCCCGATGACGGATCCCACCATGGCCCAGATCAGGTTGGCGGGTGTCAGGGCCACGCTGAAGCCGTACGCCAGGCTGGAGAAGACCTCAGCCATGGGCGCGTTCTCGCCCCGAGCGGCTCACCAGCCGCGGAAGAGGGTTCCGATGGGAAGGTTAATCTTCAGGACCTTGACGAAAACGTAGTAGAAGCCGGCGCTAAACCCGGCGGCCACAAGGCACCCGCGCCAGACCGGCTCTCCGAGCATCAGCAGGCTGATCAGGACGAACGCAACGGTGGCCGGCAGGTAGCCCGCCGGCTCCAGGACGAGCGCGTAGCCGACGAGCAAGCCAAACAGCAGGAGGGGAGTGCGAAAGCGGCGGAGGGAGGCGGAGCCCGCCTCGGCGGCTTGCCGACCCGACCAGACGAGAACGATCTGGGCCGCCGCCAGGATCAACCCGGCCCAGCCCAAGATCGTCGGAAAGGCCGAGGGGCCCAGGGGATCGGCCACCAGCGGCGCCTGAAATCCCTGTGCCCCCCGGAGGTAGGCAAGACAAACGGCGGCGATCAGGATCGCCGCGATGGTATCGTGCGAGCGTTCGGCCATTCGGGGGTTGCCACGTGGGCTGGGGGTCAGGGACCGGGGACGTCTCCCCGGCACCCTCTGGGTGTCCGGTCCCTGATCTCCGATTCCCTCCTCTACTTGAGCAGACCCAGCTCCTTCAGCAGCGTCGAGGCGAAGGTGAGGTCCTCGTCCAGAAACTTGCTAAACTCCTCGCCGGCCGTGAACAGCTCGAACCAGCCGCTGTCCGCCGCCAGCTTCTTCCACGAGGGGGTCTTCACCATCTTGCCGAGGGTCTCGCGCCAGTAATCCGCCTGCTCCTTGGTGAGGCCCGGCGCGGCATAGAATCCCCGCCAGAGGATGTAGTTGGTGTTGACCCCCTGCTCTTTGGCAGTGGGTGCGTCCTTGAACACCCCGCCCAGGCGCTGATCGGAGAGCACCGCGAGAATACGGATCTGCCCCGCCTCCACCTGCCCCGCAATCTCCGAGATATCCGGCGCGGCGGCAACCGTGTGCCCGCCCAAGAGCGAGGCCAACGCCTCCCCACCTCCCTGGAACGGCACGTACTTGACCTTGGTCGCATCCAGCCCCGCGGCCTTCACCACCTTGGCGAACTTCACGTGGTCCTGACTGCCCACGGCGGAGCCGCCCGCCACGGAGACAGCGGCGGGATTGGCCCTGTACGCCTCCAGCAGGTCCTTCAACCCCCTGTATGGGGAATCCTTCCGGACCACGATGGCCCCATAGTCGGTGGCCACGGCCGCGATTGGCGTAATGTCCCGAAAGGTGAGATTCTTGCCGGTGGCGGGATCCTTGGCCCGACCCAACGCCAGGGTGAAGGTGAGCGCCGGGGACATGGCCAGCAGCAGGTGGGCGTCTCCCTTGCGCTTGGCCATGACCTGACTGATGGCCACGGCCCCGCTGCCGCCGGCCACGTTGTTCACCACGATCGGTTGCGGAACTAGCTTCTCCTCGGTGAGGACTTTCTGGGCCCCTCGGGCCGTTCGGTCCCAGCCCCCGCCCGGCCCCGAGGGTGCGATGAACTCGATGGGCTTGTCCGGCTGCCAGGCCGCCCCGGCGGCGCCAGCCAAGATGACCACCCCCAGCAGAACCGCCAGCGTCGAAAGCCCAACCCGCCTCTGCATGGTGTCCTCCCTTTTACTCGTCCGTGGAATGATCTCCGTCCAGGGCCGCCGGATAGTACGTCCGACCCAACTGGCCTGTCAAATCAAGAGCCGGCGCTCACCGGCTCGGCCCGAGCGCCTCCGGAACGCCGGCGGCCACCTCGTCCAGGATGACGCGCTTGGCTCGCTGCCCGTCGAATTCCGCTTGAAGGTCAGATACTCGGTGCGACACTTCATGCACGATCTCCCGCAGACCGAAGAACACCCCCAAAGAAACCACAGATTACGCAGATTACGCAGATTGTCGGAAAAGATCGTCCGGAGCAATCTGCGAAATCTGTGAAATCTGCGGTTACTTCTGATCCGATGGGGCCTCCATACGGTAGCGGAAGTCGCAGAACGGGGCACCCTCCATGATCGTCTGGGTGCGGGTGAGCTTCAGGTCCGGGTTGAACCCGTCGCCCAAGGCGTAATCCCGGCCGCAGGACAGCACCGCGCCCAACTCGGGGATGCCCAGCGCCCGGTACGTCTCCGCGTACCGGCACCGGGTCACGTTGAAGTGGTAGGTCGTCTCGGTGACCTGCAGCACCTCGATCTGCAGAGCGTCGCCCTTCACCCAGGGATCCTTGCCATGGACGAAGTGGCCCAGGCTGTTGCCCCCCAGTTGGTCGGCCAGCGCCTTCCCCTGCTGGCGGGCGATCTCCACGATCACGCGTTTCGCAATCTCGATGACCCGCTCGCGGCCGAACTCCGCCGCAAACGCATTGATCAGGGGGGCGAGAATGCGCGCCTCGATCTCGCGCCGCTTCAGCACCCCAATCTCGTTCAACGTATCGGGTGGCAAGTTCTCCTGCATCGTCCCCCCTCAGGGTGTGGCCGGACCCGTCTCCGCCCGGCCCGGCATGGTCCCCTCACTGAAGCCGTGGTGGGCCACGACCTCCTTCAGGCTCCAGTAATCCCCGCCGAACGGGTCATAGGCGAGTGGCGCCACCCGCCCCACGACGACCTCCCCCTCCTCCACCACCTCCTCGTCCGCATGCAGGGCCACCACCTCCGCCAGAAAGAGCACGTGGGATCCGAGCACCAGGGATTGGCGGGTCACGCACTCCAGGTTGACCGGGCACTCCCGGATCAACGGCGCCCGCACCTTCAGGCCGGCCATCGGGGTGAGGCGCGCCTCGATGAACTTGTTCACGTCCCGCCCCGAGACCATGCCGCAAAAGTCCACAGCCCGGAGCAGCGACGCCGGCGGGATGTTCAGGACGAACTCTCCCGACTCCCGGATGAGGTCATAGGACAGGCGCCCCGGCCGGATGGCCACGCTGACCATGGGCGGCGTGGCACACGCCACGCCGGCCCAGGCCAATCCCATGATGTTCGCGGATCCGTCCGCACCGACGCAGGAGAGCAGGATCACCGGCGCAGGCACGACGAACGCAGCCGTCTCCAGGGTGACTTTGCGCATCGCCTTTCCCTCCCAGCATCCAGCAGAAGAGCCCGATCAAATCTTTAACCGCAGATTACGCAGATTTCGCAGATTCAACAACCCAAATCATACGGCAATTATCTGCGCAATCTGCGAAATCTGTGGTTAAAATAGAGGTTTTGCGTTTGGTGGTTGTCTTCAGCCTGCATGTCAGTCACGAGGAACGGGCGGCCGCCTGGGCGGCGATCAGCCGGAGCACCTGATCCCAATCCGTCACCCGCGTGATGCCTGGCGACAGATCGGCCCGGTTCCAGGGGCGATCGAAGAGCAGGACCGGGATCGGGACGTCGGCCGCGGCCAGCGCAACGTGCAGTTCGTCTTCGATCAGGAGATCCAGCTTCAGCTCTCGAACGATGCGCGGCTTGTACTCGGCCGAGGGCTCGCCGTCCCGGTGCACCAGCTCCTCGAACAGTTCCAGGAGCCCCGCCCGCTGGAGCAACCGGCGGGTGTGCTCCTGGTGCTGGCTCAGACGACCCGTGACCACGAACAGCCGATGGCCCTCGGCCGCCAGGGTCCGCATCGCATTCGCCGCCTCGGGATAGACCGGGCGGGTCGCCAGAAAATCGCTCGCCTCCAGCTCGCTGAAGAACCCCCACATCTGCGTGGCCGAGATCTCCGGATACCGGCGAAAGAGCTCCCAGGCCGCGTCTTCGAGCTTGACATCGTGGCCGAACCGCCGCCGGAACGCCTCCAGGTATCCGGGCAGCGACTCCGCCAGCACGTCGTCCACGTCAATGCCGATGCGCAGCGTTGACGGCACTCGCCTCCCCCTCACTCACAAGTGTAACGAAGAGCGTTCGGCAGTTCGAGCGTTCGGTGGTTCGGTGGTTCATTCGGATGCGGAGCGCTTCGTCAGAGTCAGACACCACCCCTAGAAGTACGACCGAACCACCGAACTGCCGACCCATCGAACGTTTCACCGTTTAGGTGCCCCCGAGGATCTCCGGCTTCAGGTCCAGGCCGGCGCGAGGCGCGCGATCAATGGCGATGGATTCCAGGCCCAGGACTTGCGTGGGCGCCGCAACCAGGTGGGCGATCCGGGTTTCGAACTCCGCGCGGTCACCTCCTTGGGCCCAGCGCTGCCAATCCGCCATGGTTTCCCAGGTGCTGATCACCACCCAGAGCGACGGGTCGCTCGGGCAGCGAAGGGTCTCCCCGCTGATGTACCCGGGCTGGTTCAGGGCCTGTAGTCGCATCTGCTCCAGCGCGGCACGCAGCTCTGTCTCGCGGCCGTACCGGACCCACCGTTGAATGATCACCCGAACCGGCATGACCCCCTCCTCCACGGATTTCCGATTGCGGATTTCGGATTGCGGATTGATCAAATTCGAAATTCGATTTCGAAATTGGGCCGGGTCCCCGCCCCGTGGCCCCTCTGCCGTCTGCCTGCTGCCGTCTCCCACTCCCCGTGTCTTCCATTTCCCGAAAGGTCGCCCGACTCTTTCCCTCGAACCTACCTACTCCGCCTCCCGGTACGCCGTGCTCGGGCAGATCTCCCGGAAGGCGCAGTAGCTGCACTGCAGATAGCCGGGCGTCGCGGTGAAATCCCGGGCGCGGATCCCGCAGGCAACCTTCCCGATCGTGTCCCGGGTCTCCTCGAGGTCCGCGGTGGTCTTCCGGGCGCTGCCCACCAGCCCCGACTCCAGGAAGTGCAGCTCCACGGCATCCGGGATGCGGCCGGTCATCTGGGCATAGGCCAGGGCATAGATGGCGAGTTGCAGACTCTCCCGGGCCTTCCGGTCGGCTTCCTTCCGGTCACGGACAGCCGACGACTTGTAATCAATGATGGCAACGCGCCCGTCCCGCTCGTCCAGGCGGTCCCAGCGGCCGATCACCTTGGTCGTCTCCAGCAGGAAGGTGAACGGTCGTTCCACCGCCGTCGGGATCGTCCCCGTCTGCTCCTCCTCGGTCACGAAGCGTCGCAGGACGGCCCGCCCCGCTTCCAGGCGCAGGTCCTCGTGCTCGCGCGTCAGGAATCCCACGCTCTGCCAGGCCGCCTCGAAGGCCTCGAGAACCTCTGCCTCGGTGACCCCGCCTTCAAGGCGGGGGGCGGACTGGGCCTGGGCGAGTTTGCGCCGCAGGTAGAAGGAGATGGCCTCGTGCAGCGCCTTCCCGTAGACCACCGAGTGATGCTCCCGGATCGGCACCCGCAGGATGTGGATGTACTTGTATTTCAGCGGGCAGGTCAGGTAGTCGTCCACCTGGTAATGGCTGAGGGGGAGGATTTCGTCATCCGGGACGGCCCGAAGCGCGTCCGCGCTCTCCTCCACCGAGGGGGCATGGCGCCGGATCGCCTCCAGGGCCGAGGCCTTGTACGGCGGGGGCTCCGACGGCGGCAGATCCAGGGCTTCCAGGACGAGCCGGCTCACCTTCTTGGCGCGGGCGCCGCCGTAATCGCGCGCGCTGGTGAGGAACAGCTCGCGCCTGGCCCGCGTCATGCCCACGTAGAAGAGGCGCCGCTCCTCCTGCAGGTGAAAGTCCCCGCCCAGCAGGATGTCGTGGAGCAGCCCGTCGGGCAGGGCCAGGGGCTCCCGCCGTCCACGGGAGGGGAAGCGATCGGCCACCAGGCTCACCAGGAAGACCACGGGGAACTCGAGCCCCTTGGCCTTGTGGACGGTGAGGACGTGAACGGCGTCGGCATCCTCGTCCGCCTCCACCGCCGCGGGATCGTCGCCGCCCTCCATGAGCAGGTCCAGGTGCTGGATGAACTGGGGGACCCCCGCCGGCGGCGCGGCGACGTCGGCGAACCGATGGACGATCTCGAAGAAGCGCGCGATGTTTCCCACGCGGGCGTCGGCGGCGGGCGTGCCGGCGGCGGTCAGGCGCTTGAGCAGGCCGCTCCGCATGAGGAACTGATACAGGATCTCGCCGGTGGATCGCTCTCGCGAGAGCGCCACGTACTCCTTCAGATCCTTTACGAGCCGCTCGACCGTCGCCAGGAACGTGAGGTCGAGGTCGCCCAGGGCCGGCGTGCTGTCGAGGTTCTCGAAGATCCAGCGCAGGGAGCGATTCGCGCGCTTCGCCGCGCTGGCGCACTGGGCGAGCTGCCAGTCGTCCATCTCGTACAGCTCGGACCCGGCCAGGAAATAGAGGCTCACGGTGTCCTCGGGATCGGCCACCACCCGCAGGAAGGCGATGAGCAGCCGGACCTCGGGCCGCGCGTAGAGCCCCTGGTTGCCGCTGAACCGCCAGGCGATGCCCTGCAGGTTCATCGCCCGCAGGAACGGGTCGGCGTCCCGCTTGGTGCGGACGAGGATGGCCACGTCCCGGTAGGCCCAGTCGCCGGCCTCCACCCGGCTTGCGATCAGGCGGGCCACGCCGTCCGCCTCGCTGGAGGCAGTGTCGTAATGCAGGTGACGCGGCGGGGGGCCCTCTGGCTCGGTGGCGACGAGGCGCTTGTCAATCCCCTCCCGCACCTCCAGCCGGTCCGGGTCGTTGTGGCGGACGAGGCGGTAGGCGGCGTCCAGGATTCCCTGGCTGGAGCGGAAGTTGTCCCGCAGGACGATTCGCCGGGCTTCCGGATAGGCGGCCGTGAATCCCAGGATATTGCTGATGGCCGCGCCCCGGAACTTGTAAATACTCTGGTCGTCGTCCCCCACGACCGTGACGTTGGCCTCCGGACCCGCCAGCAGCTTCACCAGTTCCCACTGCGTGTGGTTGGTGTCCTGGAACTCGTCCACCAGGATGTACCGGAATCGCTCGCGGTACTTCTGGAGGATCAGGGGATGCTCCCGGAAGAGCCGGAGGCAGAGGAACACCTGGTCGCCGAAGTCCACCAGGCCCCGCTCCCCCAGCAGTCGCTGATACTCGCCATAGCACGCCGCCATCTCGTGCTGGAGCCCCGCCTCCTCCCGCAGCGCCGCATCCTCCGGCGATGCCTTGGCCCGCTCGGCCAGCTCGGCCGCGAACGCCAGATACTCCTCCGGCGTCACCGCCTCGTCCTTGGCCCGGCTGAACAGCGTGACCAGCGCCTGGAGATGCTTCGTCGGGTCCCCCAGCGGGCGCAGGCGCAGGAGCGGCAGCCTGAACAGGTGCTCCCGGAGGAAGACCACCTGCTCGGGTCGGGTCAGTACCCGAAAATCGGTGCGGAGCGGGAGCACCAGCCCTTCGTCCCGCAGCACCCGATCGCCGAAGGCGTGGAACGTGCTGATCCACATATCGGCGAAGCCATAGGGGACCAGAAGGTCCACGCGACCCTCCATCTGCTCGGCGGCCTTGTCGGTGAAGGTGAGGGCGAGGATCTCGGACGGGCGGGCCCGCTTGGCAGCGACCAGGGAGGCGATCCGGCGCGTGATGACCGTGGTCTTCCCCGTGCCGGCACCGGCAACGATGAGCAGCGGCCCCTCGCCGTGGGTGACGGCGGCCTCTTGCTCCGGGGTGAGCCCTTCCAGGACCCGGGCCAGGGCCGGGTTGTCTTCGTGAACTGTCGTCAGCGAATTAGGCATCTCGGCTACACGCGTTCGGTTGTTTCCCGCCCTGCGGGATTCGGGTGTTCGGTGGTTCTCGGAAACCAGGAACAACCGAACCACCGAACGGTCGAACGCTCGACCGCTTCTTCTTCCTACGCCTGCTGCTCTGCCACCTCATCGGGGCCGCGGGTCGCATAGATCAGCGGCAGGCTCACCACGGTGACCCCCATCTTCACCAGATACTGCCCCCGGATCAGGGTCCACACGGGCAGGACCCCGGCGAAAGCGATGCTGATGAACAGGATGCTGTCCACCAGCGTCGAGACGGTATTGCTGGTGAGGACGCGGATCCACTTCGGCCCCCCGACGTGCGCGCGCCACCAGGCGAAGATCTCCGTGTCCACCAGGGAGCTCACCAGGTATGCCACCAGGGAGGCAAAGACGATGCGGGGCGTGCTGCCGAGGACCCCTGCGAAGGCGCCCGCATCCCGGTAGAAAGGAGCCGCCGGGAGCCAGATGGCGAACTGGACGTACCCGGCCAGGAGCAGGTTGGCCGCGAACGCGGTCGCCACCACCTGCCGCGCCCCCGTCTTCCCCAGGCGCTCGTTGATCAGGTCAATGAGGGTGAATGTCAGGGCGTACAGGAACACCGCCGCGGGAACGACGATGCCGCCGATGGCGACCGGCTTGCCCGCGGTGACGTTGGAGATGAGTTCACAGGCCACGTACAGCCCGATGAGGAGGGTCGTCATCGCGGTGCAGCCTAACACACTTCCGCACCCCCATCAAGGCGCGGTGGGGACCCCATCTCCAAATTTCGAATTTCGAATTTCGAAGTCTGCGCGATCGCGATCAGGCGGGTGCCACACGTCCCGCAGAACTTCTTGTCGGGCT
>Ga0156237_1052_pt4 | contig 44415 bp, 40 predicted proteins | sample RifCSPlowO2_12_FD_107884 | JGI IMG/M metagenome (GOLD analysis project Ga0156237, IMG submission 107884) | candidate division NC10 bacterium RIFCSPLOWO2_12_FULL_66_18
TCCGTCGCCATTCCGCACTCCGAATTCGGCATTCGCCATCGGTGCCCCGAGACTGAGCATTGACAACCCGCCGCGCCCGGCGTAGGGTTCTTCGGGTATCGCCGTCTCACTCGGCACCCGCCTGCCCTCCAATCTCTCCACGCCATTCGGGGGGGACTCATGATGCGCGAGCGGGATTGGCTCCGCCCCCCGGTGGTGTCCGTGGCCGAACGTTGCCTGCGTCGCCCATCACCTCAACCACAGGGAGCGTCCCCATGAAACCCGTCGTGTTGGTCACCCGCAAACTGCCGGACGCCGTCGAGGATCGCCTCCGCCGCGATTATCAGCCGCGGCTCAACCCCGACGACCGTCTCTATGCCAGCGACGAGCTGGTCGCGAGGGCGGCAGGCGCCGACGCGATCGTTCCTTGCCACACGGAACGCCTGTCGGCCGAGGTCATCGCGCGGCTGCCCGACAGCATCCGCATCATCGCCAACTTCTCGGTGGGTTTCGACCATGTCGATCTCGCGGCGGCCAAGGCCCGGGGCATCGTCGTCACCAACACGCCCGAGGTCCTGTCCGACGCCACCGCCGAGCTGACCATCCTGCTCATGCTGGGCGCGGCCCGGCGGGCCAGCGAGGGGGAACGCCTGGTGCGGACCCGACAGTGGCGGGACTGGAGCCCCAGTTTCATGGTGGGCATCCAGGTGACCGGCAAGCGGCTCGGCATCGTGGGCCTGGGACGGGTCGGCCGGGTCACGGCGCGGCGGGCCCGGGGGTTCGACATGGAGATCCATTATCACGACCTCCAGCGTCTGCCTCCGGAGCAGGAAGCGGGCGCGATTTTCCACCCGACCCCGGAAGACCTCTTGCCGCACTGTGACTTCCTGGCGTTCCATTGCGTGGCCACGCCGCAGACCCGGAAGATGCTCAACGCCGAGCGGATTGCCCTGCTGCCGGATGGCGCCATCGTCGTCAACGCCAGTCGCGGCACGGTCATCGACGACGCGGCGCTGATCGCGGCGCTGAAGTCCGGCAAGGTGGCCGCGGCCGGCCTCGACGTCTACAACAACGAGCCCGACATCCATCCGGAGTATCGGGAGCTCCCGAACACCTTCTTGATGCCGCACATCGGCAGCGCCACCCAGGAGACCCGCGACGCCATGGGTTTCCGGGCCCTGGACAATCTGGATGCCTTCTTCACGGGCCGCGCACCCGGCGACCGCGTGGCCTGAGAGAGCCGAGCGCCGCGAGCCGAGAGCCGAGGAGGATGGTCAATTGGTCGATTTGTCGATTCGTCGATTGGGCTGAATCAAACGGGACTCGGCCGTTTTTTCGGTGTCAAGATACACTCCTCCTCTGGACGCCCGTGCGTCGTCCTCTCGTCGCTTTCACTCGCCCCCCAGGGACCCTTTTTCGGTGTGTTTCTTCGCCCAGCGTCGTGGCACAATGCAAATGCGGCGGCGTGGCTGCCGGATGCGTCCAGAGATTCCAGCCAAAAAGGTGGAAGGAGGGAGCCCATGCAGGGCCTGATGATGGACTACCCGCTTACCCTGAACGCGATCCTCGGCCGGGCAGAGCGCATCCACGGCCGGAAGGAGGTGGTCTCGCGCCGGCCCGACCGGAGCCTCCACCGCACCACCTACGCCGACATTGCCTCGCGGGCGCGCAAGCTCGCGGTCGCGCTCAGCGCGCTCGGGGTCCGGACCGGCGACCGCGTCGCGACGCTCTGCTGGAACCAGCCCGAGCACCTCGAGCTGTACTTCGGCGTCCCGGCGCTGGGGGCGGTGATCCACACGCTGAACCCCCGGCTGCACGCGGGGGAACTGTCCTACATCGTCCATCACGCGGACGACAAGGTCCTCGTGGTGGACGAGACGCTCCTCCCGGTCTTCGAGTCCTTCCGCGCGACCCGCACCTTCGCGCACGTGATCCTGATCGGGCACGGCGGGGAGATGCCGGACGGGATGCTCTCCTACGCGGAACTCGTCGAGCGCGCCGACGCCGAGGCCTTCGCGCCCCGGGTGCTCGACGAGACCGACGCCGCGGCGATGTGCTACACGTCCGGGACGACCGGGCGCCCCAAGGGCGTCGTGTTCTCGCATCGGGCCCTCGTCCTGCACTCGCTCGGGAGCGCGGTGCCTGACGCCTTTTGCCTCGGGGAGTCTGACGTGGTCCTCCCGGTCGTCCCGATGTTCCACGCCAACGCCTGGGGCATCCCGTTCGCCGCCGCGATGGTCGGGGCGAAGCAGGTCTACCCCGGTCCGCATCTGGACGGGGCGAGCCTGCTGGAGCTCCTCGCCGGCGAGCGCGTCACCTTCACCGCGGGCGTGCCGACCATCTGGATTCGCCTCCTCCAGGAGCTCGACCGGGCTCCCGGGGCCCACGACCTCTCGCGCCTCCAGACGCTGATCGTCGGCGGCTCGGCCGCGCCGAAATCCCTCATCGAGGCGTACGAGCGGAGGCACGGCCTGAAGATCGTGCACGCCTGGGGCATGACCGAGATGAGCCCGCTCGGCACGGTCGCCCGCCTGCCGCGGCATTTCGCCGACGTCCCCGAGGACCGGCAGAACGCCTTCCGCGCGAAGCAGGGGATCCCCGTCCCGCTCGTCGAGATCCGCGCGCGTGAGGCCGAGGGCCTCGTCCCCTGGGACGGCCAGACGATGGGGGAGCTCGAGGTCCGGGGGCCGTGGGTCGCGAGGGCCTACTACAATAGCGAGGAGGGGGACGACCGCTTCACCGCCGATGGCTGGTTCAAGACCGGGGATATCGTCACCATCGACGCCCTGGGGTGCATCGAGATCACCGATCGCGCGAAGGATCTCATCAGGTCGGGAGGGGAGTGGATCAGCTCGGTGGCGCTGGAGAACGCCCTCATGGCGCATCCGGCGGTGGCCGAGGCGGCGGTGATCGCCGTTCCCGATCCCCAGTGGCAGGAGCGCCCGCTGGCCGTCGTCGTCCTGAAGCCGGGGCAGGCGACGACCCAGGAGGATCTCCTCGCCTCTCTCGCACCACACTTCCCCACGTGGTGGCTCCCGGACACCGTGGAGTTCGTCGAGGAGATTCCCAAGACCTCCGTCGGGAAGTTCAAGAAGGCCGCCCTCCGCGAGCGGTTCAACGCTCCGCCGGCCCCAGTCCCCGGTGGGCTCGATGCCGCCTCGTGAAAGCAGAAAGGTCTTTCTGCCTGGCTCTTCTCCTGGGGTTCCTTTTTCCCATGGCAGGCTGTGCCGTAATTCGAGTGCCGTATGAAGCGGCAAGAGGGGCGGTGAAAGGTGGCGTCTGGGTGGTGAAGACCACCTATGTCGTGACCGCCGGGACGACCAGAGCGATATACAGGATCGGTGAATTCACGTATGAGGTGGTAAAGGCCCCGATTGAATGGGCGCTGACCCATGAGGGGATCGAGAGCATGGACGATCTCCCGGTCAAGGAGGCGATCCGCCAGGGGAGGGTCAAGATCGCACCCTATGTGGTCCGCGGGAAGCAATATGTCCCCATGTCAGTGGAAAAGTCCCAGAGCTATCGGGAGGAAGGCATTGCCTCGTGGTATGGGTACGAGAGCGGCCGCATGACCGCCAACGGCGAGGTATTCAATCCGAACGGATTGACTGCCGCGCACAAATTCCTGCCGATCCCCATGTTTGTGGAGGTCACGAACCTGGAAAACAAGAAATCCATCATTGTCCGGGTCAACGACCGCGGCCCGTTTCCGAGCGAGCAGAACCCAAAGTCCGGCGACAGAATCATCGATCTCAGCCTGGAAGCCGCCAAGCGACTCGGCTTTTTTCAGAAGGGCATAGCCAGGGTGAAAGTCGAAGCAATCCAGACCAAGGAGGAATAAGGGGGAGCGCAGGACGCGGCCACCTCGATCCGGGCTAAGGAGGCGGGAGAAGAACTCGGAGCAAACAGATTGAGAATCGTTCGATTCAATCAGAATTTTTCTAACCCATTGATTTCACGGCCCTGATTTCTTGACAGCTTTGCAGATCACGTGCTAGGTTGTCCACATTCTCCGCCACTGCTTCACGTTCCATCCTTCAGAACTTTTCAGCAGACCTATGGACGACACTTGGCCACCAAGGTACGAAGAGACCTACCTTCCCGATCCGAAGGACCGCCACTGGTTCCGCGATCGGGAGACTCTGGACCCAGAAGACCGGCAGGGCGTGATTCTCAAGAAGATCCGGGCCCAGATGGCGTATGCCTACCAGCATGCTCCGCTCTACCGGAGAAAATGGAAAGCCGCCGGCCTGGAGCCGGACGACATCAAGACGCTCCAGGAGTTCCACAAGGTCCCCCTCCTCACCAAGCAGGAGATCCGTCAGGATCAGCAGGACCACCCGCCCTTCGGGAGCTATCTCTGCATCTCTCCCGGCGACGTCCATCGAATCCACGGAACCTCGGGGACGACAGGCAAGCCCACGGTGTACGGCATCGGGTACCCGGATTGGCGCCGGATCGCCAACGCCCATGCCCGGATCATGTGGGGGATGGGCCTTCGGCCCGACGATACCCTGTTCATCGGATCCTTCTTCAGCCTCTACATCGGAAGCTGGGGGGCGTTGGTTGGCGCCGAGCGCCTGGGGATGACCTCGTTCCCGTTCGGGGCGGGTGTGCCGGGCCAGACGGCCATGGCCATTCGCTGGATCAGGGACCTCCAGCCCACGGCATTCTACGGGACGCCCTCGTATGCCTTGTACCTGGCGGAGGTCGCGCGGAAGGAGGGGATCGATCCTGCCAGGGAGTTCCGCTTCCGCCTGATGTTCTTCTCGGGAGAACCCGGGGCCGGCATCCCAGCGACCAAGCGCCGGATCGAGGAGACGTACGGCGGGGCGGCGTGCATTGATTCGGGGTCCATGGGCGAGATGACTCCCTGGATGACCAACGCGGAGTGCGAGTTCCGCCGCGGCATGCACCTGTGGCAGGACATCGTGTTCACCGAACTGGTGCACCCGGAGTCGCACGAGGTGGTGCCGTACGGCAGCGAGGGGGTGCCGGTCTACACGCACCTGGAGCGGACGTCCCAACCGATGATCCGCTATTACGCGGGGGACCTGGCGACGTGGACCGACGAGCCGTGCGAGTGCGGGCGAACGTACCCCCGTCTCCCCCGGGGGATCTATGGCCGGGTGGACGACATGTTCATCGTGCGGGGCGAGAACATCTACCCCAGCGCCATCGAGGAGATCCTGCGGGCCACCCCGGGCGTGGGGCAGGAGTTTCGGATCATCATCTCGCGCGAGGAGGCAATGGACGAGCTGGTGGTGCAGGCCGAGTATTCGCCCGAGGTTGCCGCGCGAGCCGCTCGTGACGGAGGTCTGCCGCGCCAGCTCCAGGGAGAGCTGGAACGGCGATTCAAAGCGACCCTCGGCGTCCGGACCGCGGTTCAGCTCGTCGCACCGGACACGCTGCCACGGACGGAGTTCAAGGCGCGGCGGGTGATTGACAATCGGAACCTGTTCACGGAGCTTCGAGGGACGTTGTGAAGCTCGAGGAAGGCGGCGGCCATACCCGGGGCGCTTCCGACCGGCTCGGGTCACGGGGAGGCGAAACGGGACGGCGCCGCCGGACCTGAAAGGCAGGGGCGAGGTCGTGGACGATAGCGAACGGGAAGCCATTCAGAAGGCGAAAGCAGGCTGGAAGACGTCGGAGGTTACCGCCTTTCAGGCGCGCCGGCCGGAGAGGCAAGAAGTCTTTCGAACCCTCTCGGGCCATCCGGTGGACCGGCTCTACACGCCCGCCGAGGTTGAGGAGGGCGGATACGAGGAGAAGCTGGGGTTCCCCGGCCGCTATCCTTTCACGCGCGGCCCGTATCCGACGATGTATCGGGCCCAGCCCTGGACCATGCGCCAGATCGCTGGCTTCGGGACGGCCAGGGAGACCAACCGGCGGTTCACGTACCTCATCGCGCAGGGCCAGACGGGGATCTCGTGCGACTTCGACATGCCCACACTCATGGGCTATGACTCCGACGACCCACGCTCGGTGGGCGAGGTGGGCCGCGAGGGAGTGGCCATCGACACCCTCGCCGACTTCGAGGAGCTCTTCGAAGGGATTGACCTGGGCGAGATCAGCGTTTCCATGACGATCAACCCGACGGCCTGGATCCTCCTGGCCATGTGCGTGGCCTTGGCGGAGCAGCGCGGGACCCCGTTCGCCAGGCTCTCCGGGACGATCCAAAACGACATCATCAAGGAGTACATCGCCCAGAAGGAGTGGATCTTCCCGGTGATCCCCTCCATGCGGATCGTCCGGGACACGATCGTCTTCAGCGCCAGGCATCTTCCCCGTTACAACCCGGTCAACGTGAGCGGCTATCACATCCGCGAGGCCGGCGCCACCGCCATCCAGGAGGCGGCCTTCACGCTGGCGGCGGGGATCGCCTATGTCGAAGAAGTCCTCAAGACCGGGATGGACGTGGACGAGTTCGCCCCGCGCCTCAGCTTCTACTTCATCTCGCACAGCGATTTCTTCGAGGAGATCGCCAAGTTTCGAGCGGCCAGGAGGATCTGGGCCCGGATCATGAGGGAGCGGTTCAAGGCCAAGCGGCCCGAGTCCATGCGGCTTCGGTTCCACTGTCAAACCTCGGGGGCCTCCCTGACCGGCGTGCAACCCCTCAATAACATCGCCCGGGTGGCCATCCAGGCCCTGGCCGCCGTCCTGGGGGGATGCCAGTCCCTGCATACCAATGGGTGGGACGAGGCGCTGGCGATCCCATCCGAACAGGCCATGAAGCTTGCGCTCCGCACGCAACAGATCATTGCCGACGAGACGGGCGTGACCAGCAGCATCGATCCCCTCGGCGGCTCGTTTCTGGTCGAGGCATTCACTGACCGGATCGAACGCGAGGTGGTTGCCTACCTGGCCAAGATTGACAGCCTCGGTGGCACCCTGGCGTGCATCGAGCGGAACTTCTTCCAGAAGGAGATCGCCGACGCCGCCTATGCGTACCAGGTCGCCAAGGAGCGCGGCGAGCGCGTCGTGGTCGGCGTCAACAAGTACCGGGAGGAGCAACTGGACATTCCCTTCCCGCTCCACAAGGGAGATCCAGAGGTCGAGCGGCGACAGATCGAACGCCTGACGCGGGTCAAGGCTGCGCGGGATACCGCCCGGGTGCACACGCTGCTCACGGAGCTCCAGGATGTGGCCCGCGAGGATGGCGCGAACCTCATGCCCATCACCATTGAGGCGGTGAAGGCCCACGCGTCCAAGGGCGAGATCGTCAAGGCTCTCGTGGATGTCTGGGGCCGGTACGCTGAAACGCCGATCTTCTGATGGAACCGCAGATGCGCGCAGATGAACGCAAATTCAGTCGGCAATCGGGCCCGGCAGACGCTGATGGCTGACCGCTGACGGTGGAATATGGACCAACAGAAGGTGCGGGTGCTGATGGCGAAGTGCGGACTGGACGGGCATGACCGCGGCGTCAAGGTGGTGGCGCGGGCACTCCGGGACGCGGGGATGGAAGTGATCTACACGGGCCTGCACCAGATGCCGGAGCAGGTGGTCAATGCCGCAATCCAGGAGGATGTGGACGTCATCGGCCTCAGCATCCTTTCGGGCGCCCACATGACGATCTACCCCCGGATTCTGGCCCTGCTGAAGGACCAGGGTGCCGACGATATCCTGGTGGTGGGTGGAGGGACAATGCTGCCCGAAGATATCGCGGCATTGAAGGCCATGGGCATCGCGGAGCTCTTCGTGCCGGACACCCCGCTCCAGGACATCGTGCGCTTCTTCAAGGACCTCGGCACGCGCCACCGGGCGAGGCAGGCGGCAGACGGCGCGGAGGGGCCGAGGCGTTGAGGTGCAGGGGAGCGGGGGAGCGGAGGGGCAGAGGGGCGAACCCAATGCGGAATTCGGAACACCCAGAGGGTGCCCGAATGCGGAATCGAAAAACAGGGACCGGGGGCCGGATTGAATGCGGAGGGGGGAGTGACAGCCGAAGGACAGAGCTTAAGAGAAGCCGAGGGCCTGCCGGATATCCACCTCGACGCGGGTGAGGTCCGGGGAAGAAAGTGAACCCAGGGCACATTGACCACAACCACCTGCCCGCGCCTAAAGGTAGTCGTAGAGGGCATCGTCCTCTCCCTCCCAGGCCTCCTGGAGGCGGCGCTCAGCCAGTTGCCCCCAACCCAGTGCCTCCAGGTCTCCCTCAGAGATAGACCGGATCAGGGCATAGGGTTTGCCATGGTGCGTTACGATAATCGGCTTTTTATCCTTCCGGGCCTGGGCGAGATAGGCGGAGAGCTGATTCTTGACTTCTGCCACGCTGGCGAAGCGCATCGGGACCTCCCTTCTTCCTGGCCAGAAATATAGCCACATTCGATCCGTAGCGTCAAGGGTAGCGGTGGTTTCTGGCTGACGGCTGACCATGGATGGCAGATGGCGAAAGGGCAATGGCGAGGGGAGGGCCTTGACCTGTGAAACCAGAGCCAATTCCCACATACCTTGAGCGGGTTTTCGAAGAATTTTCCTGATTTGTCTTGACAGCAAGTTACGCATTGGGTAGAAATGGCGCGCTTCTCATTCAGAGTGGCAGAAGGACAGGCCCGAGGAAGCCACGGCTACCTCGATCCAGATCGTGATGGGAAGTGGCTTCGTGTTTTGATCTCCTGGAGGGAGACCCGATGACCGGCATCTGTTGTCGCTTGTGAGGCGCGGGGGGCTCTTTATTTTCGAATGAATGTACTGTAATCCAATAGGGTATTGAGAAAAGTGAGGATGCCATGAAGGTTACCCCGATTGCTCCCAGGCGTCCTGCCCGTCCGGAGGATGACGAGGTCGTTGAGCAGATCGTGAAGGCGATCAGCAGCGTGCGCTACGGCCACGTTCAGATAGTCATCCAGGATTCGCGCGTCGTCCAGATTGACAAGACGGAGAAGGTCCGGCTGGCCTAGCGAACCAGGGCGCCATCGACAGGCCGACCGGGCGATTGGATTCCGATTCCACCGAAGGCGGATCAACCTTTTCCTCAGGAGAAACGCCATGAGCGAATACGGGACCACCGAGACGAAGCGACCTCACCTCCACATCCCTGAAGCCGAAGAGCTTCCCGGGCAGAGCCAGGTGGAACCTGATTCCTGGGCCAACGACCAGGAGATCGACACCTTTGACGTCTTCGTCCGGCGATTCTGGCGGGGTGAGATCACACCGGATGAATTCAAGCGATTCCGGCTCCAGCACGGCGTCTATGGCCAGCGGCAGGAAGGCGTGCACATGGTGCGGGTCAAGATCCCCTGGGGCGGCCTGACCGCGCGGCAGGTCGAGCGCCTGGCGGAGCTGGCCGAGGAGAGTCCCCGCGGCGTCGGGCACATCACCACCCGCCAGAACATCCAGTTCCACTTCGTGAAACCGGAGGATCTGACGCCCACACTGCAGCGGCTGGCAGAGGTGGGCCTGACCACGCGCGAGGCCTGCGGGAACACGGTGCGCAACGTGACGGCCTGCGCCCACGCGGGGGTGGCCCCGGACGAGCCGTTCGACGTGACCCCGTATGCCGATGCCACGGCCCGGTTCCTGCTTCGCAATCCGATGAACCAGAACATGCCCCGGAAGTTCAAGATCAGCTTCTCCGGGTGCTCCGACCACTGCGGCCTCGCCCCGATCCACGACATCGGCGCGGTGGCCGCGCTGCGCGGCGACAACGGCACGAGCCAGGTGGGCTTCCGGCTCTACGTCGGCGGCGGGCTGGGCCCGTCCCCGCAGGTCTCGCAACTCCTGGAGGATTTCACGCCCGCCGACGACCTCTTGGTCACTATCGCCGCTATCGTGCGCGTGTTCGATCGGACAGGGAATCGGGACAACAAGAATCTTGCCCGCCTGAAATTCGTGATCCGGAAGCTGGGCATGGACAAGTTCTGCGACCTCGTGTTCAAGGAGCGCGAGGGTCTGCGGGCGGTCCTGGCCGGGAAGATTCCCCCGATCGTCGTCGCGCCGGAGCCGTCCCGGCCTGGCCCCCATGGCGCAGAGCAGGCGGGCGAGCCGAATGGGGATCCCCAGTATCGCCGGTGGTGGATCACGAACGTGCGGCCCCAGAAGCAGGCGGGGTATTCCATGGTGTCCGTCCGCCTGACGCTGGGAGATGTGACGGCCCAGCAGTTGCGGGTGCTGGCCTTCGTGGCGCGGCAGTTCGCGGACGGGTGGCTTCGGACGACGAACCAGCAGAACCTCATCTTCCGCTGGGTCCCCAATGCCAGCCTGTCGGCGGTGTACCGCCTCTTGAAGGGGGTGGGGCTGGGTGAGCCATCGGCGGATCGCCTGGCCGACATCACCGCCTGCCCCGGTGCGGACACGTGCCAGTTGGGCATCACGTCGTCCCGGGGCCTCGCGCTGGCCATTGGCGAGATCTTCCAGAACGGCCACGCGCACCTGGCCGACGAGGCCGGCCTCCGGATCAAGATCTCGGGGTGCCCCAACTCCTGCGGGCATCATCACATCGCGGGGATCGGCTTCTCCGGTGGCTCGAAAGAGTTCGACCGGCAGCAGGTCCCAACCTACCAGGTGTTCCTCGGCGCGTCGCTCAACCTGGACGGGACGCGGTACGCGCGCCCAGCGCTCAAGGTCCCGGCGAAGAATGCGCCGGCGCTGGTGGGCCGCCTGCTGGATCTGTGGCAGGCGGAGCGGCTTGAAGGGGAGAAGTTCGAGGCGTTCGTGGAGCGGGTCGATCTGCCCAAGATCCGCGAGGCGGTCAAGGACCTGACCGACCTGCCGGCCCAGGCCGAGGCGCCGGATAAATACCTCGACTGGGGTGGGACCGAGCGCTTCCGCGTCGAGACCGGCCCCGGCGAGTGCGCGTCGTAACGGGGAATCTGGGGATGCCGCACAGGTTCGAGACTCAGAGTCACGGGCGGTGTCGTCCCATTGGGATGAGGGCCCGATGAAATCTGCGAAATCTGCGTAATCTGCGGAGAAAGAAATCCCAGGGTGCCGACCAGACAACTGGAGGCCAATCCCGCCGGAGGCGGGATTGGCTTTCATTGTTTTGAATGGTTCAAGAGAGGAGGGATGAAGGCATGGCCTCGGAGAAGGTAGCGTCACGGCGATTCACACACCTGTTCACGGAGGACTGGTTGGCGGTTGTGGTGGGGCTGGCCCTGGTGGCACTGGTACTCACCGGGATCCTGAAGAACATCCCGTGAAACACCGATGGAGGGGAAAGGAGAAGGGACGATGAGCGATCGGGTATTGACCTCGGGCGAGGTGGTCTCCGCCAGCCGCCCGGAACCGTCGAAGCAATGGGCGTGGTGGTCCGCGTCGCTGCTCCTGGTGGTCCTGTTGACGGTGGCCACCTGGAAGCTGAACAAGGCCGTCCCGACCTGGAGCAAGCAGCTCCGCGTGATCGAATTCCCGGTGTATGCTGTCTTGCTTGGCCTGCTTGCCAGCGGGGTCCTGTCGGTCTTCGGCATAAAGGACCGCCTGGCAGCGTACTTTCGTACGGAGTTCTTCCTCAAGACCGGCCTGGTCCTGCTGGGAGCCACCATCAACTTGGCGGAGATCGTAGCCTTCGGGGCAAAGGGCCTGCTCCAGGCCGTGATCCTCATCACCACTGTGTTCTTCTTCACCTGGTTCGTGGCGCGCTGGCTTGGCGTCGAGGACAAGCTACGCGCGCTGCTGGCCGCCTCGGTGGCCATCTGCGGCGTGTCCGCGGCCATCACGGCCGCGGGGGCGGTCCTGGCCAAGAAGGAGCAGCTCGCCTATGTGACCGGGCTGGTGATCCTGTTCGCCCTCCCGCTCATGTTCCTCCAGCCGGCGGCGGCCATCTGGCTGAATCTGTCCCCGAACGTGGCCGGGGCCTGGATCGGCGGCAACATCGACACTACGGCGGCCGTGGTGGGTGCCGGCACGCTCCACAGCCAGCAGGCGCTGAAGGTCGCCACCATCGCGAAGCTCTCGCAAAACGCCCTGATCGGCGTGGTGGCATTCCTGCTGGCGCTTTACTGGGTCGTGGTGGTGGAGCGAAAGCCCGGGCAGCGCCCCAGCGCCTGGGAGATCTGGGAACGGTTCCCGAAGTTCGTCCTGGGCTTCATCGTGGCCTCGATCGTGGTCACGGTGGCCCTGTCGAACGGATGGATCGGGAGCGGCGTGAAGCGGGACCTCGGTCACCTGCGGGAGTGGTTCTTCATAGCGGCCTTTCTCTCCATCGGATTCGGCCTGTCGTTCCGCGGCCTGCGCGAGGCCGGCTGGAGGCCCATCGGCGTGTATGCGCTGGCGACGGTGTTCAATACCCTGGTGGCGCTGGGGGCGGCGACTGTGATCTTCCGGTAAGGCGAGCCGATCCTCTCCTGGAGGAGGGATGGCGCAGGGCAAGCGGCCTCAGGAGGGAGGTGCGTGATGAGCTGGTTCTTGAAGGCGCGAGACTATGTTCGACGACCCGGGGAGGGCTGCGGGAATGATCCGCGCCGGGTGCGAGCCATTCCTGGAGGCGTCCCTCGGTCTCCGCTGGAGTGGCGAGTGCAGGAGATTTTGGCTGCGCACCCGATTTGCGCCTGGGACGACCTGGTGGCCGAGGTCGCCCGATATCTCCGGGGATCTGAACGTCCGAGTGTCCTCACCTCGCTGGATGAGGGGCTCTGGGGGGGATGGGTGTGGCCGGCTCTGGCCCGGGAGGAGCTGCACCGGCAGGATGGCATCCTTCTGGCGATCGAGGCACCGCCCTCCTCGATGGCCGGCATTCCCCGTCCGGCTCCGAGCCGGCAGTTGGGAAGCTCGGGGGATCTTTCCGCAGTACATCCGAGTCCCGCCTCCCGTGGCTGGGCCTCCGAGTAACCGCCAGGGCTCGCCAGGCAGGAGAGGGGCGGAAAGGTGGGCATGACCTCGGAATTCCTGTTTCCCCTCGTGGGGTTCGGTGCTTCGCTCCTGGCCGGCGTCAGCAGTGTCGGCAGCGACTCCCTGGTCGCGCCCGCCCTGATCTATTGAGTCGCATCATCTTTGAGGCGATCGGCTATGCTGCCCTGCGCCTCCTGTAAGGCGGGGGAGAGAGGAGTTCGTGAGGGATGGAACGGCTGCTGGAGGTGTGCGGCGACGAGAAGGATAGGCTGGAAGGGGCGTCGGCAGAGCGCGTGTTGGCATGGGCACTGGAGCGGTTCGGGCCCAGGGTCGCCCTGGCTTCCGGCTTCGGGGCCGAGGACGTCGTTCTGATTGACATGTGGTGGCGCCTGGACCCCAACGTGCGCGTGTTCACCCTGGACACCGGGAGGCTGCATGAGGAGACGTACGAGGTAATGGAGGAGGTCCGGCGGAAATACAGCATCACCATCCAGAGTGTCTTCCCCGACAGGGAAGACGTTGAGCGGCTGGAGCGGGAGCACGGTTTCTATTCGTTCCGCGAGAGCATTGAGGCCCGAAAAACCTGCTGTGGCATCCGAAAAGTTGAGCCGCTCCGGCGCGCGTTGTCCGGCCTCGGGGCCTGGGTGACCGGGCTTCGCCGGGAGCAGGCGGCCACCCGGGTCAGCGTGCGCAGCGTGGAGTGGGATGCGGCCAACGGGCTCGTCAAGGTGAATCCCCTGGTAGAGTGGACCTCTTCGCAGGTGTGGGACTACATCCGGAAGCACGGCGTGCCCTACAACGCGTTGCATGATCGGGGCTATCCCAGCATCGGGTGCGCGCCGTGCACTCGTGCGATTCAGCCTGGGGAGGACATTCGGGCCGGCCGCTGGTGGTGGGAAAACCCGGAGCACAAGGAATGCGGCCTCCACGTCCAATCCGACAACAGCGATCGTCGCCAAAGTAATTGATGAGAGCGCGACATGGAGAAGGGAGAGGGGATCGTGCCAGAATCGGTCGAATCGTCTGGGGGGGCTTCGCTGGCACCGATCCTTCCCCACGGGGGCCGGCTCATTGATCGAGTCCTTCCGGCCGGGACCCGGGCTGAAGCAGAGGCGCGGGCGCGGGACCTCCCTCAGATCTCGTTGAACGCCAGGGCAGCATCCGACCTGGAGTGTCTGGCCACCGGCGTTTTCAGCCCCCTCCGGGGGTTCATGAATAGGGCCGACTACGAGCGCGTGGTTCATGAGATGCGCCTTAAGAATGGTCTTCTCTGGACGCTGCCGATTACCATTTCCGTGGACGAGGATGGGGCGGCCAGGCTGGCAGAGGGGCAAGAGGCGGCCCTTCTGGGCTCAGACGGGAACCTCCTCGGCCTCCTCTCGGTCGAGGAGATATTCGCCTACGATAAGCGGGAGGAGGCCTGCCTCGTGTACGGCACCGAGGACACTCGCCACCCTGGTGTCGAGTACCTCTTGCGGCGCGGCGAGCTGCTGGTGGCCGGGCCTGTCAGCCTGGTTCGCCGACCGTCGGTGCCAGGGTTTGAGGACTATTACGCTATTCCGGCCGAGACCCGGCGGCGGATCAAGGAACGCGGGTGGCGGACCGTCGTCGGGTTCCAGACCCGCAACCCCATCCATCGCTCCCACGAGTACATCCAGAAATGCGCCCTGGAACTGATGGATGGCCTCCTGATTCACCCGCTGGTTGGCCGGACGAAGCTCGACGATGTCCCATCGGAAGTGCGCATGCGGTGCTATCGCGCCCTGGTGGAGCGCTACTTTCCAAAAGAGCGCGTCATGCTGAGTGTCTTCCCGGGGGCCATGCGATACGCTGGGCCACGCGAGGCGGTCTTTCACGCCCTGGTCCGCAAGAACTACGGGTGCACCCATTTCATTGTGGGACGCGATCCCGCCGGGGTGGGAGGGTTCTACCAGCCGTATGCCGCCCGTGAGCTGTTCATGCGGATCCCCCGCGGGGACTTGGACATCACCCCTCTCTTTTTCGACGAGGCATTCTTCTGCCGGCGGTGTGATGGAATGGCCTCGACCAAGACCTGTCCGCACGGGGAGTCCGAGCGGGTCGCCTTGAGTGGGACGCGTGTCCGGGAACTCCTGCGACACGGTGGATCGCTGCCGGAGGAGTTCTCCCGGCCCGAGGTGGCGGCCGTCCTACAGGAGTGGGCGCTGGGGTTGTAGGCTGGAACCCGGGGGGAGCCGTTCCGCTAAAGCACCCGTTTCTGAATCTCTGCTTAGTAGGATGCGGAAAAACCCCGTTATGCCCAGGCTGCTCAAAAAGGTCCAGATGCAAGGCGGCGCTCGATGCGAGGTGCGAGGCGTACTTAGTCCGTACGTCGCAGCGCCGCGCGAGCGCGCCAACGCCGCAGATGGGCCTTTTTCAGCAGCCTGCTAGACTGATCGGTTGCCGTCGAACACCGCACGGGCCGCGCGCACGGTCCCGCAGTGGGCCTCCACGGTGTCCTGGATGTCCTGCCCATAGCCCCCGCCAAGCGTGACCGCCACCGGGATGCCGGCGTCGCGACACGCCTGCAGTACGAACTCGTCGCGTCGGCACAGGCCCTGGTGCGTGAGGCGGAGGCGCCCCAGCCGATCCCCTTCGTGCGGATCCGCTCCCGCGACGTAAAACACCAGGCCAGGCCGGAACTCCTCCAGGATTCGCGGGACCGCCGTCTCCAGCGCGGCCAGGTATTCATCGTCCCGGGTGCCGTCGGGAAGACCGATGTCCAGGCTCCCGGGCACCTTGACCAGGGGGTAGTTCCTGGCCCCGTGAATGGAGAAGGTGTACACATCGGGCTCATCGGCGAAGATGGCGGCGGTCCCGTTGCCCTGGTGGATGTCGCAATCGAGGATGGCCATGCGCTGCATCCACCCGTCCCGCTGGAGAGACCGGATAGCGATGGCGACGTCGTTGAGGACACAGTAGCCCTCGCCGCGATCGGGGAAGGCGTGGTGGGTTCCGCCGGCGAGGTTGAAGGCGATGCGGTCCCGGATGGCGATGCGGGCGGAGGTCAGTGTCCCCTGGACCGAGGCCCGCGACCGCCGGACCAGCGCCTCGGACCACGGGAGTCCCATGCGCCGGACGGCACTAGGGCTCAACGTCCCGGTCATCAGCCGCTCCCAGTACTCCGCGGTATGGACCAGGCGCACGTCCTGGGGGGCAACCAGCGTCGGTTCCAGCAGTTCTTCGGGACTGAGCGTCCCCTCGGCCACAAGTTGCTCGCGGATCAGCCGGTATTTCTGGATGGGAAAGGTGTGGTGGGGAGGAAGGTCAATGATGTAGTGATCGGAGTAAAGGGCATACATTCGTTCGAGCCAAGAGCGTTCGGGTGTTCGGGGGTTCGGTGGTTCGGTCGGACTGGAACCACCGAATCACCGAATCCGCCTTAGGCGGAAACCACCGAACGCTTCTACTCAATGAACTCCGGTTCCACCTTCTTCGGAATCAGGCCCCGCAGACTGAAAGGCGAAATTCCAGCAAAGGCAGCCCGCGGTATTTTTCCACGCCCACGGGGACGGACCCAACCCCTTTCGATTCGGCCCATCCATGTCAGGGGAGCGCGAGCGCGAACTTGATTGCCAGGTTTACTTCGTCGACCTTCGTTTGAGACAGCGCAGCAATTCTGTCGGCCAATAGGCTCTTCCGGATCGTCATGATCGTGTCGAGGTTAGCCACTCCTAACCGGCGAAGGCCTTCGCGCGGACCCAGGGATACCTCGGTGGGGATGCCCCGCACCCGCGTTGTCACGGGGGCCACCGTGATGAATTCGCGGATCTGATAGGCCTCGTTCCGGGAAAGGAGCACAACTGGCCGGCGACCGACCGGGGGCGCAAGATCCGCCCACCAAACCTCTCCCCGCCTCACTTCCGCTTCTCCAGAGGGAAGGCGTCTAGTTGGGCTTGCTCGAATCCCGCCAGCTCTCCCGGAGATTCGGGGTACTTCCGGTACCCCTCGACATACTGCCTGACCAACGCCTGCTGGCGACGCAGTTGAAAATAGGTCCTGAGAGCCTGGCGGACCACCGCGCTGCGGCTCGCCTTGAACTTCCGTCGGAGCCTCTCCATCTCCTGAAAGTCCTCAGGCGGTAGGCTAATGGCCACCTTGACCGCACTCCGTGCCATAGGATCACCTCCTGGTATGAACTGGTTCTTACTCAAAATATTGCATGAACCGGGGTGCAACGTCAAGACGCGGAATTACCGCGAGGTATTTCGAGCATGCGTTTTGACGAGGAATCTGGGGGCAAGGGGGGAGGGGTCCACGATCGTACTTTGACTACGTTGCGGTCATCGAAAAGATCTTGACCCACCTCCCTGCCTGTGCCGAAGGCAGACAGCGGCCTGTGGCCCGCCCAGACCCACAGCCCTCCGGGAGGGTACCCGTTGCCGGTTTCTCTGCAACGGGTCGTCGCAGCATAGGCGTCGAGCGCGGCCTCACCGAACGGTGTCGTCTGTCCGGGTCCGCCCCGGGTCGCCCCCCTTCAGCTCCCTGGCCCGTCCGTCACCCCCGCCCCCTCTCGCCTGACCAGTTTTCCCTTGACACCGCGCCCTCCGGCTGCGGTATGCTCCCCCCCGGCTCGGCGTGGGCGGGCCCTGCGCTGACCTCGTGACGCCAGCCGGGGCGCGCGGCCCAAGAGCAAATTCTTATCACCTATCACCATCACCCACCTCACCTAGCAGCATCACCTGAAAATCGCTCAGGATCGTCCTCAAGAGGATGAGAAGTTTCTTGCGAGGGGCCAGTGGTTAGCGGTGCCGACGCACTCGCGCTGGACCCGGCGTTTTGATCAGGAGAGCAATGGACAGGAAAGGAGGTGCGTGGAGAGAGGGTGTTGCCGTCTGTCCGTGAGAGAGGAGAGACTTTTCCGGGGAAGGAGGATCTTTCATGAAGAGGCAGCTGGTAAAGTATTGGCTCCCGCCCGTTCTCGCATCTCTCTTCGTAGCCCTTCTCGCCCTCCCGCTGGAAGCCGCGCAGACCAAAGTCTACGAGTGGAAGTTCCAGACCAACAAGACGCCGGGGTCTTCGATGTACAATGCCGAAAAGTGGTGGGTCGACTGGGTAAACGCGCACTCGAGCGGCAGGTTGAAGATCACGCTGTATCCCGCCGGGCAGATCGTCAAGGTGGACGACTACATCAATGCCCTGCGGGGCAACCTGATCCAGATCGCGACCACCTGGGGCGGCTACTACACCGGCTACATTCCGGAGGGCGGGCTTCAGGCGGGACTGCCGATGATCGTGCGGAGCCGGACCGACGTTCAGTACCTGTTCTACGATCTCGGCCTGATCGAGCCGATCCGGGAGGCGTTTGCCGAGAAGGGGGTTCACTTCTACGCCATCAATTCCCTCGGGCCCATCATGCTCTGGTCGAAGAGGCCGATCAAGACGTTGGCGGATTTCAAGGGGTTCAAGGTCCGGGCGTCAGGGGATGTGGCGAAAATCTTCGGAACCATCGGGGCATCCGTGGTATCCCTCCCCCACGAGGAGAGCTTCACCGCGCTCCAGCTGGGCACGATCGAAGGGTACGCGACTCCCATCGGCCACTACAAAGACCTGAAGCATTACGAGGTGGCGAAGTACCTGATGACCCCGGCCATCCAGGGGGCCAGCATCGACGCGTGGAGCATCAGCCGGAAGGCCCTCGACGAGCTGCCGGCCGATCTTCGAGCGTACGTGCTTGCGCAGGAGCCCATCCTCAACTGGATCACGACCTGGCGAAGTGAGATGAACGATCAAGAGGTTCTCAACAGCCTTGCGAAGTGGAATGCGCAGGCGATTCCGATGGCCGAAGACCTGCAGGCAGCGATAACCGCCGAATCGCTGAAGATGCTCGACTCGTACTCCGGCCGCAGTGCGCGGTTGGCCAAGATGGTCGAGATCACCAAGCGGTTCATGAAGGAGAGGGGCTACCTCCGGTAACGCTGGAACTGGCTCGCGCGCGGGATGGGGCGGGTGCTCCGGGGAATTCCTCCTGCGGTCGTGGTCGCTCGGCCGCTTCGCGTCCGGCCGCCGGATCGCCGGAGTCCCCGCCCTGTTTGAGGGGCGCCCAATCCCGGACCCTGGTCACAGGGAACCTCGGGCCTGTCGAAAAGAAACGGAGTCGGCAGGGGGAGCCGCCGAACTTCGCGCCTGAGCGGCCGGCGAACGCTTCACCGCGGCAGGGCAGGCGAAGGGGGTCGGGAGTTCCATGGGAGTGCTGCGAGGTATTTTCAGGCTGGTGGACGCCGTGAGTGAGTACACCGCGCGAGTTGCCATCTGGGGTGTTCTGGCGCTCGTCTTCATCCTCACGTGGGAAGTACTCCTCCGGAGCCTCTTCAACATGCCGACGATCTGGGCGCATGAATCCACGCAGTACTTCTTCGGATTCTACTTCGCCCTGGGCGGGGCCTACTGCCTGAAAATGGGAGGCATGGTGCGGGTCGATACGGTGATCCGCCTGTTCAGGCCCCGAACTCGGGCAGTGATCGAAGGGGTCACGGGACTCGTGGCGCTGATCTTCATGACGGCCCTGGTCTGGACCGGTGTCCAGGTCGCCTGGGACTCCATCATCTACAATGAGCACAGCATCTCCCCGTGGGGCCCGCCCATCTATCCCCTGAAGATCATCGCGGTCCTGGGCAGTGTCTTGCTCGGGATGCAAAGCATCGTGAAGTTCCTCCGCGATCTGGCCTTCGGGCTCCTCGGGAAGGAGCTGTAATGGATATCCTGCTGCTGACGCCGCTCCTCTTCGGCTTCATGCTCCTGCTCCTCTTCCTGGGGCTCCCGATCGTCTTCGCGCTGGGCGGGAGCGCGGTCATCCTCGGGTTGATCACCCAGGGCCCGTCATCGCTCCTGCTGGCCACGACGGCGATCCTGAACAACATCCGGACCATCGTCTTGATCGCCGTCCCGCTCTTCATATTCATGGGGAACCTCCTGAAGGTATCCGGGCTGGCCGAGGACCTGTACTCGGCGGCCGAGAAATGGATCGGCGGCGTGCGAGGGGGACTGGCGGTCGGCACGGTTCTCATCTGCACGATCTTTGCCGCCTGCACCGGCGTGAGCGGCGCGGCCACCATCACCATGGGCCTGATCGCCGTCCCGTCGATGTTGAAGCGTGGCTACGACAGGAAACTGGCCCTCGGGTGCGTCATGGGCGGAGGGGCGCTGGGGCAGCTCATTCCCCCGAGCCTGCTGTTCATCCTGTACGGGTTCCTGGCGAACGAGTCGGTAGGGAGGCTGTTCGCCAGCGGTTTCGTACCCGGGCTCATCCTCTCCGGCCTCTTCATTGCGTATATCCTGATCGCCTGTCACCTCAAAGGATCGCTCGGTCCCGCCACGCCGTCGGAGGACCGGGGGAACTGGAAGGAGAAGGTCGCTTCGCTCAGATCGATCATCATGCCCAGCCTGCTCATCGTGGCAGTCCTGGGCTCGATCTTCAGCGGACTGGCGACCCCGACCGAGGCGGCGGCCGTCGGGGCCTTGGGTGCCCTGATCATTCTGGTGATCAACGGGAGGCTGACCTGGCCAAACTTGAAAGAGGCGTTGTACGGCACCTTCTCCCTGACCGCCATGGTGATGTGGATCGTGGTCGGGGCCACGGTATTCACGACGATCTTCACGATCGCCGGCGGGTCGGAGCTGGTGAAGAGCCTCCTGCTGGAGATCACGATTGCCCCGATCTGGATCGTGGTCGTGATGCAATTGACGCTCTTCGTCCTCGGGTGCTTCATCGATCCGACCGGGATCCTCATGCTCACAGTCCCGATCTATGTCCCGGTCGTCAAGGCGCTCGGGTTTGACACGGTGTGGTTTGGGGCGCTCTTCGTCCTGAACATGGAGATGGCGTTCCTCACCCCACCCTACGGGGTGAACCTCTTCTATATTCGCGGGATTACCCCGCCCGAGATCCCCACGACGGACATCTACCGCTCGGCCCTTGCCTTCGTCGGCGTCCAGGCAACGGCACTCATCCTGGTGCTCCTGTTTCCCCAGTTGGCTCTCTGGCTTCCAAATCTCCTGTTCGGGGCGGAGAAGTAGGGCAGGGACTACCGGCGAATCGGCTGAACGCAGACCCGTAAAGCGTAAAGCGGGACGCCCTTAAGTAAGTAAGCAACTCTCCGGACAACGCCCACGCCTGAGCGAATGAAACCCTTCTTGAAGAGGCACGGGCACTCAAGCCGCCTGCGTTGGCTCAGCGATAGTGGCGGAAGTGTTCCACTTCCTCTTTGGGCCAGGCGGGCCAGTAGCGATCGGGATGCGACAGGAGGAGTCCAGGGCCTGATAGCAGCCGGGGCCGCGGGTGAAACGATTTCGGATTGCGGATTGCGAATTTCGAATTGAAGAGTACGGCAAGAGATAAGGGGGCGGAGGGAAGTGAGACAGGGTGCCCCTAGGGGCTCGCCATAGAGAATCAATCCCTTCCGATGATCGAACCTGGCTCGAGCGGCCCGGCGGCCCCACACCCCGGATGGCGAATCGTTCCGGACGGACCAGATTTCCGACTTCCGCTCGCTAGCACCTTTCTATCGTTTTGCGGCTCGGAGTCGCGTGTACTCCGCCACCAGCGTGGAGTCATCCAGCGCGTGCTCAATCTGCCTCAGCCAGTGAAGTACGTAGCTGTCTCCAACTTGTCGCCCTGCCGGCGAATGACGCTTGCCGCGTCCTCGTGATCGCGCAAGGGGGTCGAGACCAACTTGTAGCCCCAATCCGAAATTCTCAACCGCCAAGGCGCCAAGAACGCCAAGGGAACTGGCCCATCTGGGTGGACACGAACGAAACTGCTGAAGGCTCCACGAATCGTTTGTCGTGTCTTTCGGTGAAAGGATCCCAACCTCACATCTTTGGCGACCTTGGCGCACCAACGGCGGCGCCGTTGGTACCGGCGGTTCAAGGTGTTTTCGGATCAGGGCTATCACTACCATCATCCACCCCAACACGGCCGTTCGGTTGTTCGCGCGGACAGGCATGCTCGAACGGCAGAACTGCCGAACACTTCTAGCCAACGAATTCCGGCTCCACGCGATGCGGGATCAAGCCTCGCTCGTGGCCCATCGCGAGCAGGCGCTTCACTGCCGCGCGACCCCGCTCCCCGTAGTCCAGCGTCAGGTCATTCACGTACATCGCCACGAACCGGTCCGCCAGCCGCCGGTCCATGTCCCGCCCGAACTGCATGGCGTAGTTCAGGGCCTCCTCCCGGTGGGCCAGGGCATACGCGATGCTCTCGCGGAGGAGGTGCGAAACCCGGCGCATCAGGGCCGGCCCGAGATCCTTCCGGATCACGTTCCCGCCCAGGGGGAGGGGCAGGCCTGTCTCCTCTTTCCACCACTCGCCGAAATCCACCACCTTGTGCAATCCGAGGGACCCATACGTCACCTGACCCTCGTGGATGATCAGGCCGGCATGGACGCGCCGGGCGACGACGGCATCCAGGATCTGGTCGAAGGGGATCACCCTGTGGCCGAGCGACGGGTTCCAGAGCTTCAGGAGCAGGAAGGCAGTCGTCAGGGTCCCGGGAACCGCGATGGATTTGCCCTGGAGATCCTCGCGGCTGAGCGGATCACGGGCCACCACCATGGGGCCGTAACCATCCCCCATGCTGGCCCCATGGGGTAACAGGGCGTAGCGGTCTGCGAGATACGCATACGCGTGGAAGGAGACCGCGGTGACCTCGTACTCGCCCCGAAACGCGCGCTCGTTGAGGGACTGGATGTCCTCCAGCACGTGGACGCATTCCAGCTCGGGATCGCTGACCTTGCCCTGGGCCAGGGCATAGAACATGAAGGCGTCGTCGGCGTCCGGGCTGTGGGCGATGGTGATTCGGTGGCTCATGGCTTGCGTCCTTGGCCGGTGCCCTGGAACTTTGCCAGGGCCTGATCGAGGTAGGTGAAGAGGGCGCCCTCCGAGATGAACTCGGGCGTGGTGTCCGGCACGCCCAGGTAATACACGGTCACAGTCGGCTTCTTTGCCTGCCAGTCGCCCGCCGTCCGGTACAGGTGCACCTCCCGGCGTGGAAAGTCGGCGAAGGCTCCCCGGGGGCTCCGGATATCCACCCGATCCCCCAGCGGGCGGCCCGCAAGAATCGGCTGGCGCTTGCCGGTGAACGGATCCAGGGCCTCCACGCTGACGTATGCGTACGCCTCGCCCGCCGGGGCGATGCGCAAGATCACCTGCGTCTGTTCCTCCACCGGCCCCTTCAGAATGCCCCAGGCGATGGCCACCCCATGACCGGCGAAGACAGAGTTCTCCCCGTGAATCTCCTGCCCCTGGCCGGGTGCCGGGGTCGGGGAGGCGAGGAGCAGAATTCCGAGGAGGAGACCCCTCACCTTCCTCCTCTCCCCCCACCGCACCCAAAGGGTACCCGGTACCCGGGGAGAGGACGTGGAGAGGGGACGGCGCAGGGAACCACAATTGGCATTCATGCCGGGCCTCCCGGCAGGAGTTGGATCCCCTCGGCCGGGAAGTGAAGCCTCACCGGCTGGCCGACGGTAAAGAGGCCGCGCTGCACCGGGTTGTAGCTGGTGACCTGCAGGAGATCCTCGCCCACCCGAACCTGGTATTCCGCTTTCTCGCCCAGGAACGTCCGGGACACGATGGTGCCCGGGATCCCGTCCGGCGAATCGGCCGGCCGCAGCTCGATGACCTCGGGGCGGACGACCAGGCGGACGATCTGCCCCGCGGTGGCGCGCACGGCATCCCCGGGAAGGCGGAGATGCTGCCCCGCCACCTCCAGTTCGATCTCGCCTGGGCTGGCCGACCGGACGCGCCCAGAAAGCAGATTCGTCCGGCCGATGAACTGGGCCACGAATTCGGATCCCGGGTGGCGGTAGAGGCTCTCGGCAGTTCCCTCCTGAACGATCTGTCCCTGGTGCATCACCGCGATCCGGTCGGAGATGGCCATAGCCTCTTCCTGGTCGTGGGTCACGTAGACGGCGGTGATGTGGAGCCGCTGCTGCAGCTCGCGCAGCTCCCCCCGCATGTGGACCCGCAGCTTGGCATCCAGGTTGGACAGCGGCTCGTCGAACAGCAGCACCCGTGGCCGGATGACGATGGCCCGGGCCAGGGCCACGCGCTGCTGCTCCCCGCCCGAGAGCTGGTTGGGGAACTGGCGGTCGTAGCCCTGCAGGCCGACGAGGGCGAGGACGTCCCCCGCGGCCCGGGCGATTTCCTGCTCCGGTTGCCGCTGGACGCGCAGGCCGTAGGCCACGTTTTCGAAGACCGACAGGTGGGGGAAGAGGGCATAGTTCTGGAAGACGAAGCCGATGTTTCGCTGGTTGGCCATGAGGCCAGTGACGTCCTGCTCGCCGATGAAGACCCGGCCCGCGTCGGGCTGCTCGAACCCCGCGATCATCCGCAGCGTGGTGGTCTTGCCGCAGCCGGAGGGACCGAGGAGGGTCAGCAGTTCGGCCGGCTGGACCGTGAGGCTGACGTCCCGCACGGCGTACACCTCTCCCTTCACCCGGTGCGCGAACCGCTTGGAAATGCCCTCGAGTCGGATACCCACCGCGCTCACGTCAGCCTCCCAGGATGCTGGTCATGTCCACGGCTCCCGGCGTGCGGAACCGCCGGAGCAGGCCGCTGATGGCGACGATCACCGCAAAGACGATGACCACGACCAGCACCGAGAAGGCAGCGGCCGGCCCCAGGGACAGCTCGGTCATGTTCTCCAGGATGCGCACCGTGATCAGCGTCCAGTTGATGGACACCAGGAAGATGGTCGCGCTGATGGCCGTCATGGACCGGATGAAGACCACCCCCAATCCCGCGAAGAAGGCCGGAAGGATGAGGGGCAACGTGATGCGGCGGAAGGTGGTCCCGCTGCCGGCGCCCAGCCCCTGCGAGGCCTCCTCGATGCTGGGGTCGATCTGCTGGAGGAGCGCCACGGTGGCCCGGATGCCCGTGGGGCTGTAGCGGAACACGTAGCACGCCACGATGATCAGGGCGGTCCCCGTCAGGACGATGGGCGGGTCGTTGAAGGCGATCAGATAGGCGATCCCCACGATCGTCCCAGGAAGGGCGTAGTTGATCATGGAGACGATCTCCATGGCTTGCCGTCCCGGGAAGATCTTCCTGGCCACGAGGTATCCCAGGAGAATACCGTAGAGGCCGCCCAGGGGCATCCCGGCCCCCGCGATGACCAGGGTGTCGCGGATGGCCTTGAGCCCCTCGGTGAAGATGACCTGGTAGTGGCGCCAGGTCCAGGCGTGGTTGGCCCCCAGGGCCACCACCGCCGAGGCGTAGAAGAGCAGGACGTAGAAATAGAGGATCACCCCGGCCAGCAGCAGGCACGCGCCGAGGAGCGGGGCGCGGGCCCACGGCGCCAGGCTCTTGATGGTGGTCTGGGCGCCCACCTTGCCCGTGATGGTCACGTAGTGCTTCCGGCTCACCCAGTAGCGCTGGAGCAGGTACACCACCAGCGCGGGCACCAGCAGGACGAAGGACAGGACGGCCCCGCCCTTCAGGTCGAAGAGGCCGGTGATCTGGAGGTACGCCTGGGTGGGCAGGACGGGGAAGCTGTTGCCGGCCAGGATCAGCGGGGTGGCGAAGTCGGCCAGCGATGCGGCGAAGAGGAGGAGGAAGGCATTGGCCAGCCCCGGCACCGTGAGCGGCAGCGTCACGGTCCGGAACACGCGCCAGCGGGAGCTGCCCAGGCTGAAGGCCATGTCCTCGACGTTGGGATCGATGCCGGCCAGGATCGGTTTCAGGGTGAGGTAGGCGATGGGGAAGTAGGTGAGGGTCTCGGAGAACAGCGTGCTGTGCAGCCCGTAGACGGTGAATCCCTTGATGCCCAGCAGATGGTAGGTGATCAATCCCCGCGGCCCGAAGGAGTAGATCATGGCGATGGCGGTGGTGAAGGGGGGTGAGATCAGGGGCAGGAGCGACGCCGCATCCAGGACCGTGATCCAGGCCCGCGACAGGTTGGCCCGGACGGCGGCGAAGGCGTACACGAACCCCAGCCACGTCCCGCACAGGCCCACCAGGGCCGCCAGGAGCAGGCTGTTCCAGAAGGCCTGACGGTGGTTCACGTCCCGGAGGATGGCGGCCAGGTTGGCCAGGGTGACCTGACCCCCGTCGAGGAAGGTGCGGGCCAGGAGTTTCGCCAGCGGGAACAAGATGAAGAGGGCCAGGAGCGCCCACAGCACGATGACCGTGGTGAAGAGCGCGGGATCCCGGAACGTTCGGCGCCACCCATCAATGCGAGCGGCGGCGATGCTGGTCACAAGCCACGCCTCCAAAAAACGAGGGGACCGGCGGGCCAGGAGCCGTCCCCGCCGGTCCCCCCTCGGGTGGAAGGGATCCCCACTACTTCGGGTTCAGGACCTCGTTGATCCAGCGCTCCACGATCCGCTTCCGGTTGGCCCCCGCAAAAGCATCGTCGATGGGGAAGATCTTGGCCCCCTTCAGCACCTCGGCCAGGCTCGCCTCGACCTTCACGTCTGGGTGGGCCGGGACGAAGTTGATCTTGTACTTGGCGTAGAGGGACTGCATGGCGGGCGAGGCGGCCCAGTCGATCAGCTTCTTGCCCAGCTCGGGGTTCTTGGCCCCCTTGAGGAGGGCGATGGCCTCGGCCGACGTCCCGATCCCCTCCTTGGGGAAGCTGATGGTCACGTCGTACCCCTTGGCCTTGGTGTCCAGGGCATCCACGATGAAGAAGATGCCCGCGCCTGCCTGGCCCAGCCCCACCGGGAGGGTCCCGCCCCCGCCGCTCTTGGTGTAGAGCTGGACGTTGGGCCGCAGCTTCTTCATGTAGTCGAAGGCCTTCTCCTCGTCCCGGCCGTAGGTCTCCAGGACCGAGAAGATGCGCGTCACGGCCGTTCCCGAGGTGCGGGCATCGGCCATCTGGATCATGTTCTTGTATGCGGGATCCAAAAGATCGCCCCACGAGGCGGGCGGCTTGAGGTTGTGCTCCTTCAGGAACTTGATGTTGCTCATGAAAACCAGCGGGTCGTCGGCGATGGCGACCCACTGGCCCTCGGAGTGCCTGAAGCGGGCCGGCAGGACGTTGAAGGACGGGGGCTTGTAGGGCTCGAAGATGCCTTCCTTGATGCCGGCCGCATGGGTCTCCACCGGGCCGCCGAAGAGCACGTCCACCTGGGGATTGTTCTTCTCGTGGATCACGCGGGCCAGCGCCTCGCCGGAGGAGAAGCGCACGAAATTTACCTTGATCCCCGTGGCCTTCTCGAACTCCTGGAACATGGGGCGCGCCCAGTTCTCCGGCCAGATGGAGTAGGCGTTCACCGTGTCGGCCGCACCTGCGGGGGCGGCGGCCCATCCCAGAGTGCAGCCCAGCACCATCGGGACGGACAGCCGGGACAACCATGAGCCGAAACGTGGCATGGCGAACCTCCTTCCGCGAATGTCGGAATTCCTACATACCTGCGAACGTTACCAGAGGGGCCGGGGGCGTGTCAATGCGCGGAGCCCTCTTTTCACCGGCCGGCTCACACACCAAGGGAACCATGTACGCGGCAACGGGGCACATGATGCTGACGATCTCATCAATCTTGAGTGCCGCAGCTCGCCGGAGATACAGTGCGGCATCGATGAAGGAATGCGTCACGTGGGCCGCTGGGTACGGCTTGAAGGACACGTCGCGCGATTCCCAGCGCTGGCCGAGTCCATCACAGATGACCGAGAGGTCGATCGCCGCCTCCCCCTGCAAGTGCGTCCGGAAGACGCCGAACTGTCCTTCGAGGCTCTCCGCGGGTCCCGTGACCCCAGCGGCGGCCAGCTGCTGCGATATGGACATCGTCATGCTCGGCGAGGCTCCTCTGACTGATTCTGCGGCCTGGTCACTGCGGCTGCCATAGCAGCGGCTTTCATTCGAGGGCAGAAACGGGCCGATGCAGGGAAAAACGAGCAGGCTCAGAGGACAATGACCCCTGCGAAGATGGCGAGATATTCACCCACCACCCGCCGCCGCATATTGCACGCTCGGTGCCGGGAAATAACTCCGGACGCGATCCGGTTGTTGCCGGGTGCTCCGAAGATTCGCCCACACCCTGACCGTCATGTCGTCCCCGGTTTGAGCTTGACATTGTCGAGGGATTATACAATGTTACAGGAAAACGCCTTACGAACTTTCTGGGACGCTGTTTTCCGTGAGGGTCGCAGCTCGTGAGGCCCGCGCGGGGAGTTATTCCTCTCTCCCATCAAAGCGCGCAATTCCTCGCAGCCAAATTCGCTCAGCCAAACACACACCATACAATGTCCTGCGGATCGAGGATGAGATGATCCGAATATTCCAGGTGGACCGCATCACCGTTCGGCAGGCCTTGCAGATGTTGCTCACGCCACTTCACTGACACCTCGAGACGAGAAGCGCAGCCGGTCACCGGCCACAATCGTTCAGGCCGGTTGCGTCTTTTCCTGCGGTTGGCCCGCTTGGGTCCTTCCGGGGTCGCACCGGGCAGTATATCAGACATTGGGCGAGTCAATCGATTCCGTATCGAACAGGATGCGCGGGGAAGAGAAGTCTGGTACCTAGCGGAATGGAGAGGGGAGGGGAACAGCATGAGGCGATGGATGGCTGCACTCGCAACAGTCCTGACGTCGGCGATCCTGCTATCCTTTGGAGGCTTGGGCTGGGCCGCCGAGGCTCCCGAGGTTTTGAAGTTGGCCTACACAGTGGTCGCGCCGAACCTGCAGGACATGGATGTGTTCATGGGCCGCGACCTCGGGATCTTCAAGAAACGGGGCCTTGACCTCCAGATCACGATGCTGAATGGGGAGACACTGGGGCTCCAGGCGGTGGTGTCAGGGGACGCGGACGTATCGCAGAACTCCCACGCCCTCATCTACACAGCCGCCGAAAAGACGTCAACCATCAGGATCATCTGCGAGACGGTGCCGATTCATTCCTACGTCCTGGTCACGACCAAGGACATCGTGAAATGGTCCGATCTGGAGGGAAAGGCACTGGGGATCTCCGGCCTCGGCAGCATCGCCCAGCTCATCCCCCAGGCGGCCATGAAGCGGCACGGGGTGAACCCGGCAAAGGTCAACTATGCCGTCGTGGGCGGATCGGGGGGGCGGGCCAAGGCGATGGTTTCGGGCCGTACCCAGGCCGGGATGCTCCACGTGATTGAGGCCGAAGAGTTGATCGCCCAGGAGAAGGGCCTCCACGTGTTCGCGGATCTTCGAACCGAGCTGCCCGAGTTCCAGTTCACGGCCTACATCGCGCTGACCAAGACGATCGCGGCCCGTCGCTCGGCGCTGCAGAAATTCGTCGAAGGGATGATCGAGACCAAGCGTCTGATTCTCGAAAACAAGAAGCTCACCGTCGAGCAATATCTCAAGTACTACCCCCATCGTACCGAGGCCCTGGTCAGTAAGGTATACGACGCTCTCAGGCCCGCGATGATGCTGGGCATCAATGGGGGCATGGAGAAGGGCCCCTTCGAGTTCACCCGAGGGATTATGCTGGAAACCGGCCTGCTCAAACAGCGCCTCCAGCACGAGCAGGTATACGATCCGAGTCTGACCGAGGCTGCGCTGGCCATCCTGGGCCGCAAGTAGGGAGGGAGGGTGCTCTCGGTCGAGGCCGTCTGCAAGCAGTTCGACGGTCGGGCAGTCCTCGTGGAATTCGACCTCCGGGTCGAGGACGGGCAATTCGTCTGCCTCCTGGGACCGAGCGGATGCGGCAAGACCACCCTCTTGAAGATCCTCTGCGGCCTCCTCACGCCGGACCGGGGGCGGATCACCCTGAACGGCAGTCCAGGCATCCGGCCGGGCGTCGATGTCTGTCTGGTCTTCCAGCATTATGGCCTCTTCCCGTGGCTCTCGGTCCTGGACAACGTGGCCTTCGGCCTGAAACTGCGGGGAGTCCCCACCGCCGACAGACAACGGCGGGCCCAGGAATTCATTGCCCTGGTCGGCCTCGCCGGATTCGAGGGACATTACCCGCACCAGATCTCCGGAGGCATGCAACAGCGCGCCGGCCTGGCCCGGGCCCTGGTGAACGCGCCGGAGATCCTCTTGATGGACGAGCCCTTTGCCGCCGTTGACGCGCTGACCAGAGAGCGGTTGCAGGAGCAGCTTCTGGAGATCTGGGACCGTGACCGCAAGACGGTGATCTTCGTGACCCACAGCATGGACGAGGCGATCTACCTGGCCGATCGGGTGGTGGTCATGGGCGGCCCACCCGGGGCGGTGATGGACGATGTATTGACGGGGCTGCCCCGGCCGCGGCCCAAGGGCATTCGGGGATCGGACGAGTACCTCCGCCTGATGGGTCAACTCCGCCGGAGACTGGAGGAGGCGGGCCCAGGTCGGAGGCCAGAGGAGACGGCACACGATGGCAAAGGCAGCTGACCCTCGGACGGCCCTGCCCGGACAGCGGTCCCCGTTGGCGATGGGGGCAGGCATCCTTTCCCCGACGGCCCTCCGGGTGGGATCCACGGTGGTCCTCGTCGTCCTATGGGAGTTCTTTGGCCGGCGAGTCAACCCCATTCTCTTCTCGTATCCGACCGCGATCCTGAGGGCCGGCGTGGACCTGACGGCCTCGGGTGAACTCCCGCGGGCGATCCTCACCAGCCTGCAGAACTTTGTCGCCGGTTTCGCCCTGGCCGCGGTGGTGGGCGTTACCCTCGGCCTGCTGGTCGGACGCTTCCGGCTGCTGGAATACGCCCTGCGCCATATCCTGGACGCCTTCTACGTCACCCCCCAGGTCGCCCTCATCCCCCTGGTCATCCTGTGGTTCGGCCTGGGGCCGCCGGCCAAGATCTTCATCATCTTCCTGGTCGGGATGTTTCCGATCTTCTACAACACGGCCGATGGGGTCCGCAGCCTAGGCCGGGGGCTGGTCGAGGTGGCGGAGGCCTATGGGGCGTCCGAACGCCAGCAATTCCGGGAGGTGACAGTACCCGCGACGCTGCCCCACATCATGACGGGTGTCCGCCTGGGGATCGGCCGATCGCTGACCGGTATGGTGGTGGCGGAGATGTTCACGGCGACCAGCGGCCTGGGCGCCATCACCGTGTTCTACGCCAACACCCTGGACACCGCCCGGCTGTTTGTCCCGGTCATCGTCCTCACTTTGCTGGGTGTGGCCCTCCTCCAGCTTGGACTCTCCCTGGAGCGGAGATTTGCGCCCTGGAAGGAAACGGAGCGCGCCTGGTGAGGAGGCGATGACGACCCAGGGTTCGTCGAACGGAACTTACGCGACCTATTGCGTGCCTCCGCTGGAGGCGGTGGCCTTTGGACCAGGGGCCCTGGAACACATCAACAGTATTCTCCAGTCACTTGACGCACAGCGCGTATTCGTGGTCACAACTCGAAGTGTGGCCCGCTCCCGGGGTTTGGCGCGACTCCAGGAAATCCTGGGGGCCAAGCTGTGCGGCATCTTCAGCGAGACAAAGCCCCATGTTCCGGAGAGTGCGGTGTTCGCCGCCACCCGGGAGGTCCAGAGGACTGCCGCCGATGCGCTGATCAGCTTCGGAGGTGGCACGGCCATCGACACTGCCAAGGACTGCAATCTCCTCTTGGCCAGTGGTGCCAGTCAGTGGTCCGACCTCGCCCCGCTGGTCACGCCTCGGAAGCGGCAGAGTTCCGCGTCTGCCTTCGAGACGGTCCGTCTCCAGGGTCGGATCCTTCCCCACATCGCTATCCCAACCACTCTGTCTGGTGGGGAATTCACCTTCTCGGCGTCCATGAAGCATGAGGAGAGCCGGAGCAAGCAGCTCTTCATCTACTACAACCTGGCGCCGCGCTTCGTCATCCTTGACCCCGAAGTCACGTTGGAGACTCCCAGAGACCTCTGGCTATCCTCCGGTGTCAAAGCCATTGACCACTGTGTGGAGACGCTGTATTCCACCGACCGCCAGCCGGTCACGGAGGTGATGGCCGAAGCAGGGCTGACGGGGCTCGTCGCGCATCTTCCCCAGTCGGTGGGAGACCCGGTGGACCTCGAGAGTCGGAGACAGTGTCAAACCGGAGGCTGGCTCGCCATCTTTGGGATCATGAACGTACGGCTCGGGCTAAGCCATGCCATAGGGCATCAGGTGGGCGCAAGGTGGGGGGTCCCCCACGGGATTACCTCCTGCCTTACGATGCCCGCGGTGATCGAGTTCAACGCTGAGGCCGCAGGAGTTCGAATGCACCGGATCGCCCGGGCCATGGGCCTCCGGGCTAGCTCGCGAGAGAACCCGCGGCTCGTGGGAGCACGTGTGGCACGCAGGCTCCGCCGACTGATCAGCGGCCTTGGGCTCCCAACTCGCCTGCGCGAGGTGGGTGCAGATCGGCGGGAGTTTGGAGCGATCGCAGAGCATGTCTTGGGTGACCCACTGATGGCCTCGAACCCTCGCAAGGTGGAGCAGCCGGATGAGATGTTGCCCTTGCTTGAAGCGATGTGGTGAGGCAAGGAGATACCGACCGGGCCAGATCCATCCTGCGGAGAGCGGATCACGGTCAGAAGACCGGGCAGACAGACGCGAAGAGGCCGAGCAGGGGTACCAGCAGGTAGATGGGCCAGCGGCCAGGGGAGGGGGAGGGCTGGCGCACCGCCGCCGGGCGGGGCCCCAGCGAGTGAAGCAAGGTGAGGATGCCGACGTACCCGAAGCCCAGGGTGTAGAGAATCAGGAACGGCCCGATGAGGAAGCGGCCCCGCTCCAGGAAGAGGTAGACGCCGATCGCGCAGTAGGCCGAGAGCAAAAGCTCGCCCACGGCCGTCCAGGAGAATTGGGAGCGGTACTGCTTGGTGCGCCAGGAGTCCTGCCGGCTCTGGATGGCGAACTTCGGCGTCCGGATGAAGTCGCCGGCCCGCTGGAATAGCCCCTCCAGGACCGCCTGGGTGTTGCTGAGGGCGATGCCGGTCCCCAGCAGCATCAGCGACGGGAGGTAGGGCAGGCGCCGCCGCCAGTCCGGGTAGAGCACTCGCTGGGAGTAGCAGTAGAGGGCGGACGGGCCGAGGGTGGCCAGGCAGAAGAATGCCGTGGACGCGAAGAGGCTACGCCACGAGGCGAAGAACCAGTCGAGGTACAGGAGCAGGGGCGAGGCGATCGCCACCAGGAGCATCAACGGGTGGGCGGCGTAATGCGTGAGATGAATCACCGCCTGATACTTCTTGAACCATGAGCCGGGGGCCCGGAGGATGGCGGGGACGAGCTTCCGCGCCGTCTGGATCGAGCCCTTGGCCCAGCGCTGCTGCTGCGACTTGAACCCCTGGATCTGCACCGGCAGCTCGGCCGGACAGACCACGTCGGGAAGGAAAACCAGGCGCCAGCCCTTGAGCTGGGCCCGGTAGCTCAGATCCAGATCCTCGGTGAGCGTATCGGCCTGCCAGCCCCCTGCATCCTGGATGGCCGTCTTCCGCCAGATCCCGGCCGTCCCGTTGAAGTTCAGGTACAGCCCCGCCCAGGCCCGCGACCCCTGCTCCACGCCGAAGTGGCCGTCGATCCCGAATGCCTGCCCGGTCGTGAGGAGGGAATAATCGCGGTTGAGGTGGCCCCATCGCGTCTGGACCATGGCCACTATGGGATCCCCGAAGTAGGGGAGCGTGCGACGCAGGAATTCCGGATTCGGCACGAAGTCCGCGTCGAAGATGGCCACGAACTCGCCGCGGCAGGCGGCGAGGCCCTCCTTGAGGGCTCCCGCCTTGTACCCGGTGCGGACCGTCCTGTGCAGGTGGACAACCTGGACCCCGGCCGCCTGGTACTGCTGGACCAATCGGCTGGCGATCTCCCGCGTGTCGTCCGCGGAGTCATCCAGGAGCTGGATCTCGAGGCGATCGCGCGGGTAGTCCAGGCTCGCGGCGGCCCGGAGCAGCCGCTCCACGACGTACCGTTCGTTGAAGACCGGGAGCTGCACCGTCACCACGGGGAGCATCGTCTCCGGCCGCTCGCCCCCGCCTGCCTGGATCGCGGCATCGGCAGCCAGGGCGGCCCGCCGGTGGCGGCGATGGAGGAGGATCAGGACGTAGCTGTTGATCCCGTACAGGAACAGCCCGAAGAGACACCCCAGATAGAGGCCGGCCAGGATTCCCGCGAGCCAGATCATGGTATCTCCCGGGCGAGCCCCAGGCGCACGGCCGCCGGGGTGAGGACCCCCGGGAATCGCGCTTGCCAGCAGAGCAGGAGGAGGAACGGCAGGTATTCCAGGACGCCGATCAGGATGCGAGTAGATGGCGCCACCACATAGAAGGCGTAGCTGAGAGCGACGGCGACGCTCAGGGAGATCCACGCCGGCCGCGGCTGCATGGCCAGGAACGGGACGATCCAGAGCAGGTACCAGGGATGGAGCGTCAGGGTGAAGAGCGTCGCAGCCGTGGCCACGACGAAGATGCGCGCCAAGAATGCCTGTGGGTCGCCCGCTTCGCGACGGACGATCCAAATCAGCGCCCCGAGCAAGGCGGCTCGTCCGATCCACGAGGCCCAGAGCACCGGCGCCGTGCTGAGGCGCGAAACCAGGAGAATGACCAGGCCCATCAGGGAGGGGTTGAACACCTCGTAGGGATCGGCGAGGTAGCGCGGGAGATGTCCCAGTATCTGCCATCCGGTCCCGGGCAGAAGCGGCAGGTACCCGAGGAGGACGGTGGCGCCACACCCGAGGAGCAAAGGCCAGCGGCGCCGGCCGAGAAAGGCCGGGAGCAGCAGGATCGGGTAGATCTTGATGAGCGCCGCGGCACCCAGCGCCACGCCGGCCACGGCGTCCTTGCCCCGCTGCCAGGCCAGGACGGCCAGCAGGATGAACGGGATGGCCAGCGCGTCCACGTGTCCCGAGCCGGCAATCTCGAACACGGCCAGCGGATGCCAGGCGTACAGAATGACCCGGCTGCGTGGCAGCCCCAGGCTCCGCAGGAGGTGCAGGAGAATGAGGATACTGGCCAGATCCCCCAGGAGCATGAGCGCCTTCATGGCGGTCACGCTTTCCCCGCCCACGGCACGTACGGCGCGGAAGGCGGCCTGGGCCAGGGGTGGATAGATCGTTCGGGCGAATGGCCGGTTCTGTTGCTGGTAGAGGGGATCCTTCCTGACCGCCTCGTTGTCGAAGTCTGCCGGCCGTGAGAGGTACGGGTTGAGGCCGGACGCCTGGATGCGGGCGTCCCAGATGTATCGGTAGATGTCACTCGACAGAACCGGAGGTGTCGGCAGCAGGAGGAGGCGGAAGAGGAGGGCAAATCCGAGAATCAAGCCCAGGGTCGTTTTCTCCTCGGCGTTGCCCCGGAAGGTCCACCACGCCCCCGCCATGGCCAGGAGGAAGAGGGGGACGAAGTGGAGGAGGAAGACCATCAGGAAGTCTGGGAGGGGAAACCCCCAACGGAGGAATACCGGGTGACCTCTGATCCGGGCGACGATCAAGAGGTAGCCCAGCGCCGAGGCAGCTCCCAGAAGCAGCAGGCGAAGGCGAAGCCATTTCGCGGAATTGCCTTCGTGCTTGCGAGAGACTGGGCTGGTCATCTTCCCACCAGAAAGATGCGGCTGTGGTCAGGTTGGGTACGCTATGTCAGGAACCCGAGGGCGCGGGCCCACGATCGTTTCGCGAGTGTCGGCGCGCCCAGGCGGCGGGCCAGCCACCCGTCCAGGCCGATGACCCGGCCTGGGTGGGTGCTGAGGAAGACCAGGGCATAACCCACGAGCATGACATAACTCCACGGCCACTCGGCGGGATGCCGGATCAGGCCGACCAGGAGGTTCGCCGACATGGCGAGCGCGACCAACGCCCCCAGCCGGCCCAGGACGCCCAGGAGGTGTGAGAATCCAATAAACAGTTCGGTGAGGAGGGTCAGCCAGGCGAACAGCAGGAAGTTCGGGAGGACCACCGACTCCACGAAGAATCGGTGGGGCGGCAGCATGGAATACTTCGCCATCTCCTGGGTCCAGTAGAAGAGGCCGCCGTTGCTCCACATGCCGAAGTCCGGCGGCACCTTCCACTTGGCCTGCTGGAGCCAGAGGATACCGTACAGGATGCGGAGGATCGCCAAGACGTAAGGGGTGCTGGCGCTCTCCCAGCTTCGATTGGCTGTCATGTCGGGCGCCTTCATGGTTGTGCGAGTGTCAGGTGCCGGAGGAAGGCCCGGGTGTGCTGCGCCGGCGTGCCGTTCCTGGCCAGGTCGTCGTCCAGCCGGTCCAGGTCCTTCCCCGTGTCCACATCGAACCACGGGGGGAGCAGGTGCACGCGCAGGCCGGCCGTGGCGGCCTTGCCCAGTGTCTGCTCCAGCACGACACCCGTGCTCCATGTGATCCCCTGAAAGAGCGCCGGCGACGGACGCCGGAGGCCGGCGAGGTAATACCCTCCATCCTCGGCCGGGCCGAAGACGGCGTCGGTCCCACGGTCGCCTGTCCGCTCCACGGCCTCGACCAGGTACCGGTCGGGAAGACTCGGCGTGTCGCTGTCAATGATCACGACGCCCGGGTGGCCGGCGGCGAGGAGCCGCTGCGAGAGCTGGTCCAGCCGCTCGCCCAGGTCTCTGCCCTCCTGGGGGACCAGCAGAAAGCCCTCGCCGGCCAGATCGCGGAAGAAGCCCTCCGCCTCCCGCGGGGTGAACGCCAGGTACGGGGCCGCGGCCGGGACGCGCCGGACCTGGGCCATCTTGTCCAGGAGGAAACAGCGATAGAGTTCCGCCGCCTGCTCCGGGGTGAGGGGCGGGCACAGCCGCGTCTTCACGCGGCCGGGAGCCGGCTGTTTGACCATGATGACCAGGGCGATGTTCACGTTACTTCCTTGAAACATGAAATGTGATGAGTGAAACGTGAAGCGTGAACCTTGAACGTTGAACCTGGAACCTTCAACCCTCGAACGTTAGCGCGACACAGCGCGGCGCGTGGCACAAACCTCAGATGGACCAGAGGCGGCCGCAGCCCCGGCACGGATCGGGGGCCTCGGTGGTCTCGAAGCGCGTCCGGAACTGCTGGTACCGGTCGCCGTTCCAGATCTCCGCAAAGGGTTCGGTGAGGGCGTTCCCCAGGATGAGCCCGGCGTAATCCTTGGCCGTCCAGGGCGAGATGCAACAGGGGAGCACGTTGCCGTTGGCGGTCACGTAGCTCAGGCTCCACGGTCGCTGGCAGCCGGACCAGGGACGCTCCCGCTCCTCGGGCGTGAGGCTCGCCTCCGGCGCGGCGTCCCCGGACGCGGAGAGGGTGATGCCGAGGTCCTGGCTGAGGCGGGTGGCCTCCGCCAGCGCCTCGGCCTCCAGCGTGCTCAGCACTCCGTACAGCGACTGCTCCTGGACCGCCAGCCCCTGCCCATAATGGACGAGGCGCTGCACGTTCACGACGCATGCGCCGATCTTCCCCGCCAGGCGGATGAAGTCCGGGAGCTCACCCACGTTCTTCTTCATGACCGTGAACCAGAGGGAGATCCTCGGTGTGGCGACGCCGAGTTCCTTCTGCAGGCCGACCAGGGCGGTGAGGTTCTCCACGACCCGGTCGAACGTCGGGACGCCCCGGATCGCCCGGTAGGTCTCGGACGTTGCGGCGTCCATGGAGACCCGGAGCTCGCCCAAGCCGCTTTCGATGAGGGCGCGCCGCTTCTTGTCCGTCAGGCCGATGGCGTCGGAATTGAACACGACGGTGACGTCGCGCCCAGTGAGATAGGCGATCATCCGGAAGAGATCCGGGTTGAGCAGGGGCTCACCGATCCCGTGGAGGAACACCCGCTGAAGGCGGGGAAACTGCTCGACGATTCGCGTGAGTTCGGGCAGGGTCAAGTCCTTGGGTGGCTCCAGGGTTTGGAAGGTCCGGATGCACGTCTGGCAGAGCGAGTCACAGCGGTTGGTGGTCTCGATGTAGAGGACCGCCGGCAATTCCTGGACAACCGGGGGGCGGCCACTCCGGGTGCACGTCATGGCAGCATGCTCCCGTGGCCGTCCACGCAGAGGATCGTGGTGCAGGCCGAGCCGGACTTGAGCAGCGCCTTCCCTCTGGCCATCCGGGCGGAGAGCGAAAGCGTCTCCTGCCGGATGATGGGGCAGTACGGATCGGGAGCCGCGATGTCGCCGGCCAGGAGGCGGCGGCCCACGCAGCCGCCGGCGCAACTCGCTTCGAAGGCGCAGCCGTGGCAGGCGGCCGGCACCTGCCGCGCCGCGCAGAAATCATTGCTCTGCAGGATGGCCTCCTTCAGCTCCCACAGCCGCTCCAGGGGCAGGCCGTTGCCCTGCCAGTAGACGCAGGGGATGACCCGGCGCTTGGGGGTGACGCGGATCGTCCGCCGGCCGCAGGCGCAGCCCGAGAGACTGTTCAGGCCCAGCATGGCGTTGACGATCGGCTCGGTCGTGGTGACCAGGCCGGCGGCGTCGAAGAGCCGGCGCCAGCCATCCCAGAACTGCTCATAGGTCATGGAGAAGGCGTCCGATTTCACCGGCTGGTAAACATTCACCCGGAAGTTCGCGCCGCGCTCGTGTGCCAGGCGGGCGATCTGCGGGAGCCGCTGGTAGTTGGTCCGCATCATCACGGAGATGATGGTGATCTCGACGCCCAGCGCGCGGCAGCGCTCCATGGCCTGCATGGCCATGTCCCAGGAGCCCGGGCCGCGGAAGGCGTCCTGCTCCCTGGGCGTGGGAAAGTCAAAGGAGAACTCCACCTCCGAAAGCGATCGCAGGAGAGGATCGGGCATCACCTGGACCGTGTAGCCATTGGTCGTCAGGCTGGTCTTGATGTCCCGACCCAGCAGGTGCTCCACGACGGCGTTGTACTCGGGGTGGAGTCCGTTCTCGCCGGTGCCAAGGTTGGCCGAGGCGACCGGCAAGCTGTCACAGATCCGCCGAACGTCCTGCAGGGAGAGGCGGAAGGTCCCGTCGGTTGGGCGGTAACAATGCGCACAGGCGAGGTTACACTCGTTGGTGAGGCCCAGGCCGAGGGAGTAGGCCATGGCGATCCTCGTGACGGGGTGCAGGCCGGACACCTCCTGCAGGCCCCGTGAATCCAGCGGGGAAGTGCATCGCATTGTATTCGCCGTAATTGAACCGGGTCAAGATCAAATTGGAGCAGTTCGGTCCCTATTCTGTCGTATCAGATGCATACTCCCAGCGAAGTGTTTCAGTATGTAACAGTCCTGACATGGTCATGAGACCGGGTTCACATGGTCCCCACCGGGCCAGTTTCTATGAATCTTCTGCCTGCCCCCCCTGTTGCCTTCCCCGACATCCCCGACAGGCCGAATTGACCGGCTGTAGTCCGCATGTTACAGTCCTCCGTCGCCGTCACCGGAGCGGGTGGTTCCAAGGCACGTCGGGCCTGGAAGGGGAGGTTCAACGCAGATGAAGCGGGCATTCGTTGTCGGATCCGGGATAGCCCCGATGGTTCTGGCCCTTCTGATGGGGAGCGGCGCGGCGTCGGCCGAAAGGCTGCCCGAGCAGGTCCCATCGAATATTCGCAGCCTCAGTGTCGAGGAGATCCGCGGACTTTGGGACGGCGAGGGCATGGGGTTGGCCCGGGCGGCGGAACTCAACGGGCATCCGGGGCCCACCCACCTCTTGGAGGCAGCCCGCGCTGGAAAGATCCACCTGTATGCAGAGCAACGACAGGCGATCGAGCGGATCCACGCGGCCATGAAGGCCCGGGCGCAGGCCCTGGGTCACCAGATTCTTGCCCAGGAGGCTCTGTTGGAGGCAGGCTTTCGCAGGGGGCACTTTGTCGAGGCAGACTTGGCCCGGCAGGTCGAGGACATCGGACGGAAGCGGGCGGAGCTCCGCCTGGCCCATCTGCGGGCGCACATGGAGACCGTAGGCCTCCTCCGGCCGGAGCAGATCGAAGAGTACTATCAGTTCCGGGGATTCCCTGCGCCGTCGGCGGGACACACCTTGGGCCATTGACGCGCGAGAATCGGGGGGTTGCGTGAAGACGGTGATTGCGGGTGCCGGGGCGCTGGGGAGCGTCCTCGGAGGATATTTCGCCCAGGTGGGAGCCGATGTTACCCTCATCGCCAGGAAACCCCACGTGGAGGCGATCCGGGCGCAGGGGCTGGTCATCGAGGGCATGCGGGGGCGCCAGGTCATCCGGAATCTCAAGGCGGTCGTGGATCCGGCCGAGGTGCGGTCAGCCGACTTCCTGATCCTGGGCGTCAAGAGCCAGGATACGCCGCAGACCCTGGCCTCGCTCCGCCATCTGCGGGGGAAGCTGGGGGCGGCGATCTCGGTGCAGAACGGCGGGCGGAAAGAGGAGGAGCTGGCAGAAGCGTTCGGCCGGGAAGCGGTCGTGGGGGCCGCGACCATGGTCGGGGCGACGATGCCCGAGCCGGGCCGGGTCATCCACACCTCGAACGGCGCCACCTGGATCGGCGAGTTGGACGGGCGACCCTCGGCGCGGGTCGAGGCCGTCGCGGAGCTGTACCGGAAGGCCGACCTTCCCATCGAGGTTCGCCCGGACATCCGGACGGTGATCTGGTGCAAGCTGAACCAGATGACTGCCGGGGCTGCCGTGTCGTGCGTGACGCGCCTGTTCCTCCACCAGGTCTACCTGGATCGGGGGCTGGCGACGCTGTTCGTGGAACTCTGCCGCGAGATCGCCCAGCTCGCGGAGCGCCAGGGGATCCCCCTGGAGGACTTCCGGGGCTTCGGCATGAAGACGGTGTGCAGCCTGCCGTTCGAGGACGCGGTGGAGTCGGTCATGGCCCGCGGGCGCGCCATGGTGGAGCAGGGGATCACCCAGGTGAAGGTCTCCACGCTGCAGGACCTGGAGCGGGGGAAACCCACCGAGGCGGACCAGGTCATCGGCTACGTGGTGCACCTGGCGGCGGAGCTCCAGGTGCCCGTCCCCACGGTCGAACTCCTGTACCGGATCATTCGCGGCGTGGAAGCCGCGCAGCTGGCATCCAGACCGACGGGGTGATGGGAGTGCCCGCACCCACTCTTTCGATCCGTGCATATGCGCCTCGGGATCTTGCCGCCGCGCTCGACGTGATCAATGCGGCGGCCAGGAGTTATCGGGGCTTCCTCCCGCCGGAGGAGTATCACGAGCCCCTGATGACCGGGGAGGAGTTCCTCCGTGAGGCGGGCCGGATGCAATTCTACGTGGCGGAAGATGCGTCGCGCGAGGTGATCGGAGTGATGGGGCTGGAGCATGCCCAGGACGTCGCCCTCATCCGCCACGGGTACATCCGGCCGGATCACCAGCGCCAGGGGATCGGCGAGGCATTGCTGGACCATCTGGAACGACAGGCGGGGACGGTTCCCCGGATCCTCATCGGAACCTACCGGGAAAACCTGGCCGCCCAGGCACACCTCCGGAAGCACGGGTACCGGCCGGTCGCGGACAGCGATGCGGTCCTGCGGGCTTACTACCAGATCCCGGAGGCGCAGCGCCGCGGCTCCGTCGCTTTCGAGAAGAAAGCGCCGGGAAATACCGGGACCTGATGTTCACCACAGATTGCGCAGACTCCGAGACCCCCCTCCCGTTCCCTCCCCCTCAGAGGGGGGAGGGCTCGGGTGGGGGTGAATCTGCGGAATCTGTCGCGCCATAGGCGGACCCGCCCGGACCGTAACAGATACGACCTGGCAAGACCCGCCACGGGCGGGCGGAATCTGCGGAAAAGTATCGGGTGGTTCTTCTGAGGGCCTGAGATCGGCTGAACGGATGACGAGAGACTTCCGACAGAGCCTCCTGGAACGGATCCTGATCTTCGATGGGGCCATGGGCACGTCCATCCAGGACCGGAACCTGACGCCCGATGACTTCGGCGGGAAGGACGGGTGTAGCGAGATCCTCGTGCTGACCCGGCCGCAGGTGATCCGCGAGATCCATGCCGGCTTCCTGGCCGTGGGCTGCGACGCCGTCGAGACGAATAGCTTCGGCGCCAGCCGCCTGGTCCTGGGCGAGTATGACCTGGCCGAGAAGGCCTACGAGATCAATCGCGCTTCAGCGCGACTGGCCCGGGAGGTGGCCGCGGATTTCTCCACGCCGGATCATCCGCGATTTGTCGTGGGCGCCATCGGGCCGGGCACGCGGCTGCCCTCGCTCTCGCAGATCGGCTTCGACGACCTCGTCGCCATGTACACCGAGCAGGCGCGGGGCCTGATGGATGGGGGGGCCGACGTCCTCCTGATCGAGACGTGCCAGGACCTCCTGCAGGTCAAGGCGGCCATCGCCGGCTGCCAGGACGCCATGCGCGCCGCGGGCAGGCCGCTGCCGCTCATGGTTCAGTTCACGATGGAGAGCAGCGGGACCATGCTGCTGGGGACGGAGATCGGGGCGGCGCTGACGACCCTGGAGGCCTATGACCTGGATGTGATCGGCCTCAACTGCGCCACCGGCCCACAGGAGATGCTGGAGCACATCCGGTACCTGGGGCGACACTGCCGCAAGGCCATCTCGTGCCTGCCCAACGCCGGCCTCCCGAAGATGGAAGGGGGACGGGCGAAGTATCTCCTCACCCCGGACGAGCTGGCCGCCTTCCACCGAACCTTCGTGGAGGAGTACGGGGTGAACGTCGTGGGGGGCTGCTGCGGCACCACGCCGGCGCACCTCCAGCGCGTGGTGGAGGTGATCGGCCGGAGCGCTCCCCGCCCCCGGACGCCCGAGCACGCCGCGGCCGCGGCCAGCCTCTACGTGAGCGTGCCCTTCCGCCAGGACCAGAGCTTCCTCATCGTGGGCGAACGGACCAACGCCAACGGCTCGCGGCAGTTCCGCGACCTCCTGCTGGCCGGGGACCATGACGGCATGGTGGCCATGGCCAAGGAGCAGGCCCGGGAGGGGGCCCACGTCCTGGACGTCTGCGTGGATTACGTCGGGCGCGACGGAGTGGCGGACGTGACCGAGGTCGTGCGCCGATTCGCCACCCAGACGACGCTGCCCCTGGTGATCGATTCGACCGAGGCGGCGGTGATCGAGGCCGCGCTGAAGCGGATCGGGGGACGCGCGGTCATCAACTCGGTCAACCTGGAGGATGGGGAGCAGGGCCGGCTGGCGAAGATCTTTCCCATGGCCAGGCGGTACGGCGCGGCGGTCGTCTGTCTGCTGATCGACGAAGAGGGGCAGGCCCGGACCGTGGAGTGGAAGCTGCGCGTGGCCCATCGCCTGCACGACCTGGCGGTCAAGCGCTACGGGCTGGAGCCCTCGGACCTGATCTTCGACGCGTTGACCTTCCCCCTGAGCACCGGCCAGGGGGATCTCCGGCGGGATGGCATGGCCACGCTGGAGGCCATCCGCCGGATCAAGGCCGAGCTGCCGGGCGTCTTCACCATCCTGGGCGTGAGCAACGTCTCTTTCGGCCTGAAGCCGGTGGCGCGGCAGGTGTTGAACAGCGTGTTCCTGCACCTGGCCATGGAGGCGGGGCTGGACGCCGCCATCGTGAACGCATCGCGGATCCTCCCGATGAACCGGATCGAGCCGCGGCAGCTCGAGGTGGCCCGGCAGCTCATCTTCGACGAGCGGCGCGACGGCCCCGACCCCCTCACGGAGTTCATGGGCCTCTTCGAGGGGACGGGAACCGGGAAGACGGCCGCGGTGCGCGAGGCCCCCCGGACCTTGGAAGAGCGGCTGAAGGCGCGCATCGTGGACGGCGACCGGCCGGGCCTGGAGGCACTGCTGGACGAGGCCCTCCAGCAGTACGACGCCCTCACCATCATCAACGAGATCCTGCTGGACGGCATGAAGACGGTCGGAGACCTGTTCGGCAGCGGGCAGATGCAGCTCCCCTTCGTCCTCCAGTCGGCCGAGGTGATGAAGGCCTCGGTGGCCTACCTGGAACGGTTCATGGAACGGGCCGAGGGGCAGACCAAGGGCAGGATCGTCCTGGCCACGGTCAAGGGGGACGTCCACGACATCGGGAAGAACCTGGTGGACATCATCCTGAGCAACAACGGGTACACGACCGTCAACCTGGGCATCAAGCAGCCCATCGGGAACATCATCGAGGCCGCCCTCACGCACAAGGTGGACGCCATCGGCCTCTCCGGCCTCCTGGTCAAGTCCACCCTGGTGATGAAGGAGAACCTGGAGGAGCTGAACGCGCGGGACCTGTCGCGGTTTCCGGTGATCCTGGGCGGGGCGGCCCTTACGCGGGGCTACGTCGAGGAGGACCTGCGGGCCCTGTACAAGGGGGAGGTGTTCTACGCCGGGGATGCCTTCGACGGGCTGCGGTTGATGGGGGAGATCGTGTCCCGGGACGCGTCCGAGGCGCCCGGACTCGAGGTGAAACCCGCGCGCCCCGCGGCCGCGCGCCGGCCCTCGCGCCCCGCGGCCGCGCGCCGGCCCTCGCGCCCCGCAGTCCAGCCGGTGGAGGCACCCGCGGGGATTCGAAGCAACGTGCGAACGGACGTGCCGATCCCGGCGGCGCCGTTTTTCGGGACGCGGGTGGTGACCGAGATCCCCCTGGCCGAGGTCTTCGCCTTCGTCAACGAGGTGGCCCTGTTCCGGACCCAGTGGCAGTTTCACCGGGGGAAGGGCCAAACGGAACGATTCGACGAGCTGATCCGGACCCACGTGCGCCCGATCTACGAGCGGTGGAAGGCCCGCGCCGAGCAGGAGCAGATCCTCGAGCCCCGCGTGGTCTACGGCTACTTCCCCTGCCAGTCCGAGGGCAACGACCTGATCGTGTACCCCGAGGATTCGCAGACGCCCCGGGTCCGGTTCACGTTCCCGCGCCAGCCGGGCGGGCGCCACCTGTGCATCGCGGACTTCTTCGCAACCGTGGACTCGGGGCGCATGGACGTCCTGGGGTGCGTGCTCGTGACCGCGGGTCGCCGGGCCTCGGAGGTCACCAAGGACCTCTTCGCCCAGCACAACTACACCGACTACCTGTACC